>Ga0105047_10006652_pt1 | contig 19589 bp, 12 predicted proteins | sample MAT04_FD_78384 | JGI IMG/M metagenome (GOLD analysis project Ga0105047, IMG submission 78384) | Freshwater microbial communities from Lake Fryxell liftoff mats and glacier meltwater in Antarctica - MAT-04 (megahit assembly) | ecosystem: Environmental > Aquatic > Freshwater > Ice > Liftoff...
CGGTGGAACGGCAGGTGGTGGCCGGGGCGCATGGTGGGGCGCTCGACCGTTGCCGGGCCCGTCACGTGGCGCGGGCCGAGGTGCGGCAGCACACCAGGCTCGGGCCTTCGGTGACGGCGAAGGCCGCCGCCAACGCGTCGGCGAGCTCGTCGGGGGTGTCGGCCTGAAACCCAGCGCCGCCGCACGATCGTGCGAACTCGGCGAAGTCGGGGTTGGTGAGCGAGGTGGCCCACACCGGGCGGATCGCGGAGATCTGCTCTCGACTGATCTTCCCCAATTCGCCGTTATCGAGCAGCACATGGGTGATGTTCATGCCGTAGTGCACGGCCGTGGTGAACTCGGCGAGGTACTGCCCGAACCCCCCGTCACCGCTGATCGACACCACCTTTCGTGGATTCGGAACTCGAGCGGGGTCGGCCACGGCCGCCCACGCCCCCATCGCGGCGGGGAACCCGTGCCCGATCGAACCGAGGTAGCCCGACATGATCACGTCTTGGTTGCCCGCGCACTCGAAGTAGTGGCCGAACGCATAGGTGTTGTTTCCGACGTCGACGGAGATCACGGCGTCGTGGGGCACGTGCGTGCCCAACGCTTCGAACACGACGGCCGGATGCATGCGATCGTCGGCCATCGGAGCGGAACGCCGGACCTCCTTCTCGGCTCGCCAACGAGCCCGGCGTTGTGCCACCTCGGCTCGACGCTCCGGACGGTCGGACGTCGGCAACGCATCACGAAGCAGCGAGACCGTCCGACCGATCTCCCCCCACAGCGGCACATCGACCGGATGGAACTTGCCGAGCATCATGCGATCGAAGTCGACCTGGATCGTGGGCACCCACGTGGCGATACCGGTGTGGTTCGAGAAGGACGCCCCCAGCACGAGAAGGGCGTCGGCTTTGGCCATCACGGCCGACCCGACCGGCGTGCCCGAACGGCCGAGCACCCCACAGCCGAGGGGATGATCATCCGCGATCAGCCCCTTGGCCTTGAACGTGGTGATCACGGGCGCATCGATCTGCTCCGCCAGCGCGATCACGTCGGATCGGAACGGACGGGCACCGTTGCCCACGATGATCACCGGGCGTTCGGCGCCGGCCAACAGCGCCACCGCTCGGGCGAGCTCGGCAGCGGGCGGGGCGATCTCCGCCGACGCGATCCGGCCGGTCTTGGGTCGAGCCGGCGGGTTCACCACGCCCGGCAGCTCCTGGGTGTCGTCGGGGAAGATGAGGTGGGCCACGTCGCGCTGCACCACTGCGTGTTTGTAGGCCAAGGCCGCCAACTCGGTGGCGTTGACGGCGTTGAGAACCGTCTGGCTCCATTCGGCCACGGCTTGGAACGCCTCGGCCAGCGGCACCTCCTGGAAGGCGCCGGGACCGAGGATCTGGGTCTGTACCTGCCCGGTGAGCGCCAAGGCGGGAACCCGATCGACCTTGGCATCCCACAGCCCAGTGAGCAGGTTCGTCGCCCCCGGCCCGGCGATCGACAAACAGGCCGCCGGGCGGCCGGTGACCTTGCCGTACCCACTCACGGCGAACGCCGCCGCACCTTCGTGGCGAATACCAAAGAACCGGAGCCGACCCGCCTCCTCGGCTCGTCGCAGCGCGTCAGCGAGGCCGAGGTTCGAGTGGCCGACCATACCGAAGACCGTGTCGAGTCCCCAGTCGCACAGCACATCGACCATCTGATCCATCAACGACACCCGGTCCTGGCGCAACTGGGGTAGCAGCACCTCCACCTCGCCTACGGCGTTGCTCCGAACGTCGTAGGCGGTGGCCGCGTCGGCGAAACCGTCGGGAGGGGTGCCCGTGCACGGGTGGTACTCGTAGCCGTGCCACGGACAGATCACGTTGCCGTTCTCGTCGATCTCGCCGTCGCCGAGCGGACCGCCCTGGTGGGGGCAGCGGTTGTCGAGCACCCCGATCACCGTGGCGCCATCCGCGGCGGCGATTCGGCTGACACAGAGCGCACGATCCCCCGCCACGAGCGTGGCGACCCGGCCCGGCGCCAACCGGGAAAGCTCGCCGGCAGGCAAGGCCACCCACGCCGGCGGGGGCTCGTCGTCGATCATCGCATCCCCGCCGGGATCCACCGAACGGTGCCCACCGCTCACGACGAGCTACCAGGTGCGGTGAGCAAGCCCAACGCCTCTCGGATCCAGGCCTCCGCCTCGCGCCCCTCGTCGGCTGGCGACGCGTCGTCGGTGAGTTGGCTGCGGAGCAGAACCGCACCGAAGGGCGCGTTCCAAATCGGTGCAAGGTCGGGGTGGGTGGTCGGATCGATCCGGTCGCGAGCCCAAGGGCCGACGTAGAGGTAGGGCTCGTCGGAAAACGCGTCGCCGGGTGAGAAGCCCACGTTCGCACGCGTGCCGGCGGCCTCGTCGCCCAAGTCGAAGGCGAGGTCGAAGTGTTCGGGCCAGAGCTGCACCTGACTCGGCGTCGGGACCTGGCGATCCACCTGCGCATCGAGTCGGAGCGCATCGAGCACCGAGGCACCGAGCCCGTACCACGCCGAAAGTGCGGCGGCGTCGGCCTCCAGCACCGGCAACGGCGCGCGGGGGTCGGCCAACGGAGGTACGTCGAACCGGTCGGCGACGGTGGGGTCGAGCGTCACGCCCACGAACGCCGCCGCCTGGTCCAACGAAACGTCGCCCTGCTGAAGGTCGAGGTGCTCGGGATCCCCACCCGTGTCGACCACGAGGACGCCACCGTCGATCCGCACCTGCACGGCGGCACCATCGCGGATGAATGCCGGCGTACCGAACCCGCCGATCGTGGGCCGGAGCCCGACCCGGCCCGTGTGCTGCTGCCGGACCGCCGACAACACGTATACGGCAAGCAGGTGGAACGAGGCTCTCGTGGCACCGAACGACGGGCGGAGCGAACGCACGGCGCTCAGGTGGGCCGACGCAGGAGCACGGCTCGTTTGGATCGAGCGATCACCTGCTGGGCCACGGATCCGATTGCCGACCGACCCGAACCACCCGTTCGCCCGTGGGTGCTCATCGCCAGGATGGCATCCTCGTGGTCGTCCATGAATCGCAGAAGCCCTTCCACGGGATCCGAGGCCCGCACCAACTCCGAACGCGCTTCGGGAACTCGATCACGGAGTTCGGCGATCCGTTCCGAGAGATAGTCGGACTCGGCCCGCGTGGTTTCGGACTTCTCCGACGCCACACCGATAAGCGTGAACTTGAGCTTCATCGACCGCGACCATTCGGCGGCGAGAGGAAGGATCTGCTCGGAATCCTCGGAACCGTCGGTGGACACCACGATCTCGGTCATGGGGAGGCCGCGGCTGGTGTCGGTCTCTGGTCCGATCACCAACACCGGGACCGGCGAACTCTCGAGCACCTCCTGTACGAGGGAGGGCACCGCCCATCGTTTGCCCTTCAGCAAACCTCCCGGCTTGCCCTTGGCCGAAACGCAGATGATCGGCTTGGTGCGGAACTTGGCGGCCTCGACGAGCGCCGTGCCCAAGCTGTGCTCGAGGTCGACCCAAAAATCTGCGTCGCTGCCGCTCTGCGACATCGCCCGAGATTTGATCGCGGCCTTGGATGCCTTGTCGCTGGCATCGGTGTTGGTGACGATCACTACTCGACCTCCGCACCGCCACGCCAAGTCGCCTGCAGGCGCCAGTGCCGTGCGGCCCGACGGAGAACTGTCGAAGGGAACGATCACGTTGTCGTACATAGGCGCCTATTCTTACCCATGTGGGAGAGACGTGATGCAGATTCTCGTGCGGTCCTCGCCACCGCCTTCAACCGTGCGCACATGAGGCGCCATGGCTCCGGGCCCATCGGCTGTCTCCTACACTTTGGGGTCAGACCGGATCCGGGGATTTGTCCGGTCGGCAGAGACCGAGGGCAACGATGCACACGTTGAGCACTGCATGACCGAGGCTGCCCTCATTCTGGCCGTCATCAGCTTGGGTGCGGTGGCCTATGCCATCCTCAGCAACCGGGCCGCACGCGTCGCCAGGTCCGAGGTGGAGCGGGCCACCAACCTCGACGTCCTCACCGGCCTCCCCACTCGCCAGGCCATGAATCTTGAGATCGAACAGCGGCTCGCCGACGGCGGCGGTCGCACCGGCGTAGCGATCGTCGAACTCGGGCGATTCAGCGCCATCAACGAGACCTACGGCCACGAAATCGGCGATGCGGTGATGATGGCCGTGTCGAAGAAGCTCGGCGGCCAACTCCAAGGCAAAGAATGCCTGTTTCGTTATGGTGGGCCACAGTTCGTGGTGGTGGCGCCTGATGTGCTCTCGGAGGCCACCTTCGAGCAGCGCGTCGCCGCGCTGCAAGCGGCAATCGACCTGCCGCTTCGGGTGGGACGCGACAAGGTGCGAATCAACTCGATCGCCGGTTTCGCCATCGGGGATCCGGGACGCGTGGGTGGCTCCCAATCGCTGTTGCAGGACGCGACCATCGCGCTGCACGAGGCGGTCCACACCGACCGTCCCCGGGTGGCGTTCGAGATTTCGTTCAGTACCAAGCTCACCCCGGCGAACGCCGAACGCCGGTTGCGGAACGCTCTCGAGAACAACGAGTTCGAGCTGGTGTACATGCCGGTGGTGGCGCTCCTCGAGACCACGCTTGTGGGGTTCGAGGCGCTGCTCCGGTGGGCCGACCCCGAACGTGGTCTGGTACCCCCTGCCGAGTTCCTCAAGGTGCTCGACGACACCGGGCTCATCGTGCCGGTCGGCGCGTGGGTGATCGACGAAGCGTGCCGGCAGACCAAACGTTGGCAAGACTCCTACCCGGAAAGTGAGCTCACGATCACGATAAACGTATCGCCGCGCCAGCTCATGCAGTCCGACTTCACCGACGTCTTGGCCGATGCCCTCCGCAACAGCGGTGCCGACCCGGAGCACATCTGCCTCGAGATCGCCGAAGGTGGCGCATTCCGCAACACCGACATGATGTGGACCACGCTCCGCAGTGTGAAGGGGCTCGGGGTACAGCTTGCCCTCGACGACTTCGGCGTGGGCTTCTCGTCGCTCAACTACATCCGATCCTTCGAGCTCGACGTCGTGAAGATCGAGCCGACGTTCGTGCACGGCGTTGCCGATAGTCGCGACGATCAAGCAATCGTCGGCCAGATCGTGGGTTTGGCGCACGCGTTGGGTCTCACTGCTGTGGCCGAAGGGGTGGACGCACGCGAACAGGCCGAGGCACTGCTGGGCCTGGGATGCGACCTTGCCCAGGGCTACTACTTCTCGATGCCTCGCCCGGTGAGCGCCGCCGAAGCGCTGATCAAGAAGGGTCGAGTGGTTCCGGGTGAGGACCAGCGCCAATCAATCGACTGGCGAGGCCGCTGAACCACCGGGGGGTGTCAGCGAGCGGCACCACGAGCGCCCGCCTGGCTGGCGAACGACTCTGGTGGAACGGGCGCAGAGAACAGATAGCCCTGCGCACGATCACAGCCCAGGATCTGGAGCATCTCGAGTTGCTCCTCGAACTCCACACCCACGGCCACCACCACGAGGCCGAGGTTGTGGGCCAGTTCGATTGTTGCGCGCACGATGGCGGTGTCGTGCTCGTTGCTCCCAAGCCCCTGGATGAGCGATCGATCGATCTTCACGAAATCGAGCGGGAAACGTTTCAAGTACCCCAACGACGACGCGCCAGCCCCGAAATCGTCGAGGCCGATGCGAACGCCAAGCGTGCGGAGGAACTCGATCGACTGATCGACGGCGTGCTGTGCGCCGATCAGGATGCTCTCCGTGATCTCCAGGCAGAGCCGATCGGCCGACACGCCCGCGCCTTCGAGTGCCGCCACCACCTTGTTCGGGAGGTCAGGGTCGGCGAGCTGCCGGGGTGAGACGTTCACCGAGATGTCGGACACCGAGACACCACTTCCCGCTTCGGACCACGACGCCAACTGCTCGCAGGTGAGCTGGAGGACCTGACTCCCCAACCGAGCGATGAGGCCCGACGACTCCGCGGCCTCGATGAACTCGGCAGGACTCAGCAACCCACCTTCGTGGTCGTGCACCCGCATGAGTGCTTCTGCCCCCACGATCTGCTCGGTCTCGATCTCCACGATGGCCTGGTAGTGCACCCGAACACCGTCGTTGTCGAGTGCTCGCCGCAGCTGTTGTTCGACGGTACGACGGCGGGTCGCCATCTCCGCGAGGGCGTCGTTGAACACCTCGACCCGATCCCGCCCCGACGCTTTGGCGTGCGCCATTGCCCGGCCGGCGTCAAGAAGGAGGTCGTCGGCTTCCTGACCGGCGGTGCCGAGGGCGAGGCCGATGCTCACCGTCAGTTCGACCGATCCCCCGTCGAGCTCCACCGCTTCGCCCACTGTTGCTCGCAACTCCCCCGCCACCAAGAAGCCCTGCGCCGGGGAAACCCCACCCGTCAGGATCACCACGAACTCATCGGAGCCCAAGCGTCCCACGGATCCCCGATCGCCGACGACCTCCACGAGGCGTTCGGCGACACGTTGCATGACGTAGTCGCCGGAAGGCCGGCCGAACGCTTCGTTGATCTCGGTGAAACGGTCGAAATCGAGCAGGAGAACCGCAGGCAGCGATCCGTCGCCGGCCAGATCGGTGGCGAGTCGATCAAGGATCCGCATGCGATTCGGAAGCTGCGTGAGGGCGTCGGTGTAGGCCCGGGCAGCCAACGCCGACACTGCTTCAACCCGCTCCGTGACATCGCGGGCATTCAGTACCACACCCCCGATGGCCGGGTTCTCGGTGAGGTCGGTGAACACCGCCTCGAAGTGGCGCCACTTCCCGTCGGTGGCCAGGAAGCGCAGTTCGACGACCTGCCCGATACCCAGCTCGTCGGGGTTCACCAAGGCCAAGAACGACTCGGGCCGCTCGTCCTCATGCACAAGTTCCAGCAGGTTCACTCCGAACAGCCCGGTGTCGTCGTTGCCGAACAGCCGTGTGGCCGTGGGACTGGCGTAGTTCACCAGGCCTTCGGGCGTCACCACCGCGATGATGTCGGTGGAGTTCTCCACCAACGCGCTGAACCGCTGATCGGGATGGCCGGTGGTGTCGGTCTCGATGCCGTCGGTGATGTCGCGGGCCACCAGCGACACCGCCTCGATCTCGCCCCGTTTGTCGCGGTGGGCCACGATCACGGCGGAGACGGGATACGCGCCATCAGCGCCGGCAAGGAAGGTGAGCCGGCCACGCCACCGCCCGTACTTCACCAGCGCGGGAAGCACCTTCACCTCGTAGTGACCCTTCGACCACTCGTCGAGCAGCTCCACCAGCCAGATCTTGTCGGCCTCACGAATCGGGATCAGCGTGACGAACGCGTCGTTGGCCCAGAGCGCCTCGTGACCTACCGACGCGAACACCGCCACGAGGTCGGGGGTCTCCACCAGCGTGTCGGTGAGGATGGCGACCACATCGGGCCCGGCATCGGGATCGGCAGCGTTGTCGCTCACGAGCCGAGGCAGCCGGTTGGTGATCTCGTCCAGCATCATCACCCGGGCGTTGCCGTCGACGTGAGCGATCTCGAACTCGTAGATCCGCGCCGGTCCGGCGCCGGTGGACTCGACCTGGAGGATCTTCATGAACCCTGGCCGCTCTTTGGCGATCGTGGCCATCGCGACGATTGCCGCCTGATCGTCGGGATCGATTCCGAGCTCCTCGGCTTCGCTGAGCAGGTCGGCGCGAGCCGCGGGCAGGCGCGAGTCGAACCGCTGCGCCGCACTGAGCCTGCGATTCCACGATGTCACGCGCTGTGCCCCTCTATCAGGACCGATCTCGATCAGAAACCGAAATGGTGTCGGCCGGGCTCAGAACCACCCGGAAGAACGTCCTGTTTTAGTCGAACCAGACTCACCGTGGGCCAAGGAACCGCTGACTACGCTCAAGCGGTGCCGCCCCCTGCCTTTCTTCACGGGTTCGCCAAGCCCACCAACGAGCGCTTCATCACGATCGTGCGCGCCGACGGTGCCGCGGTCTTCGACGCTGACGGTCGGCGGTATGTCGACGGCCTGGCGTCGCTTTGGTACTGCCAGGTCGGCCACGGTCGACGGGAGATCATCGACGCGATCACGGCACAGCTCGGGGTGCTCGATGCCTTTCAAACCTTCGAGCTGTTCACCAACGAACCCGCGGATGCCCTTTGTGAGCGGCTCGTCGCGTTGGCGCCGCTGCCCAATGCTCGCGTCTTCCTCACCAGTTCCGGCTCCGAGGCCGTCGACTCCGCACTGAAACTGATCCGCGCCGCGTCGATCTGCCGGGGCGAACCCGATCGGCAAGTGGTGATCGCCAGAAACCACGCCTATCACGGCGTCACCTACGGCGGCATGACGCTCCAGGGCCTTGTGCCGAACCGCACCGGATTCGGCCCGCTCGTCCCCGATGTCGTGCACGTCGACCACGATCACGTCGACGCCGTTGCCAAGGCGATCGCCGAGGTCGGCACCAATCGGGTGGCGGCGGTGATCGCCGAACCGGTGCTTGGCGCCGGCGGCGTACGGCCGCCCACGGAGCACTACCTCCACGATCTCCGTGAACTTTGCGACCGCACCGGGGCCTTGTTGGTGCTCGACGAGGTGATCTGCGGGTTCGGGCGTCTCGGCGGTTGGTGGGGGGCGAACCGATACGACGTGGTGCCCGACCTGATCACCTTTGCCAAAGGGGTCACCTCCGGCTACCAGCCGCTCGGCGGGGTCCTGGTCGGCGAAAAGGTGCTCGACGCGTTGTCGTCCGATCCGGCCTTCGTCCTCCGCCACGGCCACACCTACTCCGGTCATCCTGCGGCATGCGCGGCCGCACTGGCGAACCTCGATCTTCTGGCCTCCGACTCGTTGTTGCCCACGGGGGCCGCACGCATCGCTTCGTCACTCGGGGTCGGGCTTCAGGGCCTCGCTGACGCCGGACTCCTCGCCGAAGCCCGTGGTGAAGGAGGCATGTGGGGCGCCGGATTGCACCCGCACCATTCCGCTCCGGCGGTACGCGACGCATTGCTCGAACGCGGCGTGATCGCCCGCCCGATCTTTGAACACACCATTGCCTTCTGCCCCCCGTTGATCACCGCCGAAACCGACCTCCAACACTGCGTCGACGCCCTGGCGGACTCCCTGCGTTCACTCCCTGCATGAGCGTCACGGCCGGCGCGTCCTCGATTCAGAGGACCATGCGGCATCCGTACCCCCATAGGGGGCACCGTTGCCGCATGGTCGCGACCGGGCGACGAGGTGGCGGGAATCTGCCCGATGGTGCGCAATGCACGCGTCGAGGTGCCAACATTCCCCGGTGACCCTCACCACCGAGCTCCGCGCCGAGTTGATCGGCCCGGGCGCCCCCTTCGAAATCGCCCGGGAGAACATCGAAGGAACGGAGATGCTCGCCTACACATCGCGGCTTCCTCACCTACGTAGCGTGGCCGAGATCGCCGCCGCCAAAGGCGATGATCCGGACCAGCCGTTCCTCGTGATGGGTTCCCGTCGGATCGGGTTCGGATCGTTCTTCGCCATCGCCAATTCGGTGTCGGCCACGCTCAGCACCGAGTTCGGAATGGTCCACGGCGACCGGGTCGCGGTGTTGAGCGCCAACAACCCGGAGTGGTGCGCCACGTTCTGGGGAACGGTCAACACCGGTGGCGTGCTCGTCGGGCTGAACGGATGGTGGAAGACCGACGAGATCATCTACGGCCTGCAGGACTCCGGAGCGCGTTTCCTCGTGGCCGACGCCAAACGTTTCGACCGCATCGTCGACGACCTCGACGATTGTCCCGATCTCGAAGCGGTCTTTCTCATCGACACCACCCCGTCGGCCTACGGCGACGACGTGCGCATCTTTGCCTTCGACGAACTGGTCCAGCGCCTCGATGCGCCGATGCCGACGGCCGAGATCAACGAAGCCGATCACGCCGTGATCTTCTACACGAGCGGTACCACCGGCCGACCGAAGGGCGCCATCTCCTCCCATCGCAACATGGTGGCCAACCTGCAGAACACCATCTTCAACTCCACCCTCACCAGCAGGGTGGAGGCCGCAACACTCGCCGCAGAAGGCACGACCGCTGCTCCACGGAAATCCGGGCAGACGGTGTCCCTGCTCACCTCGCCGTTGTTCCACGTGGCGGGCTGCCATTCGGCGCTCGTCACCGGCACCCTGGCGGGGGTCCGCCTCGTCATCCCAGAAGGCCGGTTCGAACCGGAACACGCCCTGCGCCTCATCGAAGAGGAGGGGGTCACCGTGTGGGCCACGGTACCCACCATGGTGTGGCGGGTGTGCGAGCACCCCGATCGTGAGCAGTTCGACACGTCCACCGTCGAGCGGGTGGCGTTCGGCGGCTCGCCCTCCGCCGACGAGCTGCTCCGACGCATCTACGAAACATTCCCCAACTGCCGTGGTACCACCAATGCCTACGGGCTCACAGAGTCGAGTTCCACCGCTGTCGTGATCAACGGACGAGATGCCCTCGAACGGCCCGATTCTGTGGGCCTCCCCATGCCGAACGTCGAGCTGCGCATCGTCGACGCGGAAGGCACCGACATGCCGCAAGGCGTTCCCGGCGAGGTGTGCATCAAGTCGCCACTGGTGATGCCTGGCTACTGGGGCAAACCAGAGGCCACGGCGGATTCGATTCGTGATGGCTGGCTTCACTCCGGCGATGTCGGCTATCTCGACGCCGAGGGCTACCTGTTCATCACCGATCGCGCCAAGGACATGATCATCCGGGGAGGCGAGAACATCTACTGCGTGGAAATCGAACAGCGACTCATCGAACACCCCGACATCGCCGATGCCGCCGTGATCGGCATCCCTCATGCCAGCTTGGGTGAGGAAGTAAAGGCGGTGATCGAGTGGGCCCCCGGCGTCACCGAGCTCGACGACGCGGTGGTTCGACGCTGGGTGGCCGAAACACTTGCCGACTTCAAAGTTCCGGCGTACCTCGAACGGTGGGATGGAAAGTTGCCCCGGAACGCGTCCGGAAAACTCCTGAAGAACGTGTTGCGCGGCACCGGCGAGGTCAGCTTCGCCGAGACGATGTGATCGCGACGCCATGAGTTCCACCGATCGCCCAATGGCGACTCCCGCCCCGTCCGCTGATCGTGCGATATTCGCACCGCGGTGTCGATGACGGTCGAGTCCCCCGTCACGAAGGCGTTGATGGCGTCGGTAACGGCCATCGTCACCGTGTGGCTCGTGGTGATTCTCGCGTGGACGGAAGCACCCTTCGCCATCACGTTCGACGACGCGTTCTACTACGTGGGCATCGCCCGCAACATCGCCGAAGGCAACGGTTCCACCTTCGATGGCATCAATCCCACGAACGGCTACCACCCGCTCTGGATGCTGGTGTGCGTGGGGGCATTCCTCGTCGGTCTCGACGGGATGGCCGCCGTCCGGACACTGCTCGCAGTCCAGGTGTTGGCGTACGGCGCTGCGCTGGTCGCCATCGTGCAGATCGTGGCCCGATTCACCGACGGCTGGCCGAAGGGACGCGCAAGACGACCGGCCTCACTCAAGGCCGGGGCGCTGTTGCTCGCCGCCACCTTTGCGCTCGTCGCCGGTAACCCGTTCGTGGTCAAGACGTTCGTGAACGGCCTCGAGACCGGGATCTCGGGGGTGATCTTGGCCCTGCTTTTGTGGTGGGGCGTTCGGGCCGACGGCCAATGGCTGTCCGGGCTTACCGTGCGCCAGCGCCTCGGGGTCTCGGGATTGCTCTCTTTGGCCTTCTTGGCCCGCACCGATGCGGCGTTCCTGCTGGCCTGCATTTCGGCCGGGGTTGCGGTGGAATGGATGCGAATGCGTCCTCGTCCCAATCGGCAGGTCGCGGAACTTCTCACCCTTCCTGGCGTCACCGCCGTGGTGTACCTGGCGTCAAACAGCCGGATCTACGGCGGTGCGCTGCAAGTGAGTGGGCTGGTGAAGCGCGCCGAGCCCACGGTTGGCAACGTGGGCGCGTTCCTCGGCTTCGTTGCCGTGGCCGCGCTCGTCCAACGCCTGGGCATTCTGCGCCTCCACGCCACCACTCTCACGGCCGGCATCACCGCCCGACCCGCCACCATCCGATCGAGCCCGGCCCGGTTCGCACGCACCGGTCAGTTCGTCCACCGCACCTCTTGGTTCGCGTCGTTCTGCATCCTCCTCGTGGGCTACTACCTCACGCTGCAAACGCAAATCTGGCTCTGGTACTTCTGCCCGGTCGTGCTGTATCTCCTCGCCCTCCTCCCCCTCGCCACCGCCGACTTCGCCGAGGAGGCGTTTCGCACCGCCAAGAAGCAGGTACGTGCCAATCGTGCCCTGCTCCCCGTTTGGGTGATGCTTGCCGTTCCCCTCCTCATCGCCTTCCTCATCACGGGCCGTCAGTTCGCCGACCCGAACCTACGGTCGATTCAGATCGCCAACGCCGATGCCGGCGCCTGGATCGACGCCAACCTTCCCCCGGATGCCGTGCTCGCCGCATGGGACGCTGGCGCGCTCGGCTTTTTCTCCCGACGTTCGGTGATCAACCTCGATGGAGTGGTGAACTCGCGGGCCTACTACGACGCCTCACGTCAAGGTCCGAAGGCGCTCCGATCCTTCCTCTCCTGCCGTTCGGTGCGCTACATCGCCAATCACGGTGGCAACGAATCCGGAGAGGACCCCGGCATTCGAGAGTTCATCAGCGAGCTCTACGGCTCTGATGCCGGACGCGACGCCCGGCTCGTACACACCCAGCCCTTCGTGTACAGCGGGATCACCACCGGATCAGCCGGCACTGCAGATGGTCTCCGCGAGCTGGCAGTCCACGTATACGAGATCCCGGCCGACGCCGCCCGGCCCGTCGGACCCTGCCCCTGACCAGACTCGCCGGTGGCCCGTGGCGCCATCCTTGTGGTCCCCATCCGGCGAGAGCCGAGTTGGTGGGCCTCCTGGTGGTGACCAGCACGCAGCCGTGCGCCTTCGGCGCGGCCGTGGTCGAACCGTTGGAGATTCTGGACTCCGCGACCGCGCTCGTACTCCAGCCCTGAGGGGGCTTCCGGTGGAAGCTCCCCGGCGGATACTGAGGATCTGAACGCCCGATCAGCTGGCGGCGGCGGCGAAACCCTGATCGAGGTCGGCGAGGATGTCGTCGATGGTCTCGAGGCCCACCGACAACCGAACCAGACCCGGCTCGACCCCGGAGGCACGCTGCTCGTCTTCGCTGAGCTGGCTGTGGGTGGTGGTGGACGGCTGAATAGCCAGGCTGCGCACGTCGCCGATGTTGGCCACATGGCTGTGCAGAGTGAGCCCCTCTACGAACCGTTTCCCCGCCTCGGCTCCACCCTTGATCACGAACGCAGGTACGGAACCGAAACCCTTCCCGCCGGTGTAGCGGACTGCCCGTTCGTGCCATGGCGAGTCGGGGGCTCCGGCGAACTGCACCCGCTCCACCTGCGCGTGACCGGCAAGGTGCTCGGCCACGGCTATGGCGTTGGCGTTGTGCCGCTCCATCCGAAGGCTCAGTGTCTCGAGTCCCTGCAGGAAGAGGAACGAGTTGAACGGCGTGATGGCCGCGCCGATGTCGCGGAGAAGTTGCACACGCGCCTTGATCGCGTAGGAGCCGGCACCGAGCGCCGGCCAGTAGGTGAGGCCGTGGTAACTCGGGTCGGGCTCCGTGAACATCGGATGTTTACCGCTGGCCGCGAAGTCGAACGATCCCCCGTCGACGATGAGCCCGCCGATCGACGTGCCGTGCCCCCCGATGAACTTGGTGGCCGAGTGCACCACGATGTCGGCACCCCACTCCAAGGGCCGGATGAGCCAGGGTGAGGCAACGGTGTTGTCGACGATGAGCGGGACGTTATTGGCATGGGCAAGTGCCGAGATCCCTTCGACGTCGAGGACATCGTTGCGAGGGTTTCCGATGGTCTCCCCGTAGAACGCTTTGGTGTTCGGGCGAATCGCCGCTTCCCACGCACCGAGATCGTCGGGGTCGTCGATGAAGGTGCACTCGATACCCATCTTCGGGAGCGTGTAGTGGAGCAGGTTGTAGGTGCCGCCATAGAGCGCCGCCGAGGCAACAATGTGTGATCCGGTTTCCGCCAGGTTGAGGATCGCGAGGGTCTCGGCCGCCTGCCCGGACGCCACCGCCAGCGTGCCGGGTAGACCCACGGCGGTTGCGCAACCGCCCTCCAGGCTGTTGATGCGTGCCTCGAACACCCCCTGGGTGGGATTCATGATGCGGGTGTAGATGTTTCCGATCTCGGCCAGCGCAAACAGGTTGGCGGCGTGGGTGGTGTCGCGGAACTGGTACGACGTGGTTTGGTAGATCGGAACGGCACGAGCGCCCGTGGTGGGATCGGGCTCCTGCCCGGCGTGGATCTGACGTGTTTCGAAGCCCCAGGTATCAGTCATGGCGCGCACCCTAGTCGTCGTTCTGCACGGGGGGACCGGTAACATCGCCGGCCATGCCTGCTGTCGGTCCCGATACGCCGCGTCCCCTGGTGGTCGTTCTGGCCGCCGGTCGGTCGGTACGGGGGGGCGCCCCTTCTGCGGTGCTCGACGTCGACGGACGCGGGTTGGTACTCGACTGGCTGCTCGCCGCCTTTGCCGTGTTGCCCGATCCCGACATTCGTGTGGTTGCGGGCTACCGGGCGGAAGAGGTGCTCGGTCGTTACCCGGGGGTACAGGTGGTGCTGAACCCGGCATGGTCGAGCACTGGCGCCGCCCACAGCCTGGCGCTGGCCGTCGGACCCAGTGAAGCTCGATCGCCGATCTATGCCTGCTACGGCGACGTGGTGTTCCGCCCATCGGCTGTCACCGCTTTGGCCGCGGCCGACCCAACGGCCGACGTCATCCTGGCGATCGATACCACCTGGCAGGCGCGCTACGACGGGCGCGGTCACGACAGCATCCGCCACGCCGAAAAGGTGCAGATCGGTGACGACGGCAGCACCGTCGAGGCCGTGGTTGCGCTCGGGAGGGCGGGGCTCGTCGTCACGCAATGGGCGGAGTTTGCGGGCTTGCTCCGCATGTCGAACGCGGCAGCGCAGGAGGCGGCCTCGTTGCCGCCGCGCACGTCCCTCCCCCAACTTGTCGAGCATCTACTGCTCGACGGCCGACGGGTCGTGGCCGTCGATCTGGCCGGCGACTGGGCCGAGCTCGACGCACCACAGGACCTCGCTCGTTTCGTGCTCGGCACCAAGGCCGAATCACTCGCCCGTCTCAGCACCATGGACCACGGCGGAGAGATCGGCGCGCTCGTGACGTTCACCCATCGTGAGTGGCGCACCGATCCGGAAAGGGTGCAGGCGCGCATCGCCACCGACCTTCCGCCGACCACCTTGATCGTGCGAAGCAGCGCGCTGAGCGAGGACGGGTGGAGTGAGTCCGGCGCCGGCCAGCACGAGAGCGTGCTCGACGTCGCCCCCCAGCCCGCCGCAATTGCCGAAGCGGTGGAACGGGTGCTCACCTCCTACCGAATACCGAACGACGACAACCAGGTGCTGGTCCAGGCCATGCTCACCGACGTACGCATGAGTGGGGTCGTGATGACTCGCACCCACGCCGTGGGCGCGCCCTGGTACGTCGTCAACTTCGACGACCGCTCCCATCGCACCGACACGGTCACCGGTGGTGCCGATGCCCGCACGGTGTTCCTCCATCGCGACGCCACCCTGCCTCAGTCGGGGGGATTTCCTCCCGACCTCGCGGCGGTGCTCACCACCGTGCGCCGCATCGAGGAACTCGTCGGACACGACTCGCTCGACATCGAGTTTGCGGTCACGCCCGACGCTCGGGTGCACGTGTTGCAGGTGCGCCCCATCGCCGTGGATCGAGCCAAGGCCAACATCGACGACGACGCGATCCGTCGCACACTGGCCGCGTCGTCTCGGCTGATCGAGGCACGCTCCCCCACGCCGATACACCTCGTCGGTGCCACCACCCGCTACAGCGTCATGGCCGACTGGAACCCCGCGGAGATCATCGGGACCAAGCCCAAACCGCTGGCGTTCTCGCTCTACCGGTACCTCATCACCGACGACGTCTGGGCCCGCCAGCGCGCCGAGTACGGCTACCGCGACGTCCGGCCGTGCCCGCTGCTCGTCGATCTCGGCGGCCATCCCTACGTCGACGTGCGCGCCACGTTCTGCTCGTTCATACCGGCGGCCCTGTCCGACGCGCTGGCGACGCGCCTTGTGGATCGCGCCATCGCGGCCCTGGCGGCCCATCCCCACCGGCACGACAAGGTGGAGTTCGATGTGCTCTTCACGTGCCTCACACCAGACTTTCCGGAGCTGGCCGCCGAACGATTGCAGGCACACGGCTTCGACGCCGCCGACATCGCCCGCCTCGCCGACGCGCTCGGAAACATCACCCGAGCCGGTGTGGCCCGCACGGCGGCGGACGCCGCCAACGCCACCAGCCTCGACCAACGGTTTGGCCGACTCCTCGCCGACACCGCCACCGGCGTACCGCCGCTCGATCGTGCGTTCCTGTTGCTCGACCTCGTACGCAGGGAAGCCACCCTCACCTTCGCCCATCTCGCTCGATCGGCATTCGTGGCCACCAGCCTGCTGCGGTCGCTGGTCGCCGTCGGCGCGCTTTCGTCCCACGAACAGGGTCTTTTCCTCGGGTCGGTCGAGACCGTGCTCGGACGTATGCGAACCGACGCCGAGCGGGTGGGTCGGGGCGAGATGGCCTGGCCCGACCTCATCGATCGTTACGGGCACCTCCGTCCGGGCACGTACGACATCACCAGTCCGTGTTACGCCGCCGCGGCCGAGCTCTACCTCGGCCCGGTCGTGGCCAACTCCGCGACGGGTTCTCCGGGGGAGGGGCACGCCCCGGCGCCGTTCCACTGGCAACCATCCACCGCGGACGCCATCACCTCCGCCCTCGCCCGCTCCGGCCTCGACCTCGACGCCGCCGGCTTCGACGCCTTCGCTCGCGCCGCCATCGCCGGCCGGGAGGAGGGCAAGTTCGTGTTCACCAAAGGCTTGAGCGCCGCCCTCGAATCGATCGCCGCCTGGGGACAGACCGTGGGCCTCGATCGGGACGACCTCTCCTACCTCCAGATCACCGACATCCTCCATTGCCGTGACGCCACGATCGACCCCGACAGCTACCTGCGTGCCCGTGCGGAGGAGGGCCGGGATCGTTATCTCATCACCCAGGGTCTCTGCCTCCCCGGCCAGATCGCCGACCCTGCCGATCTCGTGTGCTTCGAGCAGGAGTCTGCGGAACCCAACTTCGTCACCCAGAGAACCGCCGAGGGTCCGGTGGTGGTTCGCGACCTCTCCCCCGACCTCGACGTGACCGGGCGTATCGTGCTCATCCCCAATGCCGACCCTGGCTACGACTGGCTTCTGGCTCGTGGTCTCGGCGGGCTCGTCACCATGTTCGGCGGGGCCAACAGCCACATGGCGGTCCGGGCGGCGGAGCTTGCATTGCCGGCGGCGATCGGGGTGGGCGACCGGTTGTATGGGCAGATCGAGACGGCCCACGTGCTGCGGCTCGACTGCGCAAGCCGCACCATCACGGTCGTGGCGTGACGGCGCGGCAGGCGCGGGTCGGCCTCACCCAACGCGTCGTTCACCTGAGTGATCGGGATGAGCGGCGCGATGCGCTCGATCAGGCGTGGGTGCCGTTGCTGGAACAGATCCCTGCCGTGGCAATCCCGATCCCGAACCGTCTCGCCGACCCCGTTGCGTTCGTGCGCGACATGGCGATCGACCTGCTCATCCTCACCGGAGGCAACGATCTCACCCACCTCGAAGGCGCGCACGACATCTCCCCCGAGCGCGACCATACGGAAGGCGCGCTGCTCGCCTACGCCGAGCAGCGCGCCGTTCCCGTGCTCGGTGTATGCCGCGGGATGCAGATGCTGGTGCACCACCACGGTGGCTCGGTGGAACGGGTGGACGGTCACGTGGCCGTTCCGCACCTGGTCGCCTCTACCGCCTCAGGCAGTCCGTCACCGCCGCTCTGGCCCGTCGCCCACGGTCGGACCGTCAACTCCTTTCACGGCTGGGGCGTTCGAGCCACCGGGATGCCCAGCGGTTGGCATGCCCTCGCCACGGCACCCGACGGCACCATCGAGGCCGTCGCTCACCCCACCCTGCCCCTGGTGGGCATCATGTGGCATCCCGAACGTCCTGATCCCCACCCCGCCGACCTTGAGTTGATCGTGGCGCTCCTGTACACGCAAAGAGGCCCTCGCTGATGCATGCCATCATCCTCGCCGCCGGAGAAGGCACCCGCCTCCGGCCCCACACCGCCGACAAGCCCAAGTGTTTGGTGCCACTCGCCGGCCGCCCACTGCTGCTAAGGCAGTTCGACGCGCTCGCCGCGGCGGGAATCGATCCCGACCAGGTCACCGTGGTCACGGGCTACCGGGCTGATCAGGTTGTGGCTCTCGGCGTGACCACGATCCACAATCCCCGGTTCCACGACACGAACATGGTGGCCAGCCTCATGTGTGCCCGGGAGCGGTTCGACGGGTCAGACGACGTGCTGGTCTGTTACGGCGATCTTGTGTACGAGCCGGGCGTGGTGACGGCCTTGATCGATGCGCTGCGGCCTTCCGGGACCATCCCACCCACCGTGGCCATCACCTTCGATCGCTCCTGGCAACAACTCTGGGACCTACGCATGGCCGACCCCCTCACCGACGCGGAGACCTTTCGTCTCGCTCCCGACGGAACGGTGATCGAACTCGGCCGCACCCCGTCGAGCATCGACGAGATCGAGGGGCAGTACATGGGCCTCATCGCCATACCGGCAGCAATGGCCCCGGCGATCGTCACGTCCTACGACGCCCTCGATCCGGCTGTCCGCTACGAAGGTCGCGATCGTGATCACATGTTCATGACGAGCTTCCTGCAGCACCTGATCGATCACGTCACACCCGTGCACGGTGTTGCCGTTGACGGTGGTTGGCTGGAGGTCGACACCGTGGAGGACCTCGCCGTGTTCGACGACCTCCACCTGCGAGGCCAGCTCGACCGCTACTGCACGCTGGTGGAACCCCGACCATGAACCCCCTGCGAGTGGCCCGCGACCACCGGGCCTTCACCCATGCCCCGGACGCCACCCGCGACATCGTGTTCTACGCCGAGGACGGTGCCTCCTGGCCCCACTTCGAACCGATCGTCCGTCACCTCACCGGGACCATGCGGCGCACGATCAGCTATCTCACCTCATCGCCCGACGACCCGATACTCCACCGTCAGGATCCGAGGATCTGCGCGTATCTCACCGACACCGGATTCGCCCGCGCCTACCTCTTCCAGACCATGCGCGCGGGAGTGGTGGTGGCCACAGTCCCCCAACTGGGCATTCCGGTACTGCCCCGGTCGCGCCATGCCGCCGACCTCGGCACTCGTTACGTCTACGTGTTTCACTCGATGGCAAGCACGCACATGATCTACGAACCCGACGGCTTCGATCACTACGACATCGTGTGCTGCGTTGGCCCCTATATGGCCGAGGAGATCCGGGCTCGCGAAACACAAGCCAACCTGCCGGCCAAGCAACTCGTGGAGCACGGGTACGGCCGGCTCGACTCGATCCTCCGCCACGTGGCCACCACCGCCACCACCACCACCGCCACCGCCACCCCATCCGGCCGGCTTCGCGGCAATCCGCCGGTGGCCATCGTCGCCCCATCGTGGGGGCCCACCTGCCTGTTCGAG
>Ga0105047_10006653_pt1 | contig 19589 bp, 18 predicted proteins | sample MAT04_FD_78384 | JGI IMG/M metagenome (GOLD analysis project Ga0105047, IMG submission 78384) | Freshwater microbial communities from Lake Fryxell liftoff mats and glacier meltwater in Antarctica - MAT-04 (megahit assembly) | ecosystem: Environmental > Aquatic > Freshwater > Ice > Liftoff...
ACGGCAAACCCGGTGAGTGGAGGGAGACAAGGCCATGAAAGGCGCCTCGCCGAGCCGCGAAAGTATAACAGGCGTTAAATTTCTGCGGCAACCTTGCGGGTGCAATGGGCCTGGCGTTCGGCGGCGTCGCGCGGCCTGGCGCGGCACTGGCGTTCTTTCAGAACTGGACAGATCCTCGCCAGGCCTCGCAGCTTTGCCCGTCTTGGTCTGCGATCCGGCTCTCGCCACCAGCGCCGGAGCAATCCGCCTGTTCAGCAAACCCCGGAGGAACTTTGGCCCGGGACGCAGGTCAGCTCATGCAAGGTCTGCGGCTCACTCCTCGTCGATGCTCCGCTGCAGACCTCCCAGAAGCCCCGGCTGCCCGCCGGGGCTTCTTCTTTTGGGGCAACGGGATGGCGGCACAGCCGGTCTTGGATCCGACTTGTATCGGTTGCTGTTGGCAAACCTCTTGTAGATCCGAGCTTGCTCGGATGCCCTCGTCATCTCATCAGGAGCATCCGGGCAAAGCTCGGATCTAAAGAAACTGTGGCGTTCGGTCCGTCGTTACTTCTTGGGAATGTAAAGGTCGGTAATCGTGCCTTCGAACGCTTCGGCCGCCATGCCCACCGACTCGCTCAAGGTCGGATGCGGATGGATGGTATGGCCGATGTCGGCCGCTTCGGCTCCCATCTCGATCGCCAGGCAGACCTCGGCAATCAGGTCACCGGCATGCACGCCGACGATCGCGCCACCGATGATGCGCTGGGTTTCCTCGTCGAACAGCAGCTTGGTGAAGCCTTCGCCGCGGCCGTTGCCCACCGCACGCGCCGACGCCGCCCACGGGAACTTGCCCACGCCCACCTTCAGGTTCTTTGCCTTGGCCTCGGATTCGGTCACGCCCACCCAGGCCACTTCCGGATCGGTGTAGGCCACCGACGGGATCACCCGCGCCACCCACTCACGCTTCTCGCCGGCAGCCACCTCGGCGGCCAGCTTGCCCTCGTGGCTGGCTTTGTGCGCCAGCATCGGCTGGCCCACCAGGTCGCCGATGGCGAAGATGTGCGGCACGTTGGTGCGCATCTGCCGGTCCACTGCGATGAAGCCCCGGTCGGAGACTTCCACCCCTGCCTTGTCAGCATCCAGCTTGCCGCCATTGGGGGTGCGCCCCACCGCCACCAGCACGCGGTCGAAACCGGCGCTTTCCAGCTCGGCTTTCTGGCCCTCGGTGGCGCTTTCGAAGTGCACGGTGATGGCCTTGTTCGACGCCTCCACCTTCGTGGCCTTGGTCCTGAGGTGAATCGCCACGCCCTGTTTCTTAAGCCGGTCGGCCAGCGGCTTGACCAGGTCCTTGTCGGCCCCCGGCATCAGCTGGTCCATGAATTCGACCACCGTCACTGCACTGCCCAGCGCGCGGTACACGGTCGCCATTTCCAGGCCGATGATGCCGCCGCCCACCACCAGCAGCGTCTTCGGGATGTCGGCCAGTTCCAGCGCGTCGGTGGAGTCCATGACCCGGGGGTCATCCCACGGGAATGCCGGCAGCTTGACTGCCTGCGAACCGGCCGCGATCACGCACTGTTCGAAGCGCAGCAACTGGGTCCTGCCATCGGCGGCAATTTCGAGCTCATTGGCGGACACGAATTTCGCCACTCCCTGCAGCGTGCGCACCTTGCGTTGCTTGGCCATGCCCGCCAGGCCCTTGGTGAACTGGCCGACCACTTTTTCCTTGTACTCGCGCAGCTTGTCCAAGGTGATTTTCGGCTTGCCGAAATCGATGCCGTAGTCGCCCGCATGCGCGGCTTCGTCGATGACGGCGGCGGCGTGCAGCAAGGCCTTGGAGGGAATGCAGCCGACGTTGAGGCAGACCCCGCCGAGCGCCGGATAGCGCTCGATCAACACGGTATCCAGCCCCAGATCGGCGGCACGGAACGCGGCGGTGTAGCCCCCGGGGCCGGCGCCCAGCACCACCATGCGGCACTCGATATCGGCGCTGCGGCCGGTGTCCTGCGCGGCTTTGGGTGCTGCGGGTGCTGCGGGTGCAGCAGGGGATGGGGCGACTGGTGGCTTGGATGGCCCGGCTTCTGCCTTGGGAGCAGCAGCGCCTCCACCGGCCGCACTGGGCGAACTGACCCCGGATTCGCCAGCGGACGCTTTTTCTGCTGCAGGCGCAGGAGAAGTATCTGCGGCACCTTCCGCGTCCAGGATCGCCACCACGCCGCCTTCGGACAGGGTGTCGCCCAGCTTCACCTTCAACTCCTTGACCACGCCCGCGGCGCTCGACGGCACTTCCAGCGTGGCCTTGTCGGATTCCAGCGTGACCAGTCCCTGGTCCTTGGCCACCGTGTCGCCCACGGCAACCAGGATCTCGATGACGGGAACGTCGGTGTAGTCGCCGATATCCGGGACTTTTACTTCAATCGTGGCCATTTCGTACCTCTATCGTTTCCGGTTGAGCGGGATCGCGCTGTTTTTCTTCGGCGATGTCACGTTTCACGTCCTCGACCGCATCGTTCGCGGTGGGTGTCGCCGCCGGGGGTGGTGGCGGCTCTGGCACCGCTGCCTCCAGGCGCAAGGCACGCAGGGCAGCCTCGCCGTTGAGTCCGAACAGGCTGCGCAGGTGCAGGTCCTGCTGCGGGAACGGGATTTCAAGACAGTGCCGTGCCAGCGCCGAGTGCAGCGCCCAGTTGTAGGCGGCCTTGACCGCCCCCGGGCGCTTGGTCGCTTCGGCGGTCAGCCACACCACCAGCTCGAAGTTCAGGCTACTGTCGCCGAACTCGCTGAGCCATACCTGCGGGCGCCGCGGCCCGTTCTGCTCCAGGGTGAAAGGCACTTCAGCCGCAGCTTCAAGTGCGGCGCGCTTGACCACTTCCTTGTCGCTGCCGTAAGCCACGCCGAAGGGGATGCGCACGCGCCGCGAGACATCCCGGTAGGTCCAGTTCACCACCCGTCCGTTCACGAACTCCGAGTTGGGCACCAGGATGTCGATGTTGTTGTTGGTGACTATGCGCGTGGCGCGGATCTTGACGTCGCGCACTTCGCCGTGGACGCCGGACTCGAGTTCGACGAAATCGCCGACCTTGAGTGACTTGTCGAACAGCAGGATCAACCCGGAAATGAAATTGCTGAAGATCGCCTGCAGGCCGAAGCCCAGGCCCACGCCAAGCGCGCCGGCGAACACCGCCAGCCTGCCGACCGGGATGCCCGCCAGCGACAGCGCCAGCAGTGCGCCCACCACCAGCAGCAGGTACTGCAGCAGCCGGGTGACGGTGTAGAGCGAGGCACGGTTGGTGTTGGGGTGCTTTTCGCCATAGCTCGCCAGCGCGCGCCGCGCCGCCGCAGACACAAGCCAGGTCCCCAGCAGCACCACGCAGGCCAGCAGCAACCCGCCCACGGTCACGGACAGCCCGGCGAACGGCAACAGCTCGTAATTCAGAATCGGCCCCAATCCTTCGGCACCATCGGCGACCAGCTGCCGGGCGGCATCGGCCGAACTTCCGCTCGCGCCCGCGATGCGCTCTGCCGCTGGCGCCGCCTGCGCCACCTCGCTCAGCACGCCCTGCGGCGAGCGGTCACTGCGCCGTCAGCCGCGCATGGCCTGCGGCGCGATGGGCCAGGGCTCACAGCAGCACGCGGCGCATGTCGCCGAGCAATTGCGCGAGGTACGCGGTGAAGCGCGCAGCCGATGCGCCGTCTATGACGCGATGGTCGTAGCTCAACGACAACGGCAGCTGCAGGCGCGGCTGGAACTGTTTGCCATCCCAAACCGGCTGCATCGAGGACTTCGACACGCCAAGGATCGCCACTTCCGGTGCATTGACGATGGGAGTGAAGGCAGTACCACCGATGCCGCCGAGCGAGCTGATCGAAAAACAGCCGCCGGACATTTCCGCCGGACCCAGTTTGCCTTCACGTGCCTTGCTGGCGAGTTGACCCATTTCCTTGGCAAGATCGGCCACGCCTTTCTGGTCGACGTTGCGGATCACGGGCACCACCAGGCCGTTCGGCGTGTCGGCGGCAAAGCCGATGTGGAAATACTTCTTCAGCACCAGGTTCTCGCCGCTGGCATCGAGCGAGGCGTTGAAGTCCGGGTACTTCTTCAGCGCGGCGACCGTAGCCTTCAGCAGGAACGCGAGCATCGTGACCTTGATGCCGGCCCCGCCTTTGTTGGCGTCGGCGTTCTCCTTGTTCAACACCACGCGCAGGTCTTCGAGATCGGTGATGTCGGCGTGGTCGTGCTGGGTGACGTGGGGGATCATGGCCCAGTTGCGCGCCAGGTTGGCACCTGAAAGTTTCTGGATGCGCGACAGCGGCCTGGTCTCGACCTCGCCGAACTTTGCGAAGTCCACCTTCGGCCAAGGCAGGAGATTCAAGCCCCCACCGCCCCCGCCTGCAGCGGGCGCTCCCGATGCACCACCGCCAGCGAGTGCAGCCTTGACGAAGCGCTGCACATCTTCCTTGCTGATGCGGCCGGCACGTTCGCTGCCCTTGATCTGGAGCAGGTCCACGCCCAGCTCGCGCGCCATCAGGCGCACTGCGGGGCTGGCATGCGGGACTTTCTGCGGCAGCACCGCATCGGCGTTGAATTCCACCGGCGGGCTCACCGGCGCGCCGGCGTTCGGCGCATCGCCAGCGGAGGATTTTTCACTGGAGGACCCATCGGCTTGCGACTGCGAGGGTGCGCCGGTGGGCAGCGCCTGCGCCTGCGCGATTTCGCGCTGGGCAATCTTGTCCGGCGCCGCAGAAGGCGCTACCGGTTCCACCTGTTCACCCGTTCCGGCGGTGGGCGTTTCGGGGAGAGTTCGCTGTTCAGCGGCGGGCGGGGGGGCGGACTTTGCGCTCGACTTACCCTTTTCTCCCTCATCCCCCGAGGGAACTTCCTGCGCGGCGTCCGCATTTCGGGCGGCTGCTCCCGGGGGAGGAAGGGAGGCAGAGTCACCGACTTCGATCATTGCCACCACCGCGCCTTCCGACAGCTCGTCACCCAGCTTGACCTTGAGCTCCTTCACCACGCCGGCGAAGGGTGCGGGCACTTCGAGCGTGGCCTTGTCCGATTCGAGCGTGATCAGACTCTGGTCCTTGGCCACGGTATCGCCTACCGACACCAGCACTTCGATCACCGGCACGCCGCTGTAGTCACCGATATCGGGAACGCGTGCTTCCTTGAGTTCGGCCATGCGCAGCTCCAGTGATGCTGATGAATAAGGGGACCGCTATTGTGGCCATCTGGACCGGATGCGCCAACCACCTTGTGGAATTGCCGGTGAGCATCCTCCCTCAAACTGGGCGACCGCCGCGCCGACGCCTTCGCGCCGCCCTATTTCGCTGGCGCTGAAGGGAGGTCGCGGCTGGCCTGCAGCAAATTCAGCGCAGTGCCGTCAGGCCGACGATACGCCAGCGAATTGTCCACACGGTCAAGTTCGATCATCCGCTCGCACAACGCTTCGGCGCGCTTCTCCAGCGCCTCGGCGCGCGGCTTCACCCGCGCCTCGATCTGCTTGTCCAGGTTTTCCATGCGCCCCAGGCGCGCGGTATCGCCACTGAAGGCTGCGCTGACCGCGCCGCCGACAATGTCGCCGATCAAGGTGGGCATTACCTCGCCCACCGCCTGGCCGATGCCGTCGCCAAGGTCGCCGCCGTCGAAGCGGTTCGCGCTGATCGAACGCGCCAGCCGTGCATCGATCTGCTTGCGAGCCTGGTCCAGCTTGCCGCGGGTGCTGGCCGGGTTGTTGCTGAAGCCGGCTGCTACCTCGCCAAGGGCAGTGAAGGCAATGTCGGCAGCGTCGCGACCGATCTCACGCGCCAGCGGCATGATTTCGCGCGAGCCGCGATCGAAAGCGGCGATGCGCTTGCGATCCCCGGCAGTGAGCTGGACCCACTGGTCATCCACGAACAGCTGCTCGCCACGGATGACGATCCATTTCGGCACGCCACTGTCGCGGGTCAGGATGACGCTGCGCTCGTTGATGGTCAGGTCAAAATCGCTTTCGACAGTGCAGCTGGTTTCTCCGGCATGCACGGTGGCGGTAGACAACAGCAGCAGGAACATGGGCAGCAGGCGATGCATGGGCTTTGTCCATCAAGATGCGAAGTGCGCAGGATGACACTTCGCGTCCTGCAGCAAACCCCTGCCGCAAGCAACCATGACTTCTGGTCGTGGTCGGCACCACGCGCCAGCGGGTAGCCCGCCTCCACGCCTGCCGGCACCGGGCTGCGCTAGGCTGCGCCAACTCAAACAAAGGAGCCATGTCATGCGCTTGCTGGTCCTGCTGATGTCGCTGCTCATGCCACTGGTGTCGTGGTTCTCGCAACAGGAAGCGTTCGGGCCAACCAACGGGGAAATCTCGAACCAGTACCCCACCCTGCTGGTGGCAGCCGGCTACGCGTTCGCGATCTGGGGTTTGATCTTCCTGCTGGATGTGGTGTTCGGGTTCTGGCAACTTTCCGCGAAGCGCCACAACCATGGCGCGCTGGCGCGCATCCGGGTGCCGGCGGCGCTGGGTTTCGCGCTGACCGCGCTGTGGATGCCGGTGTTCTCCAATGGGGTCTTCTGGCTGGCGCTGCTGATCATCTGGGGCGCGCTGGCCTGCCTGCTCACCTGCGCGTTGATCCTGTCGCGTGATGCGCGGCCTGAACCGGGACAGCGCTGGCTGGCTTGGCTGCCGCTGTCACTGCACGCCGGCTGGCTGTCGCTGGCCGCGTTCCTCAACACCGCGCAGGTGATCGTCGCCTATGGGTGGTTGCCCAGCGACAACATGCTGGCCTGGAGCCTGGTGCTGTTCGTCCTGGCTGCGGCGATGCTGCTTGCGCTCAACCAGGGCATGCGCGGCAACCTGCCCTATGTGGCTGCCGCGCTGTGGGCGTTGGCAGCGGTGTACGTGAAGCAGTCGGCAAGCGACCTCAGCGGCGCCGGCACCGCTGCCTGGGTCGCGGTGGGCATTGCGATGGTGCTGACCGTGCAAACCTTGTGGTTGCGGATGCGTAAACCTGCACGCGCGATCTGAGGGTCACTCGTTGCTGACGCTCACTGCCAGGGTCGGACCACCAGCAGCGCGCCGCACACCACCAGCAGCGCGCCGATCACGCGCAGGGTATCGATCGGCTGGCGTGCGTGCAGCACGCCGAAGTGATCCAGAAGCAGCGAGCCGATCACCTGGCCAAACACCACCAGGCAGACCAGCGCTGCGGCGCCCATGCGCGGGATCAGCAACGTGGACGCCGCTACGAACGCCGCGCCTATCAGGCCGCCGGTCCATGCCCACCATGGCACCCGTGCCAGCGCTGCGTATTCAAGCGCCGGCCGGCTGGCCAGCCACCACGCCAGCAGCGCCATCATCCCGACCGTGAAAGACGCCAGCGATGCGAACAGCGCCCCGCTGGTCTGGCGCGCCAGCGAGGCGTTGATCAGCGCCTGCAGCGGCAACAACATCCCGATCAGCACGGCCAGGCCGATGGTGGCTGGGTTCATCGGGAAATCTCCGGTCAGTGGAAGGCGGCCGTCACCTTAGACGATCACTTAGAACAACGAACGCGCGAACAAACATTTCACCGGGGCGTGCAAGACTTGAGACATGGCCGAAGCGATCCCCTCTCGCCGCCCGCCACCTCCACTGCTGGACCGACACTGCGCTCTATTTTTGGATGTGGATGGCACCCTGCTCGAATTCGCGGCCCGACCGGACCTCGTACGGCTGCCGCTGGGCGCACTGGACACCATAGGCCGCATCAGCGATCGCCTCGACGGTGCACTGGCCCTGGTCAGTGGCCGACCGCTGCGTGAGCTCGACCTGCTGTTCGCACCATTGCTGCTGCCGGCCGCTGGCCTGCACGGCCAGCATATGCGCGGGGCCGACGCTCCGGCTCAGCTGGCAGGTGGTGATGCGCTGCTGGCGCTGCGCAGCGCCGCCGCGCTGCTGGCCGAACGCATTCCCGGGGTGGTGATCGAAGACAAGGACAGCAACCTGGCGCTGCACTGGCGCATGGCGCCCGCTGCCGAAGCACCGTTGCGCGCGCTGGTGGGCGAGCACATGCCCTCGCTTCCCGATTACCGCATGCAACCCGGCGACCATGTGATCGAGCTGGTGCCGGCCAACGTCGACAAGGGCCGCGCGGTGAATACCTTGCTTGCGCAGCCGCCGTTCAAGGGCCGCACGCCGGTGTTCGTCGGCGACGACCTCACCGACGAATTCGGCTTTGCGGCCGCTGCAGCGGCTGGCGGCTGGAGCGTGCTGGTGGGCGAACGCGAGCCCAGCCAGGCGCGCTACGGCCTTCCCGATCCCTCTTCAGTACATCAGTGGCTGCGCGCCAACGCGTAGCTGCATCAGGAGTCCGCATGACCGAAATTACGCCCGCTTTCCCGGCCAGTCTTGACCTTGGCATCATCGGCAACGGCAGCTTCGGCGCCTTGATCGACCTGCGCGGGCGCGTGGTGTGGAGCTGCCTGCCCGCCTTTGACGGCGACCCGGCGTTCTGTGCGTTGCTGTCGCCGCGCGACCACGACGGCGGCGACTACAGCGTCGAGCTGGAAGACTTCGCCGACAGCGAGCAGGCCTACCTGCCCAACACCGCGATCCTGCGCACGGTGCTGCGCGACCGCCACGGTGGCGCGGTGGAAATCATCGACTTCGCGCCGCGCTGGCGCCAGCACGAACGTTTTTACCGGCCAGTGACGATGATGCGCAAGGTGAGTCCCCTGTCAGGCAGCCCGCGCATCCGCGTACGTGCGCGGCCACTGGCAGACTGGGGCGCGCGCGTGCCCGAATCGACCTGGGGCAGCAACCACATCCGCTGGATGCTGCCTACCTTCACCTTGCGCCTGACCACCGACGTGCCCGTGCGTTTCGTGCGCGACGAATCGCCTTTCGTGCTCAACCATCCGGTGCACCTGCTGCTGGGCGCCGACGAATCCCTGACCCGCAGCGTGGCCGGTTTCCTGCATGAAGCGCAGGAACGCACCACCAGTTACTGGCGCGAATGGGTGCGCTATCTGTCGATCCCGCTGGACTGGCAGGACGCGGTGATCCGCAGCGCGATCACACTGAAGTTGTGCCAGTACGAAGACAGCGGCGCGATCATCGCGGCCATGACCACCTCGATTCCCGAAGCGCCACACAGCGCGCGCAACTGGGACTACCGCTATTGCTGGCTGCGCGATGCGGCATTCGTGGTGCGGGCACTCAACCGTCTCGGCGCCACCCGTACCATGGAAGAGTTCCTGCGCTACATCTTCAACATCGCCACCGGCGATGGCACCTTGCAGCCAATGTACGGCATCGACTTCGAGCAGCAACTGCATGAACACGAAGTGGAGTCTCTGAGCGGCTATCGCGGCATGGGTCCGGTGCGGCGCGGCAACCTGGCCTGGATCCAGAAGCAGCACGATGTGTATGGCAGCGTGGTACTGGCCTCCACCCAGTTGTTCTTCGACCAGCGCCTGGCCGACCCCGGCAATGCCGACACGTTCGCGCGCCTTGAACCCCTTGGAGAACGCGCGTTCGAGCTGCACGACGTGCCCGACGCCGGCCTGTGGGAATTCCGCGGCCGCGCCGAAGTGCATACCTACACCAGCGTGATGTGCTGGGCCGCATGCGACCGGCTGGCCAAGATCGCCGATCGACTGCAGCTGGGCGAGCGCGAGCACTACTGGCGCGAACGCGCCGACACCATCCATGCGCGCGTCTGCAAGGATGCCTGGAGCGAGTCGCTGGGCCGCTTCACCGATACCTTCAATGGCGAGCGCCTGGACGCGTCGCTGCTGCTGCTGGCCGACCTGGGCTTCATCAAAGCCACCGATCCGCGCTTCGTGGCCACGGTCGAGGCCATTGGCCGCGACCTCAAGCGTGGCGATGCATTGTTCCGTTACATCGCGCCGGATGATTTCGGCACGCCCGAAACCAGCTTCACCCTGTGCACGTTCTGGTACATAGATGCACTCGCTGCGATTGGTCGTACCGAGGAAGCGCGTAGCCTGTTCGAACGCATCCTGGCCCGACGTAACCACCTGGGGCTGCTGTCGGAAGACCTGGCGTTCGAGGACGGCGAACCGTGGGGCAATTTCCCGCAGACCTATTCACACGTGGGCCTGATCATCGCGGCGATGCGGCTGTCGCGTTCGTGGCAAGACGCGTCATGAGCCGACTGGTAGTCGTCTCCAATCGCGTCGCGGTGCCCGGTGAAAGCCGCGCCGGCGGACTGGCGGTCGCCTTGCTCGGCGCACTCAAGGAACGCGGCGGGGTGTGGTTCGGCTGGAGCGGCAAGGTCCGGCGCGCGCCCAGCGGCACCATGCACGAACAGAGCGACGGCGACACCTGCTTCATGACCATGGACCTCGACCGCAAGGACCATGACGACTACTACAACGGCTTCGCCAATCGCACGCTGTGGCCGCTGCTGCACTTTAGACTGGACCTGGTCGACTACGACCGCGGCAAGCGCCAGGGCTATCGCCGGGTCAATGCCTTGTTCGCCGACAAGCTGGCGCCAATGCTGCGCGCAGACGACATCGTCTGGATTCACGACTACCACCTGATTCCGCTGGCGGCGCTGCTGCGCGAACGCGGCATCGGCTGCAAGATCGGTTTCTTCCTGCACGTGCCGATGCCCTCGTGCGATCTGGTCGCGGCAATGCCGGAACATGCGCAGCTCTTTTCGACCCTGTATGCCTACGACCTGGTCGGTTTCCAGACCCAGCGCGACGTCGAACGATTCCAGGCCTACGTGCGCATGTTCGGCGGCGGCAAGGTGCTGGCCGATGGGCAGCTCGAAGCGCCGGGCGGGCGGCGTTTTCGTGCCGGCGCATTTCCGATCAGCATCGATACCGCCATGATCGTGCGGCAAGCCAAGGCCGCGGAAAACAAGCCTGCGGTGCGTGACCTTCGCAACAGCCTGCAGCCGCGACAACTGGCGATCGGCGTGGACCGGCTGGATTATTCCAAGGGGCTGCCCGAGCGCTTCCACGGATTCGAGCGTTACCTGGAACGACACCCCGACCAGAAAGGCGAGCTCACCTATTTGCAGATCGCGCCGGTGTCGCGCGGCGAGGTCAGCGAATATCGCAAGCTGCGCAACCAGCTGGAGCAGCTCGCTGGCCACATCAACGGCAACCATGCCGAACCCGACTGGACGCCGTTGCGCTACGTCAACCGCAACTTCACCCATTCCACCCTCACCGGCTTCTACCGCATGGCACGCATCGGCCTGGTCACGCCGCTGCGTGATGGCATGAACCTGGTGGCCAAGGAATTCGTCGCCGCCCAGGATCCGAAGGACCCGGGCGTGCTGGTGCTGTCGATCCTGGCCGGCGCCGCCTATGAAATGAAGGAAGCGCTGATCGTCAATCCGCACGACCTGGATGGCGTGGCCGACGCCATCGCCACGGCCTTGAAAATGCCGAAAGCGCAGCGTATCGAACGTTGGCGCGCGATGATGGACCAGCTGGAAGTCAACGACATTGGCGCATGGCGTCAGCGCTACCTGGCCGCGCTTGAAGCGTGTTGAGTTCATTTTGCGGTCTGGGAAAAAGGGTTGCTTGAGACCGCGCCGTGATTCCTTCTTCCCCGGGAGAAGGTGGCGCGCAGCGCCGGATGAGGGGATGGACTTTCCGGCGACACACTGGGGCTGGATCCATGGACTCTGGGCGTGGGCATCGGCGCACGCTTCTGATCTTCAGTTCATTGATCCCAGGAGAGCCTGACGCAAGCACGGCGTACGGGTCGTTCGCACAACGCGGCAGGCCATCACGGCCTGCCGTTCCTGTTTCGGGCGCTGAAAGACCGGATGCAAAAAGCCGCGGAGCGATCACTCACCCTTAGCGTACCGGCGGATACGGTGGCGCCATTCTTCTTCGAGGACACCGCCATGCCTACGGTCATGCTTCGCGTCACTGGCAGCGACGACAACACATCGCAACTGATCCACGCACTGGAAGCCATCGAAGGCATCGAACGGGTGGAGGAGATCGCCGATCTGATGCCACACATGGACGACGACGATTCCAGTTCCGCAGGATTGCCGGATGACGCGTCGCCGGGCATGCACCACATCGAAGTCGAAGCGCCGAACGAGGAAGGCGTGCGGCGTGTGCACGCGGTAGTCGAGCGCGTGGCCGCGCAGGCCGAAATCGCCATCGAGATCGCCGAGGAGTTCTAGACTCGGTCGACCTGGACGGGCGCGGCGGACGCGTATGTCGATATACGGGCGAGCCAAGACGCCGTAGCGCGCGCCCTCAGATGCGGCGCGTCAGGTCGCGCGGCAGTTTTCGTCGCAAGCCCCAGGTAAACACCAGGTAGTAACCGATCAGCAGCCCCGCGACGGCAAACAGGCTGGCGTGGTCGAGCACCGGAATCATCACCAGCGACTGGCTCCCTTTCCAGTAGCGCCACAACTCCACGAATCCCATCACGATGCGTGCGGCGACCAGCACGGTCAGGGCGAGGATCAGCCACGCGTTCGGCGTGTAGAACAGCCCTTGCGGCGTGCGTTCGAAGCGCCCCAGCGCCAGTCCCAGCACGCCCACCGGCAGTCCAGCCGCCAGTCCCGCCACTGCATAAACCAGTGCACCGGGCCACCACAGGCCGGTGAGCGCCATGCTGAGCAGGAACAGCGCCGCTGAAACCAGCAACGCCCAACTGTTCAACTTCACCAGCCAAGGCCACGCGCGTCGGCGGGCCTTGCCGAAGCGGTAGCGTTGCCACAACCCCACTGGCAACAGCAGCAGCCACAGTGCCAGCACGATGAGGATCAGCAGGGGGATCAGCAGCAGGGGCATGCGCGCATCATGCAACAGCGTTCGATGCGTGCAATCACGCAACACGGCCGGATGGGAAAAAATGGTGTGGAGATCGAAGCGCCGTCATGGATGTTCGGGTGGCATCCGGATTTTTTCGCGCCGCAACAGGTAGAAGCCGCTGGCCACGATAATGCCCGCGCCCAGCCAGGTCATGTTGTCGGGGAGGATGCCCCACAAGGTCAGGTCCAGGCCGATGGTCCACACCAGCGCGGTGTACTCGAACGGCGCGATCAATGAAGCTTCGCCGCGTCGGAAGGCATCGGTCAGCGCCACCTGTGCCAGCGAGCCGGTCAGGCCGACGCCCGCAATCGTCCACGCATCAGCAGCCCGTATCGACACCCACTGCGGCATCGCCAGCATCCCGGCCCCGAGCGACAGGATCACCAGGAACCAGAACACCATCGCCTGAATGCTGTCGCGCTGCGCCAGCAGGCGCACGGTGATGGCACCGATGGCGTAGCAGATGGATGCCAGCAGCACCGCCAGCCCACCTGCAGTGGCCATGCCCTGGCCAGTAGGTCGCAGGATCACGATCACCCCGACCAGCCCGATCGCGATCGCGGTCCAGCGCCGCGGCCCGACTTTCTCTCCCAGCAGCGGCACGGCCATGGCGGTGACCAACAGCGGCGCGATGAAAGCGATGGAGTACGCGCTGGACATCGGCATGCTGCGCAAGCCGTAGACGAAGCCGAACATCATCGCGATGCCCAGCGCGCCACGCACCAGGTGCAGGCGCCAGTACACCTGCAACAGCGAGCGCAGACTTACGGTGGCCAGGATCCAGATCATCACCAGCGGCAGCGAGGCGAGTCCGCGCAGTGTCGCCACCTGCAGCGGCGGATAGTGCGCGGCCAGCAGCTTCAGTCCCGCGTCCATCAGCGCGAACATCAGCACTGCCAGCAGCATCAGGCCTATCGCGGGCAGGTTCGAGGGGGTCGGCGGCATTGCCCATTATCACCGCCGCGCAGATGCGGGGACGGCTCACGGCCTGCTTGACCGCAGGTTGGCGTTGTTGCAGGTACCCGTGTCTCCGTGGATCCCCGCCTTGCCCGAATATTCCGTTCCTGGCGTTTACGTCGACGCAGTGCCTTCGGCCGGCGCGCGCATTCCACTGGCATCCACCGATACCTCGTTGTTCTTGGGACCGATGCCGACCTTCAATGATTCCCGCGGCCCATGCCTGCACAGCTGGGCCGATTTCGCCGCCGCCCATGGCGAGGTTGCCACGCTCTACACGATGGGCAATGGCATGCCACACCATCTGGCAGCCGCGGCCTGGGCCTTTTTCAAGAACGGAGGACGCAAGCTGCATGTGGCGCCGGTGGCGCACGCGCCCGGCTCGCAGCCGGTGGCCGCTGCCTATGCCGATGCCTTGAGCAGGAGCAAGGTCCTGGACGATGTCGCCATCGTCGCCGCGCCAGGCGCGAGCGGGATGGAGGACGGCGAAAACATCGTCGATGCCCTGCTGCAACACGTGCATGAAACCGACTGTGCCCGGTTCCTGGTACTGGAGCCGCCGCCGGGCCAGGACCTGTTCGAGGTGCGACGCTGGCGTGCACGCGTTCACAGCCCGCACGCCGCGCTCTACTATCCGTGGGTCATGACCGCGCCGGCATGGGCGGGCGAGGCCGCGGGGTCGGCGCCGGTGGCGGTTGCGCCCAGTGGTTTTGTCTGCGGCGTCTATGCCCGGACCGAAATGGCGGTCGGCGTGCACAAAGCACCCGCCAACCAGGTGCTGGTGGGCGCACATGCGCTGGAGCACAGCCTGAAATCCGCCGAGCAGAACCTGCTGAATCCGGAAGGCATCAATGTCCTGCGCCGCTTCGAAGGCCGCGAGATACGGCTTTGGGGTGCGCGCACCCTGGGCGACGATCCGGACGGGAAATACGTGCAGGTGCGACGCCTGGTCGACCAGATCAAACGTTCGCTGCAACGCGGCATCGGATGGGTCGCATTCGAAGGCCACGGCGAACGCGTCTACACCCGTGTCGTCCACCAGATCGAAGCTTTCCTGCAACAGCGTTGGCACAGCGGCGCACTGGTGGGCAGCAAGCCCGAACAGGCATTTTTCGTGCGTTGCGACCGCAGTACCATGAGCGCCGAGGATATCGCCCAGGGCAGGCTGGTGTGCCTGGTCGGATTGGCGGTGTCCAGGCCGGCCGAGTTCGTGGTGCTGCGCATCGTCCAGGAGACCGCCACGCCGACTGGTTGAGCGCGCCTGCACGCCGCTTGCGCTACCCTTGCGCGTCCATTCCGCCGCACGTTGCCGCCATGCCTTCATTCGATATCGTTTCCGAAGTCGACACCCACGAACTGACCAATGCGGTCGACCAGGCCAATCGCGAATTGACCACGCGCTTCGATTTCAAGGGCGTGGAAGCCAAGTTCAGCCTGGACGACAACGTCATCAGCCAGTCGGCGCCCAGCGATTTCCAGCTGAAGCAGATGAGCGACATCCTGCGCGCCCGCCTGGTGGCGCGCGGCATTGATGTGCGTTGCCTCGAAGAGGGCGATGTCGACACCAATCTCGCCGGTGCGCGCCAGAAGATCACGGTCAAGCAGGGCATCGAGCAGAAGCTGGCGAAAAAAATCGCCGCCGCGATCAAGGACGCAAAACTCAAGGTCGACACCCAGATCAACGGCGACAAGCTGCGCGTCAATGGCAAGAAGCGCGACGACCTGCAGGACGCGATGGCGCTGCTGCGCAAGGGCGATTTCGAACTGCCGCTGCAGTTCGACAATTTCCGCGATTGACTGAAGTCCGGCAGCAACGCTGATGGAAGCAACAGAAGACCCGATCGCACGCACACGGCTGTGGCTGGAGCGCGCGGTGATAGGGCTCAACCTGTGTCCTTTCGCCAAGGCCGTAGTGGCCAAGCAACAGGTGCGCCTGGTGCTCAGCGATGCGAGCACGCCCGAAGCATTGCTGGAGCAACTGGCCGAAGAGCTGGTGCACCTGCGCGACGCGCCTGCCGATGAAACCGACACCACCCTGATCGTGCATCCCGATGTCCTGCAGGATTTCCTGGAGTACAACGATTTCCTCGACAACGCCGATGCCGCGGTCGAGGCGCTGGACCTGGAAGGCGTGATCCAGGTGGCCAGCTTCCACCCGCACTACCAGTTCGCCGGCACCGGCTTCGACGATGTCGAAAACTTCACCAACCGTTCGCCCTACCCCACCCTGCACCTGCTGCGCGAAGACAGCGTCACCCGCGCGGTTGAGGCGTTCCCCGATGCCGATGCCATCGTAGACCGCAATATCGAGACGGTGAGCAAGCTGGGCGCCGAGGGCTGGCGCCGGCTGCTTCAGGACTGACGAACTCCTGACCGCGCGATCGTCGCGGATGTGCACACCGATCCACGGAGACGCATGGCATGGCGATAGAACATCCGATCAGTCAGTGGAACCCCGCGCCACTGCAGCAGCGCGTGGTCCTGGTCACCGGCGGTGCGCAGGGCGTCGGCCGGGGCATCGCACAGGCCGTCCTGGGAGCCGGTGGCTCGGTGATGATTGGCGACCTGGATGTCGAGGCGGGGCGTGAATGCATCGACGCATGGGACGTCGGTCCTAGGGCGGTATTCCGCAAGCTGGACGTGGCACGCGAGGCCAGCGTGTCCGGCTTCGTTGCCGCCGCCGTTCGCCGCTTTGGAGGCATCGACGGGCTGGTCAACAACGCCGGGGTCGCCGATCCCGATGCTGGCCCGGTCACCGAGCTGTCCCTGCAGGAGTGGAACCGGCGCCTGTCCAGCCTGCATGGCGCCTTCCTGTGCAGCAAGCACGCACTGCCCCACCTGCGTTCCAGCGGCAGCGGCGCCATCGTCAACATCGCCTCGACCCGCTCGCTGCAGTCCGAGCCGGACAGCGAAGCCTATGCGGCGGCCAAGGGCGGGCTGCTGGCGCTGACCCACGCCCTGGCGATCAGCACGGGCCCGGCGGTGCGCGTCAACGGCATCAGTCCCGGCTGGATCGCGGTCGAGGACTGGAAAAAGTCTGCCAAACGCAGCAAGCCAAAGCTCAGCAGAAGCGACCACACCCAGCATCCGGCCGGGCGCGTCGGCACGCCTGGGGATGTCGGGACGCTCGCTGTCTATTTGCTGTCGAATGAACTGTCGGGTTTCGTGACAGGCCAGACCTTTGTGGCCGACGGCGGCATGACCCGGAAGATGCAGTACGCCTGAGCCGCGCCCAGGCGGCGATGATCTGCCGTTTCGGCAGGTGGCGGACCTCGTGCAGCGACGGCAGGATGGTGTGCTCCAGCGCGTGCACTGCCGCTTCGGGCAGCACCAGGTTGGGAAGCTGGATCGGATTCATGCCCGCGGCCTGCGCAGCGCGCACCCCGGCCCGCCGGCCGCATCGAGCTTGCGTAAGGCCAAAAATGACGGAGGCAACTGTGTCAGAGCGCGCGTGCGAACGTTCCAGCGACTCGATCCGCCGTGCCTCGGCCCACTACCTAATCGCGCAGGCGGCGGCAGACGGAGTCGCTGTGCCCGCCATCGACCGCCACTGCACCTGGGGCCGGTCATTGCCCAGTACTCCTGCGGCACGCGCCAGGTAGTCGATGATTGCGCGCTCGCTGTCGAGCATCAGTCCGTCATGTCGAAGATCACGGCGGCAGGCCCGAAGGGCAGCAGCGCGGTTTTGTTCACGCTGCAGTCCCCAACAGGCTAGACAGGTCGTGGGCATCCAGGCTGCGCCATTGGCCCGCCTGCAAGGACCCCAGCCCGAGGCCACCCACGCGGCTTCTATGCAGCGCCTGCACGTGGTTGCCTACCGCGGTGAACATGCGACGCACCTGGTGGTAGCGGCCTTCGTGCAGGGTCAGTCGCACCTCGCGTGCAGCCAGGACTTCAAGATCTGCCGGCAGCAGCGGCGTTTGTTCCGACTCGAGCATCAGCGTGCCACTAGCGAACAGATCCGCTTCATCGCCGCGCAGGTTTTCGGCGAGGGTGGCTTCGTACACCTTGGCCAGCTTCGATTTCGGCGACACGATCCGATGCAGCAGAGCGCCGTCATCGGTGAGCAGCAGCAAGCCGCTGGTGTCCCGGTCGAGGCGGCCGACGGTGGACAGCAACGGCGAACGCAGGCGAAAGCGCGGCGGCAGCAGGTCGTAGACGATGCGACCCGGGTCCTTGGTCGAACAGGTGATGCCGACCGGTTTGTGCAACGCGATCAGCAGGCCTGCGGGCGGATCGAGCGGTTCGCCATCGACACGGATATTGTCGTGCTGGACCGGGTCATCCGCATACAGCACCTCACCCTGCGCATCGGTCACGCGGCCTTCGCGAAACATCGACGCTACCTGCTTGCGGCTGCCGTAGCCCAGGTTGGCGATGTGCTTGACCATCTTCATCGGCGTTTGGAAATCGCCGGTACAGCCTTGACGGCCTCGATTACCTTGAAGCCGTCACGCTCGGCGACGATGCGCACCTGGCCGAAGGCCGCATCCAGCGACTGCTCGTAGGGCAGGTGGCGGTTGGCGACCAGCCACAGGCGCCCGCCCGACTTCAGTGATTCGGCGGCCACGGCAATGAAGCGTCTGCCAATGTCGGGCCGGTCGGCGCGGCTCTGGGTATGGAACGGCGGATTGGTGACGATGAAATCGTATTGTTGAGGCAGGCCGGTGGTGACGTCGTGCCAACGGTAATCGAGCGTCGCCGCGGTGCCTTGTGCAGCAAGATTCTGACGCGCCAGTTCCAGCGCACGCGCCTCGGCTTCGTAAAGGTCCAGCGCCTGCACGTTGGGACAGCGTGCGAGGACTTCGGCCGACAGATAGCCATAACCAGCGCCCAGATCGGCGCCGTGGCCGGCCAGGTTGGGCGGCAGGTTTTCGGCCAGCAGTGCCGACGCCGGGTCGATGCGATCCCAGGCAAAAAGTCCGGGGCGGCTGGCAAAACGTCCATCGAGGATCGGACGCGCCGCATCCAACTGCGACCACCGTGCATGCAGCGCCGCATCGTGGCTGCCATCGAGCGGGCGCGTCCAGAACGTACGGCTGTGGTACTTGGTCAGGCTGCCGCCGAGCCCGGTCAATTGCTTGAGGTCGCTTTCGCCGGATCTGGCACCCTCGTTATTGGTGATGCTGGCCATCACCACGCCGCCAGGCGCAGCCAGCGAAACCGCACGCGCCAGCAATGCACGTGCTTCTTCGCGCTGGCGCGGGGGCAATACCAGTACCAGCGGATAGCGCACGGTGGATTCGGAACTCGACGCGTCGGCGATGACCTGCAGCCCACCGGCTTCAAGTTCGTCGGCAAACGGCTTGAAGCTCTGTTCGCACACCAGTTGCGACAGTGGAAACTGGCGCAGCGCAGCGCCGTCGCGCGCGCGCAGGAACAGCACCGGCGCATCAGGCCACGACAACGCACCACTGGAGAACGGCAACATCAGCGCGTCGAGCGCCGGGTCGGAAACAGGAGAGGCCAAGGCGATCACGCAAGCGTCAAACGGGCCGCAATTCTACCTGTCGACTCCTGCGCGCTACCTGAGGAGCCGGATCTGGGCTTTCTAGCCTGCGTAAGAATGGTCCACGACCGCGAGCTCTTTCACATGTGACCGGAACCGAGAGCTCGCGGTCATGGACCGCTCCTACAGGTCATGGAGTGTCTACGGAGAACCGGCCTACCCCTGCAACTCCCGCAGCGTTACCGACGGCGGCGCATCGAGCACACGGCGGGTGGCGAACATTCCGGCCAGCAGGGCAGCCAGCATGCCCAGCGCACCGCCGACCACCGCCAGCTGCCAGTTGGCCTTCCACGGCAGGTCGAATACCTGGGTGGCGATGACGCCAGCCAACACCGAGGCCGCGATGGCGGCGACCAGGCC
>Ga0105047_10006654_pt1 | contig 19586 bp, 25 predicted proteins | sample MAT04_FD_78384 | JGI IMG/M metagenome (GOLD analysis project Ga0105047, IMG submission 78384) | Freshwater microbial communities from Lake Fryxell liftoff mats and glacier meltwater in Antarctica - MAT-04 (megahit assembly) | ecosystem: Environmental > Aquatic > Freshwater > Ice > Liftoff...
CCAAAAACTATAATAAATGATTTTAAAAATAACAACATTTCATCTAACGAGGTTAAATATATTAAAGATTAATAATTCCTCTCGAGTTGCATCATTATGATAAGATAAAAAGATAGCAAGGACCATCCTTGCTTATCTAGAAAAGTTAAGAGACTAAAGAAAATGGTGGCTAACCCCATTAATCCCATGTATGGCAGCTTGTGATTTTTAAATCTTATATTATAAATTAAGGAATATTTTTATAACTGTTTAAGTCTTTCGAATTTTGTTATAATAAAAATATGGAACAATATTTAGAATTCGCAAAAAGTTTAGCAAAAGAAGCCGAAGAAATAGCTTTAAGGTATTTTAGTTTTGAAACTGAAACTATTTGGAAAGAAGATAATTCTCCTTTAACTAAAGCAGATACAGAGATTAATGATTTAGTTATAAAAAGAGTAAATGAGACTTATCCAGAACATAGTATTCACGGAGAAGAAAAGAGTGATAAAAAAGAAAATTCAAAATATATTTGGGTCTGTGATCCAATTGATGGCACAATGCCGTTTTCAAATGGATTACCAATATTTACATTCTCTATAGCATTAGTTGATCAATCAAATGGTCAGCCTATTCTTGGGGTTGTTAATGATCCTATGTTAAAAAGTATGTATTGGGGTTACAAAGATGGAGGAGCTTACAGAAATGGCAAAAAAATATCAGTATCAAAAGATACTACATTACATAACACATATTTAAATACAGATGGATCAGGATGGACTCTTGGTTTTTCAAATCTTCCTCTAATTAAAACATTGAGTGAGAAAAAATGTAAAGTTATGAAATTACTTTCTTTTATTTATGGGGGAATTCAAGTTGCTAATGGTAAGTTTTCTGGAGCAGTATTTTATGGTCCATATGCACATGATGTTGCTGCATTAAAGATTATTACAGAAGAAGCAGGTGGAAAAGTTACTGATTTGAATGGGGAAGAGAGAAGATACGACGAAGATGGTATTGGGTGTATTGTGTCTAATGGAATATTACATAAAGAAATATTAGATATTGTCCAGACAAGTAAATTGTAATTTAACCCTTATTCTCTATTAAATAAGTTCCAACAACGTACCAAACAGTCAGCCAAGTAGTGACGAGTTATTACATACGAGATACGTCATAAATAAATGTTATAAATTTAGTACTTATACCATATGAGGTGAGATGCTATAATGAGACGACTATGAAAAAAGAAATTGGTCTTGAAAAGGGCTTTGTTAAGGTAGAAAAATATAATCCTCAATGGCAAGAAGAGTTTAATAAAGAGAAAAAAAACTTGAAAAAAATTTTTGGTGATGTTGCAATATCAATAGAACATGTAGGATCTACTTCAGTTGTAGGTTTGTCTGCAAAACCAATAATTGATATTGCTATTGGGGTTGATTCACTAGAAGACATAGCCAAAGTTAAAGAGAAAATATTAAAGTTCTCGCATTATTCGATCAAGGAAAATAACACAGACGGTAAAATCCTTATGAGAAGAGGTGTGCCAATCAAGCCGGGTGAGGATAAACCAAGTTTTATAACTCATTTTATTCACATTATGGAGATAGACAGTAGAAAATATAAAGAAACACTAGTATTCCGTGATTATCTAAGAAAAAATAAAGAAGTCCTAAAAGAATATGATGATCTAAAACAAAAATTAGCTATCAAATATAAAAATGAAAGAAAAACTTATACTAAAGCAAAGGATAGGTTTATTAAAAGTATTCTAAGTAAGTGTAATGGCTAAAATTTTTAGCACTATATAGAACTATAAAAAGATTATTTAAAGATTCTCGGCCAACACAAATTAGATTGTTTCGCTTTAGATGCGTTGATTTGATATAAATGTAGCAAAATGTAGCAAGAACGGTTCTTGCTACATATATGGACTGAAAAAATAGTTAAGAAATTTAACTTAGAACAAACATTAAGAAAGGTTGGGAGACCAAAGAATGGTGGCTGACCCCATTAACCGTAATGAAGATATAATAAGTTTATATTCTCCAGAATCTCCATTTACTGTTTATGACCAAGAATATTTGTGGGGAGATCAATGGAAAAGATGGATTTGGATAAGAGATTGAAGAAACATAATATTGCAAAAAATGGAGCACATTATACAAAAATTAGAAGACCCGTTGTCTTGAAATACAAAGAAAAATTTGAGACTTTAAAAGAGGCACGAAGCAGGGAATGTGAGCTTAAAAAATCACCCAGAGAAGAAAAATTAAAATTGTTTAGTTGAAATTAGAACAAATGCGCAAGAATGATTCTTTCACATTTGTTATTTATCTATAATTTTAATTATGCTAAAATAATAAATATATGCATAAAATAATTAAACCTGTAATTTTACCAGAAGATAATGGTCCGCATGATTACAGTGTTGAATGGTGGTATTTTAATGGTCATCTGAAAGACAAAGAAGGTAAAGAATACAGTTTTATGGATTGTCTTTTTAAAGTTGATTTAACCAAAATCAATCTTCTTCATATTTTAAATAACCCATTACGAAGTCATTTTCAGAAAGGTGAGTATATTTGTTTTTCTCATTCTGTAATATCTGATATTTTAAAAGGTAAAAATTATAAAGAAATTCAAAATATCTCACTAACTTCGTCAGATAGTTTTAAGAGAGGTAAATTTTTTGTAAATTATATTAATCCAAATATATTTGGTGGATATGTAAATTCTGAAATAAAGGAACTCGATTCTAATGGTTTTCATATTAAAACAGGAGGTTTGGATTTAATACTGAAATCAAGAAAAGAACCACTTCTGGAAGGTGGGCATGGATATGTTGGTACTCCAAAAGATGGGAGTTATTATTACTCTTTGACAGATATGTCTACTTCAGGAACTTTAAATATAAATGGAAAAGAAATAGAAGTAAAAGGAAAAGCTTGGATGGATCACCAGTGGGCTGATACAGTTTATAATAAAGACAAGAAAGATAAGTGGACTTGGTTTTCTTTTCAATTAGAAAATGGCACTGACATAATGTGTGTTGAATATGACAAAGGGGATGAGATCCGTGTACTTGTGAATATATCAGATCGTGATGGTAAGCAAAGTCAATACGAAAAAGCAGTCTTAACTCCAAGTATAAATGTTTGGAAAAGTGATAAAACAAAAGCAGAATATCCTACTTCTTGGCATATAGAAATTCCTGGCGGAAATATAGAAATAGATACTTCCTCTACAATGGATGATCAAGAGATGGTATTTGGGCAAGTAAATTATTGGGAAGGACCAATGTCTGTAGTCGCAAGAATTGATGGGAAGAAAATAAAAGGGAAAGGGTTCATGGAACTAGTTGGTTATCCTTCTGATTATAATTATTTACTCTTAACAGGAGAAGAGATAGAAAAAAATATTTTTAAAAAAATTAAAAAGTTTTTCAAGAATAAAAAATGAGTCTTCACGAAGAGAAAAAAGTATCTATATTTTTTTAGGAAAGATAATAGATAAAACGATAGATGAAATAAGAGCAAACATAATGATTCCAAATGAGATTAATGAGGAAATGTGTATGCCTACTAAACCAGAAAGCATTTTAAGGCCTACAAAAATTAATATGAAAGATAAACCTTTCTGTAAGTGATGAAATCTATGTAATATATTTTCAATAAGGAAAAATAGTGCCCGTAACCCCATAATAGCAAAAATATTTGAAGTAAAAACAATAAAAAGATTTTGTGATATAGCGAAAACAGCCGGGATAGAATCAACTGCAAAAATAATATCTGTAAACTCCACCAAGAGGACTATCATAAACAAGGAAGTAAAATAGAATTTTCCATTTTCTCTAAAGAAAAATTTTCCATTATGATGATTCGCTGTAAATGGTAAAAATCTTCGAGCAAGTTTTATGATTTTATTATTTTTAAAATCAATATGCTCCTCTTTTTTGTCTTTAAATAATTTGATTCCAGTATATACTAAAAATGCTCCGAAAATATATAAGACCCAGAAGAACTGATGAATAATAAAAGCTCCGGCTGTAATAAAAATAGCTCTGAAAATAATTGCTCCTAAAATTCCCCAAAATAAAACTCGATGCTGATATTTTTCTTCTAATTTGAAGTAGTTAAAAATGAGCATCATCACAAATAAATTATCAACAGATAACATTTTTTCAGTAACATAAGCACTGAAAAACTCAGCAGATAATTCTTTGCTCATAAATAAAAAAATTAAGAAACCAAAAACAAAAGAAATTGCTATCCAAAATAATGATTGATATAAGGCTGGTTTAAATTCTATTTTATGATTTTTTTTATTAAGGAAACCAAGATCAACGATAAAAAATCCTATAATAATTACACTGAATAAAATTGTTAAATAGTTTTGCGAGTCCATAATTTTTATTGTTTAAATTTATAAAGAAAACAAGACCTAGCTAATACCGGTTTCATTTTATAATGTTTATTTGTTTAGTAATGTCATTATTAAAGAGATTAATTCTTATTTCACTACACAATACTCAAGGTCATTATAATATAACACATTAAATCTAAAAGGAATAATAGTATTTAAAATAATTTTCGGCACAATGACCGTTGTAACCTTTCATTTTAGGTGAAAATATATAAAGAAAGCTTCTTCTGAGTTTGAGGATATTATTAAATAGATTAATTAACATTTATATTTATGAAAGTAGCATTTATACATAATGAAAAAAAGATTTTTATACGCCCATGTATCTTACTGAAACCAAGAAGCCACAGGGGTTAGTTTTATGGTTTAAATAATATTTGTTTAGGATCCTCGAATTTTGGTATAATAAAAATATGATTAATCAACAACTAACTGATTTTATTAAAGAATAATTGGAAAAGGGTGCAGATAAAGATCTTATTTCTAGGGGGTTACTGGCTAATAATTGGACTAAGCAAGATATAGAAGAAGGATTTAATTCGATAAATATTAAATTTAAGATGACAAGTCCAATTTCTGATCTTAATATACAGTCGAATCATTTAGATACTTCTGTGGTGGAGAGTAATCATATTGCCCTTAGGGTTTTTGTAACTGTCTTAGGACTGTTTCTGTTAGCTGGGGGTGTCTTTGGTTATTTTTTTAGGAATGATATCCCTTTGCTAAAAAATTTAATTAAAAGTAAAAATATCCCTGCGAGTGAAATAAACCAGAACTTATATACTGAATCTCAGATTAAAGAAGAGGGTGTAGTAGAAGAGTCAGCAAAAAATGAACTAAACAAAGAAATTGGTTTAGTTGTTAAAGATGAAGAAAAAAAAGATGTTAATATTAATGATGTTAGATTAGTAAATGAAGTTATCCCTGCCAAAATAGTTCTAATAAATTGTGTTGATAAAGTTGATTGTTTTATTTCTGCCTCCAAAGAATGCACTCCCGCTATTATTGAAGAGATAAAAGTTTTAGATTTTTTTGGAATGATTCAGACTACTAAAATAAAAAATACTATAGAGGGGCTCGATTCCTTAAAGAAATGTATATTTACAACTTATGTTATGGATGCCAGCTTAAATTATTCTTCTGAGATAATAAATCAAGCAAAAGAGTCGGGGGATACAGATGAAGAATTAAAATTACAACTTGATAAATCAAGTGAATCAGTGAAAAGAACTATCGGTATGCTTACAAAATGTTCTTTTCCCTCTAGTTATTTATCGCAAATGCTTACGAGATGGAAAGATGGAAGTTTTAGCTCTGGCGATATGGGGCCAGGTAGTTGTAATACTAGTATTGCTCAATAGATTTTAATGAAAGATTATTCTATAGATAAAAAGAGATTTGCTATAGCAATCATTGCATCAATATATTTTATATATTATGGTTTTTCTTATACAGATTGGCATTTTATAGATAATATTAATCTTATTATTCATGAAGCGGGACATACAGTTTTTATGTTTTCTGGGGACTTTATACAATTACTAGGAGGTTCATTTTTACAAATAATGTTTCCTGTGATATTTATACTTTATTTTTATAAAAATAAAGACTATTTTTCATCATCACTTTTACTGTTTTGGGTAGGTCAAAATCTTATTAATGTTTCTGTCTATGTTTCTGATGCAATAGTAATGCAGTTACCATTATTGGGAGGGGAATCCTCTTTGCATGATTGGAATAATATTTTAATTATGATGGGGTTGCTTAAATATTCAGAAAAAATAGGTTTTAGTATTTATATTTTAGGTTTTATTGTCATTATGTGTGCAATTTATTATTCTTTTTATAATTCATTTATAAAAAAAGATATAGTCCCTGTTTAATCTTAGTGTTTTTATTTCTTCTCCGCTTCCAATTTTGAGAATTCCAATATTTATATTTTTTAAAGAGTTATGTTATACTGGGTGGCATATGAAATACAGCGATCATTTAGCTATCACAAAAGATTGTCCATTTTGTTGTTTAGTGTTAAATAATATTATAAAAAAGGGTGAAAATTCATATATAACTTATGCTCTTGCTCCATACTCGAAACATCATCTGCTCGTTATTCCTAATCGTCATGTTGAAAATTATGAAGACTTAAAGGAAGAGGAGAAAAAAGACATAGATAATTTATTACTATATGGAATAAAAAGTATAAAGAAGCTAGGGCATGAAGGATATAGTATTTTATTAAGAGAAGGCGAAGTTTCTGGTAAAACTATAAAACATTTACATTATCATATTATTCCCTCTGTATTTATTGGTAGTTTGCTTGTGAATAATATTGATAGACCAATTTTGAGAAACGAAGAAGCTGAACTTTTGTTGAAAGAATTTAGTGGATTAGATTAATAAAAAGCTGGATTCTCATCCAGCTTTTTATTAATCTAATTTAACCCATTTATGGCTGCTTTTTCTGTTGCTACATTCAGCACATTTAAAATCTTCTGGTGAATCTTCCCATTTGGTACCAGGAGCAATACCTCTTCTAGGTTCGCCCTTAGATTCATCATATATCCAACCACAATCCATACAGCGATATCTAGACATAGTTTATTATATGTTATTAATACTTCTTAGTATATATGTTTTTTATAAAATTTGATAATAAAAATTACTCCCAAACTAAAATGAGCTTGGGATTAATTTGGTTTTATTATTTAGTTTAGTCTTGTTGATAATTTTTACAAAACAGTATTTGTCATGAAGGCAGATTCACTAGATATTGTTGTGTTTGAAGTAACATCGGCAGACTTTACTATAAAGTGATAGATTGTGCCAGGTGTTAATCCAGGAATATTAAGTGAATGATTTTTAACTAATGATTTATTTGAAATTGATGGCGTTGTGACTGCATTTACATCAACAGGGGTATTTAATGAATAAAAAACTTCTGAATTTGAAGGCTCGTCCGTTGTCCAGGACACTGTACTTGTTGTAGGGCTTGTCAGTGTGTCTATATTACTAATTATTGGATTAGTAATATCAGTATAAGTAGGGGTAACTAATATCTTCATCGATGATGTATCTTTTTTCCCGTCACTATTTTCTACTGTGAATGTAGCGGTATATGTTCCTGGTATTGTGTAAACATGGTTAAATGTTGCACTTTGAACAAAGATAGGTTTCTCTAACGTTGAAATTGTATTTTTTGTTATTATATTCTCATCTCCCCAAAGGGCTGAATAACTCAAGGGTCCATTTTGTGGATCGTAAGCATTTACAACAACTGTTTGAGTTTCTCCAACTTTCACTAAACTAGCACCTTTTAATCCTGTGATAACAGGGGAAGATGTGTTAGTTATTATTGATGGTGTTGTAAATGATATTTCTTTGGACAGAGTTGTTCCAGATTTGTTTGTTGATTTAACTATTACATAATATGTTGTTTTAGCTTCTAATTTTTTTATTTCAATTTTATGGTTTAAAACTAGAGCCTTTCGTAATGTGTTTGGATTTATTGAGGTATCTACTGGAGATACTTTACTAATCCATATAGAACTATTCGCTTTTGTGTCAGTATTCCAACTTATAATTGCCTTACTAGGTTTAATAGAGGTTGCGGATAAATTACTTATAACTGGTGCAACCACAACTGTTTGTCCAACTATGTGAACAGTTACTTTTGATGTAGTTTTTTGACCAGTACTATTACTTACAGTAAAAGTTATTTCATATTTACCATTTTTGGAATATATGTATGTAAATGTTGCATCTTGAATAAACACTGGTTGTGATAATTTGGCAATAGTTTTTGAGAAGATATTACTTTCATCCCTCCAATCTACTCCATAACTTAGTGTCCCATTATTTACGTCTGATGCTTTAACTACCCATGTTCCCATTTCTCCTGTTTTTAGAACAGTTGGGGCAGTGATACCACTAATTGTTGGTGCTTTATTTACAATAGGTTTAGTATTGTTATTGCTTTCCATAAATCGAGCGAATCTATTCCAAATTGAATTAGAATTTTGTTTGCCAAATTTATAGCTATTATTTTCTAGTTGTACTTTATTTTCGACACGTGTTTTATTTGAATTATCTTCACTTTCATTACTTTTTGCAAAACTTGCAAAAGGAACAGAGAGTATAATCGTGGCAATAAGGGAACTAACGACTAGTGATTTATATTTTTTCATTTTAATTTATATTTTTAATTGATAATTTATATATAATATTTAAAATACTATATATACGACCTCACAGATAAGGTAGACGTACCAGGTAGATACTTTCTTAAATGGACATTATTGTTTTGTTGTTGTATTGTAAACTCATACACTGTGTAAGAAATTGATGGTATATACGTCATACAACATGATATCAGATATTAAAAATAATTTTGAAAATATATATATATAAGGCTGACTCAGATGCCATTTTTCGCTTTTGTCTGGTTCGGGTTAGTGACCGCGAGCAAGCTATGGACATAACCGAGGAAACATTTTTGCGCTTGTGGAAGAGTTTGTTGGATGGTAAAGAAATATTAAACAATAAAGCATTTCTTTTTACTTTAGCTCGTCATTTAATTATTGATTGGTATCGTAAAAAAAAGCATCCCTTTTAGAGATATGAATAATGGAATTAATAATGAAGATGACATCGGTTTTGACCCGTCAGATGAAATGACAACAGATACTTTAATTGCTGGGGCTGAAGGAAGATATTTGATTGAAAAAATAAATGAATTACCCCCAATTTATCAACAGCCTATATACTTACGTTTCGTTGAAGATTTATCACCAGTAGAAATAAGAGAAATTCTCGGAATATCAACAAATGCTGCTTCAGTTAGAATAAATAGAGGTTTACTGGAACTAAGAAAAAAGGCGGGGTTTAATGTTAATAAAATAAAGGATTAATATGGAAAATAAAAAATTTAAAATTGGAATAGAAGAAATTAAAAAAATGACAATGACTCTTGATGAAAAAAAGAGGATATTTGATAATATTATGTCATCTTCTCTACCACATAATCAAAAATCACCCCCAAGTCCATGGTGGAAGTATTCTTTTTTATTAAATATACACAAAAATCAATTAGTTTATTATATTATTATTCCACTTATTGGGATACTTACTGGTGGTGGAGTTGTATTTGCCTCACAAGAAAGTTTACCTGATGATATTTTTTATCCCACAAAGGTTAATATTGTTGAACCAGTTGTTGGTGTGTTAAATTTTTTCCAAGAATCAAAAGCTCACTATGAAAGTGGATTAGCAACAGAACGTCTTGTTGAAGCTGAAACTTTGGCTAATGAAGGTAAGTTAGACGGAGAAAAAGAGAAAAAAATAAATGATCTTTTGGAAAGACACACGAATGCTTTAAATGATGCATTAGCTAAGATAAACAAAGATGATTCGCCTGAAAATGTTGATGAGATTGTTACAACTTTCAATGCCGGGATGAATGCACACGCTAGAGTTTTGGAAATGATCAATGACCAAAAAAATATTGACAGTAAAAAAGAAAATTTAAATAACCAAATTTCAAGGAATGCACGAATTAGTGCCAATAAAGTAAAAGATTCTTCAAAAAATAAAGACGAAGATGTTTCGGTTAAATATGCAAAAAAGAAAAAAGTTGTTAATTCACTTATTAATTCAACAACAATAGATATTAATAATGTAAGTTCTGCTCCAACTTCTTTTAATCAGACAATTGTTGATAATACAAATGAAACAATCAATGAAGCGAAGCTATTTTTAGATGAAGCTGTTAACAGTGAAAATAAGGGGGATTCAAAGGAAGCTTATCGGACATTATTAGATTCTGAGAGTGCCATAAAAGAAGCAGGTATTTTCTTTCAGACTAAATTAAAATTAGACAGAGAGAATGATTTAGAAGATGAAAATGATTAGTTTTTTTAGTTAATTTCTATATCTACATATGCTACTTGAGGAAATTTTTCTGCAATTTTCTTTTCTATCTTTTCTATCTTATCAATATGGTTGCCAACTAAGCGGGGAATACTGTCTGTTGTTTTAAACATTAATTTCTAATATTATCAACCCCTTTTTTTAATCTTCGGTCTCATAAATTTATTCACGTAAAGGTGACTCATTCCATTTTATCGTAGTAACTATTCTATATTTATTAATATTAATAGCAGTAGATTAAAATTCTGAAATATTTTCGATATAAAGATCTTCTAACAATAATTTGTTTCTTTTTTATGACCTTCTTTATTTAAAGGTTTGCCTATTATGTATTTATACTAATATTTATATATTAGTATAAAAATCGTATATATAGTATAATCCGAGGGTTGTTTTAGTATAATCTAACTTTTTAAAAATATGGATGAAGAAATAAAAACAGTTGAAGAAACAGTAGTTGAGGCTCCTGTTGAAGCTCCAACTGAAGAAGAAGTATCTCCAGAAGTTGCAGCATAAGTCTTAAACATAAAACCCTCTAGGATGTAAATTCTAGGGGGTTTTATGTTTTTCTTGCTTTTTAAGGTTAAAAAGGCTAGTATTCAGATATAATAATAACAACTTGTCTAGTATTAGAGAGGTAACAAATAATATAATTTATGGGAAATTTTCAAGGAGGAGGTAATAGGGGTGGGGGTTTTAGAGGTGGAAATGGAGGTGGAGGTTTTAGAGGAGGTAATGGAGGGGGAAGGGGTGAAGTAACAATGCATAAAGCAACTTGTGATGAATGTCACAAAAGTTGTGAAGTTCCTTTTCGTCCATCAGGAGATAAGCCTGTTTACTGTTCCGATTGTTTTAGTGGAAAGCGTGATGATGGTGATCGTGCACCACGACGTGAATTTTCAGACCGTGGTTCTAAAAGAGATTTTAGTGATAGACCAGCTCAATCATTTTCTAAACCAGCAGCGGTGCCATCAAACGATGGAGTTTCAAAGCAATTAAGTGAAATAAGCACAAAACTTGATAGTCTTACAAGTGCAATAGAAAAACTTACTCAACCAAAAATAAAATCAAAGCCCGCAGTTAAGTTTGTTGAAGCTAAAAAAGTTGAAATAAAAAAAGCTCCAGTAGTAAAGGCTGTTGTTAAAAAAGTAGCCACAGTGAAAGCTGTCGCTACAAAAGTAGCAGCAAAAAAGAAAAAATAATTTAATTTTTTAAAAACAAAAACCCTCAATTGAGGGTTTTTGTTTTATTTACTTCACAAGAAATGATATACTTTCCATATGTATTTTGTCTATATTTTAGAATGTGCCGATAAAAGTTTATATACTGGTTCTACTAATGATTTAGAAAAAAGATTATATAAACATAATAATTTAAAAAGTGGTGCTCACTATACAAAAATTCGTAGGCCAGTGGTTTTGAGATATCATGAAGAAGTTTCTACTTACAAAGATGTCAGGAAAAGAGAATCCGAAATAAAACTATTGGCTAGAGAACAAAAAATGGGATTAATAAATTCAAAATAATGCAAACATTTATTCAGTTTAATAAAAAAATTAAATACTTAATTCGTTTTAGGTTTTGTACTCCAAAAAAAAAGAAAAAAATATCACAGAATTATTTAAAAAATAAACAAAGTGCTTTTTGTCTTACAGAAGAGAGACTTCAATATTTTAATAAATTTTACGGTTATAAGTGGAATAAAATTGTAATTAGAAATCAGAAAACTAGATGGGGAAGTTGTTCAAAAAAAGGGAACTTAAATTTTAATTATAAAATAGCATTACTTCCACCAGAAGCACTAGATTATATTGTTGTTCATGAACTTTGCCATTTAAAAGAATTTAATCACTCTATTAATTTTTGGAACTTAGTATCAAAGACCATCCCTAATTTTAAAGAAATTAGAAGAGAACTCAAAAATAATAAATATACACTTAGTTAAATCCCTTTCAATTTAAGCAAAAATAGGGTAAAGTAAGTCTTTATGACCCAAGATGAAGTTGTAATCCGCTTTGAGAAAGTCTCATTTGAATATAATCACAATAAACCCATTTTTGATGAGGTTTCTTTTTCTATTCGCAAGGGGATGAAAGTAACCATTATGGGTCAAAATGGAGCTGGCAAAAGTACTTTATTCTCTTTAATTACCAAAGACAAAGAACCAGAAGAAGGTAAAATAAATTTAGCTCAAGGAGCTACGGTTGCTATATCCAGGCAAGTTATACCAAGAAATGAACTTAACTTAACTGTGAGAGAATTTTTTGAAAAATGTTTTTCAAAGAAGATATATAATATTGATCCGAGGATTGATGATGTTCTTGATATTGTAAATCTAAAAGGTCATGAAAAAGTTCATGATCGGATTATTAAATCTTTCTCTGGTGGACAGCAAGCCAGGCTACTTCTTGCTCAGGCTTTAATACAAGAGCCAGATATATTATTATTAGATGAACCTACCAATAATCTAGACAAAGAGGGGATTCTTCATCTGACGAATTTTCTTATTAAATATAAAAAGACCGTTGTTGTAATTTCACACGATTCATCATTTTTAAATAAATTTACTGATGCTGTTTTATATCTTGATGTATATACAAAAAAGATTGAGCAATATGTTGGGAATTATACTGATGTTCGAGATCAAATTACGGCTCGAATGGAAAGAGAAAATAGAAAGAATACTTTGCTTTCAAAAGAAATAAAAGCCAAGAAAGAACAATCTAATGCTTTTGCTATGAAAGGAGGAAATCTAAGAGCTGTCGCTAAAAGAATGCGAGAATTGGCTGAAGATTTAGAAGAAGAGAAGGTTGATGTGAGGCGTGAAGATAAAACAATTAGGCCTTTTACTATTCCTGTTCAAGAAAATATAATAGGAGATGTCGTAACTTTTTCTTCTGTTTCAATATTTAAAAATCAGAAAATTAAAAAAATAAAAGCCAATGTGAAGCTTCGTAAAAATAAACATCTTTTATTATCAGGACAAAATGGAATAGGCAAGAGTACTTTACTAGAATTAATTGCCAAAAGAGATGCAGAAGGTATTTTTATTTCACCCGATGTTCGTATTGGATATTATCGCCAAGATTTCTCGACTCTTGATTTTAATGACACTGTCTATGAATCTCTTGCCGATACGACAAGAAAAGTAAGTGGAAAAGTAAACGAAGAAGCAATTCGAGGGACGGTGGCGGGTTTTTTAATAACTGGAGATATGGTCCATACTCAGATTGGCAGTTTGTCTGAAGGTCAAAAAGGGTTAGTGGCTTTTGCTAAATTGGTTTTAAGTCGTCCAGGATTATTAATTCTTGACGAGCCGACTAATCATATAAATTTTCGTCATTTACCAGTTATCGCCGAAGCTCTAGATAAATACCAAGGCGCCATGATTCTAGTTTCTCACACACCTGATTTTGTAAAACAAATAAGGATAGATGAAATCTTAGATTTAGATAAATAATTTATTTATAATAATTTTATTTTAGTCTTTTATAAATTTAGGCACAGTTTAGGTCGTCACTTTTTAGTGACGGCCGTGATTCAACAATTTTTTTATTTGCGAGGGACATCTTCCTCCCTCACTGATGTTTTTTTGAGTGCTCCAATTGAGACAAATAAAAAAACAAAATAAAACAAACAAAAAACAAAGATACCGTCCATATTTGTTTTTTGTTTGTTTTATACTATATCCTTATTTTTAAGGATAGGTTTAAAATGAGACAAAACTGCTTAATAAAGCGTATAATGTAAGAGTAATGGTAAATCATGAATATTGCACCCAAAATACCGACAATGAGCTGGTTAAGCTATCTCTAGCTGATCCAGATCATTTTTTTTGTCTAATAAGAAAATATGAAGAGAAATTGCTTCATTATATAATGAGGATTTCTAAATTTAGAAAAGAAGAAGCTGAAGATGTCCTTCAAAATGTTTTTATTAAAACCTATTATAATTTGAATGGTTTTGATGAGGATCTTAAATTTTCTTCTTGGATATATCGTATCGCCCACAATGAGACGATAAGTGAAATAAGGAAAAAAATAAGTAGACCATCCGTTCCTTTTGAGAAAGAAGATATAGATAGATTTGAAGATGCTTTTGATATTATTAAAGAAATAGATAATTCATTTTCTAGGCAAAAGATAGATGAAGCCCTTTCTAAATTAGATGAAAAATATCGCGAAGTTTTAATTCTTAGATTTTTAGATGAAAAGGATTATAAAGAAATTGCAGATATATTAAAAAAACCAGTTAGCACAGTTGGGAATTTAATATTAAGGGGTAAGATTCTTTTTAAAACAGAATATGAAAAATTAAAATGATGGATAATATAGAAAACAAAAATGTAAGTCAAATAGTTTTAGCAAAGATTAAAGAAGATGGGATAAAACCTATTTCAAAAAAATATTTTGATTTTAAAAAGGTCATAGTCTGGTCTTCGATTGGTTTCTTGGTTTTAGTGGGCGTTATTTCATTTTCAATTATTTTCTCGATCCTTTTTAATAATGATTGGTATTTATTTGATAGACTTGGTTTTAGTTTTATTTTAAAGACTTTTCCTTATTTTTGGCTAGCCTCTTTATTTTTATTGGCGATTTTAGCTAAATTTTATTATAGAAAGACAGCCTCAGGCTATCGTTATCGGTTAACAGTTGTTGTTGGAGGTTATGTTTTACTGACAGTTATAGGAGGAGCAATTTTGTCGGTAGCTGGCCTGGGAGAGTTGATTGAGGAATCGTTTTCTCAAAACATCTCTGTTTATAGAGGGGTAATGTTTGATAAAAAAGAATTTTGGTCACATCCAGAAGAAGGTTTAGTTTCCGGCCAAGTTGTTTTAGTTTCTGAAGATGGAGATACTATCCAACTGCTTGATTTTAATAATAATCTTTGGCAAGTTAACATAGGAGAGACAATTATTGGTAAAAAAGTTCAGATAAGAAAAGGTGAGTTTTTAAAAATTTTGGGAGAACTGGATGGCAAGGGCTGTATCAATGCTGAACAAATTAGGCCTTGGGGTAGAAACCAAATAAACAAAGATAAAGATGTCGGTAGAATGATGAGATAAAATTCTAGTTCTTTGCGTATAATAAGTGTAGGTCATGACGATTTCCTACATTATTAAAATTTAAACAAATTATTTTGTTATATTGTAAAGTAGAACAGAATAAATAAAAATATATGAGAAATAAGTTAATCATGAGTGGTTTAATGGCATTGGTGCTTGGTTTAGGAGTCTCAGGGACAGCTTTGGCTTACCAAGGAGATTTTACAAAAAGTGGACCTAATTATACTCCAGAATTCGAAGCTCAGATTACTGAAGTGATGACTAATAAGGATTATGCAGGCTGGAAAGATCTTATGGATAAGAAAATTAGTAAAGGCAGAGTTATAGAGGTGATTAATAAAGACAATTTTTCTAAATTTGCTGAAGCATGGCAATTAGCCAAAGAAGGTAAGATTAAAGAAGCCAATGCAATTAGGAAAGAACTTAGTCTACGAACAAGTGATGATGCCAGATCTCATAATCAAGATGGTCAAGGAAGAGGAATGAGAGGAAGTAGAGGTGGTCATAATAATAAGTAATTACTGGAAGATTTTAAACAAAATCTAAAAAACTTGATAAATAAAACCATTCGGAAGTTGGACTTCCGAATGGTTTTATTTTGTGTGATGTATGGTATATTTAGGAAGACATAATTTATGGATTTTATAATTCAAAATTTAATACCTTATTTAGTTTTATATAAATATGTAGCTATTTTTTTTATTGCTTTTGTGGCCGCATTTATCGTTCCGATACCATCGGGAAGTATTTTGATGGCCGCTGGAGCTTATACTAGTATTGGATACTTTAATATTTATTTAGTTATTTTTCTTTCTATTGTCGGAAATATTTTAGGAGATAATTTTGGATATTTTATGGCGAGAAGATATGGAAGGGAAGTTCTTTCGAGAATAGGATTCCGATCTGTTTTAAATTCAAATAATTTTAATGAAATTGAAAATAAATTTAATAAACACCCCGGTTTTATAATTTTTATTAGTCGATTTGAAGTTTTGTCTACTTTATCAGTCAATCTTTTGTCTGGAATAAGTAAAACTAATTATAAAAAATATCTTTTACATGAGTCGATCGGCACACTTGTTCAAGTTTTAATGTATTTTTTTATTGGTTATTTATTTGCTGATAAATGGGAATCAATCAATACGATGATTGGCAGAATGACTTTAGTCGGAGTATTTGTATTTTTATTAATAATTATTTTTTTTGCAAAAAAAACGATAAACAATAGGTTTACTTAACGAATTTAAAGGAGAGATTTTTATTATAATTTGTGATAATATATAGATATAATATTAATATTATATCTATATGAAAATATATTACGGTAATGAGACAAAAAAAGCATTAAGAAATTTCCCTTTTTCAACTGGTTTAGTTAAAGAAGAATTTATTATTGCTCTCGTTTTGATAAAAAAAGCTGCTGTCTTGGCAAATTATAAGGTTGGGAATATAAACAAGATGATTAAAGATGCGATTGTATCTTCTTGTGATGAAATATTTATGGGTAAGAATAGAGATCAGTTTGTGATTTCTAATTTTCAAGGAGGAGCAGGGACAGCGACCAATATGAATGTAAATGAAGTATTGGCGAATCGAGCAACAGAAATTTTAAAGAATAAAAAAATAGTTAGAGCAAACGATGATGTAAATTGTAGTCAATCGACAAATGATGTTAATCCTAGTGCTTTAAGGATTTCTTCATTTTTATTATTGAAAAATTTAGACCAAACTCTGTCTTCAATTATTAAGTCTTTTGAAGATAAGTCTAATGATTTTAGAAAAATAATTAAACTTGGGCGGACTCATTTACAAGATGCTATTCCGACGACTCTTGGAAGGGAATTTGAAGCTTATGCTAGCATATTAGCTAAACACCGAGCTCAGATAAAAGAATCTTTAAGTATATTGCGAGTCCTTAATTTGGGAGGAACAGCTATTGGTAATTCAATGAATGCTAATCCAATATATATCAAGCAGGTTTATCTAGAATTAAATAAAATTACAAATGAGAATTTTGTAAAAGCTAAAAATTTAATGTCACAAACAAGTAGCCAGACGGATTTCCTTTTAGTTTCAGAAAAAATTGTGGCACTTTGTGTTGATCTTTCAAAAATCGCTAATGATTTTAAATTTATGTCATCAGGTCCAATCGGTGGGATTGGCGAGATAATTTTGCCAGAATTACAGCAGGGATCTTCAATTATGCCAGGGAAAGTTAATCCTATTATGCCGGAGCTAGTTAATCAGTTGTATTTCCTGGTCTCTGGCAATAATCTAATTATTGAAAAAGCTGTTGAGGGAGCTCAAATGGAGCTTGGAGTTATGCTACCTATAATTGTTGATAAATTAATTGAGTCTATCAAGTTAACGACTGAAGTTATTAATCAATTTGATAAATTTTGTATAAGAGGAATAAAGGCTAATCCTGAAAGATGTTTACTTCACTTAGAGAACTCAACAGCTTATGCGACATTGTTGGTTCCAAGACTAGGCTATGATTTAGTTTCAAAAATTGTGAATGAATCAATAAAAGAGAAGATTAATCTTCGAGAGTATGTAATTAAAAATAACTATATGAAAGAAGTTGATTTTGATAAATTAATTAATTCTTTCTTAAAAGTGTTATGATTAGAAAATATTAATAATTAATTAAAGCTTCACAAATTATATTATAAAATAATTTGTTTCGCATAAAATTGTATGAAAAAAGGATATAAAACAAATATAGAAAAATTAACAGAAGAGAATGATAATTTTCGCAAAGTTCTCTACACAGCCGAACATTGTCAGCTTGTTTTGATGAGCTTACTTCCAAATCAAGATATTGGAATGGAAGTTCACACTGACAATGATCAGTTTTTCCGTTTTGAAAAAGGCTCGGGCAAGGTTATTATTAATGAGACTGAATACGATGTCGTTGATGGGGATGCTGTCATTGTCCCTTCTGGCTCTAAACATAATGTTATCGCAGGAGTTGATGGACTTAGACTTTATACAATATACTCTCCAGCTCATCACAAAGATGGTATAGTCAGAGTGACAAAAGAAGATGCTGAGAGTAATGAAGAGGAATTTGAAGGTGTAACGACAGAATAAATAATCCTAAAATGATTGGACTATTATATAGAAAAATTTTAAAACCAATATTGTTTTTATTTCCAGCTGACGATGTCCACGTCTTTTTTTTGAAAATGGGTAATTTTATTGGAAGGTATCCTTTTTTCCGTCATATTTCTAGATTTTTCTTTTTTTATAAAAATGATTCTTTATCTCAAAATATATTTAATTTAGAATTTACTAATCCGATTGGTCTTGCTGCTGGTTTTGACTATAACGCTGATCTCATTGAAGTTCTTCCAGATATCTCTTTTGGATATCAAGCAATTGGGACAGTTACTTTTTGGCCATATAAAGGCAATGCTAAGCCGATGCTCGGAAGGCTTCCTAAATCAAAATCCCTTTTAGTTAATAAGGGTTTCAAAAATCATGGGATAGAATCGATCTTAAATAAAGTCAGTAAAACTGAAAAGAGAATTCCTCTTGGTATAAGTATTGGTTCAACAAATAAATTATATAAAAATATAGATGAAATGATTGAAGATATTATTTCTTCGTTTAAGAAGGTTACTGCCCAAAATTATTTTGATTATTATGAGCTTAATATTAGTTGCCCAAATTTAATTAACGTAGAGAGTCTTAAGGATAAATTTGATGAACCAATTGGTTTTGGTATTTTGTTAAATAAATTATCTTATCTAAATATAAATAAACCACTTTTTGTTAAAATGTATTTAGAGAAAAGTGTGAAAGATACAATTCTTTTGACTGAGGTTGCTTCTATCTATCCATTTGTTAAAGGCTTCATCTTTTCTAATTTAGTTAAAAATCGCAATAATCCTTTATTTGATAAAAATGAAATAGCAAATGCAGGGAAGGGGAATTTCAGTGGTAAACCAACAGAGCAAATCACAAATGATTTAATAAGTGAAGTTTATAAAAAGTATAAAAATAGATTTCTTATTATTGGTTGTGGAGGAGTTTTCACAGGAAGAGATGCTTATGAAAAAATAAAAAGAGGTGCAACCCTAGTCCAGTTAATTACAGGGATGATATATGAAGGGCCAAGTGTCATAGGTAAGATAAATAAAGATTTAGCTAAACTTCTAAAAAAAGATGGTTATAAAAATATAAA
>Ga0105047_10006656_pt1 | contig 19584 bp, 20 predicted proteins | sample MAT04_FD_78384 | JGI IMG/M metagenome (GOLD analysis project Ga0105047, IMG submission 78384) | Freshwater microbial communities from Lake Fryxell liftoff mats and glacier meltwater in Antarctica - MAT-04 (megahit assembly) | ecosystem: Environmental > Aquatic > Freshwater > Ice > Liftoff...
AGGCGATGTCGAAGCCGCGGCGCCAGGCGGCGACGAGGTCGGGGATGACCTCGGGCGGGTCCTGCAGGTCGGCGTCGATCACCACCACGCCATCGCTGGCGCGCGCATGGTCGAGGCCGGCCGTCAGGGCGATCTCCTTGCCGAAATTGCGCGAGAGGTTGACCACCGCCACATGCGGATCGGCCGAGGCGAGGCCGGTCATCACCTGGAGCGTGGTGTCCCGCGAGCCGTCATTCACATAGACGACCTCCCACGGCATGCCGATGCCAGCCATGGCCGCGGCCAGGCGCCGATGGAACTCGGGCAGCACCTCCTGCTCGTTGTAGCAGGGCACGACGACGGAGATGGCGGGGATGGACATGTTCCGCTCAGTGCCACCGCATCATGGCGTTTCCTGGGCGGCCAAAGGGGCGGCCAAAGGGGCGGCCAAAGGGGCGGCGAGCCAATGCGCCGCGATCTCCCGTCGCGGTGCCACCCAGATGCCCGGCGTGCGCGCCACATGCTCCAGCAGCGCGGCCAGCCCCGCCATGCGCGCGGGGCGGCCGATGATGCGCAGATGCAGGCCGATGGAGAGCATCTTGGGCGCTGTCCTGCCCTCGCGCAGCATCCAGTCCACGGCGGCGATGCAGTAGCGCGAGAAATCCTCGGGCTGGACGAAGCCGCCGCCAGGCGAAAAGCGCATGTCGTTGGTGTCGAAGGCGTAGGGCATGATGACGTGGCCCGGTGCATGGGTGCGCGGCAGGTCGTCGTCATAGGCGTCGCTGTCGTAGAGGAAGCCGCCCTCCTCGCGCAGCAGGCGGCGCGTGTTCAGGGATGGCGCCGAGCGCGTGTGCCAGCCGACGGGGCGCTGGCCGCTCGCGTGCTCGATGGCGGCGATGGTGCCGGCGATGACCGTGCGCTCCACATCCTCCGGCATGTTCGCGTGGCTCTCCCAGCGCCAGCCATGCGCGCTGACCTCGTGCCCTGCATCGGCAGGCGCGCGGGCCAAGTGGGGCGAATGGGCGACGGCGCGGCCGCAGGCGGAGAAGGTGGCGCGCATGTCGTGCGTGGCAAACGCGTCCAGGATGCGCCACAGCCCGGCCCGCGCCCCATAGGCGAAGTGCGTCTCCATGCAGGGGTCGGGCTGGCCGGTCACCTCCTCGCGGATTTCGTGGACGCTCTCGTTGCGGGCATCGCCGCTCGCCAGCGAAAGCTCGGCCCCTTCCTCGACATTGACCACGAAGGAGAGGGCGAGGCGCGCGCCTTCGGGCCAGCGCGGATCAGGCGGGTTGCGCCCATGGCCGACAAGATCACGACTTGTGGGTGGCATTCCTCCTGGCAATGGCATGGTCCATCCTTCGCAGCGGCGTTTATCGGGTTTAGTTTCGCCACGATCCAAGGAGAAGCCCCCATGCTGACCGCCAACGCAACCGGCGTCTGCGTCATCTGCCCGACCCCCTTCACGCCCGACGGCGCGCTCGATGAGCAGAGCGCCGCCAGCATGACCGAAGCCTATGCGGCGGCGGGTGCCACGGGCCTCACCATTCTCGGCATCATGGGCGAGGCTCCGAAGCTGGACGGCGAGGAGGCGATGCGCCTGGTTCGCATCGTGCTCCAGCATGCGGGCGGGCTGCCGGTGATCGTGGGCGTCTCGGCCCCCGGCTATGCGCCGATGCGCGCGCTCGCCTCGCGCGCCATGGAGGCGGGTGCTGCCGGCGTCATGATCGCGCCCCCCACCGGCCTGCGCGGGGACGACGCGACGCTCTCCTGGTTGCAGGGCGCGGCCGAGGCCGTCTCGCCCGCCCCCTGGGTGTTGCAGGATTTCCCGCAGGCCAATGGCGTGCACATGTCCACCCGCGTGATCGCGACGCTGGCCGCCGACGAGCGCTGCGTGATGCTCAAGGCCGAGGATTGGCCTGGCCTCGACAAGATCACCACGCTGATCGGCATGATGGCCAAGGGCGAGATGCGCCGCATCGCGATCTATGGCGGCAATGGCGGCCTCTTCCTGCCCGAGGAGACGCTGCGCGGGTCCGACGGCGTGATGACGGGCTACGCCTTCCCCGAGATGCTGGTGAGGGTGCGCGGCCGGCTCGCCGCCGGCGACCGCGACGCGGCGATGGACCTGTTCGAGGCCCACCTGCCGCTGATCCGCAGCGAGCACCAGCCGGGCCTCGGCCTCGCCGTGCGGAAATACGTGCTGCAACGCCGCGGCATCATGGCGCACGCGACCATCCGCGCGCCGGGGCCGAAGCTCAGCGACGCCACGCGCGCCGAGGTGGATGCAATGCTGTCGCGCCTCGCGCGGCGCGATCCCGTGGCGCTGAAGCTGGCTGCCGAGTGATGCGGCTCCAGGGTCGCATCGCCCTCGTCACCGGCGCGCAGCAGGGCATCGGCGCCGCCATCTGCGAGGCCTTCGCGCGCGAAGGCGCCGATGTCGCGGTGAACTGGCTCGACAACCGGGCGGATGGCGAGGCCGTCGCCGCCGCCTGCCGCGCCCATGGCGTGCGCGCGGCGGCGATCCGCGCTGATATCGGCACGACCGAGGGGCGCGACTTCCTCCAGGCCGAGACCACCCGCCTGCTCGCCCTGCCGGACCTGCTGGTGTGCAATGCCGGCATCTTCCCGCGCGCCGAGTTCCTGGACCTGACGGAAGCGACCTGGGATGCGGTGCTGGACGTGAACCTGAAGGCGACGGCTTTCCAGACGCAGGCCTTCGCCCGTGCGCTGGTCGCGGCGAAGCGGCCTGGTGTCGCCATCACGCTATCCTCATCGGCCGTGCGGGGCGATCCGCGCGGGGCGCATTACTCGGCGAGCAAGGCGGGGCTGCTCGGCCTGACGCGCGCCATGGCGCTGGCGCTGGCGCCGCACGGCATCCGCGTGAACGCCATAGCGCCCGGCCTGACCGACACGGCGCAGCCGCGCTACGGCAACACCGAGGAGGAGATCGCCGAGCGGGTGAAGAGCATCCCCATCGCCCGCCTCGGCCAGCCTTCCGACATCGCGGAACTGGCCTGCTTCCTGGCCTCCGAGCAGTCGAGCTGGATCACCGGCCAGGTGCATCACATCAATGGCGGGTTGTGGATGCCTTGAGCGCCCCGGACGAGGATGACGACGAAGGCCCGCCCGGCGTCCCGCCCGGCACGCCCTTCTACATGACGCCGGAGGGCCATGCCGCCCTCCACGCGGAACTGCACCAGCTCTGGCATGGCGAGCGGCCGAAGGTGACGGAGATCGTCTCCTGGGCGGCGGCCCTGGGCGACCGCAGCGAGAACGCGGACTACCAGTACGGCAAGCGCCGCCTGCGCCAGGTCGACAGCCGCGTACGCTTCATCCGCCGCCGGCTGGACCGCGCCGAGGTGGTGGATGCGCGCGACCAGAAGCGGCGCGACCAGGTGTTCTTCGGCGCCACCGTAACCTACGCCCGCGAGGATGACAGCGAAGCGACCGTGACCATCGTCGGCATGGAGGAGGCGGTGGCCGAACAGGGCCGCATCTCCTGGGTGTCGCCCGTTGCGCGCGCCTTGCTGGGCAAGCGCGTGGGCGACGTGATGAAGCTGCGGACGCCCGCCGGCGTCGAGGAGATCGAGGTGGTGCGGATTTTCTACCCGGAGCGCGAGGCATGAGCGAACAGGCGGCCGTGATCGGCATGGGCCTGATGGGCTGCGACATCGCGGCCATCTTCCTGGCGGGCGGCTGGCGCGTCGCGGCGCAGGAACCGGCAGAGGCGGCCTGGCCCGAGAAGCGAGCGCGCGTTCGCACCGCGCTCGGCCAACTCGGCGCCGATCCGGCGCTGGAGGCGGGGCTCACGTTGCACCCGACCCTCGCGGCCATGCCCTGGGCCGGCTGCGCCTGCGTGATCGAGGCGGCACCCGAGCGGCTGGACCTCAAGCGCGCCGTCTTCGCGGAGCTGGACCATCTGGTGCCCCCCGGCATCCCCATCGGCTCCAACGCATCGGGGCTGCGGATCACTGACATCGCGCGCGGCTGCTCCACGGCCTCGCGCATGTGCAACCTGCACTTCTTCCTGCCCGCCCATCTCGTCCCCGGCGTCGAGGTCGTGAAGGGCGAGGCAACGGAGGATTGGGTGCTGGACCGCTTCTTCGCCATCATGGAGGGGCTGGGCCGCATGCCCATCCGCGTCTCCCGCGATGAACCGGGCTTCCTGGCCAACCGCATCCAGCATGCGTTGATGCGCGAGGCCTTCTCCTGCATCGATTCGGGCCTCGCCACGGCGGAGGATGTGGACCGCGCGGTGCGCTACTGCTTCGGCTTCCGGTACCTGGCGGCAGGCCCGATCCTGCAGAAGGAACTGGCCGGGCTGGAGACGCAACTGGCGGCCGCCACCAGCATCTATCCGAGCCTCAACACCAGTCCCGAGCCTTCGCCCGGCCTCGCGAAGCTGGTCGCCGAGAACCGCCTCGGCCCCAAGACCGGGCGCGGCTACCGCGACTGGCCGCCCGAACGCGCGGCCGAGGAACGCGCGCGCTATGAGCGCGTGCTGGCCGCGGCCCAGCCCCTGCTGCGGGACCAGACGTGACGCGACGCGGCGTCGTCCTGCTGCTCGGCACGACCCAGACGCTGGCCTGGGCCGGCACCTACTACATCCCGGCGATCCTGGCCGGCGCCATCGCGCAGGAACTCGGCATCTCGACGGCCACGGTCTTCATCGCCTTCTCCTGCGCCATGCTGCTGACGGCGTTCCTCGGCCCCCGCGTGGGCCGCGCGATCGACCAGTTCGGCGGGCGCGGCGTGCTGATGGCTTCCAACCTGGTCTTCGTGCTGGGGCTCTCGATGGTGGCGTTGGCGAACGGGCCGGTGATGCTGTTCGCGGCCTGGCTGGTGCTCGGCCTCGGCATGGCGATGGGGCTCTACGATGCGGGCTTCGCCACGCTGGCACGGCTCTATGGCAGCGATGCGCGGGCGGCCATCACCGGCATCACGCTGCTCGCGGGCTTCGCCAGCACGGTGGGCTGGCCGATGACGGGGCTCATGCTCTCCGAATTCGGCTGGCGGGGTGCATGCTGGGGGTGGGCCGCGATCAACCTGTTCGTGGCTTTGCCGCTCAACGCGCTGCTGCCGCGCACCGAGGCCCGCGTGGCTGCGGTCGTGGCCTCAGCGCCCGCCTCGGCCGCCGCCGCGCGTGAAAGCCGGCGCAGCGGAATCCTGATGGCGTTCATCTTCGCGGTCGGCGGCTTCTCGGCGGCGGCACTGGCGGCGCATCTGCCGGGGCTGCTGGTCTCGTCGGGGGCCACGCCGGCGGCGGCCATTGCCGCGGCCGCGCTGATGGGGCCGGCGCAGGTGGCGGCCCGCGTGCTGGAATTCACCCTGCTGCGGCGGGCGCATCCGCTGCTCTCGGCCAAGCTCGCACAGATCGCGCATCCGATCGGCGCGTCCATCCTGCTGTTGTTCGGCGCACCCTTCGCCGCCGCCTTCGTTCTGCTGCACGGTGCCGGCAACGGCATCAACACCATCGTGCGCGGCACCCTGCCGCTCGCGGTGTTCGGGGCGGCGGGCTACGGCGCGCGGCAGGGGCTGATCGTCGCACCCGCGCGGTTCCTGGGCGCGCTGGCGCCCGCGCTGTTCGGCTTCGTGGTGGAAGGCTTCGGCGCCCAGGCGCTGTGGTTCACGGCGCTGATGTCGCTCGCCGCCTTCGCCGCGCTGTTCATGCTGCGCGTTGCGCCAGCATCTCCAGCAGCGCCGCGTTGAAGGCTTCCGCCGCCTCATAGGCCACCCAGTGCCCCGCGCCAGGGATCACGGCGCGCAGCAGGCCGGGGTCGATGCCGCGCAGGATTTCGAGCCGCGCCTCCACATCCGGCCAGGCAACCGTGTCGAACTGGCCCCAGATGCCGGCGAGCGGCGCCTTGGCCTGCATCAGCGCGTCGCGCAGCATGGCGTTGGAGGCGAAGCCGCGCGAGCGCAGGCGCGCGTTTTGCGTGTTGAACTCCTGGATGTCGAGCGCCGTCTCGTCGATCAGCGCCGTGTCCCGGATCATGAGGCGCGCCAGGTTCTCGCGATGCGCCTCGCGCCGCGCGGCGCCCTCCTTGTCGCGCACCTTCAGCAGGTCGAGCGGGGGGCGGGGCAGGCCGAGCGAGGCGGCGCCGACGACCGTCATGCTGCGCAGATGCGTGCCCTCCATCGCGGCGAGTTGCCCGCCGACATTGGCGCCGAAGGAGAAGCCGGTGAGGTGATAGCGCCGCTCCGGCCCCAGCAACTGCGCGAGGCCCGCGCGCAGGGCCAACGCCACGCCATGCGGCGTCGCCTCGCCCGGCGGCATGGCGGATTCGCCTAGGCCCGGCAGGTCCGGCACCAGCAGGCGGTAATGCCGCGACAGCCCATCAATGTTGCGCAGCCAGTGCCGCCAGGACCCCGATCCTCCGTGCAGCAGCACCAGCGTCTGGCCTGCGTCGCCCCAGGCGCGCCAGACGAGATCGCCCTCGCCGCAGGGGGTACGGTGCAGGGTGGCGGCGGCGTCGAGGGCTTCGATCTCGTTCATGTGGCGTTCCGTTTTCCGCGCCGGGTCTCGACGCGCGCGATCCATGTCGTCGAGACGAAAATGACGGCGGCGCCGATGAGTGTCGAGGAGGTGGGGATTTCGGCGAAGACGAGGAAGCCGAGGATGACGGCATAGATCATGTCGAGGAACTTCACCGGCTGCGCGCTGGATATGTCGGCCAGGCGGAAGGCATGCGTCAGGAACCAGTGGCCGAGGCTGCCCATGGCGCCGCAGACGACCACGAGGCCCCATTGCCGCAGCGTCGGCTCCTCCCAGACCCACAGCGCCAGCGGAAGCGTGAAGAGCGACACGGTGAGCGACTGCCAGACGACGATGACGGTGGGCGAATCGCGTTTGGTCAGCGCCTTGGTGATGAGGAAGGAGGCGGCGAAAAGCGGCGCCGAGGCCAGCATGATCAGCGAATAATGCCCGCCCTCGCCGGTCATCTGCGGGGCCACGATGAACAGCACACCGCCGAAGCCGATCAGCGCCGCCGCCCAACGCTGCCAGAACATCTTTTCGTTCAGGAACAGCACGGCGCCGATCATCACGAAGATCGGCCCGGTGAAGCCGATCGCCACCAGATCCGCGAATGTGATGTGCGGCATCGCAGCGAACCAGAGGTAAAGCCCGCCCGCATGCACGACGCCGCGCCAGAGTTGGCCCCGCAGGCCGTGTGGGCGGTAGGCGGCGAAGCCGTCCCGCAGCACCCAGGGCAGCAGCACCAGAAGGCCGCAAAAATAGCGCAGGAACTGGACCTGGAAGGGCGGAAGCTCGGTCGCGAGGATGCGGAGCAGCACGTTCAGCGAACAGAGCGTAAAACCCGCCAGGGCGGCGAGCCCCATGCCGGCAAGCACCGGGCTCAGGCGTGCGCGCATTGGGGAAGGGGCCTCATTTCCAGCTATGAGGCCAACCTGACCCCTCGCGGACACTTGCGGAAGCCCTGCGCCTGCCTACCATCCATGCATATCCCCCGAAGTCCCTCCGCAAGGACCGCCGCATGCCCGACACCAACCTGCCCTTCGATCCCTCGCGCCTGAAATTCGGCATCGGCCAGCCCGTGCCGCGGCAGGAAGACCCGAAGCTGCTGCAAGGGCAGGGGCGCTATACGGATGACCTGGCGTTGCCCGGGCAGCTCCACGCCTATGTGCTGCGCAGCCCCTACGCCCATGCCGTGCTGAACGCGGTGGACGTGACCGAGGCGCGGGCCGCCCCCGGCGTGCATGCGGTCATCACCGCCGCGGACCTCACCGCCTATGGCGACATGGTCTGCGCCATGCCGCTGAAGAACGCCGATGGCAGCCCGCTGCGCACCACGCGCCGCCCGGCGCTGGCCCATGGCAAGCTGCGCTTCGTGGGCGACCCCGTGGTCGTGATCGTGGCCGAGACGCGCGCCCAGGCGAAGGATGCGAGCGAATTGGTCATGCTCGATGTCGAGCAGCTTCCGGCCGTGACCGAGGCCTCCGCCGCCGCCGCCCCCGGTGCGCCGCAGCTCTACGAGGAGATCCCCGGAAACTCCGTGCTGGACTTCGCCTTCGGCGACGCTGCCAAGGTTGGCGCGGCATTTGCCCAGGCCGCGCATGTGCAGAAGCTCTCCATCCGCAACAGCCGCATCGTGGTCGCGGCCATGGAGCCGCGCAGCGCGATCGGCGAGTACGACGCCGAGGGTGGCCGTTTCACATTGCATGTCGGCTGCCAGGGCGTGTTCGGCCTGCGCAACCAGTTGGCCGACGACATCCTGAAGCTGCCGAAGGACAAGGTGCGCGTGCTGACCGGCAATGTCGGCGGCAGCTTCGGCATGAAGGCCAACGCCTATCCGGAATACCTGCCCCTGCTGCATGCGGCGAAAGCGCTGGGCCGCCCGGTCAAATGGACGGATGAGCGCAGCGGCTCCTTCATGTCGGACCAGCATGGGCGCGACCATGAGGTGGAGGCCGAATTGGCGTTGGACGCCGAGGGCCGCTTCCTTGCCGTGCGCCTCACCAGCTTCGCCAACATGGGCGCCTATCTCAGCACCGTGGCGCCGCTGATGGCGACGGGCAACTTCGTCAAGAACGTGCAGTCCAACTACACCATGCCGCTGATCGAGGTGCGCACGCGCTCGATGCTGACGAACACCACGCCCGTCTCCGCCTATCGCGGCGCGGGCCGCCCCGAGGGCAACTACTTCATGGAGCGTCTGATCGAGGAAGCCGCGCGCGCCATGGGCAAGTCGCCCGTGGAACTGCGCCGGCTCAACCACATCAAACCCACCGAGATGCCCTATTCCGCGCCGTCCGGCAGCGTCTATGACGGCGGCGACTTCTCCGCGATCCTGGACGAGACGCTGAAGGCCGCGGACTACGCCGGTTTCGAGACGCGGCGGGCCGAAGCGAAGTCCCGCGGGAAGCTGCGCGGCATCGGTATCGGCAACTTCCTCGAATGCACGGCGCCGCCCACCAAGGAACAGGGCGGCATCCGGTTCGAGAAGGACGGCACCGTCACCATCATCACCGGCACGCTCGACTACGGGCAGGGCCATTGGTCGGCCTTCGGCCAGGTGCTGCACCAGTATCTCGGCGTGCCCTTCGAGAGCGTGCGCCTGCTCCAGGGCGACAGCGACGAGTTGGTGGCGGGCGGCGGCACCGGCGGCTCCAAGTCGCTCATGGCGTCGGGTGCGGCCATCATCGAGGCTTCGGCGCTGGTCATCGAGAAAGGCAAGCTGGCCGCCGCGTACATGATGGAGACCGCGCCGGTGGATATCGAGTTCGAGCCCCATTCCGACCAGGGCGGGCGCTTCAGTGTCGCCGGCACCGACCGCGGCATCGGCGTCATGGAACTGGCTGCGAAACTGCGCGAAAGCCACTCGCTGCCCTCCGAGGTGCCGAGCAGCCTCGACGTGCAGCACGTCTTCGACCAGGCGCCGCAGGCCTACCCGAACGGCTGCCACGTCTGCGAAATGGAGATCGACCCGGACACCGGAATCGCGCGGATCGTCAACTACACATCGGTCAACGACTTCGGCGTGATCGTGAATCCGCTGCTGGTCGCGGGCCAGGCGCATGGCGGCATCGTGCAGGGCATCGGCCAGGCGCTGCACGAGCAGGTGGCGTACTCGGAGGACGGGCAGTTGCTCTCCGGCAGCTTCATGGATTACGGCCTGCCCCGTGCCGACGACCTGCCGAGCTTCGGCTTCGCGAGCCACCCGGTGCCCTGCACGACCAACCCGCTCGGCGCCAAGGGCTGCGGCGAAGCAGGCTGCGCGGGCAGCTTGCCGGCCGTGATGAACGCCCTGGTGGACGCACTCCGGCCGCTCGGCGTAACGCACATGGACATGCCCGCCACGCCCGAGAAAATCTGGCGCGCCATCCACGCCACCGCGTAGCGCGCGGCTGGTGTTTGCGCTGGCCAGCAGGGGAGAGCGCCGCTCTCCCTGGGATCACCCGCGCCGCAGCGCCGCGCGGGCGGCGAGGGCCGCCATTCCCGCGATGCCGATGGTGAGTGCCATGGGCATCGCGGTGCCGTCGTGCAGCACCGAGATGAGCGTGCCGGCGACGGCGCCCAGCCCGAACTGCAGGCTTCCGAGCAGGGCCGAGGCGGTGCCCGCCATCTGCGGGAAGGGTGTGATGGTGATGACGGTGCCCACGGGCAGCGCCACGCCGAGCAGCGAGATGTAGAGGAAGATCGCCGCATATTGTGCGGCGAAGGGCGCGCCCGCCCAGGTCAGCAGGATCAGCGAGAGGCCGCATGCAGCAACGGCGGCGATGGTCCAGGTGAACAGCGCCTCCCGCCCCAGGCGTGCGGCGAGCCTCGCGGAGAGCTGCGAAACCAGGACGAAGCCCGCCGCACCCGCGCCGAAATACCAGCCATAGTGTTCAGCGGGCACCCCGTTGAGCGCGATGAAGACGAAGGGCGAGCCCGCGATATAGGCGAACATCCCCGCGATCGCGAAGCCGGAGGCGAGTGCGGCGCCCATGAAGCGGCCATCGGCCAGCAGGCGCGCGTAGCTCCGCAGGACCTCGAGGGCGGAGACGCGGCGGCGGCGCGATTCGGGCAGGGTTTCGGGGAGGGCTCGGAGGCAGAGCAGCAGCGTCACCGCGCCGATCGCTGCGAGAAACCAGAAGATCGCGCGCCAGCCGAACCAGGCCGCAACATAGCCGCCGAGCAGCGGTGCCAGGATGGGTGCTACGCCCATGACGAGCATGAGGCGGCCCATGAGGCGCACGGGGTCCAGCCGGTCCGACACGTCGCGCACGACGGCGCGCGAGATCACCATCCCGGCACATCCGGCGAGAGCCTGGAGCAGGCGGAGCGCGATCAGCGCGTCGATGCTGGTGGCGAGTGCGCACAGTGCCGAGGCCGCGATGTAGACGATCAGCCCCGCGAAGAGCGGCCGCCGGCGGCCGAGTCGGTCGGAGAGGGGGCCGTGCAGAAGTTGGCCCGTCGCCATGCCGACGAAATAGGCGGCGAGCGTGAGCTGCACACCCTCGACGCCCGACCCCAGGTCTCGCCCGATATCGGGGAAGGCGGGCAGATACATGTCGATGGAAAGCGGGCCGAAGGCGGCGAGCAGACCCAGGAGTGCCGCCAGCCGGCCCGTTGATATCATCCGGCAGCGTCTAGCCGGGGGGCGGCAGGAAATCCACCTCGTGCAGCGCGGAGAGGCGCATCACCTCGACGGGGTCGGGCACGTCGTGGATGGCCTTGAACAGGTCGTGGAGGCGGCGGGCCGGGCTTACCCAGAAGAAGGCACGGCCGGGGCTGGATCCCTCGTTGAAGTAGCCGTGCATGATCCCACGCGGCAAGCGCACGAGGTCGCCCACCTTTGCGAAGTGCGTCTGTCCGTCCAGGATGAGCTTCCACTCGCCCTCCAGCATCAGGATGTACTCGTCCTGCGTGGGGTGGATGTGCGGGGGCACGAAGGTGCCTGGCGGCGCGTAGGCCTCGAAGGCGAAGCAATCCTCGGTGGACTGCTTGGGATGGTAGGTCTGGCCCAGGATGTGCCAGGTGACGCCGTCCAGCCCGGTCCCGACTCGGGTGATGCCTGCGGTTTCGGTCATGATGTTTCCTTCCTCAGTCTATGCCGGCCCGCGCCGGCGAAAAAGCAGACGGCGCCGCTGCGAATACGCGTGCGGAACTCGCGGCGTGAACGCTGCCAACGCAACATGTCTGGGGCGCGAAGCCAAGCCGCCGGAAGTGGCGCCCGGCCTCTGACGGGCCTAAACATGCAGATATTGCTCGCGCAGTTGCGGCGTGGCGGCCAGTGCGGCGCTGCTGCCCGACCAGACGGTGCGGCCGCGTTCGATGATGACGTGGCGGTCGGCCAGGCGCATGACGGCGCCGAGGTTCTTGTCGATCAGCAGGATCGCCTGGCCTTCGGATTTCAGCCTGGCCAGCACGGCCCAGATCTCGGCGCGGATCAGGGGGGCAAGGCCTTCCGTCGCCTCGTCCAGGATGAGCAGGCGCGGGTTGGTCATCAGCGCGCGGCCGATCGCCAGCATCTGCTGCTCGCCGCCCGAAAGGTTGCTGCCGGCATTGGCGCGCCGCTCGCGCAGGCGTGGGAACAGGGTGTGGATCGCTTCGAGGTTCCAGCGGCCGGGCCGCGCGGTCGCGACGAGGTTCTCCTCCACGGTGAGGGTCGGGAACACCTGGCGGCCTTCCGGCACCAGGCCGATGCCGCGGCGGGCGATGGCGTGCGGCGGCTGCCCGACGAGATCCTCGTCATCGAAGGCGATGCGCCCGCCCGATATGCGCCCCCCGACGGAGCCGAGCAGGCCCATGATGGCGCGCACCGTCGTCGTCTTGCCCATGCCGTTGCGGCCGAGCAGCGTCACGACCTCGCCCGGGCCGACGTTCAGCGAGACGTCCTGCAGCGCCTGACTTTGGCCGTAGGTCGCGGCGATGCCGTCGATCAGGAGCATCACGCCTGGCCCATCTCGTCGTCGCCGAGATAGGCGTCGCGCACGGCGGGGTCGGCGCGGATCTGGTCTGGCGTGCCATGCGCGATGATGCGGCCCTGGGCGAGCACGGAGATGCGGTCGGCCAGGGCGAAGACGGCCGGCATGTCGTGCTCGATGAGCAGGATGGCGTAGCGCACGCGCAGGCCAGCGAGGATGCGCATGAGGCGCTCGGCCTCCTCCGCGCCGGTGCCGGCGAGCGGTTCGTCCAGCAGCAGAAGGCGCGGCTTCATGGCGAGCGCGATGGCGAGTTCAAGCTGCCGCTTCTCACCATGGCTGAGTGCGGCGGCCTGGACATGCGCGCGCGCGTGCAGGCCCACCTCGGTGAGGGCGGCCATCGCCTCGTCGTTCAGCGTGGCCTCGCCGGCCGCGGGGCGGAAGAAGCGGAAGGATGAGCCGCTGCGCGCCTGCACCGCGAGCGCCGCATTGGCGAGCACGGTGAAGGCCGGGATGATGCTGGTGATCTGGAAGCTGCGCGCCAGGCCCGCGCGCGCGCGCCTGGCCATCGGCAGGTGCGTGACATCCTTGCCCGCGAAGATGACCTGGCCGGAATCGGGCGCCAGCGTGCCGCTGATCTGGTGGATCAGCGTCGTCTTGCCCGCGCCGTTCGGGCCGATCAGCGCGTGGATCTCGCCGGCGCTGAGATCGAGCGAGACGTCATCGGTCACGGTGAGGCCGCCGAAGCGCTTCCGCAGCGACCGGAGTTCGAGCAGGGGTTCAACCACGGCGCAGCAGCCCTGCGATGCCGCCACGCATGAAGAAGACGCAGAAGATCAGCAGCGGCCCGAAGATCAGCCGCCAATGCTCGGTCAGCTTGGCCAGCCACTCCTCGATGAACACGAAGGCCAGCGCCCCCATCAGCGCGCCATGCGGCCCGGCGAGGCCGCCCAGGATCACCATGAACAGCAAATCCCCGCTGCGCTGCCAGGCGAGGTAGGCGGGGGCCACGAACTCCGCCGCATTGGCGAGGAGCACGCCCGCAAGCCCGCCGATGGCCCCCGCGATGACATAGGCGGTGAGGCGATAGGCATAGGGCTCGAAGCCCACGGCGCGCGCGCGCGTCTCGTTGTCGCGCGCGGCCTGAAGCACGCGGCCGAAGCGGCTGTTCAGCAGCGCCTGCACCAGCGCCCAGGCACCGATGAGAAGGCCGAGGCAAGTGAAGTGGAAGACGAGGCCGCCTTCCAATGCGCGGCTGCCGAAGACCTCCAGCCGGTTGTAGAGCGTGTAGCCGTCATCGCCGCCATAGAGTGCCAGGGAGGAGGTCGTGAAGAACGCCATCTGCCCGAACGCCAGCGTGATCATGATGAAGTGCACGCCCGAGGTGCGGATGGCGATGGCGCCCGTCAGCCCCGCGAACAGCGCCGCCGCGGCGATGGCCGTGGGCACGACGATCCAGGCCTCGGTGATGCGGGAATGGTCGAGCGCCACGACGGCATAGGCGCCCACCCCCATCATCGCCGCATGGCCGAGGCTGACGAGGCCGCCGCCACCCACCAGCAACGAGAGCGAAATGGCCGCCATGCCGAAGATCATCCCGCGCGCCAGCATCGTCAGCGAATAGCCCTGGCCAAAGCCCACGAAAGGGGCGACGGCGAGCGCTGCGAAGATGATGAGCGCGATCGCCGCGTCCTCGCGCCTCATCGGCGGACCGGAAACAGGCCGGCCGGCCGGAAGGCGAGGATCGACGCCATCACGACGTAGATCAGCATGGACGCCATCGCCGCCCCCGCCTGACGCGCGGCGGAAGGGTCGAGGAAAAGGCGCATCAGGTCCGGCATGAGGGAGCGGCCGAGCGTCTCCACCAGGCCCACCAGCAGGGCCGCGATGAAGGCGCCGCGCACCGAGCCGATGCCGCCGATCACGATCACCACGAAGGCGAGGATGAGCAGGTTGTCCCCCATATTGGGCTCGACCGAGAGGATGGGGGCCGCCATCGCGCCGGCGAAGCCCGCCAGCATGGCGCCGAAGCCGAAGACCAGCATGAACAGCCGCCGGATATCGACGCCGAGCGCGCTCACCATCGGCGCGTTCGACGCCCCCGCGCGCACCAGCATGCCGACGCGCGTGCGCTCCACCAGGAACCAGAGCAGGCCGGCAATGGCGAGGCCCGCGACCAGGATTGCGATCCGGTAGGTGGGGTAGAGCAGGCCGTCCATCACGCGCACGCCGCCGCTCAGAAGCTCGGGCAGGGGCATCTGCATGGGGGCCGTGCCGAAGACGGCCTTCACGCCCTGGTTGAGGAAGAGAATGACGCCGAATGTGGCCAGCACCTGGCTCAGATGGTCGCGTTCATAGAGGTGCCGGAAGACCAGGAATTCGAGCAGCAACCCGAAGGCCAGCGTCGCCGGCAGCGTCAGCAGCAGCCCCCACCAGAAGCTGCCGGTGAGTGCGGCGAGGGTCGCGCCCATATAGGCGCCCACCATGTACTGCACGCCGTGCGCCAGGTTGATGAAGTCCATCACGCCGAAGACGAGCGTGAGTCCTGCCGCCACGAGGAAGAGCAGGATGCCGAACTGCAACCCGTTCAGCCCCTGGACGAGAAGCAGCGTGGTGCTCACAGAATCTTCCGCCCCCCGACGCCCTCCTGTGGCTTTGCCACAGAAGGATGAGCCGTCACATCAGGATGAAGTGCCAAGCGGGGAACTAGATGCGCGTGGCCATGCGGCACTCGGCCGCCCAGGGATCGACATTGGCTTCGAGCACCTTCCGCACCGTCTCGGTCTGGAACTTGCCGTCCGGCCGGCGCGCGACCTGAAGCTGCCAGAAATCCTGCACCGGATACTGGTTCGTGCCGAAGCGGAAGGGCCCGCGCACGCTCTGGAAATCGGCGGCGGCGATGGCCGTGCGCAGCGCGTTCTTGTCGGTCAGGTTGCCACCCACCCGCCGCACGGCCGCGTTCAGCAGGTTCGCCGCATCGTAGCTCTGCGCCGCATAGGTGGCGGGCACGTAGTTGTAGGCGGCCTCGAACTCGGTGACGAAGCGGCGGTTCTGCGGGTTGTCCATATTGGGCGCCCAGCTTGCCGCGCTGAAGAAGCCCAGCGCCGCCTCGCCCTGGGCCGGCAGCGTCGCCTCGTCCACCGTGAAGGTCGAGAGGAAGGGGATGTTGGCGAGGCCCGCCTGGCGATACTGCCGCACCAGATTCACGCCGAGGCCACCCGGCATGAAGGTGAAGATCGCGTCCGGCCGGAGCGAGGCGATCTTCGCCAGCTCCGCCGAGAAGTCGAGCTGGGTGAGCGGCACATAGACCTCGTCCACCACCGTGCCCTGGAAGCGCGACTTGAAGCCGGCGACGGCATCGCGCCCGGCCTGGTAGTTCGGCGTCATGACGAAGACGCGGCGATAGCCCGCATCCTGCGCCGCCTGACCCATCACCGAATGCACCTGGTCGTTGTTGTAGGAGGTGGTGAAGAAGAAGGGGTTGCAGCCGCGGCCGGCGAAGGTGGAGGGGCCGGCATTGGTGGAGATGAGGAAGGTGTTCGCCTCCGTCACCGGCCGCATGATGGCGGCGAGGATGTTGGAGAACACCACGCCCACCACGAAATCCACGCGGTCGCGCTCCAACGCGGCGCGGACCTTGGTGACGGCGACATCGGGGCGCAACTCGTCATCGATGACGAGGGTTTCCACCGCGCGGCCGCCCAACTGGTTGTTGAGCTGGCGCATGCCCAGCAGCCAGCCATCGCGAAGCTGCGTGCCGAGCGCCGCCTGCGGCCCGGTCTGCACAGCGACGAGGCCGACCTTGATGGGCGTCGCTTGCGCCTGCACGGCTGGCGCGGCGAGGAGCCCGGCGCTGCTGGCCAGAAGGGTGCGGCGGGCCAAGCCCGGGATCTGGAACGCCATCTGCAACTCTCCGCGAATTGTTTGAAGCTTCAAAGATTCGATACATCAGTGCAAGCCTGCCATGCAAGCGCTGCGACCCTCATCGTCAGCGGATGACGCGCTTCCGGCAAGGGGCTGAGAACCGTGAAGTGGTCAAGGCCGGGCAGCGCCTCGAACGTGCCGCCGCGCAGTGCCGCGAATTCGCACGATTGGCGAAGGAACTCGCCGCTCTCCGCACCGCCCACCACCGCATGAACCGGCCGCGCGTCGCCGGCCATGAGCCCGGGCGAGAGCGCCCGCGCGGAGGCGGCGTCGAGCCCGAGTGCGGCGTTGATGCTGGTGGGTATCAGCGGCTCCAGCCAGAACAGGCCCGAGATGGGCACGGCGGCCGCCACCGTCGCGGGCGGCAGGCGCGCCAGCAGCATGGCCGCCAGATGCCCGCCCGCCGAATGCCCCGAGACCACGATGGGCCGTCCGAGCCGCGCGTGCAGGGTGCGGGCCGCCGCCTCTGCCTGATCCACGATGCGCGAAAGCGGCACGGCTGGGCAAAGATCATAGGAGGGCACACCGACGGCGATGCCCTGGGCCAAGAGTCCCGCCGCGCAATGGCTGACGGCATGGCGGTCCAGCCCCTGCCAGTAGCCGCCATGAAAGAAGATCGCGACGCCGCGAATCGCGTCCGGCAGGAACAGGTCCATCGCCTCCCGCAATCCGCTGCCATAGGCGATGGTTTCGGGCGGGTGGGACGCGCGGAACGCCGCCGCGTCGCGCATCCAGCCGGCCACGATCGCGGGATGGCCCGGGACGCGGGCGCGGTTGTTGTATTCGGCTTCCAGGTCCATCGCGCGACCATAGGCCGGGCGTCGCTTATTTGGCAGAAGGGCCGCATGCGCATTTACCTCGCCGGCCCCGAAGTGTTCCTGCCCGAGCCCGTTAGCTTCGGCGCCGCCAAGCAGGCGATCTGCGCGCGGCATGGCTGCGTGGGCGTCTTCCCGCTGGATGCCCCCGCCCCCATTCCCTCCTTTAAGCCCTCCGGCCCGCCCGACTGGCGGCGCATCCATGCCGCGAACGAGATGCATATCCAGGGCTGCGATGCGCTGATCGCCAACCTCACGCCCTTCCGCGGCATCGCGGCCGATCCCGGCACGGTGTTCGAACTCGGCTACATGCGTGGCCTCGGCCGGCCGGTCTGGGGCTACACCCACGCGCCCGGCGACTACCGCGCCCGCGTGGCCGATGCCCGCCATGACGGCCAGGTTTGGCGCGACGCGGAGGGGCTGGAGGTCGAGGATTTCGGCCTGGCCGAGAACCTCATGCTGGAAGGCGCCATCCTCGCTTCGGGCGGGAGACTGCTGCGCGCGCGCCGCCCGCTGCCCTGGCGCGACCTCACGCTATTCGAGGAATGCGTGCTGGCGCTGCGCGGCGGGGTGTAACCTGCCGCCCGCATCGCGCGAAGACGATCCAGAGGCCGCCGCGCCCGCCGCTCAATTCCGGGCGCGGTGCGGTGGCCGGCGAGGTCGCGATGCCCGAGCAGCGTTGGATGCCCTTTGTCTCGAACCTCGTCGCCTGGTCGGCCGCGATCTGGATCGCGTATGAGCTGCTCTGGTACCAGCAGTTCAAGCTGACCGGCAACGAGGGCTCGGTACACCTCTTCACCATTCTCTCGGATTGGCTGGGCACGCCGGGGGGCGAAAAGCCGTTCCGCCTGTTCGTCGCCACCATCGAGCTTCTCGCCGCCATCATGGTGCTGATCCCGCGCCTGCAGGGGCCGGGCGGGCTGTTCGCCGCGGGCATCATGGGTGGGGCCATTTTCTTTCACGTCGTCAGCCCGCTCGGCATCGACCCCTACGGCGATGGCGGCGTGCTCTTCAAGGAGGCGTGCTTCACCTTCGCCGCGGGCCTTCTGCTGGCCTGGCTGCGGCGCGAGCAGATCCTTGCGCTGATGCCGGCCCGCATGCTCCGGCTCGCCTGACGGATGGCGCGCGTCATCCCCTCCCGTCCGCCGCGGGACCTGCGCCTCGACGTGCTGCGCGGCTGGATGCAGGTGTCCATCTTCGTCTCGCACGTGGTGGGCACCTCGCTCGCCTGGGGCATTCACGCGGCCTGGGGCCTCTCCGATTCGTCCGAGATGTTCGTGCTGCTGTCCGGCCTCACGCTCGGCTCGGTCTTCGCGCTTAAGCAGGCGCGTGGCGGGACGCTGGTGGCCCAGCGGGACCTTCTGCTGCGCGCGGGGCGCCTCTACCGCACGCACCTCACCGTGTTCTTCATGTTCGCGGCCATGGTGCTGCTGGCAGAGATGAGCTTCCCCATGCTGGGGGCGGTGGATCGCTTCGGCTGGCGCCACTTGGTGGACGCGCCCTGGGGCGCGCTCGCTCTCGCCGCCACCATGCTCTATCAGCCTGATTTCATGGGGACACTGCCTGTCTTCGTGTTGGGGATGGTGCTGCTCGGCCCCTTCCTGCTGCTGGTGCAGCGCATGGGCGCCGCCGCCCTGCTGCCGAGCTTCGCGCTCTACGTCGCGGTCAACCTGGGCTGGGTGGTGACGCCCGGCCTGGGCGGCACGCCCATCGCCTTCGACCCGCTCGCCTGGCAGTTCCTCTACTTGTTGGGCGGGCTGCTCGGCTGGCGGGCGCTGCACGGCCAGCCCCTGCCGCGCGCGGCCTGGCTGACGGGGCTCGCCGCGCTGGTCGTCTTGGCGGGCTTCGCCGCGCGCCTTGTCCAGCACGGCTTCATCGAGGGGCCGGACCTCGCCGTCCAGGCGCTCCATCACAAGGAAGTGCTGGCCATGCCGCGGCTGATGCACGCGCTGGCCATCGCCTATCTCGTCGCCATCCTGGTCCCGCGCGAGGCGGCATGGATGGAAGGCATGCTCGGCCGCGCCATGGCGACGATCGGCCGGCACAGTCTGCGCGTCTTCTGCGTCGGGTTGTTCCTGGCCTGGATCATCTCGCGCGTCATGGAGGCGATGCCCGACCAAGTGGCCATGTTGGGCGTCGTGCTGGTGCTGACCGGCATTGCGGCGCTTTGGACCGTGGCGCTGTTCTCGGACCGGGTTCGGGCCGAGGCGCTCGGCAAGGCGTGAAATTTCTTCGCGACGAAACTTACTCCCCCTTCGCTTTCCGTGTGAGGTATCCGGCCCCGATCGCAAATCTCATCGGTTGCCGAGGAGAGAAGATACCGCCCACGGGAACTTGCATGCGTGACGATGTGTCTGGCGGCTGCGACGACGACTTTCCGGTTCAGAGCGAAACCTGGGCCTTCAGGTGGCCTCCTGATGACCTGCCACGTCTCCCCCGCCATGGTGACCGAGCGCACCGCCCAGCACATTCGTCGCGACGGGCTGGACCATTTGGC
>Ga0105047_10006657_pt1 | contig 19580 bp, 15 predicted proteins | sample MAT04_FD_78384 | JGI IMG/M metagenome (GOLD analysis project Ga0105047, IMG submission 78384) | Freshwater microbial communities from Lake Fryxell liftoff mats and glacier meltwater in Antarctica - MAT-04 (megahit assembly) | ecosystem: Environmental > Aquatic > Freshwater > Ice > Liftoff...
ACCATTGCCGTCTCACGCTCGCCGCAGCGGTCAAGGAGGGCCTGAAGTGCCGGTTCGTGATCGAAGAGCGCGTGCCGGGCAGCTACAGCGCCACGGCCAGCGGCAACCAGTTTCTGTTCGGACTGATGGGCGTGGAGGCGGTGAGCGTCGTGGCCGCTGGCAGCGATGTGGGGGCGGCCATGCAGCAGGTGGCCAGCCAGCTGGCCGGCGAGGGCCGCAAGCCCTACACGATTCCCGGTGGTGGATCCAATGCGCTGGGTGCCCTGGGCTACGTGGCCTGTGCCCAGGAGTTGCAGCAGCAATGGTTCGATCAGGGCGTGGCGATCGACCGGGTGGTGCTGGGTTCGGGCAGTTCGGGCACCCATGGCGGGCTGCTGGCAGGGTTTCTGGGCAACCACATCCGGACCCCGATCACTGGCATTGGCGTCAGCCGCGAAGCTGCCGATCAGGAGCCGCTGGTGCACCGGCAGGCGCAGGCGGTGGCCGACCTGCTGGGGCTGGGCATGGCCATCCCGCGGGAGGCCGTGGTCAGCATCGGTGGTTTCTGGCAACCCCAGTATTCAGTGCCCAACGCGGGCATGGTGGCAGCCGTGCAACTGCTGGCCCGCACGGAAGCCATCCTGCTCGACCCGGTCTACACCGGCAAGGCGATGGCCGGGCTGATCGGCCTGGCGCGCAGCGGTTTCCTGAAGCCGGGTGAGAACGTGATGTTCCTGCACACCGGGGGTTTGCCGGCCCTGCATGTCTACGAGCCGGTGTTGCGCGGCGATGCGCTGAGCGGCGCCTGAGGTGCCACTACGACATGGCGCGGCACGCGTCGCTGGCGCGCGCCACGCCGTGGTTCACTTGACCAAGGGCCGCACGGTGGTGAAGCCGCCATCCACCGCGATCACCTGCCCGGTGATGCGTGCGGCGCCGTCGGACAGCAGCCAGGTCATGGTGTCGGCGACCTGCGCTGCGGTCTGCACGCCGCCCAGCGGGTACTGTTTGCCGGCGCCTTCGCGCATCGCGTCAGCGCGCAGCATGCCGGCGGTCATGGGCGTCTCGGTCAGCCCTGGCGCCACGACGTTGATGCGCAAGCCTGCCGCCGCGTAGGTGGCCGCCGCGCTGCGCGCCAGGGCTTCGATGCCCCCCTTGGCTGCGGCGATGGCCTCGTGATTGGCCACACCGATACGCGCGACCACGCTCGACACCAGAACCGCGCTCCCCGGTTGCCCGCCGGCCCGCAGCCCATCGATCCAGGCCTGCAGCATGAACAGCGCACTGTCGAGGTTGATGCGCAGCACCTCGCGGATCTGCATCACGTTGCTGCGGTGCAAGGGTGCGATCAGTGTGCTGCCCACGCAGTGGGCCAGCAGCGATGGCGGGCCGCCGAGTTGTTCTTTGCAGGCGGCCACGGCAGCCGCGGCGCCTTGGGGCGTGGTGGTGTCGGCAGCGATGTGGGCGTCGGCCGGCACCGCGGCGAGGGTGCCGGCGTCGCGCCCGACCGCCGCCACGCGGTGGCCGCTGGCGCGCAGGCGCGCCACCACTTCGCGGCCGATGCCGCCGCGTGCGCCGGTGACGAGCGCAATGCGCGGTGTGATCAGATCGGGGGCAGATGGGTTGATGCTTGTCTCGCAGTGGGTTGACGTTCGGTTTCTTCGGGCTGCTCGAACAGCGGGCCGGCTGGGTCCCGGCGGGCCAGCGCCGCCAGGCCGGGCAGTTGATGCAAGCTGGCGACGCCACGCGTGCCGCGCGTGCACCACGGTGAAAAGGACGCGCACGGGCGCTCGCTCTCGGAAAACAGGTGCGGCGCCGCCCGGCGGGTTACGGCCAGCGGCAACAGGTGCGCCACATGGGGATCGTCCAGTGTGTGCACCGAGCGTGCGCCCACCAACGCCCGCGACACATCCTGCTGGCTGCCGTACCAGCACAGCGGCGCCAGCGCAGCCATGCGCTCGCCCACGAAGGACCAGCGCGCCGCATTCCACGGCCACGCGTCGTGGAAGTCCGACAGCAGCAGCCCCAGGCAGCCGGCCGGCAGGTCGCGCGGCGGCTCGCCCAGCGCCCAGGGGTGTACCAGCCAGACGTCGCGGCCGGCCACGGTGGCCGCGTCGGACGCCTGGATGGTGGCGCTAACCCGAGTTGCTGGCGGCATCGGCGGCTGTTCAGGTTCATCGCCTCCGCTGGCGCTGCCGTCGGCTGCGCCAGCCACAGCCTGCGTGCTGCGCGCGATGGCGTCCAAGGCCGCGTAGGAGCAGTCGATCACGCTGCCACCGCTGTGCCAGGGTAGCGGTGCATAACGGGCCACATTGTCAGCATTGAAGACGTAAGGCTTGCTGCTGCCGGTGCCAGCCACCCACTGCCAGCTCAGGTGGTTGCTGGCCAGGTCGCCATCGAGCAGGTGGGCAAGCAACCAGTCGGCGCCCGCGCGCCAGTACACCTTGCGCAGATGCACCACGTCGGCGATCGTTCAAGCCCGCAGCGATTGCCTGTGCACCCGCATGCCGTGCGAAGGCCGCGATGTAGTTGACCTGCCTGTCCCGGGTCCAGGACGCGCGGTGCACCAGCGGCAGGTAGCGCATGCCGCGCAAGTCGGTCTGTACCATGCCGGTTCGATCGACGGCAGCGGCGAGCTCGGTGGGCCGGACGAAGCGCTGCCATTGGTGCGTGCCCATCGGCAGCACGCGCAGCAGGTATTCCGCACCGACGATGGCGAACAGAAAACTCTTCCAGGTGCGGTCGATGGTCGACGCGAACAGCAGGCCGCCTGGAGCGACGCAGCGCGCCGCGGTCGTGACGAAGGCGCCGACGTCGCCCACGTGTTCAAGCACTTCCAGCGCCAGCACCACGTCGAAGCGCTCTTCATCCTGCAAGGCGGCCTGCGGATCGCCCAGTCGGTACTCGACAGATACGTTGCCGGTCGCTGCGTGCAGCCGCGCTGCAGCCACGTTACCCGCCGCCGCGTCGATGCCCAGCACGCTGGCCCCGAGCCGCGCGAGGGGCTCCGACAGCAGCCCGCCGCCGCAACCCAGATCGAGGATGCGCAGCCCCTTCAGTGGTGCGCCGCGCGCCAGCCCGAAGTGCTGCTCGATGTGGCCTGCGATGTAGCCCAGCCTCAGCGTGTTGACGACGTGCAAAGGACGCATCTGGCCGGCGCTGTTCCACCAGGTCGTGCTCAGGCGATTGAAGCGCTCGATCTCCGATGCGATCACGGTCATCGCAGACACCCTCGGAGAGGCGGGCAGATCGCGGCGGCGCCGGCCGCGCCAGGCCCCGAGCGCCAACGCGGCACCCGCATCCCTGCGCTGCGACCCTGCTGCTGTCGGGCGCCTGAGCCTGACGCAGTCACGCCTTCTTGGCCCAGGCGCTGCACCAGCCCTTGGCCGCGACCTGTTTGGTTCCGAACAGCGGGCAGCCACCCGTGGCGTCGCCCGCCTTGGCTTGGAACAGGGCGCAGTTGGCGCAGTTCTGGCCGGCCGCGTACTTGGGGAACTTTTTCGTGTCAGCCTTGCCGGCCTCGGCCACGTAGCCCAGGGCCACGGCCTGTGGGTCTTTCTCGTCAAGCCTGGCCTGGGCCTGGGCGCCCGACACGAAGGCGACACCGCCGGCGGTCAAGGTCATCAAAAAAATACGTCGTGGATGGTTCATGAAGTGCTCGTTTCGTTGTGCAGGCCTGGTGATGAGGAAGGGACACCGCCGAGGGCCTGCGGTCTCGGTGGGCATTTTGCTGCCAGTGAAGTCGGGCCGGGATGCTGTTCACGTGGTCCATCGTCAGTTCGGGCCGGGCGTGTCGAAGCCTGTCCTGAGCCTGTCGCAGGGCCGCGTGTCGCCCCGCGCCAGCTGCGCCGCACGATCAGAAAAAGGCGATAGCTGGCTTCGAGCAGCCACAAGCCCGGCCCGCTGCCAAACAGCCGGCCTGCCCAGGCCCAACGCGGCAAGGCGCGCCACAGCTCAGTGAAGGCCCGGGCGCCGCTGACCAGGCTGCCGTCGGCGCGGCGCACGTGCAGCCGTGCCATGGCCGCCGCGCGGGTCAAACCCTCGCCCAATGCGGGCGCTTCGCCATACGCAACGTCAACCCACTGCACGGCGCCGGCACCGGGCTGCCGGCGATACATGACAATTTCACGCGAGCACACCGGGCACGCGCCGTCGAAGTACACGGTTGTGGATGCTTGATCGGCATTTGTCATGGCGGTAATGTAGGTGAAAACAACTCAAATCAGTTTTTGAGTGCAATATACGCTGCCAATAGCAGGGATAATCGAACTCAAAAGCAATTCACCTTGCCTACACCAGATGACCACCAAGAAACTCGCCTCAACGGCCATACGCCACGTCGCTGCGCCATCACCCCACTACCGCAGCGGCGCCGTGGCACGCATGGTGCGCATGCCAGTGTCGACCTTGCGCATCTGGGAACAACGCTACAAGGTAGTGGCGCCCGCCACCACGCCCACAGGCCATCGTCTCTACTCGGCCGACGACGTCCAGCGCCTGGCGCTGCTCAAGCAGCTGACCGAGCACGGACACGCCATCGGCGCGATCGCGGCGCTGAGCGTGGCCCAGTTGCAGCAAGTGGCCAGCACCCACGTCACCACCGCCGCCGGCGGACGCAGCCCGCCAGTGCTCCGACCCGCACCCTGGCGGCTGGTGGTGGTGGGTGCGGCCCTGGCGCGACGGCTGCAGCGTCCTGCCGTCGTTCAGCGCCTGGGGCGGCCACCGAAGGTGAGCGCGGTTTTCGACACCCTGGCCCACGCCGCCGATGCCGCCCCGGCAGCCCATGCAATGCGCGAGCATCCGATCGACCTGCTGCTTTGGCAGGCGCCGAGCCTGCACGCCGGCGCACTTCCCGAACTGCAGGCGGCAGCGGAGGCATGGGGTGCGCGGTGCGCTGCGGTGGTCTATCGATTTGCCGGTGCGGCTGCGAGAGAGCCGTTTGCTGGCGCCGAAGTCGAGTTGTTGCGCGAGCCGCAGGACGATGACGCGCTGGGCGCCTGGCTGGCAGCGCTTGAAGGCGCGGCAGCCGCGCGCAACGCTGAGCCACAAGACAAGCTGTTTCAGAACGAACCGCTGTGGTTGCCGGCCGGCGATGCTGCTGCGCGGCGCTTCGACGACGCCACCCTGACGGACTTCGCCGGCCTGTCGTCAACCATCACCTGCGAATGCCCGCGCCACGTGGCCGAGTTGCTGATGCAGCTGTCGAATTTCGAGGCCTACAGCGCGGACTGCGAAAACCTGAGCCCTGCGGACGCGGCGCTGCATGCCTATCTGAAGCGGGTGGCGGGAGCCTCGCGTGCCCTGTTCGAATCAGCACTGGAGCGTGTGGCGATCCACGAGGGCCTGATGCTGCCTGACTGATGCGAGGCGAAGACCGCGGCGGCGCTGCGATACCCCCACGGCGGGAGGGTCAGGCCCTGACGGCGCATACTCCAGCATCCAACGCGCTGTCAACATCGGCTGCCCGCACCTTGCCCCGAGACCGGAGATCACCGTCCATGTTGAAGCTGTTTGTCAGCCTGCTCGTCGCGACCATGCCCCTGTTTTCACAAGCCACCGAGGAACCGAGCTACGACGTGGTCCAGCAGCTGGACGGGGCGGAGGTTCGCCAGTACGCGCCCTATGTGGTTGCGCAGGTGCTGGTGAGCGGCCCGGCCGACAAGGCCGGCAACCAGGCCTTCCCGATCCTGGCCGGCTACATCTTCGGCAAGAACAAGGGCTCCAGGAAGTTCGACATGACCGCGCCCGTGACCCAGGCTGCCGCGCCCGTGAAGCTTGAGATGACGGCGCCGGTCACGCAGGCGGCAGCAGAGGGTGGCTACTTGGTGCAGTTCGTCTTGCCCAAAGGCGTGACTCTCGCCTCGGCGCCCGAGCCGATCGATCCGCGGGTGCAGTTGCGGGAAGTGCCCGGCCGCCGCGTCGCCGTGATCCGTTATTCGGGTCTCTGGTCGCAGAGCAACTATGACGAGCACCTGGGCAAACTGGAGGCGGCGCTGCGGGCCACACAGGTGGCCTGGACAGGCGAGCCGACACTGTCGCGCTACGACCCGCCGTTCACCCCCTGGTTCATGCGGCGCAATGAGATATGGCTGACGGTGGCGTCGCCGTCGTGACGTGAAAGGACGCGCTGATGACCATGCAATCCAATTTTCGAAGAGCCTGCCGCCCCTCTGCTGTGGTGGCTGCCATGGCTCTGCTGATGGGCGGCTGTGCCTCACAAGCGCCGGCCCCCCATTCAAGTCCGGCAGCTGAAGATAGCCGCGCTGCATTGGCGTGCACACTCTCCACGCAGTGCGTGAACTCGCTCGACGGCAGCGGCCTGGGACCGATGCGTTTTGCAGGAACTCCGGCGCAGGCCCTCGCCGTGCTGCGAACCACGCTGGCCGAATTCCCTGAGGCGCAGATTGTCAGAAGCGACGGCCTGTGGGTGGAGGTCGTGTTCACAACGTCGCTGGGATTCAGGGATCTGGTCGATTTCAGGATCGATGCACAAGCGCAGCGCATCGACTACCGCTCACGCTCATCCTTCGGGCTGTTCGACTTCGGCAAGAACCGCTCGCGCATGGCGGAATTCGCGGCCCGATTCGAGCAAAACGCCAGGCGCTGAGGTGAAGTTGCGCGAGCGCTCATCACGTTGTGGGGTGTCGCCGCGGTCCTGGTGGCCGGCCCGCGCCGATTGGCTTCACAGAAGGAACACGCAGGATGAACTGGATGGTAAGGATGGCCTTGAGCGTGGGGCGGTTGTGGCCGCTGGCATCGGGCTTATTTTTCTCGGAAGCTCGCGCTGGCAGGCCTCGACGCAGGCGCAGATGGCGCTGCTCGAAGCCGCCCGGGTGCCGGCACCTGCGCGCCGCTACGACGCCCGCGAAATCGACAGTCTGCCCGCGCCGGTGCAGCGCTACTTCCGCGCGGTGCTGAAGGACGGGCAGCCATTCATCGCCGCTGCAACGTTTGAACGCGCTGGCACGATCAACATGTCGGCCACCGGCGAGAACTGGAAACCCTTCACCTCGACGCAGCGTGCCGTCACCCACCGCCCGGGCTTCCTGTGGAACGGCCGGGTGGCCATGCTGCCGGGCTTGGCCGCGCACGTGCACGACGATGGGGTGCGGGCAACCACCGTCGCGTTGCTCTTGCCGTCAGGACGGCCATGACGCTGCGGATGCCTTCGTCCTCCAGGGCGGTCGCAATCTCCGAGCCCGTCGTGCATTGCGGCGAGTCACGCCCTGCGGCGTCTCTTCTGACGTTCTTCGCCATTGCGTTTGCCTGGTCCTGGACCGGCTGCTTGCTTGCACCCGCGCTGAAGGGGGACTCGCCCGTTGCGGCCACCGCGCTGTGGTTGATGGTCGTTGTCATCGGTGTTTTTGCCCGCCCATGGGCGCACGGGTCACGGCAGCCACCGTTGGAGGGCCATTCGCCCTTGGGTGACAGATGAGGTCGCCTGCAGCCATCGCAAAGCAGGCCATCGACCCCGCGAAAACCAGCAACCCCGGTGACATCGGCGATCCGTCGGTCATGGAGACCAAGGCGGTGGCGGCGGCCCTGGAGGTGGATGTCGAAAACGGTCTCAGCGTACCGGAAGCCGCTCGTCGTCTTGCACAGAACGGACCCAATGAACTGCGTGCCGCCCCGCGCGTTCCGGCCTGGCGGCGTGCGCTGGCGCAGTTCCAGGACCCGCTGATCTACCTGTTGCTGGCGGCGGTGGTCGTCGCGCTGGTCGCGTGGTGGGTTGAGGGCCGTGTCGGCTCGCCGGTGGACGCGATTGTCATTGCGGCCGTCGTGCTGCTCAATGGCGTGATCGGCCATGTGCAAGAAGCGAAGGCGCAAAACGCAGTCGCTGCGCTGGCCAAGATGACGGCAGCCACCGCAACCGTGCTGCGTGACGGCAAGGAGCAGCGCGTGCCCAGCGCCGAGCTGGTGCGCGGCGATGTCATCGTGCTGGCCGAGGGCGATGCCGTCGGCGCCGACGCGCGCCTGCTTCAGGCTGCGACACTGCGCGTGCAGGAGGCTGCGCTCACCGGCGAGAGCGAGGCCGTGCTCAAGGTCACCGCCACGCTGGCCCAGCCGGCGCCATTGGCGGACCAGCTCGATATGGTCTTCAAGGGCACGGCCGTTGCGCAAGGCACGGGCCGTGCGGTGGTGACGGCCACCGGCATGGAGACCCAGATGGGTCGGATTGCGGCGCTGCTGGAGGCCACGGTCGAGGAGCCGACGCCGCTGGAAAGGGAAGTCGCGCGCGTCGGGCGCACGCTGGGCTTGGCGGTCGTGGCCATCGCCGTCGTGGTGGTGGTCACCATCCTGCTCATCTCCGAGATACGCAGCACCGCCGATGTGGTCCACGTGCTGCTGCTCGGTGTGTCGCTGGCAGTGGCTGCGGTGCCCGAGGGGCTACCGGCCATCCTGGCGGTGGTGCTGGCGCTCGGGGTGCAGCGCATGGCCAAACACCACGCCATCGTCAAGAACCTGTCGTCGGTGGAGACGCTGGGTTCCGCCTCCGTCATCTGCTCGGACAAGACCGGGACCCTGACACGCTCGGAGATGACCATCGAGCGCGTGATGACGGTTTCGGGCGACACCCATATCAGCGGGGTGGGGTACGCGCCTCAAGGCCAGGTCGAGCACGACGGCGCCGAACTGGCCGCCGGGCCGCTGCACGATGAAACCCTTGTGGTGCTCAGTGGTGGCAGCTTGGCCGGCAACGCCGATCTGCGCCAGACAGCGGGCGGCGAGTGGGAGATCCACGGCGACCCGACCGAGGCCGCGTTCCTGGTGGCCGAGCGCAAGCTTGGCCAGGGTACAGTCACCGAGCGGCGCGTGCGGCGGTTTCAGCGCGTCGGCGAAGTCCCGTTCACGTCCGAGCGCAAGCTGATGACGACGATCGAACGCGACCACGAACACGGCGACGCGCTCGTGGCCATCACCAAGGGCGCGCCCGACGTCCTGCTCGGCCGTTGCACCCGGGTGCGCGTGGGGCTGGAGGTCGTCGCGCTGGATGAGGCCCTGCGGGTGCGGCTGCTGGCCGACGTCGACACCCTCACCGACGCCGCGCTGCGCACGCTGGCGGTGGCCTACCGGCCACTGGCGCCTGGCGAAGACCCAGCGGCTGCCGAGACACTGGAACGCGAGTTGGTCTTCGTCGGCACCGTCGGCATGATCGACCCGCCGCGCGAAGAGGCGGCGGTGGCCATCCGCGAAGCGCGCCGGGCCGGCATCCGGGTCGTGATGATCACCGGCGATCACCCGAAAACGGCCGCGCGCATTGCAGCCGACCTGGGCATCGTCGACGCGGGTTCACCGGCCCTCACGGGCGCCGAGATCGATGCGCTTGACGACGCGGCCTTCGCCGCCGCAGTGCGCAACACGTCGGTCTACGCCCGGGTCGCGCCGGCGCACAAGCTGCGCATCGTTGACGCACTGCAGGCCGATGGCAACGTCGTGGCGATGACCGGTGACGGCGTCAACGACGCGCCAGCGTTGAAGGCGGCCGACATCGGCGTCGCGATGGGCGTGACCGGCACCGAAGTGACCAAGGAAGCGGCCAAGATGATCCTTGCCGACGACAACTTCGCCACCATCGTCGTCGCCGTGCGCGAAGGGCGAGCCATCCTGGACAACATCCGCAAGTTCCTGCGCTACTTGCTGTCGTCCAACATGGGCGAGGTACTGACCGTTTTCCTGGGCGTGGTGGGGGCCGGCGTGATCGGATTGAAGTCCACAGACACCGGGGCCGGTGGCGCCGTGGTGCTGCCGCTGCTTGCCACCCAGCTGCTGTGGATCAACCTGATCACCGACTCGGCGCCCGCGCTCGCAATGGGTGTGGACCCCGCCACCGACGACCTGATGGCCCGCAAGCCGAGGCACTTGAACGATCGGCTGATCGACGCGCGCATGTGGTCGAGTGTGATCCAGACGGGTCTGGTGATCGCGCTGGTGACCTTGCTGACGATGGACTTCTACCTGCCGGGCGGGTTGATCCAGGGCACCGGTGACCTGACCACGGCCCGCACTGCAGGCTTCACGGTGCTCGTGTTCACCAGCCTGTTCACCTCCTTCACCGCGCGCTCGGACACCACGAGTGCGTTCGCCGGACTGTTCGTCAACCGCTGGCTTTGGTGTGCCGTCGCACTCTCGTTGCTGCTGCAAGTAGCTGTCGTGCACTTGCCGTTTCTGAACATTGCCTTCGGCACGGCGCCGCTGGCGCCTGACCAGTGGCTGGTGTGCGCGGCAATGGCCAGCGGGGTGTTGATCTTCAGCGAACTGCGGAAGCTGGTGAGCCGCATTCGGGGTCGATGAACGATGCTGTTCGACAACGCGGTTGACACTGCCAAGCTGGTCGGCATGTTCCGGGGCCTGAGCATCGCCGGGCTAGATGCCGCCAGCATGCGGCTGGAACGGCAGCGCAGCGGTGGTGGAGTTGCCGAAGAACGAACTCGGCCACATCAGCCCGCGCGGCTTTGCCAACGGTGACGCCACCGCTCGACAAGCGTGGACTTCGCAGCCCACCGCAGCAAGCGATCGTCCAGCCAGATCCTGGGATCCTTGGCGTCGGTCAAGGCGTCAATGCGACCTTGAGCACGCCGTCGCGCTGGTGGCTGAACAGGTCGTAGGCCGCCTCGATGTCCTCGAGCTTGAAGCGGTGCGTGACCATCGCACCGAGGTCCACGCGGCCGCCCTCGATGACCGACATCAGCCGGCGCATGCGCTCCTTGCCGCCTGGGCACAGCGTGGTGATGATGCGGTGGTCGCCCAGGCCGGCAGCAAAGGCGCCCAACGGAATCTTCAGATCCGTGGAGTACACGCCCAGACTCGACAAGGTGCCGCCGGGGCGCAGCACGCGAAGCGCCGCCTCGAAGGTGGCCTGTGTGCCGAGGGCCTCGATGGCGACATCGACGCCGCGCCCGCCGGTCAGGCGCAGGATCTCCTCGACCGGGTCGACCTTGCTGCTGTCCACCATATGGTCGGCGCCCATCTTGCCGGACATCTCCAGTCGGCCGGGCAGCTTGTCCACGCCGATGACCACGCTGGCGCCGCTGAGCTTGGCGCCCGCCGTGGCGCACAGTCCGATCGGGCCCTGGGCAAACACGGCCACCACATCACCGATGCGGATGCCGGCGCTCTCGGCACCGCTGAACCCGGTGGACATGATGTCCGGACACATCAACACCTGCTCGTCGGAGAGGCCGTCGGGCACCGGCGCCAGGTTGGCCATTGCGTCAGGTACCAGCACGTATTCGGCCTGACAACCGTCGATGGTGTTGCCGAACTTCCAGCCGCCCATCAGCTTGAAGCCGTGTGCCGTGCCGGCACCATCCTGCGAGCCCTGGCCGCACAGGCAGGCGTTGCTCCAGCCGCTGGGGGTGATCGCGCCCGCGATGACGCGCTGACCCTCGTGGTAGCCGCTCACCGAGGAGCCGAGCTTCTCGATCACACCCACCGGCTCGTGGCCGATGGTCAGGCCCTTGGCGACCGGGTACTCGCCCTTGAGGATGTGCACATCCGTGCCACAGATCGTGGTGGTGGTCACGCGCATCAGGGCGTCGAGTGGCCCGACCGCGGGAATAGGTTTGTCGTCGATTACGATGCGCCCAGGTTCCACGAATACGGCGGCTTTCATCTTGGCCATGAGGTTCTCCAGTTGGTTGACGTTCTACAGCGACAGCACGCCGGGTTGATGGGGTGGGTCAAGCAGTTGCATCTGCGGGGAGCGGTGCGCTCGGCCGTTGCTTCGCAGTGGTGAGCGTCATCGGCGCGTCCTGCAGCACACGCCGAGACACCGATCCGAGCGCTCTTCACGGCGCCCAGGCCGCGTGTACCCATGATGGTTGCGTCGCACCCACGGGCTCCTGCCAGGTCGAGGACCGCCTTCGCGGCGTCGCCCGAGACGATCTCACGTTCATACGGAACGCCGGCCGCCTTGCAAAGCGTCTCGGCACCTGTCATGCCCTTGAGGCTCGCGCGGAAGTCCTCGTCGTCGTTTGCTTTGGGCGCCGCAATCCACCAAGGTCTGGCGGACCCGCTCCAACGGGCAATTCAAGGCCAGATACCCCACCGTCAGGTAGTCGGCCAACCGGGCTCCGGCGCCCAAAGTTGCTTTGGTTCTTGCCATGGAATACCTTCACGGCGGATTCCGCCAGAAATCACTTTGATCAAACAGGTCTGGGCCTAGCGCCATTCGACCGCGCCGAAGCGGTCGTCGCCATCGTAGCTGTAAAAGACACCCAGGGTGGCCCGCTCCTGCGTCCCGTTGCCGAGGAACGAGTAGGTCGCATCACGGCGGTTCCACAGGTACTTCAGGGCCACGGAATGCCGCTTGGCAACGCGAAACGTCAGCGCGATATCCCCGCGGGCGATGTTGTCGTGTCCGCCGACGCTGCGCGAACCGACGTTGTTCACGAAATACTCCCGTCCCGTCACTTCCAGTGCCATCCGGTTGCCGAAAAGCACGCGCGCAGCCAGCAAGGCCTGCGGCGCCACGCCATAGTGGTATTCGCCCGAGGCGCCGCCCCGAAGGGTCCCGACGGCCGCGTAGCCGACGCCCGCCATCGCAGTGCCCTGCACGGCGATATCCTGCGACAACCACCACTGGCCCGTGGTGCCGATGGACAGTGCGGTGCTCGATATCCGATAGGTCTGTGGCGAGATGTAGTCGTAACTGCCGTAGAGCCCCCAGATGCCACGGAAATTGTCGCCCCGCTCGTAGGCCTTCCCGACCAGCATGCCGCGCGCCAGGATGTTCTCGAACACGTTCGCGGTCGATGCGGTGAACTGGAAAGAGAAGTAGTCGAAGGGCCGTGTGTATTCGTAGCCGCGCTTGCCCGGCAATCCGTAGGCCATGTAGTAGTCCGCCAGGACTTCGCCGCGTTTGTGGGCCAGCGAGGTGCCCTGCACTGTCCGCGTGGCACCGCTCAGGCCGACTTGCAGGCGGCTGTAGTAGTGCGCGCCGCGGCTGGAGAACACCGGGTCGAACCTGTCACCAAATGCGAGACGGTTGAATCCGGTCGCCGGTGAGATGGCGGCAGCGGCCAGTTCGCGCCAGAGCCGGGGCACACTGGAGTCCTGCTCCAGCATCAGGCTGGACATCCGGAACAGCACTTCACCCAGGAAGCTGCCGGCAATGCCACTCGCGATCTGGTCGTTCCTGGCCGGCAGGGTCTTTTCGCCGGCGATTTCCCACGCCACGCTGCCTGCGAAGGTGTACGCCGACGCTTCCCAGTAGCCGATGCCGACCGACCGCGCGGCCCCGTGGTACAGGGAGCCCTGGTATGGATGCGCAAACTGGTTGACCTGGTACGGGTCGTTGTCCGCGGTCCAGCTGCCGCGAAGGTTGCGCCGGATCGACTTCAGGGTGACGTCGTAGTCGCTGCTGCCGCTGAAGCGCCGGTTGAAGCGGTTCAGCAGGAAGTCGAAACCCAGGATTTCAAGCGCGGGCACGACGTAGCTCTTGTTCGCGCCGAATTCGGGGGCAGGCGTGGCAAGGTCGCCCAGACCGGGAGTCGCGGCACCCGCTTCCCGGGCTTGCGCCAGCCGGGTTTCAGGAATGCGCAGGGAGGGTTCGCCGCGCCGTTGCGTGTCGGTGGTCCAGGGCTGCACGAGCTTGCGCGGCGCTGGCCCTTCGCCATTCTCCTGCTGCGCAGCGACGGTGGTCACCTCGGGGGCGTCCGGCTCCGGCGTGACCACGCCCTGCGCCGCCACCCCGGCGCAACCCAGCGCAGCGCCCAGCAGCAAGAAACAGGCCCCCTGTGCAGATACGTTTTTCACGGCTTGCCCGCTCGAGGTTGGTGACTGGGCCGGTTTTCGAACGCGGGGCGCGAACGCAAAACGGGAGGTGGTATCCGGATTAAGTCGAGGATCCCGACACCCAATCTAGCAGCGTTCCGCCCGCTGTCTGTGCGCTTACGCACACAGCGCCAGGATGGCGGGAAACGTCAGGTCTTGCGCAGCAGGTGGAAGTTCAACAGCCGCGTGGCGATCACCGTCTCGGCCAGAAAACACAGCAGGGCCAGCAGGAAACACACCACGCCGGCCAGGAAACTCAGCACCGCCCAGCGGCCGCTCTGGAAGGCGGTGGTCTCGCCGAGAAACAGCAGGAGGATGGTCAGGCCGATCAGTAGGGCGCAGCTGGTGAGCAGCGCGATGCAGCCGTTCGCCAGGCGCCCGCGCTGGCGCAGTTCGCCCAGCTCGAGGGTGGCGCGGGAAAGGAACTCCGGGTCGGCCGACGTGTGCGCCCGCTCTTCGACAAGCCGCGCACGGTCGATGATGCGCGCCAGTCGCCCGGCCACCGCGCCGATCATTCCCGATACCGCCGTCAGCAGGAACACCGGTGCCACCGCCAGCTGGATGCCGTGGGTGATGGTGTCTGCGTCGAGCGGAAGGGCCATGGAAGGTGGGCGGGGCGTTGCCGGTGATTGTCGATGGCCCCGCTGTCAGTGACCGGGCACGGCCGCCGGCATCGGCGTTTTGCGCAGGCGCCGCAGCAGCCACTGCACCGCATCGTCCACGTAGGTGAACAACACCGGAATCACCAGCAGGCTCAGGAACGTCGAGGTGATCAGCCCGCCGATCACCACGATCGCCATCGGTGCGCGAAAACTCGGGTCGGTACCCAGCCCCAGCGCGATCGGCAGCATGCCGGCGCCCATGGCGATGGTGGTCATCACGATCGGGCGCGCGCGCTTGTGGCAGGCATCCAGCACCGCCTGCAAGCGCGTCATGGCGCGGTCGCGCCGCGCCATGATGGCGTATTCGATCAACAGGATGGAGTTCTTGGTGGCAATGCCCATCAGCATGATCAGGCCGATCATCGAGGGCATCGACAGCGCGGTCTGGGTGATGAACAGCGCCAGCAGCGCGCCGGGTATCGACAACACCAGCGCGCCCAGGATGGTGGCGGGTTGCACGAAGTCCTTGAACAGCAGCACCAGCACCACGTAGATGCACAACACACCGGTCAGCATGGCCAGGCCGAAGCTGTTGAAGAGTTCGGTCATGGCCTCGGCATCACCCACGGTGGATTGCGTGACACCGGCGGGCAGGTTCTTGACGCTGGGCAACGCCAGCGCCAGCGCCTGGATCTCGCCCAGCGGCTGCTGGTTGAGTTCGATCTCGAAATTGATGTTGCGCTGGCGGTCGTAGCGGTCGATCTGCGCCGGCCCGCTGTCGATCGCGAAACTGGCCACGTTGCCCAATAACACCGGGCCATGTTTGCCGGGCACCGACAGCCGCGACAGCAGGTCGAGGTCGGTGCGGGCGTCGGCGGCCAGTTTCACCACCACTGGCACCTGGCGCTGCGACAGGTTGAGCTTGGCCAGGCCCTGGTCGTAGTCGCCGGCGGTGGCGATGCGCAGCGTCTCGGCGATCGCGGCCGAGGTCACGCCCTGGTCGGCGGCGCGCGCAAAGTCGGGCCGCACGATCAGCTCGGGGCGCACCAGGCTGCTGGTGGAGGTGACATTGCCGATGCCGGGCAGGGTGCGCAGTTCGCGCTCGACCAGGCGTGCATGCTCGAGCAGCGCGCGGCCGTCCTCGCCGGCCAGCACCAGCACGTACTTTTCCGCCGAGCCACCGAAACCGACGTTGACCCTGGCCCCGGGCAACACCAGCAGCGTTTCGCGCAACTGGCCTTCGATCGTCTGCTTGCTGATACCGCCGCGTTCGGCGCGCGGCGTCATGTTGATGGTGAGCGTGGCCTTGCGCACTTCGGATGCGCCACCCATGGCGAACGGGTCACCCCCAGTGAGCCCGCCGCCCACCGCGGTGTAGACGAGTTTCACGTGCGGATGCTTCTGCACCAGTTCGCGCGCCTGTTCTGCCGCCGCCAGGGTCTGGCGGAAGGTGCTGCCCGGCGGCAGCGAGATGTTGACCTGGGTCTGCGACAGGTCGTCTGGCGGAATGAAGCCGGTGGGCAGCAGCGGAACCACCGAGAACGAGGCGACCAGAAACACCAGGGTGGCCAGCGTGGTCAGGACGCGGTGCTTCAGGCACCAGCGCACCCAGGCCATGTAGTGCGTGGACCATGCCGGTTCATGGTGCGGCTTGCGCGGCGGCTTGAGAATGTAGGCCGCCATCATGGGCGTGAGCATGCGCGCCACCACCAGCGAGAAGAACACCGAGATCGCCGCCGTCCAGCCGAACTGCACGAAGAACTTGCCCGGCACGCCGGCCATGAAGGCCGTGGGCAGGAATACCGCGATCAGCGTGAAGGTGGTGGCGATCACCGCCAGCCCGATCTCGTCGGCCGCCTCCATCGCCGCCTGGTAGGGCGTCTTGCCCATGCGCAGGTGGCGCATGATGTTCTCGATCTCCACGATGGCGTCGTCCACCAGGATGCCCACCACCAGGGACAGGCTCAGCAGCGTCACGACGTTGAGCGTGAAGCCGAACAAATACATCGCCGCAAACGTCGGCAGCACCGACAGCGGCAGGGCGGTGGCCGCCACCAGCGTGGCGCGCCAGTCGCGCAGGAACAGCCACACCACCAGCACCGCCAGCGCGGCGCCTTCGTACATCAGCAGCATCGACCCGTCGAAGTTCTCCTGCACCGGGTCGACGAAATTGAAGGCCTCGGTCACGGTGATGTCGGGGTGCGCGGCCTGGAGCTTGGCCAGCTCCGCGCGCACGCCCTGGGCAACGTCGATCTCGCCCGCGCCGCGGGTGCGCGTGATCTCGAAGCCGACCACCGGCTTGCCGTTGAGCAGCGCCGCGGAGCGCTGCTCCGCCACCGTGTCGGCGACGCTGGCCACCTGGTCGAGCCGGATGCGCCGCCCGTCGCCCAGCGCGATGTCCATGCGGGCCAGTTCGTCCGCGGAGCGCACTGTGGCGAGGGTGCGCACCGACTGCTCGGTGCCACCCACGTCGGTGCGTCCGCCGGAGGCATCCTGCTGGATCTGGCGCAGCTGGCGCGAGATGTCGGCCGTGGTGGCGCCCAGCGCCTGCAGCCGGGCCGGATCGAGTTCGACGCGCACCTCGCGCGTGACGCCGCCCACACGCGACACCGCACCGACCCCGCGCACCCCCAGGATGCTCTTGGTGACCGTGTGGTCGACAAACCAGCTCAGGGCCTCGTCGTCCATGCGCGACGAGGCGACGGTGTAGGTCAGGATCGGGGCGCCCGACAGCTCCATCTTGGCGATCACCGGGTCGCGCATGTCGGCCGGCAGGTCCGAGCGCACGCGCGAGACCGCGTCGCGCACATCGTCGACGGCCTGCTGCGTCGGTTTCTCCAGCCGGAACTCGGCGGTGATGGTGGCGCTGCCGTCCTGCAGCTTGGTGTAGATGTGCTTGAGCCCCTGCACCGCGGCGATCGAGTTCTCGATCTTGCGCGCCACCTCGGTCTCGAGTTGTGCCGGCGCTGCGCCGGGCAGCGATGCGGTCACGGTGACCGTGGGCAGGTCGATGTCGGGGAACTGCTGCACCTTCATCGCCTTGAAGCCCATCAGGCCCCCCAGCGACAGCAGGATAAACAGCAGCACCGACGGAATCGGATTACGGATGCACCAGGCGGAGACGTTCATTTCGCCACCACCCGCACCGTGTCGCCGTCGCCCAGGAAACCGCCGCCGGAGGCGACCACACGGGCGTCCGCAGCCAGCCCGTCGATGATCTCGATCCGGTCGCCGCTGCGCCGCCCGACGCGGACCTTGGTCTCCATGACCCTGGAGTCGGGGCCGACGCGCAGCACGTAGCTGAATCCATCACGCAGCAGCACGGCGCTTTGGGGCAGCGTCATGGCCGATCCGGCGCCGATCTCGAACTCGCCGCGTGCGAACATGCCGGCCTTGGCCGCGCCGGGCTGGGGCAGGTCCACGTAGACCAGGCCGTTGCGGGTCTGCGGGTCCACCGTCGGCGCCACCATGCGCACCCGGCCCTTGATCGGGGCGATGTTGGGCGCCGTCACCAGCACCGGCTGGCCGGCCTTGAGCGCCGCCAGGTCGACCGCGGGCACCTCGGCGCGCCACTCCAGGCGCCCCTGGCGGATCATGCGAAACAGCTCCTGGCCCGCCGGCAGCACGGCCCCGACCGTGGCGCTGCGGGCCGAGATCGTGCCGTTGTCGGGCGCCAGCACCTGGGTCTGAGCCAGCCGCAACTGCTGCACCCTGGCCATGGCCTGTTGCGCCTCCAGCCGTGCCTGGGCGGTGCGTTCGGCGGTGAGGTACTGGTTGATCTGCTGGGCGCTGAGCGCCCCCGATGCCTGCAGGTCACGGGCGCGTTGCGCGTTGGCGCGAGCCTCGGCCAGCGTGGCCTCGGCCTCGGCCACGCTGGCGCGGATCTGCGCCACCTCGGCCTGGATGGTTTCGGGTGCGAAGGTCGCCAGCACCTGGCCGCGGCGGACCCCATCGCCCACGTTCACCAGTACCTGCGCCAGCCGCAGGCCGTTGGCCTCGGTGCCGACGCTGGCCTCCTGCCAGGCGGCGATATTGCCGTTGGCCGCCACGCGCACCTGCAGGTTGGCGCTCTGCACCTGCGTCACGGTGACGGTCAATGCCGCCTTGGCCGGCGCGCCGGCCGCCGGTTTCTTGTCGTCCGCGGCGCGGGCATGCAGCGCCAGCGCGCCGAGCGCGGTCAGCCCGGCCAGCGCCAGTGCCGTCCACAGGGTGGGGGAGGAGGGTTTCATGGTCATCTCGTGGCTCGATTTCGTGTCAGGGGTTCGGGGTCGCCGGGGCGGGGCTGTCGGTGGACCAGCCGCCGCCGAGTGCGCGGTACAGCGCGATCCAGGCGCTGACGCGTTCGCGCTGCAACTCGATCAGGGCGCTCTGGGCCTGCACCGCGCTGCGCCGCGCGTCCTCGAGTTCGAACAGGCTGGCCAGTCCGCCGTTGTAACGCGCCTGTGCCGCGGTGTACGAGGCGACGAAACCTTCCGCGGCCACCACGGCATCGCTGCCGCGGTCGGCCGCGCTTTGCAGGCCGACCAGGGCGTCCTCGACCTCGCGCACCGCGGTGCGCACCCGCGCGGCATACAGCGCGGTGGCCTCGGCGTGCCGGGCCTGCGCCGCGATCAGGCGGGCACCCTGGGCGCCACCGTCGAACAGCGGCAGTGTCACGGTGACCGGCCCGATGCTCCAGCTGGTGCCGTCGGTGCTGCCGGCAGGACCGGAGAACCGGGCCGCACCGACGCTGCCGCCCAATGTGATGCGCGGCAGGCGCTGCGCGCGTGTCTGGGTGATGTCGGCGCCGGCGGCGAGCACCTCGCGCGCGGCGCTCTCCACATCGGGCCGCTGCGCCAGCACCTGTGCCGGCACGGCCTGCACCACGATCTGTGCCGGTTGCGGCAGCCGCGCGGCGCCCGCTGCCAGGCGCTGGCGCAAGCCGGGTTCGTCGATGCCGGTCATGGCCACCAGGGCCTTGACGGCCAGGTCGCACTGCGCGCGCTGCTGGGTCAGCAGGCTGTTGCCCTGGGCCGCACTGGCGCGGGCCAGGGCGGCGCTGGCGGGCGCCTGGAACCCGGCGCGCGCCGCCAGGTCGGTCAGGCGCGCGGTCTCGCCGCGCGAGCGGCTGTCCTGCCGGGTCTGCTCGACCTGGGCCTCGCAGGCCCGCAGCGCGGTGTACTGCGTGGCCACCTCGGCCGCCACCGACACGCGTGCCTCGTGCCAGGCGGCCGCAGCGCTGCG
>Ga0105047_10006658_pt1 | contig 19580 bp, 22 predicted proteins | sample MAT04_FD_78384 | JGI IMG/M metagenome (GOLD analysis project Ga0105047, IMG submission 78384) | Freshwater microbial communities from Lake Fryxell liftoff mats and glacier meltwater in Antarctica - MAT-04 (megahit assembly) | ecosystem: Environmental > Aquatic > Freshwater > Ice > Liftoff...
AGCCGCGGCAAGGTCGCCGACGTCAAGTGCGCGCGTAACTCACCGAGGTCGGCCGCGCCATGCTCGCGCAACAGCGCCTCGCGACGGCGCAGTTCGGCGTGCAAGCTGCGCAGGGCGCGATCAGCCAATTGATCGTCGAGATCGGTGACCACTCCCACCACGTGCGGCAGCGCGGCACACGCGTCGAAGGTGGCGCCTCCTTTGTAGTCGACGAGCACGAACGTGAGGTGTTCCGGCGAGACCGTCGCAGCCATCCCGACGACCAAGCTGCGCAGCAACTCACTCTTGCCCGATCCGGTCGTGCCTGCGATCAGCCCATGCGGGCCATCGCGCACCAGATCGATGTCGACCACTCCGTCCGCAGCCACTCCTATCGCGGTTCGCGGGGAAGGGTCGGGCCCTGCCGCGGCCCACGATGCAGCAATCGCCGAAGGCGTGATCGGATCGTCTCCGCGTTGCAGGAGCATGGCGAGCGAAAACTCGCGCGGCACGACGCTCGCAAGGCTCAGCGGATCCTCCGGGTCGATCAGGCCTCGAATCGCTGCCGAGCAGCGAGCCATCGTGCGTTCACCAACGCCGACGAGACGGACCTGCTGCGGCAGCATCGTTCGCTGAACGTCGGGCACCCATCTAGCTGTAGGGCCACTTGAGGTTGTGAGAACGCTGCGGCACACGTGCGGTACCGCCGCGTCGGCCGAAGGGTCGACGTCGCTCATCACCACGATCAGCGCATCGGATCGCTCGTCGCCAATCGCGCGACGCAACGGACTCGTGCGCGTTGCCAGTAGGGCTGGCTGATCGGTGATCAAGAGGTGGTGACCGTCGTGCGCACTATGGCTGGCGAGTTCATCAAGCACATGCGACAGGGCCGACTCGCCGACAACCGCCGCGGTGCCGTCGGGCAGCGTCACGTGCGGCAGGGCGCGCAGACTGTCCCAACGTTCTGGATGGTCAGTGGCGATCGTTATGCGCAGATCGACTGGCCCACACGCGGCCGCCAACTGCACGACCAGCGAACGTGCGACCGCGCGGCCGTGCGGGCCGAGCAGTGCGATGCGACAGCCCGGGCCAAGGTCGGCCGGCACCGGGAGGTCGATCTCCGTCATGTTCATGCCGATGGCAACGAGATACGCGTCCAGATGGTGCGCGCGACGCGTCCACAGTGACGCATCGCGTTCAACCAACGTCCGCACCGCCCGGTCAACAGTTGCCACGGTTGCGAGTGTGTGCCGACGCAGGTCCGCGTCCTGCTGCGCGAGTTGTTGCTGGTAGTCGGCGCTCGCGTGTTCGAATTCGGTTGTCGCCAGGCGCAGTTTGCGCGTGGCCGCGACGCGTTGTGCGACCCAACTACCGATTGCCACCGTCGCGCCTAACGCGCCGAAGAGCAGAAACATCGGTTGCTGCAGCACCATCGCGATCGCGCCCGCGCCTGCAAGTCCGAGCGTTGCCGGCAACAAACCGCCACTGCTCGCCTCGCGCACCGGCGGTCGGCCGGGGCCGTGCAGTTCAACCGCTTGCCATTGCGGAACCGTGCGCGGCGCGCGCACGACGGCGCCATCGCGCACGTGAGCCGACTGCTTCGTGCCGCGGACAACCTCCTCGTTGACCAACACGAACGTGCTGGTGCCGACATCAACCGTCGATCCACCGGTCAACTCCGTCGGCGCATCGATCGCGCGACCGTCGACACGTAATGGAGTCCGACCGGTGAGCTGAGTCAGCACGACAGTCCCATCCGCGGCGACTTCAATCAGCGCGTGATGTGGCAGCAGAGCGTGCTCGTCGCAGCGGAACCCTGCAGTGTGGGCACGGCCGATGAGGTGGCGCCCCACCCGCAAGGCGATCGCCGCTCCCGCGTCAGGACCAGCTAGCCAGACACCCGTCCACTGACTTGGGGAAGTTTCAGCCATCAATCGGCACTGGGCACCGCCATGGACTGGTTTCGGCAATTCCGTTGCCGTGACCGCAACAGTGAGTGCAGCTGTGAGTCGGCCTGTGAGGGCACGCGCGGACGATCGCGCCCATGAACACTTCCCTTCCCCTATATAGCAACCGTCCACTGCTCATGCGTCTGCAAAGCGAATGGCAATTGCTGCGTGAACGGCCCACCGTCTTGCGCCGAGCCCACGGTTGGTCGCTCGCTGTGCCGTTCGACGATCTCGATCAGTTGCTCGCGGCAACCGACTACTGGGCCAGCCCGGCGGCTCGCGCAGCAGCAACGGCCACCGGCCAGACGAACGCCACGGGCAAAGGCGCCGGCAACGAGGTGGTCGCTCGGCTGTTGGCGGCGGCGCGCACGGACGAGGTCGCGGCCCGCGTCGTCTTGCAACGACTGCTACCTGGACTAGTTGCGCGGTCGCGCTGCTGGGGGCCGCGACGCGTTGGCGGATCGAGCGAAGCCTTCGACGAGTTGGTGTCGGCGGCATGGACGGTGATCCGTGAGTTCCCGTTCGAGCGTCGCCCGCGGCACCTGATCGCGAATCTGCTGCGCGACAGCGAGTACGCCGCATTTCGTCGCACGTCTCGACGGATGCTGGTGCACGAGTTCACCGAGCCGAGTGCACTCGACACCTCCATCGAGTACCGAGCGCAGATCGAACCGATGCTCGAGCTCGCCGACATCATCGCCGAGGCGCGGCTGAGCTCGTTGACCGATCACGATCTCGAGCTCTTGACGCTGCTGGCCAACGGTGCGAGCTCGGCCGACGCGGCCAAGCAGTTGCAGATCAGCGAACGAACACTGCGTTACCACCGCGAAGCCGCAGTCGGACGTCTACGCGAAAGCGTGCTGGCCGGCTCCTAGAGCGCAAATTCGCGGTGCATCGATTGCAGGTGATCGATCAGGTGCGGCAATGAGCGCTCGATCACGTCATACGTTGCGCGAAACGCATCGGCTGGTTCGCCCCACGGATCGGCCACGTCTTCGTCGCCAGGCATCGCAAATGGGTCCCAGCGACGCAACAGGTGCAGCTGCACCGGCTCGATTTCCCTGTAAGTGCCTTCGCGTGCGTCAACTCCACCGCGTAGTCGTTCCAGGTCTTCGATGTTGCGCGAGTCCATTCCAATGATCAGATCGAAATGCTCAAAGTCGTCCGGGTGTATTTGGCGCACGACGTGGTCGACACGATGGCCACGGCGCGCACCCTCTGTCGACGACATCGGGTTTGGCAACTCGCCAGAGTGATAGCTGCCTGTACCAGCCGAGTCAAAGCGAGCGAATCCACGTCCGGCGCGCAAAGTTTCTGCAACAGCGTGCGCGGCTGGTGATCGGCATACGTTGCCGAGGCACACGAACAAGACGGAGACAGGTGGCGCACTCACGTCGTTGCGGCGAAGCGACGCAAGCGCAGGCTGTTGCTGACCACGAACACACTGCTGAACGCCATTGCGCCACCTGCGACTAACGGCGAGAGCAACCATGACATCGCCAACGGGATGGCAGCCACGTTGTAGGCGAACGCCCAGAACAGGTTGCCCTTGATGACACTCAGGGTTCGACGACTGAGACGAATTGCGTCGGCGGCTGCATGAAGGTCCGCGCGCAGCAGCGTGAGATCGCTGGCCTCGATTGCTGCGTCGGTGCCGGTACCCATCGCAATGCCGAGGTCGGCTTGCGCAAGAGCAGCGGCATCGTTGACCCCGTCACCCACCATCGCAACCACTTTGCCTTCGTCTTGCAGACGCCGGATCACTGCGACCTTCTCGGCGGGAAGTACACCCGACACGACGTGTTCAGCGCGGATGCCGACGGCGTCGGCGACCGCGCGTGCTGTCGCTTCGTTGTCACCAGTGAGCAGATAGGCCTCAAGGCCGAGATGGTGCAACCGAACGAGTGCGGCCTGACTGGTTGGCTTCACTGTGTCGGCGACCGTGATCGTGCCGACCAGCGAACCCGCCCGCACCACCGCGACCACGGTTGCTGGAGTAGTACCGGATTCCTCGATGGTGGCGCGGCGCACCTCGACCATCTCTCCGTTCACAGTGGCGCGCACTCCGACGCCGGCTGACGACACGAACCCGCTGGCCGTTGGCAACTCAAGGCCTTTCTCGCGCGCGGCTTGCACAATCGCGGCAGCGATCGGGTGCTCGCTCCCGACTTCTACCGCAGCCGCCAATGCGAGAACATCGGCACCAGCGGTGGACTCGACCACCTGCATCTGTCCGGTGGTGATTGTGCCGGTCTTGTCCAGCACGATCGTGTCGACTCGCCGTGTGCTTTCCAGGATCTCGGGCCCCTTGATGAGAATGCCCATCTGCGCGCCGCGCCCGGTTCCCACAAGCAGCGCTGTCGGCGTTGCCAGCCCGAGTGCGCACGGACAGGCGATGATCAACACCGCCACAGCTGGCGCCATCGCATCGGCGATGCTGCCGGTGCGTGCGAACCAGAACGCCAGCGTCGCCACGGCCAGCACGATGACGACCGGCACGAATACCCCCGCGACGCGATCGGCAAGTCGCTGAACCGGCGCGCGGCCCGATTGCGCCGCCTGCACCAGTCGCGCCATCTGCGCCAACGCTGTGTCGGCACCAACGCGTGTGGCGCGTACGACGAGTCGACCGTTGGTGTTGATGGTCGCCCCACTCACCGCGCTGCCCGGCTTCACTTCTACCGGCACACTCTCGCCCGTCACCAAGCTGACGTCGACAGCGGCTTCGCCTTCCTCCACTTCGCCGTCGGTGGCGATGCGCTCACCGGGCCGCACAACGAATCGATCGCCAACGCGCAACTCACCGCCCGGACGTTGTTCTTCACTGCCATCGGGCAAGAGCACGTTGGCTGTGTCGGCTCCAAGTGCCAACAGCGCGCGCAGGGCACCACCCGCTCGCCGCTTGGAACGGGCCTCGAACCAACGGCCAGCAAGTATTAACGCCACAGTGGTGCTTGCCACCTCTAGGTAGAGGTGATGACTGTCGCCACGATTCGCAATCAACGACATCGGCATCGTCATACCCAAGTCGCCGGCGGATGTGGCGACGAGCGCATAGAAGCTCCAGCCGTACGCGGCCATCACTCCGACCGAGACGAGCGTGTCCATGCTCGCCTCCGCCTGCTGCAGATTCCTCCACGCTGCGCGATGGAAAGGAAAGGCCGACCAGGTTGCAACCGGCGTCGCCAACGCGAGGGCGACCCACTGCCACCCTCGAAACTGAGATGCAGGAATCATCGACAGCACGAGCACGGGTACACCAAGCGTGATGGCCGCTATCAGGCGGCGCCACAGGTCGGCGAGGCGAGCGAGCGCCGGATCGTTGTCGGGGTCGTCGGTGAGCGACGGTATGCCAGCGTCGTAACCGATCGACTGAACTGCGGCGATCAGCGTGTCGGTACTGGAGAGCGAAGGCTCGAACGCGATGGTTGCACGCTCGGTCGCATAGTTGACCGTCGCGGTCACGCCATCAATTCGGTTCAGCTTCTTCTCGATCCGGTTCGCACAGGCCGCGCACGTCATGCCGCTCAGTTGCAGGTCGACGTGTTCGAGTGTGTCGTTCTCGGTGGTGTTGGTCACGACGGTGTCAGTCATTGCAGGGCACTGTCTCCTCATCGAGGTGGACGCTGGGTAAAGTCGGCGACTCTGGGCCCGTGCCCATGTCGTGATCGGGCGTCGTGGTGACGCACGAATGGTTGTGGCCAGGGAGTCGTTCGCCGATCGCGTACGCGGTACCGAAGGTGCCGGCGAGAACGAGCGCGAACGAACCCAGCCGAATGCTTGTCCTTCGCTGGCCGGTCATCGTCACCCGACCTCGAAGCCCGCCTCGTCGATGGCGGCAACCAGCGCGGTGTGATCCAACGCATCACCGGTCACTGTCACCATCTTTGTCTCAAGGTCGACCGCGACATCAGTGACACCGGCAACCTTTCCGACCTCGGCCTTGACCGAGGCTTCGCAGTGACCGCAGGTCATGCCTGGAACCAATAGGACTGTGTTCATGCGCGCAACATCCTTTCAACAGCTTTGGTGGCTTCGTGTACAAGTGCACCGGTGCGTTCGGTATCGCCGCTCGCCGCGGCACCGGCGACGCAGTGCTGCAGGTGTTCGTCAAGCAGATGTAGCCCGACGCCCTGCAACGCCTTACTGGCGGCGGCGACCTGCGTGAGTATGTCGATGCAATAGGTGTCGGTTTCGACCATGCGTTGCAGGCCGCGAATCTGACCTTCAACTCTGCGTAAACGCGCCATCACTTGCTTCTTGTCAGCGGCGTATCCGGGGTTTGCATGCATGACCTTAGGCACGTTGGCCAGTGTACCCCTAGGGGGTATCTTGCAACAACCCGTTGGCACGTTCTTTGTAGTTCGGCTTTCGCTTCTCGAGGAAGGCCGCAATGCCTTCCTGCGCATCGGGGCTCGTAGCGGCCTGCGCCATCATCGCGACCGCACGCTCGTAGGCAACCGGTTGGTCGAGCCCAACCTGCGCGTAGAAGCCGCTCTTGCCGAGCGCCTTGCTGTGCACGCTGCCGCGAGTGGCCCGCACGAGTAGTTCGTGTGTCGCGCTGTGCAACTCGGCGTCGGGAACGGCGAGGTTGATGAGACCCCACTCGGCTGCCGTGGAAGCGGTGATCGGGTCGCCGGTCAGCGCCATTTGCATCGCCCGTTTGCGACTGATGTTGCGTGCAACCGCGACCAGCGGCGTGTGGCAGAAGAGTCCGCCTTTCCCGCCAGGAATTGCGAACGCAGCCGACTCAGCTGCCACTGCCAAATCGCATGTCGCCACCATTTGGCAGCCGGCGGCTGTCGCCAGTGCGTGCACGCGCGCGATCACGACCTGCGGCACTGACTGCACCGTGTCCATCATTGCTGTGCACACATCAAACAAATGAGTCGCGTCGGCGAGCGAAGTCCCCACCATGTCGCCAAAGTTGTGCCCGGCAGAAAACACAGGGCCATTGGCGGCGAGGATCACACCGATCGCATCCGTATCTGCGACGTCGCGGAACGCTCGCGTCAACTCAATCATCACGTCCAACGCAAGCGCGTTCCGCTTCTCGGGCCGATTGAGCGTGATGGTGGTAAAGGGTCCGTCGCTCTCGACGGTCACGTGTTGGTAACTCACGGCGTCAGTCTCGCGCCGTTCGGCGATGCGCTGACGATCGCGGCTGCCGCATCCGCAAGTTCGGCTTCGTCGGGTTTGTGTGCCAATAAGTCGACCGCGAGCCACAACGTGTTCGTAAACGGATAGAAGAACAGTGGCAGCACGATCGCTGCGCTCATGAACCCGATCGTCATTGCGAACACTGGGAAGTCGGGCGATGTGGCCACGAACGCTACGACCATCCCAACGGCAAGCGTGAAGAACGTGAAGAGAAAGTTGAGCCCAACCGATCCGAGTTCGAAGCCCTGCTCGCGGTTCCAGCGAATGCCGCAGCTCCGACACCGTTCGTAACGCCCGAACCACCGGCGAATGAACGTCCGACGCGATCCACAGAGCGGGCAATGCAACACAATCGCCCGCCGAAACATCGTCGTGGCACGAGGCGCTGTGGACTTCACGGCGCCAGCGTATTGAGACGGCCTCGCAAGGTAGCGACGTCGACGAGCAGACAGTTGGGCCTGGTCATCCTCCTGATCCGACTGCGATGGGCAGGCCGGCTCGTTTCCATTCGGGGTATCCGTCTTCAAGGCGCATCGCGTTGAAGCCGCGTCGGCGAAGTTGACGCACGGCATCATCGGCGTAGACGCAGTCTTTCGATCAGCCGCATCGGCATCCTCGCCGCGCTGTACCCGGCAGTGTGGGGACTCGGTCAGCTGTACACCGGCGGTTTGTCAGATCGCGTCGGGCGCAAACCGTTGATCGTCGGCGGGATGATCACCCAAGCAGTCGCACTTTCATGGATCGCCGCCACCGCCAGCTTCTGGGCGTGGGCCGCGGGCGCGATGCTGATCGGAGCGGGAACAGCGATGGTCTACCCGACCCTGCTCGCTGCGATCGGCGTTGCACTACCGCCGACTATTAGCAGTTCCCGTCGTGACAGAACTTTCATCATCAGTCCTTCCGTATCCGCGCGGGAGTGCGGACATCATGCTTTTCGACTGCGACGGTCATGAGGCGACCGTACCGAGCGTGTTAGCGGGCAGCTTGAGGCGCTTGAGCATGACCGCGTTGACGGCGACGATGATGCTTGACCCCGACATCGATAGTGCCGCGATCTCGGGGCGGAGCACCAGGCCGAAAGCCGGTTCGAACACGCCAGCGGCGATGGGGAGTGCGATGACGTTGTATCCCACGGCCCAGCCGAGGTTCTGGCGCATCTTGCGCAACGTGCCCCGCCCGATACGCAGCGCCACTGCGACGTCGAGCGGGTCCGAACGCATCAGCACCAGATCTGCTGTCTCGATGGCGACGTCGGTGCCTGCGCCGATCGCGATGCCGATGTCGGCTTGCGCGAGCGCAGGGGCGTCGTTGACACCGTCGCCGACCATGGCGACCTTGCGACCCTTGGCTTGAAGCTCGGCGATCTTGGCCGACTTGTCGCCTGGGAGAACTTCGGCGATGACCGTGTCCACTCCGAGCATTCCGGCGATCCGCTTCGCGGTTGCTTCGTTGTCGCCAGTGAGCATCACCACCTCAACGCCAAGTTCTCGTAACGCGGTCACCGCTGCGGCGGCGGTTTCGCGTGGCGCGTCTGCCATTGCAATCAGTCCGGCCGCGCGACCATCGATAGCCACGATGACTGCGGTCCGCCCGTTCTCGGCGAGTTGCTGACGCCGATCGGCCAGTGGACCGATGTCGACCTTCTCGCGTTCCATCAGCCGCCGGTTCCCGACTGCGACGCGTCGCCCATCGACGGTTGCGATCGCGCCGTGGCCGGGCACGCTGTCGAACGCCTCGGCGCGCAACACGTTCGCCGCTCGCGCCTCAGCAGCGAGCACCACCGCTTTCGCAAGCGGATGCTCGGACTCCCGTTCGACGGCCGCAACCAAGGCAAGCATCTCGGATTCGTCGATTCCATCACTGACGATGTCCGTGACCTCGGGTTCGCCCTTGGTCAGGGTTCCCGTCTTATCCATCACGACCGTGTCGATACGTGCCGCCGCTTCGAGCGCCATTGCGTTCTTGAATAACACGCCGCGCTGAGCGCCGAGACCGCTGCCGACCATGATCGCCGTCGGAGTCGCCAAACCGAGAGCATCGGGACAGGTGATGACGACGACCGTGATCGCGAACAGCATTGCTTCTGACACCGAACGGTCGGCGAAGAAATACCACACGACGTACGTCAGCGCACCGCCGACCAGCGCGACGAAAACAAGCCAGAACGCTGCCCGGTCGGCGAGACGCTGACCCGGAGCCTTCGAGTTCTGCGCCTCTTGCACCAGTTTGACGATTTGTGCGAGCGCGGTGTCTGCGCCGACCTTGGTGGCTCGCACTCGAAGCGTTCCGGTGGTGTTCAATGTCGCACCGATCACCTGGTCGCCCACCGCTTTGTGAACAGGCAAGCTCTCGCCAGTCACCATCGACTCATCGACGTCGCTGTCGCCTTCTTCGACCAGACCGTCGACGGCGACTTTCGCGCCAGGACGAATCATGAGCAGGTCGCCGACTGCGACTTCCGCAGTCGGGATCTCGACCTCCACACCGTCGCGAATGACAACGGCCTGGGGAGGGGCGAGATCAATCAGGGCACGAATCGCTTCGTTAGCACCGCCGCGAGCGCGCATCTCGAACCAATGGCCGAGCAGCACGAACGTTGCGAGAACACAAGCAGCCTCGTAGAAGACCTCGCCGCCGCCGGTGAGGGTGACGACCAACGAGTACAACCAGCCGGCAGCCACGGCTACCGCGACCAACACCATCATGTCCAGCGTGCGTGCCCGCAACGCGCGCACCGCTCCGTCGAAGAAGATCCATCCGGACCAGAACACGACCGGCAGGCTGAGGATCAGCTGAAAGATGTCGTCGCGCACGCCGAAAGGCGCGCTGACCTCGAAGTTGAGGACGTCGCGCCCGATCGGGGACCACAGCAGGATTGGAATCGAGAGCAGTGCTGCGACGACGAATCGCCGACGCATGTCGGCGACCATCGATGCCATCGACATGCCAGCGTGACCGCCGTGCCCCATCGCCTCGTGCGGCGAGTGCGTCGGCTGGTCGCCGTGGTTGTTGTGGTTGTGGTTCTGGTTCTGGTTGTCGTTCTGGTTCTGGTTCAACGCACGCGAGAGCTGTGTATGGCGTCGAGGCGACGCTGAAACTCATCGGTGTCTATCTCGCCGGACGCCAGGCGGTGGTGCAGAACTTCGTCGGGTGTGTGACGCGGCGAGTTGCCCCTGCCGTTGCGCCCGAACCCGAAGATGATGAGCGCAACGACGGCCGCTACCAGAACGAGCATTACTCCACCCATCCAGAACCAGTCGCCACCATTCATGTCGTGGTACCTCATTGTCTGTCTCCGTTCTGCCAGGGGCCGTTCGGATGTCTTAACGACATCGTGTAGTAGCAACTGTAAGGCTGTCCAGCGGGCGGTAGCAGAGTCGTTAGACCCTTTCGGTGTCGTTTGACATATCGACGCCTCGCCTGCAACCTCAGGGATGAACCCATGTTGTGCCGTCATCGGCACTGAACCAAACGGTGACGGCGTTGCCCTTGTGCACCCCGCTGTACAGCGCACCGTCCGCGCCTGCTTCGACAAGACTGGCGCCTGGCGGGAGGGTCAACGGCTGCCAGGTGACTCCACCGTCTGTGCTTCGTTGCGCCGCTGGACCACCCGACGCGTAAATCGTCGCGAACCCGTCGGCAGAACTGACCCACGACGCTGGTTGCGTACCTAACGCAGCCCAGGTCTGACCACCATCGCGCGACTCGAGCACACCCTGTTGCACGTCGGCGGCGACAATATGCTGAGCGTCGTTCGGGTCGACGAGAATCCGTCCAAAAAACGCCTGGCCCACGTCGGCCGACGCCGTCTGCCACGTGTTGCCTCCATCGGCCGACACAGCGACCCCAAGTCCGGGACCCGCCGCGTAGAGGGTGTCTCCGCCCGCACCGAATGCATGCACGTCGGTGTCGGGGAGACCGTCGTTACGGGGTTCGAACGTTGCACCACCGTCGAGGGACCGGTTGAGACCCGGATGGCCGGAGACCCAGATCGTTGTGCCAATGATCGACCAACCCATTGCATCGGCGTTGGCGAGCGCGTCGACCGCCAACCAAGTCGTTCCGCTGTCATTGGATTGCGAAACGGCTGCGTGACCGCCAACGTAGATGCGCCCGGCAACGACGGGGTCAGCGACCAGCGAGTGGAAGTCGCCGCCCACAACCCCAGCCGACGTCGCCGCCGCCTTCTGCTCCGCAGGTTCGTCCGAACACGCGCCGAGCACGCTCGACACGACTAGCAGACTGATCGTCACCGACCTCCGGCGCATTTCAGCCGGCGCTCGCGAGCAACGCTTCCATCTCGTCGATCTCGGCCTGTTGCGCAGCGATCACTTGGTCGGCGAGCGCGAGTACGTCCGGGTTCGAGCTACCGGCCTTGACAGTGACCGCCATCGCGATCGCTCCTTCGTGGTGGCGAATCATCATCTCCATCCACATGCTGTCGAAGTCGACGCCGGTCATCGCACCCATCGCATCCATCTCCTCGACAGACATCATCCCTTCCATCGACGACATGTCGTGGCCATCGCTCATGTCCATGGTCATCGGTTGGCCCCAGGCTGTGAGCCACCCACCCATCATCGTGATCTCAGGATCCTGGGCACCCTTGATCCGTGTTGCGAGGTCGCGGACCTGCTCGCTGGCACCGACGCTGGGATCGAGCGCGATGTCGGCCATCTCGATGGCCTGTTCGTGGTGCGGAATCATGCTTTGCGCGAAGGTCACGTCGGCGTCGTTGAACGCGCCGGTCGCCGCTGCACCGGTGTCGCTGCTCCCGCTGTGCGAGTTCGAGTGGCCACCGCAGGCGGCAAGCGTGAGCGCGCCAAGGACAGCAGCAGTGGTTGCAAGGGCTCGGTACTTCATGTGGGGGGTTCCTTTCGGGGGACAGCGGAGGTTTCGACTTACTACTACACAGTGTAGGTGTTAAAGACTCGGGATGTCAGGTCACTGGCCAGATTCCGAGAGCCATTGCGGTGTCCTGGCCGACGATCCCGTCGGTCACTAGTCCGTTCGCGGCCTGGAACGCCCTCACGGCCGAGTCGGTCGCCGCATCGAAGAAGCCGACAACCGCTGTCGCGAGCAGCCCACGGCCGATGAGCGAATCTTGCAAGCAAGAGACGTCGGCGCCTGCCGAGCCGAGCTGAAGGACTACCCCAGTGAGGACACAGATTGTGGCTGGCGTGGTCGAATCCGTCGCCAACAGAATGGTCGAGGTGGTGGAGGTAGCCGCGCTTGATGTGCCGCTCGCGCCTTGCGCCACAGCCGGCGGAGACACGACCATCGCCGCGGTCACAGCGATGACGAGCAGCCCCACCGCAAGTTCTGTACCCATTGCTCGACGGAGATTCTCGACGGCGCGTCGAGGGGTGACCGCTCTGGAGCCAAATCGTCGTGCGACTCGCTGTCGATTGATGTCGGCAACCTTGAGCATCGCACCGAGCACCACAACCTTCAGGACCAAGAATCTGCCGTGGTTGGCAGAGAACAGTTGCGTGGGGCTGCCGACGAGCCGAATTGATTGCACAATCCCGGTGCCGACTATCACAGCGACCGACACTGATGCCAGTCGTCCAAATTTGCTGACGATCTCCTTCAGCTCATCGGGGCTGCACTCGCGAATCGCGATGAGTCCGATAATCGCCAACCCGCCGATCCAGGCAGCGGCCGCGGCGTGGTGGGCCACATCAACCGGTACACCGATCAGCGACCAGCGCATCGATCGCGAGTGGCCCGCAAAGGCCCAAGTCGCCAACAACCCGAGCAGCCCGACAGAGGCCAACGACCAACGGTTCTCGTCGAGGTCGATTCTGGCCATGAACATCAACCAGGTGAGCACGGCCACCAATGCGATGCGAATCATGAACGCCGTTCCAGCATCAGTCTCAAGAGCGCCCGCAACGCCACTCCACGCCGACCAGGGCGGGGTGCCCTGAACGTCGGAGGCGATGACCAGCACTTGCAAGACCGTGGCGGCCAACGTCACGGCGAGGGCCGATCGGACAACGCGTTGAATCAGCGGATGGTTCCACGCGGGAGCCCAGACGAGGGCGGTGACCGCTATTACGCCGCCGATGGCCAGGATTGCGACGTAGGAACCGAACCGGAGGAGCCACCGAATCCAATCAGGAGTCATCCAAGGTTCGCTGAAGCCGCCGCCCGCCGACGCGGTTGGCACCACAACGGTCGTTGGGGTTGCCGCCGGGGTTGTCGTTGGGGTGGCGGCGATCGTTGTGACAGGCGTTGCGGCGATCGAAGTAGTGGTGTCTCCAGTCGGCGCCACGGTCGTCGGCGGCGCCGGAAGTGTTGTCGCAGGCGGCGCCGCGATGGTGAAGGAGACCCGACCCGTGATGGGGTGGCCGTCGGCGCCGACAAGGCGCCAGCGAAGAGTCACGCCCCCTGGGGACAACGAAGGCAGTGGCGCGAGCACCTCGGTATCACCGTTCGGCCCGTGCACGAAACCGCTGAGGTCAGTTCGCACGCCGGTCGCGTCGATCATCTCGATCGACAGCGTGTTGAGGGGCACCGATTTGTCGAACACCAGCGTCATCTGCGTCGGTGCCGATGCCAAGGTCGCGCCCTCCGCCGGATCGCTGGACAACAGAGTGTTATGGGCCGAAGCAGGGCTCGCGAACAGCAACACGCTGGCGAGAACCGCGACGAGGGGTAGGAGGATGCGACGGGCCATGATGGGGGTGAATCCGGCCCCGAGAGGGACCTGGGAACTACACGATGTAAGAGTCTAGCGGATAGCCTCTGGCTAACCTGTTCACCGGAGGTACGAGATGGCGAGGCGACCTGACGGCGCGTTAGAGCACGACATCATGGTGGTGCTCTGGGCCGCCGATGGCCCCCTGCACCCCGGCGTGGTCAAAGAACGTCTCACCACCGACTTGGCCTATACGAGCGTGGCCACTGTGCTCGGTCGGCTGCATACCAAGGGCTTAGTGCGGCGCACCGAAACCGGACGCGCATATGCCTACGAAGCAAGCGTCGACGAGTCACAGCTTGCCGTGCAACGAATCGGTGCGTTGTTGTCCGCCACTTCCGACAAGGGTCAGGTCCTTGCTGGGTTTGTCAGCAGTCTGTCGAAAAAGGATCTCGCCGCCTTACGCGCCATGCTCGGGCAGGATGCCCAGTGATCTTTCCGACGATATTGCAACCGCTGCTGGCGGCATTGGCCCTGGCCGCAATCGTGACCGCTGCCCATCGTCGGCTGCAGCCGGAGATCGCTGCTCGCACCGTGACGACCACGCTCGCGATCGTGGCAGTAGCTGCCGCACCGACGATGTGGATCCTGTCGATCGGCTACGTCGCGCACCTTCCGCTCTTGGATGGACGGCTGGACTGGTGCGCGCAGAGCCTGGGCGTTCACGATCCAATCCCGTTGTGGGTCGGCCTTCCTGCACTTTTCTTCTCGGTCGTCGGGGTCCTTCGAGTGCGAGCCGTGCTCAGGAACTACCGCCGGTTGCGTCACGATCAACGCGGCGCAGTATCGATCACTGAACATGCCCAACCGTTCGCCTTCACGCTGCCGGGACGTGGTGGCCAGGTGATTCTCTCAACTGGTCTCGTCGAGATGCTCGACGAGGCCGAGCAGGGAGTCGTGCTCGCCCACGAGCACACGCACGCACGCCACCGCCACGACCGCTACTTACTCACCGCCCAACTCGCCGCCGCGGTCGTCCCACCCCTGCGTCCGTTGGCACGCCGGCTGCAGTTCTCGCTCGAGCGTTGGGCCGACGAAACGGCCGTCGCACACTGCGGCGACCGGGGCTTCGTCGCGCGCACTCTTGGCAAGGTTGCGCTTCGCACCTTCACCCCGATCGGCGCCATGGGCTTCACCGGTCTCGGCGTTCCTGCACGAGTTGCCGCGCTGCTCGCACCTCCCGCCGGGCCGATGCGCTCCAGCACGCAAGCCGCACTGTGGGGGGCAATCATCGTTACCGCTGCCCTTGCAGCCTTTCAACTCCATCACCTAGCTCGACTGATCTCCGCGCTCTGTCCAGGCTGACCTCACCTTCCTACATGCTGTAGTAGTAGAGTTGGGCGGATGGAGGCCGAACCGCCCGGCCGCAGAAGGCGCACCAAGCTGTTCGCAGCAGCCGCACTGCTCGTGATCGTCGGGTTTGCGGTGACGAGGCCAGCAAACAACACGTCGTTTCGGGCGGCAGGGGAACCAGTTGCGCTGCCCGCAAGTGGCAGGTTGACGGATCTGTCTGCTGATCAGTTCGAAGGTGTCCTCGTGGGCCTCCGCGGGACTCCCGTCATCGTCAACATCTGGGCGTCGTGGTGCTCGCCATGTCGCACGGAAACCCCACTACTGGAACGCACGTGGCGTGCTCACGGCGACGAGGTGATGATCATCGGCGTCGCGTCCAAGGACGTGGCAGCGAGATCCCGTGATTTCATGGACGAGTTCGACGTCACATTCCCGAACGTCTTCGACAGCTCCGGCGAAATTCGTGCTCGCCTCGGCCTGCGTGGCTTCCCCACTACCTATGTGTTCGGCGCCGACGGCACGCTGCGAACAACCATCGTTGGTGGGCTCACCGAGCAACGTTTGGCTGCCGTGCTCGAAGACCTCCGCGGATGATTGACGTCGGACTACTTGCATCGATCGCGATCGTGCTCATCGTTCCCGCAATCTTTGTGCCGCCGTGGCCGACCTCCGCAGCAGCGACGGGGTTGCTTGACACCGCAGGTGGCGCACTCCTCATCGGGCTGATAGTCGGCAGGTTCACAGCGGTAGCGCTCGACGACCCGGGGTCGCTGACCAGAATCAGCGATCTGATGATCATCCGCAGCGGCGTGGAGTTCTGGCCCGGTGTCGGCGCAGGCATGGCCTGGATGGTATGGAGATCGAACCGCGACCACATCGCGCCGGCGCAGCGGCTCGCCGCACTCACCGCGCCCGCGCTCGTCGCGTGGGCGTGCTACGAGGCGTCGTGCCTCGTGCGCGACGGATGCCCTGGTCCACTGAGCAGCATCGGCTTGCGGCCCGATGGGCTCATCCAGCCGATGTTCCCGGTCGATGTCGTAGCTGCGGCGGCGGCCGTCGGCGCCGCTATCGCAACGCGACGACTCCATCGTCGCGGAATGCCGAACCTGCAGGTGGTCGCGCTCGCGATCACGCTGCTTGCGATGATCCGGTCCGTGGCCTCGATCTGGCTCCCGCACATCGGCGAGGGTCTGACTCGACAACACAAGACGTCGTTCGTCATCGCGATTGCTGCGACGGCGGTCTTTGTCGCGATCAGAATTCGAGATCGGCGAGCAACTGGAATAGTCAAGCAATGAACGGGGTGCTCCTCCCCTTCGCCGCCGTTGCTGCCGGTGTGTTGTCAGCGACCAGCCCATGCGTACTGCCGGTTCTGCCCGGCTACCTGGCCGCCGTATCGGCGACGGACACCGCCCAACTCGGCACCGACCGCTTGGCGTCTCGTCCGCGAGTTCTCGGTGCTCTCGCGTTCGTTGCCGGGTTCACGATTGTGTTCACCATCTTGGGAGCCACCGCCTCAGCGCTCGGCGGGCTGCTCTTCGACCAACTCGACGTGATCCTCAGGGTCGCCGGTCTCTTGCTGATCGTGTTCGGGCTGCACACGCTTGGTCTCTTCCGATCGCGCCTGCTGCTCAGCGAACGCCGGCCGATCGAATTGCACTCCGTCGGCCAAGGATCGCGTCGCGCCGTTGTGTTAGGGGCCGCGTTCGCGTTCGGCTGGACCCCGTGCATCGGCCCGATTCTTGCGACCATCCTTACTAAAGCAGCTGCTGACTCGTCGCTGGCCGAGGGCATGTTGTTGCTGCTGCTCTACTCATTCGGACTCGGCATCCCATTCATCGCGCTTGCGATTTGGTTCGAGAAGTCCGACCGCCCTCGTCGATGGCTACTGCGTCGATCGCTTGTCCTGCAACGAGTCGGTGGCATTGCGATGGTCGCCGTCGGAGTGGGTTACCTGACTGGGGTGTGGGCAACGCTGTTCACCTTCATACAGGGTTGGCTGGCGCGAACCGGATGGCCGCCGATCTGACATTGCTCGTGCCCGAATACGATCACCCATGAAAGTCGTGGCGACGACTGAAGGGTTAGCAGTACTTGCGGACTATTGGGTACGGGTTCACAGCGGACCCGCCGCCGGGATAAATTCCGAAGTGGAGATGATTGGCGGTGGTGTTGCCCGTCGCGCCGACGTAGCCGATTACCTCGCCCGCGCTGACGGTTCGCGAAGTGCCCTCCCACGCTGACAGGTGGCCGTAGAAGTAGCTGTTGCCATCGACGCCCGTGAGCCAGATCACGTTGCCCCCCAGGGTCGCGGTCTTCATCGTGGCACTGCCAGCGACAACGGCGACCAATGGCGTTCCGGCCGGGCTCATCATGTCGACACCTTCGTGCCTGCGCCCGCCCGAACGGGCCGCGCCCCAGGTGTCGCCGAACGCGTTCGGACCAGCAACGGGACACAGCCACGATGCGCCGGAGTTAACCGGGGGTGGCCGCGTCGCGGGTGGTTGGGTGGTGACAGAAGGTGACTGGGCACCGCCGCCGCGAGCTGGTGCTGGAAGCTGGGCTTGCTGCTCTGCGGCAGCCTTCGCCGCTCGTGCCGCAGCGGCAGCCGCCTCGTCGCGTCGCTGTTGCGCGAGTTTGGCCTCATAGGCACGCTTGACCTCTTCTACCTTGAGCTGGTCACGCAGGTCGGCGAGCTCGACGAGTTGGGCCTCAATCTCCGTCTGGCGAGCAGCGAGATCCACCACCAGCTGTGCATTCTCGTCGTTCAATGCCTTGAGGTTCGCCTCCTCGGCCTGGAGATCGGACCGTATCGCATCGACAGAATCGAGGTCCGCTGCGCCAGCATCCAAGGCCATACCGCTCAACGCCACAATTTGCATATTCGCATTCGGATCGCCGACGAAGAAGACCAGCGATCCGCCCGCCGCCCCAGTGAATCGGTTCACTGCAATCTCGGTCATCTGCGCTTTCACGGCGTCAAATTCGGCCGAGATCGCCCCGACCCTGCCAACCGCGTCCAGAATCTGAGCGGCGAGATCCTCCGACCGCCGCGCAGCCTCGGCCCACCGTTGTGCAGTCACATCGGCTTGGGCCTCGACCCGAAGGATCTCGTCGGCAACCTGTTCGGACGTCAGATTTGAGTCCGCGCTAGTACCCGCCGCAGGCAGGACCACCGTGCCGACTAGCACCAGCGCGGCCGCCAAAGCAAAGCGGGCCGAGGGAGCCGCAACGCCGACCAAATGTTTCAGTCTCATGACGAAACGACAATAGTCTCTACATCATGTCGTAACAACGCGTCCCCGGTTGATCGGCACCGAGCGTTTCGGATTTCAGGGCGCGACGTCAAGCGGATTGGCGACATAAAGACCGGATGAGCTTGCAGCCGCGCACAACCTGTGATCGGCGCTGCTGAATACATCCGCGCCGACCAGGCGTGCGGCCGCAAGATGGACAGCGTCGAAGCCGCGCAGGCTGTGCCCTTCCGCGAGGTCACTTGCCGATCGCATCAACTCCTCGTCGATCTCGACCACGGATACCTGGGACCACAGGAGGTCTAGCCCCTTCACCGCAGCACGAAAGACTGCCGCAGAGATTCGCTCCTGCCGTCGGGCAGCAGCGAGAGCCGCTCGCGCCTCAACGTAGGTAAGCCTCGCCGACACCAGCACATCCGGTTCGTCCCAGATCCGTCCAGCCTGCGCTGTGCCAGCCTCGTCGATCAGCAGTTTGATCAGGGTTGACGTGTCGACGTAGGTGATCACCGGCGCTGCTCAGCCACCAACTCACTGACCGAGCTAACGGACCTGAGCGGTGCCGGACGCTGGCGCGCCTTCGAAGTCGGTGGGCGAACGAGACCCGCCGCGACTAACGACGCGAGCTTGTCGCCCGCCACACCATCGATGCCGCTCAGCCGGGCGATCGGACGACCGCGATCCGTCACGACAACTTCGACACCTGTCTCGACCTGGTCGAGGTAGCGACTCAGGTTGTTCTTGAGATCGCGCACCCCAACCTCGATGCGACTTGATGTAGCTACTTTCATAGTCAGTAGTGTAGCTACCGCGGTGACCAGTGCTCCCCCAGGGACTCGAACCCTGAACCAATGGATTAAAAGTCCACTGCTCTAACCATTGAGCTAGAGGAGCGAGACCGGTTGAAAAGGTGGGAGAAAACCCCGCCTTTGTGTTGGCCGGCACTCGGCGAGGAATCGTATCGGCCCTGTTCAGGGTCGCTGCTGACCTAATCGCGGTGGGGATCGCCACGTGCGCGCCGGTCTTCTGGATCGCCGATGCGATAGCGGCGACTCGTTGGCCGCCACCCTGACGAATGTTCCAGGCAAGAATCCTCACGGTCCTCATCTACACCCCCGGATAGCGCTCGAACCACTCTCGTGTCGCTCCACCCGAGTCGTAGCTCGGTGCAGCGCCACGCAACTCGAGCGTTGCGTCGCGGGCAACTTGCTCGATGACTTCACGCAGTTCTAGGTCGCCCAA
>Ga0105047_10006659_pt1 | contig 19580 bp, 20 predicted proteins | sample MAT04_FD_78384 | JGI IMG/M metagenome (GOLD analysis project Ga0105047, IMG submission 78384) | Freshwater microbial communities from Lake Fryxell liftoff mats and glacier meltwater in Antarctica - MAT-04 (megahit assembly) | ecosystem: Environmental > Aquatic > Freshwater > Ice > Liftoff...
ATGCCTTGCCGCCCGGCGCGGTGCGCGAGGCCAAACAGTTGCTGCGTGCGCCGCTGCGCGAGCAAACCCTGCAAGCCATCCGAACCGAGGGCGAAATTTTTGGCCGCCGCCTGCGCAGCCCCGAGGCCATGGAGGCCTTTCAGGCTTTTTTCCAGAAGCGCAAGCCAGACTTTTCGAAGTTCTGACAAAGCCCATCATCGAACAACAGATGGAAACGGAGAGACCTGAATGTCGCTGACCGTCAAAGTCCTGTTGACGCCGCTGCTGATTGCACAGGCGCTGCGCACGCGTGCCGTGCTGCCCACACTGCCCGAGGCCGAAGGCCCGCGTGACGGCGAGGTGGGCCGCGGCCCTTTGTTGCGCTTGTTGATCACGGGTGATTCATCTGCCGCCGGTGTGGGCGTGGTGCACCAGCGCCACGCCCTGGCCGGGCAGTTGCCGCAGATCCTGGCGAAGGCCTGCGGCGTGCGGGTCCGTTGGCGCTTGCTGGCCCGTTCGGGCCTGAGCTCCACGCAAACGCTGGACCTGGTGCGTGAGCAGGCACTGGCCGATGTCGACGTGGTGCTGGCGGTGACCGGCGTGAACGACGTCATCGAGCAAGTACCGTCGCACCGCGCGGTCGGCGCGCGGGAGGCGCTGGCCAACTGGTGTCGCAACGGCCTGGGCGCGCAGCACGTGGTGTTCGCGCCGCTGCCGCCGATTCATCAAATGCATGGCCTGCCACAGCCGCTGCGCTGGGTGGCCGGTACCGACGCGCGCCGACACAACCGCGCCATGAGCGACTGGGTGGCCACGCGCAACGACGTGTCGCGGGTCGAGATCGGGCTGGAACTCAACCGCGGCGTGCTCGCGCGCGACGGCTTTCACCCTGGCGAGCCGGTGTACCGGCAATGCGCGTCAGCCATCGCCCAGCACATGGCCACCCGGGTGTGGCCGAATCTTCAGCTCAGTCCTACCCGGAGCCTCTCATGACCCGCACTCTGCAAGGCAAGACCGTCGTCATCACCGGTGCCAGCCGCGGCATTGGCCTGGCCATCGCCCAACGCGCGGCGGCTGACGGCGCCAACATCGTCATCCTGGCCAAGACGGTCGAACCCAACCCCAAACTGCCTGGCACCTTGGCCAGCGCCGCGGCGGCCGTTGAAGCCGCTGGCGGGCAGGCGCTGGCGGTGCAGACCGACATCCGCGACGAGGCCGCTGTGGCCAAGGCCATGCAGGCGGCGGTGGACCGGTTCGGCGGCATCGACATCCTGGTCAACAACGCCAGTGCCATCAGCTTGACGCCGACAGCGGCCACGCCGATGAAACGGTTTGATCTGATGTTCGGTGTCAACGTGCGCGGCACCTTTTGCTGTACGCAAGCCGCGTTGCCGTCGCTGATTCAAAGCGCCAAGGCCGGGCGCAACCCGCATGTGTTGAACATGAGCCCGCCGCTGTCCATGAAGGCGCACTGGTTCCGCGGTCACGTCGCCTACACCATGGCGAAGTACGGCATGAGCGAGTGCACCCTGGGCCACGCGGCGGAATTCAAGCCGCACGGCATAGCGGTCAACAGCCTGTGGCCGCGCACGGCCATCGCCACGGCAGCGCTGCAGATGATTCCTGGGGTGGACCTGAACCTGTGCCGCAAGCCAGAGATCCTGGCCGACGCGGCCTACTTCATCCTGACCAGTGAAGCCGCCAGCACCAGTGGCAACTTCTTCATCGACGACGAGCTGTTGGCGCAGCACGGCATTACCGACCTGGAGCGTTACAGCGTGAAGCCGGGCACGACCCAATTCATTCCGGATTTCTTCATCGATTGAACCGCCCCCTGCGTTGTCCCGGCGGTGCTAACCTGCGCCACACTGTGGCGATTGCCACTTCCGAACTGCCTGCCGCATGAAGTACCTGCACACGATGGTCCGCGTCACCGACCTGGACGCTTCGATCCGCTTTTTCCGCGATGCCCTGGGCCTGGATCTGTTGAGCGAGCGCAAGCACGAAGCCGGCCGCTTCACCCTGGTTTTCTTGGCCGCCCCTGGCGACAGCAGCGCACAGGTCGAACTGACCTACAACTGGCCCAAGGAAGACGGCAGCGCCGAGGCCTACAGCGGTGGCCGCAACTTCGGCCACCTGGCTTATGCCGTGCCCGACATTTACGCTGCGTGCCAACGCTTGCTGGACCACGGCGTACAGGTCGTACGCCCCCCGCGCGACGGCCGCATGGCGTTTGCGCGTTCGCCGGACAACATCTCGGTCGAATTGCTGCAAGCCGGGCCTGCGCTGGCGCCGGCCGAGCCGTGGCTGTCGATGCCGAACATCGGCAGCTGGTAGGCGCAGGCGAGAGCTCGGCTGGCTCGTTACTTCGGCACCGGCCGCGGCTGGCCCTTGCTGTCGATCGCCACGTACGTCAGGTCAGCCTCCGTCACCTTCACCACATGCAGGTTGGCCGGGTTGCGCTCGGCAAACACATCAACATGCACGCTGATGCTGGTGTTGCCAATGCGTGTGACGCGGGCATAGAAGCTGAGCAAGTCGCCCATGCTCACCGGCTGCTTGAAGACAAACTGGTTGACCGCCACGGTGGCGATACGGCCCTTGGCGATGCGGCTGGGCAACACCGCGCCGGCCAGGTCCACCTGGGCCATGATCCAGCCACCGAAGATGTCGCCGTTGGCGTTGACGTCGGCTGGCAGCGGCATCACCCGCAGCACGAGCTGACCACTGTCAGGCAGGGTTTGCGGTGACAGGATGGGGTGCTGTGGGTGTCGTGGGTCTTCGGGTGGGGTCATGCCAGGTCCGGTGAAACAAGCGTCAGGCGCAAGGCCCGGGGTGACCGGCAGCGACAATCGTGCATGCCTTTGAACCCCACTGTAGTCCCGGCCACCGACGCGACTGAGCGTGCCGCATTGGCGCAGCGGCTGCGCCAGTTGAAGCGGGTCTTCCCGATCAACAGCCTCAAGCGCGAAACCATGGGCGCGCAAGACGTGGTCGACTACTACGAACACTGCCACGACGCTTACCGCAAGTACCACTCGGCCGAAGGCGCCGTGCACATGGCCCTGAATGACGGCGACCGGTTCGATGCGGACGGCTTCTACGGCCAGCTGCGGCGCATCGAGCGGCAATGGCAGTCGCCGCCGAAAGACGTGTTGGAGCTGGCGTTTGGCCAGGGCTTCAATCTCGCTTACCTGGCTCAGCGCCACCCGGACGTCCGCTTCCAGGGCATTGATCTCACGCCCGCGCATTTGCGCATCGCCCAAGTGCGCATGCAGGCTCAAGCCCTGAGCAACGTGCAGTTGCAGCTGGGCGACTTCCACCATTTACCGTTTGCCGACGCCCGCTTCGATGCCCTGTTTTGCATTGAAGCCTTCTGCTACGCGACCGACTTGCCGCGTGCTTTGTCTGAAGCCGCCAGGGTGCTGCGGCCCGGCGGCAGCTTCACCCTGTTTGACGGTTACCTCACCCGGCCAGCCCTTGCCATGGACGCCAACGGCGCGCTGGCCGTGGAACTGGTCGCGCGTGGCATGGCCATGGACAGTTTGCAGGTCCAGGGCGAACTGATCAGCGCCGCGCAGCAGGCCGGATTCGAAGCCAGCGAGCTGCACCCGCTGGACGATGCCGTCATGCCCAGCCTGCGCAAGCTCGAGCGCACCACCAGCGCGGTGATTCGCTGGCCGTGGTTGGGCCGCTTCGCCCTGGCACGCCGCCACGCCATGCGCGGGCGCAACGTGCTGGCCGGTTGTTTGATGCGCGGCACCGTTGCCCTGGGGTTGATCGGCTACCGCCACATCGTCTTGAAGAAAGTTGCCTGAAGCACCCATGCCCCCGCACGCCCACACCGCACCCGTTCCCGTCATCGCGTCCACCAGCGGCACGCCCCCAGCCACTGAGCGCGGCGACTGGGGCACCCTGGCCAAACTGCTGCCCTACCTCTGGCGCTACCGCTGGCGAGTGGGCATCGCCCTGGGCTTTCTGCTGGCCGCCAAAGTGGCTAACGTGGGCGTGCCGGTGTTGCTGAAGTACCTGGTGGATTCGTTGTCGCTCAAGCCCGGTGACCCCAGTGCCTTGTTGGTCGTGCCGCTGGGCCTGATCGTGGCCTACGGCGCTCTTCGCCTGTCCAATTCGCTGTTCACCGAACTGCGTGAACTGATCTTCGCCAAGGCCACCGAAGGCACAGCACGCAGCATCAGCCTGGAGGTCTTTCGCCACCTGCACGCCTTGAGCCTGCGGTTCCACCTGGAACGCCAGACCGGGGGCATGACTCGCGACATCGAGCGTGGCACCCGTTCCGTGCATTCGCTGATCAGTTATTCGCTTTACAGCATCGTGCCCACGCTGATTGAAGTCACGCTGGTGCTGACCTTGCTGGCGGTGAAGTTCGACATCTGGTTCGCCTGGATCACCGTTGCCGCGTTGGTGCTGTACGTCGGCTTCACCATCACGGTGACAGAGTGGCGCACGCAGTTCCGCAAGGAGATGAACGAGATTGATTCGACCGCGCATTCGCGCGCGATTGATTCGCTGCTGAACTATGAAACGGTGAAGTACTTCAACAACGAAGACTTCGAGGCCAAGCGCTATGACGAAAACCTGGAGCGTCTGCGCAAGGCCGCGCTGAAGAGCCAGAGCACGCTGAGCCTGTTGAACACCGGGCAGCAACTCATCATCGCCTCGGCACTGGTGGCCATGCTGTGGCGCGCCACGCTGGGCGTGACCGAAGGCCGCCTGACGCTGGGCGACCTGGTCATGGTCAACGCTTTCATGATCCAGCTCTACATCCCGCTGAACTTTCTGGGCGTGATCTACCGCGAGATCAAACAAAGCCTGACCGACCTGGACAAGATGTTCTCGCTGCTCGAGCGCAACCGCGAGGTCGACGACGTACCGGGCGCCCAGCCACTGAAGGTGACCGCCGGTGCTGTGCGGTTTGACAACGTGAGCTTCGCTTATGACCCGGCGCGTCCCATCTTGCACGCTATCAGCTTCGAGATCCCGGCGGGCAAGACGGTGGCTGTGGTCGGGCCTTCCGGAGCGGGCAAAAGCACCTTGGCACGGCTGCTGTACCGCTTCTACGACATTCAAGGCGGTGCCATCACGATCGACGGCCAAGAGCTGCGCAGCGTCACACAGAGCAGCCTGCGCGCGGCCATCGGCATCGTGCCGCAGGACACCGTGCTGTTCAACGACACGGTGCAATACAACATTGCCTACGGTCGCGCCGGGGCCGGGCTGGATGAGGTGCAGGCAGCGGCCAAAGCCGCGCACATTCACGACTTCATTGTCTCCACGCCCAAGGGCTACGACACCATGGTGGGCGAGCGCGGCTTGAAGCTTTCGGGCGGCGAAAAGCAGCGCGTGGCCATCGCCCGCACGCTGTTGAAGAACCCGCCCCTCCTGATCTTCGACGAAGCCACCTCGGCCCTGGACTCGGCCAACGAGCGCGCCATCCAGGCCGAGTTGCGCAGCGTCTCGCAAGGCAAGACGGCGCTGGTGATTGCCCACCGTTTGAGCACGGTGGTGGACGCGCATGAGATCGTGGTGCTTGAAGCCGGCCGGGTGGTTGAACGCGGTCCGCACGCAGCGTTGTTGGCCAAAGAAGGGCGCTACGCGCAGATGTGGCGCTTGCAACAAGCGGCACAGGCCTGAACCATGGAAACCAAGTGGCTCGAAGACTTTGTGAGCCTGGCTGAAACGCGCAGTTTCAGTCGCTCCGCGCAGTTGCGGCATGTCACGCAGCCGGCGTTTTCGCGCCGCATTCAGGCTCTCGAAGCTTGGACCGGGATTGACCTGGTGGACCGCTCGGCCTACCCGACACGCTTGACGCCCGCGGGTGAGACCTTTCATGCCCAGGCCTTGGAGATATTGGGCTCGCTGCAGGCCACGCGCACCATGATGCGCAGCCACCAGGTGGCGGGGCAGGACATGATCGAGTTCGCCGTGCCGCACACGCTGGCGTTCACGTTTTTCCCGCATTGGCTGATGGGCATCAAGGCCGACGCGCGGCAGCGCTTTGGCACTGTCAAGACCCGCCTGACGGCGTTGAATGTGCACGACGCTGTGCTGCGCCTGACAGAAGGTGGCTGCGACCTGTTGATCGCCTACCACCATGCCTCACAGCCCCTGCAGTTGAGCCCTGAGCGCTACCAGATGCTGAGCCTGGGCACTGAGACCTTGGCGCCCTACGCCAAAGCCGACACCAAGGGCCAGCCGATGTTTCGCCTGCCAGCACAGGGCACCGCGAAGGTGCCGTTCCTGAGCTATGCATCGGGCGCCTACATGGGCCGCTTGGTGGACGTCATCGTCAAACAGGCGCCCCAGCCTTTGTTGCTGGACGCCATCTACGAAACCGATATGGCCGAAGGCCTGAAGGCCATGGCGCTGGAAGGCCACGGGCTGGCTTTTTTGCCCTACAGCAGCGTGCTCAAGGAACTCAAGTCGCACCGCTTGGTGGCCGCGGCTGCACCGGGTGAGTTCACCTTGACCATGGACGTGCGGATCTACCGTGAACGGCCCGAGGGCGCGCGCCACATCAAAGCGGGTGCGCAAGCGCTGTGGGACTTCCTGGGCTCGGTGTAAACCCCTGGTTTTTGCCATCAGTGCCGCGTGCCATGCGCGGCCGGCATGGCACTTGCTGAGATTGGCATCGGGCAATGCAGCAAAGCGCGGGCTTCCACGTGGGTCCTGGCACAGATGCGCTGCCTAGAATTCTTTGTGTTTTTGGTCGGCTTGACCAGCGCGCATTCACCCGATTCACCCTGTTTTAGAGGACCTTGATATGAAAAAACCTTTGTTCACAGCTTGCGCTCTGGCCGCGCTGTCGCTTGCTGGCGGTGTGGCCCACGCCAGCGACACGCTGACCAAAATCAAGACCGGCGGCATCATTTCCTTGGGTGTGCGCGAGTCTTCGGGCGCCTTGTCCTACACCCTGGGCGACGGCAAATACGCCGGCTTTCACACCGAAATGGCGCAGCGTGTGGCCGCTGACCTGCAAAAGCAGTTGGGCCTGGCCAAGCTGGAAGTCAAGCTGCAGCCGGTGACGTCGGCCAACCGCATCCCCTTGGTGCAGAACGGCACCGTGGACTTGGAGTGCGGCTCCACCACCAACAACGCCACCCGCCAAAAGGACGTGTCATTTGCCATGACCACCTACATGGAAGAAGTGCGCATTGCAGTGAAAGCCAATTCCGGCATCACCAACATTGCACAGTTGGCCGGCAAGAACGTGGCCACCACCACTGGCACCACCAGCGTGCAGACCCTGCGCAGGCACGAGCGTGCGACAGGCGTGGACTTCAAGGAAATCTTCGGCAAAGACCATGCCGACAGCTTTTTGCTGCTGGAAAGTGGCCGGGCCGACGCGTTCGTCATGGACGGGCAGATCCTGGCCGGCAACATTGCTCGCTCAAAGGCCCCCGCGGATTACAGAATCGTTGGCGAAGTGCTGTCGGTCGAACCCATCGCCTGCATGATGCGCAAGGACGACCCGGCCTTCAAGACTGCCGTGGACACCAGCATCCAGGCCATGATCAAGAGCGGCGACCTGGCCAAGCTGTACGACAAGTGGTTCTTGCAACCCATCCCGCCCACCAACACCCGTGTGGGCTTGCCGATGTCTGAGGCCACCAAGGCCGCTTGGGCCAGCCCCAACGACCGGCCGATGGAAGACTTCGTCAAGAAATAAGGTGCACGTGGCGTACAGCGGCATGGGTTGTGCCGCTTGCAGCGGACGTTCTCCACACACGCAAGCCCGCATGAACCGGTTCAGGGGCTTCTGAACCGTTTTCTTGGAGGTGGACTTTGGCCACATGGGACTGGCAGGTGTTCTGCAAGGACACCATTGATGGAGTGGTTTCGGCGACCTGCTTTGGCCGTGGCGGCGGAGAAATCACCTACCTTGACTGGTTGCTCTCGGCCTGGGGTTGGACCCTGAGCGTGGCGGTGCTGGCGCTGGTTGTGGCGCTGGTGGTGGGCTCATTCATGGGCATCTTCCGCACTGCGCCGAACAAAGGCCTGGTATTTCTGGGCAACGCCTGGACCGAGCTGTTCCGCAATGTCCCACTGCTGGTGCAGATCTTTCTTTGGTATCACGTGCTGCCGTCCATCTTTCTGGTGCTGCGCGGCGTGCCCAGTTTCATTCTGGTGGTGCTGGCCTTGGGCTTCTTCACGTCGGCGCGCATCTCCGAGCAGGTCAAGGCCGGCATTCAAAGCCTCCCCAAAGGGCAGCGTTATGCGGGCCTGGCCGTGGGGCTGACGCTGCCGCAGACCTACCGCTATGTGCTGCTGCCGATGGCCTTTCGCATCGTCATTCCTCCGCTCACCAGCGAGAGCATGAACATCGTCAAGAACACCTCGGTGGCCTTCGCGGTCAGCATTGCCGAGTTGACCATGTTTGCCATTCAGGCTGGAGAAGAAACTTCGCGCACCATCGAGATCTACGCGGCGGTGACGGCGCTGTATTTCATCTCTGCTTTTTCGATCAACCGGATGGCACTGTTCATCGAGAACAGAACACGCGTCCCGGGAATGATTGGCAGCAAGTGAGAGGAGCCCAGCCATGAACCTGGACTTCTCCTTCCTGAACTGGGACGTCATCTCCAGCTACGTCCTCAAGGGCCTGATCTTTTCGGTGCAGTTGACACTGATTGCGATGGTCGGCGGCATCGTGCTGGGCACGCTGCTGGCGCTGATGCGCTTGTCAGGCAAGACCTGGTTGGCGATGCCGGCAGCGGCTTACGTCAACACCATGCGCAGCATCCCGCTGGTGATGGTGATCTTGTGGTTTTTCCTGCTGATTCCGCTGCTCATCGGCCGCTCGCTTGGGGCTGAGCTGTCGGCCATGATCACCTTCACCTTGTTCGAGGCCGCCTATTTCAGCGAGATCATGCGCGCTGGTATTCAAAGTGTGCCCAAGGGCCAGGTGCACGCGGGCTACGCCGTGGGCATGAACTACTCGCAAACCATGCAATTGATCGTGCTGCCGCAGGCTTTCCGCAACATGCTGCCGGTGCTGTTGACGCAGACCATCATCCTGTTTCAGGACACGTCCTTGGTCTACGCGATTGGTGCCTACGACCTGCTCAAAGGCTTCGAGATCGCCGGCAAAAACTTCAACCGGCCGATTGAAACCTACCTGGTTGCGGCGGTTGTGTACTTCGTCATCTGCTTCACGCTGAGCATGACCGTGCGCCGCCTGCAAACCAAGATCGCCATCATCCGATAGAGAAGTTCTCACCATGATCGAAATCAAGAACGTCAGCAAGTGGTACGGCAGCTTCCAGGTGCTGACCGACTGCACCACCAACATTCAGAAGGGCGAAGTGGTGGTGGTCTGCGGGCCCTCAGGCAGCGGCAAGAGCACGCTGATCAAGACCGTGAATGCGCTCGAACCTTTTCAGAAGGGCGACATCGTGGTCGATGGCATCAGCATCAGCGACGCCAAAACCAATTTGCCCAAGCTGCGTGCCCGTGTCGGCATGGTGTTCCAGCACTTCGAGTTGTTCCCGCACCTGAGCGTGACCGAGAACCTGACGCTGGCGCAGTTGAAGGTGCTGGGCCGCAGCCCCGACGAGGCAAAAGCGCGAGGCCTGAAGATGTTGGACCGCGTCGGCCTGATGGTCCACAAGGACAAGTTCCCCGGGCAACTCTCAGGCGGTCAACAGCAGCGCGTGGCGATTGCGCGGGCACTGAGCATGGACCCGATCGTCATGTTGTTTGACGAACCCACCAGCGCCCTGGACCCAGAGATGGTGGGCGAGGTGCTGGACGTGATGGTGCTGCTGGCCAAAGAAGGCATGACCATGATGGTCGTCACGCACGAAATGGGTTTTGCCAAGAAGGTCAGCCACCGGGTGATTTTCATGGACGCCGGCAAAATTGTTGAAGACTGCAAGCGCGACGACTTCTTTGGCGACCCCCATGCGCGCTCGCCGCGGGCCCAGGATTTTTTGTCGAAGATCTTGGCGCATTGACTGCTGCGCACTGGAGGCGCGCAGGATTGCTGCCTGTGCGGACCAGCATCCCGAAGCACGGTTGGCGCGCCGCAGAGCATTGCTCCGTTCGCGCCCGACTTCCCGCACGCTAGCCGGTGTGAGCCGATTGCTTGCCCAGCCTGCGGACCCAGGCAGGGCAGGCGCACTTGCGCCGAAAGACGCAGTGCAAATAGCCCGCTGATCGCGCCCGGATACCCGGGCTGAGCAGGTGGCTCGAAAAGTGCCGCCAACGCACGCTGAAATTGTCCAGGATGGCGCAGCCAATGATGTTGATGCCAGGCCGGTCGATTGCGGCTACACCCCTTCGATCATCTTTGCAATCACTTCGCGCATCCCGGAGCTGGCTTGCCAGCCGAGCAGCTCTTTGGCCTTGTTGGGGTTGGCGCGGCTGAGCTTCAAGTCGCTGGGCCTGAACAGGCTGCGGTCAACATCGACATGCTGCTGCCAGTCCAGTGCAAAGTGCGCAAAGGCGGCTTCAACAAACGCTTCCAGCGTTTGCGTCACGCCCGTGGCCACGACGAAGTCTTCAGGCTCGTGGTGCTGCAGCATCTTCCACATGGCCTGTACATACTCCGGCGCAAAGCCCCAGTCGCGCCCGACGTCGAGGTTGCCCAGCTGCAAGCGCTCCGCGCTGCCAGCGGCGATGCGCGAAGCGGCCCTGACGATCTTCTGGGTGACAAAGCGCTCTGGCCGCAGCGGCGACTCGTGGTTGAACAGGATGCCGGTGCAGGCAAACAGGCCATAGGCCTCGCGATAGTTGGCCACTTCCCAGTGGGCGGTGGCCTTGGCCACGGCGTAGGGGCTGCGCGGGCGGAAGGGGGTCATCTCGTCGGCGGCGAGTTCACCCGTGTCGCCAAAACATTCGCTCGAACCCGCGCTGTAGAAGCGGCAGTCCAAACGCATGAAGCGCAGACTTTCCAGCAGATTGAGCGTGCCCACGGCCAGACTTTCCAGGGTCTCCACGGGTTGCTCGAACGACAGGGCCACCGAGCTTTGTCCAGACAGGTTGTAGATCTCTTGCGGACGTACCTTGTCGAGCACTTGCAAGACGCTCCTGAAGTCGTTGGTGGCCATCGACAACAGCGTCACCTGGTCGGCAATGCCCAGGCGCATGAGATTGCCGCCCTGGCGCATCTGAGCGTCACGCGAAGTGCCAAACACGCGGTAGCCCAGCTTTAGCAAGAACTTGGCAAGGTAAGCGCCGTCCTGGCCAGTGACACCACAAATCAGCGCGGTTTTCATGGCTGACTGCCCCGTGATTTCAGGCGACCGCCCAAGGCGAGGTTGGCCTCGGCGCCTTCGACATCAATCTTCATGAAGTCGATATGCCGTTCTTGGACATGCTGTTGACAATCCGACCCCAGGCTGACTGAGTTCACATCCACCGCCCAGCCCTGATCGACACGACGTGGCGCTGGGCGTCGTCAGGCCTCGAGGTCGACAAGCCCGTGTCTGTGACGCGGTGGATGCGCAAGGGCCCGGCGCCTGAACTGGCAGCAGCTTGAATGTTGATGTCGCGCGGGCGGGCAGCCTGGATTTCCGCAAAGTGTGCCGGCAACGCTTCCATGCTGATACCTGACCCCCCTTGATCGTAGAAATGTCTGGTGACTGAATCGTTGTCGGGGTGCCAAACACCCACATCGACATAAAAGCCACGGTGGTCTTCTGGTAAGGCCCGGGCCAGGATCACGTCTTCAAAGTTCTGTGCGCAGCTGATCATGATGGCTGGGCTTCGCCTGACAAAGTTTGAGGCTCGCTGGCTGAGGCTGGGATGTGGTCAGACCAGCGGCCACCCAACAAAAAGAACCCCTGACCGACGACGCGGCTGCGGCTCAAATTGGCACTTTCGATCTGCAAACTACACAGGTTCTCGTCGTAGAAGAGCACGCGGTCGCTCCCGGCCGTGGCAATTCCCAGCCGAAATGCATAGGCGCCAGGCAAGGCTGTGATGTGGGCCATGTGGTATTCGATGCTGAATTCGCCTGTGTCAAAGGAGCGGGTGGGGCCGTTGGCCAGCGCGCTGTCGTCGATGGCCACGTACAACATGTCAGGCGTGTGCAGGCCAATACCGAAAGTGAGGTTGGGCAGCGGGCGATGCGCCATGAAGTTCAGCCTGACCGTGCAGCTGTGGCCGTAGGCCACAGTGTCCGTCGGCAGCCCATCGGCACCCAGCAGTGTGGCTTGCAGCAGGCTCAGCTCGCCCGTGGTTTGGGCTGAGCCATGGCCGGCCCTCAGGTTCTGCGCCGCAGTCTGGGCAATGCGTTGGTCGCTTTGTTGATAGAAGTGGTTGCAGGCCACTTGCGGGCTGGCGTCAAGCGCCAGCCGGCCTTGATCCATGACGATCACCCGCGTGCACAGACGCTCCACTTGGCGGATGTTGTGGCTGACCAGCAGCACCGTGCGCTGCTCGCGCGAGATGAGTTCCTGCATGCGGTCAAAACACTTGCGTTGAAAGGCCAGGTCGCCCACCGCCAGGACTTCGTCGACGATCAGCACCTCGGAGTCGACACTGGTGGCGACCGCAAAAGCCAGTTTCACGTGCATACCCGAGCTGTAACGCTTGACCGGGGTGTCGATGAACTTGGCCATTTCAGCGAACTCGACGATCTCTTCAAACTTGCGGTCGATCTCCTTGCGGCTCATGCCCAGGATGGCACCATTCAGGTAGACGTTCTCGCGGCCCGTGAAGTCGCCCACAAAACCCGCACCGACCTCAATCAGCGGCGCGATGCGGCCTTCCACCTTGACGCTGCCGGTCGTGGGCGTGCTGATCTTGGCGAGCATCTTGAGAAGAGTGCTTTTGCCCGCGCCGTTGTGGCCGATGATTCCCAGCACTTCGCCGCGTTCGACCTTGAAGCTCACGTCGTCCAGTGCTTTGAAGCGAGGCCGCTGCTCGATCGTCTGGCCCTGCAGCCGACTGCCCGCGTTGCGCAGCATCTGCTTCAAGCCCTGCAGCGCGCCCAGTGTGTACTCTTTGCTAAGCCTGTCGACAACGATCACGGACATGGTGGCAGGCTCAGATCACATCGGCGAAGTAGCTCTCCGCGCGCTTGAGAAACCAATAGCTCAGCGGCAGTGTCAAGCCCACCAGCAACAAGCCGGGCAGCATGGTGGGCCAGTCGGGCGCCCTGCAACAGTTCGCGGTAAGCGCAGAGGTCTCGAATCACAGCGATCATGGCGGCTAGTCCGGCGCGCGTGAAGGCGGAGCAGACTGTGCAAAGGCATCAGACAAGGGCGCGAGCGTACACAAGCGCCGTGGGCTTTGCGCCTGTTCGCCCCAGGGAGCAACGAAGGTTGAAGACTATTGCCGCAGTTTGTGGTGTCGGGTCGCTGGTTTCAGCAACATTGAGGGCCGAGAACTCACCCCTCGGCTCTTGCTGCGTGCCAGGCCTCTGGGCTCCTGTTGCGTTGCCGCCGAATGGCCAGCTGCCAACCCGTTGACGATGTGACAAAGCTTTGGCCCGAGCAGTGCGTCATCAATCCAGGGTTGATGTTGGCGTTGGGGGCTGCACTTCGGCAACGGGATACAGCCCGCGCACTCGTGCTGACAGCCGCGTCAGGCCCAGCAGCGCGTTGATGTTGGGCGTGGCCACGCCCAAGCGACTGGCCATCTCGTGCAGCACGGTCAGCAGGCCGTCGAGTTCGATGCCGCGGCCAGACTCCACGTCTTGCAGCATCGACGTTTTGAACGCCCCCAACTTGACTGTCACGGCGTGGCGGCTCTCCGGGTCGGTGCGGGCTGGGCAGCCGATGCGCGCGCCCAACTCGCCAGCCTCCGCCATGGCGGCCGAACAAAAAGCCCGCACCAGCGGGTCGGCCAACACGCGGTCGATGGTTGCGCCAGTCAGCGCCGAGACCGGGTTCATGGTCATGTTGCCCAGCAGCTTGAACCAGATGTCCTGGCGCACGTCGGGTGAATGGGTGGCCGCAAAACCAGCGCCAGCCAACAAGTCGACCACCGTTTGAACCCGGGGTTGTTGACCGCCCAAAGCGTGGCCGACGATCAGACCCAGTCCTTGGCGGTGCTGTACCCGGCCAGGCTCGACGACGCTGCAACTGGCGTGCACCACGCAGCCGGCGACTTGGTGCGTTGGGATTGCGCGGGCGATGTGGCCGCCGGGGTCCACGCTGGCCAAGCCGGTCCCGGCAAAACCGGGCTGGTTGTCGCAGAACCACCACGGCACACCGTTCATGGCCAGCATCACCCGCGTGTGCGGGCCCAGCAGGGGCGCCAGGCTCGCTGCCAGCGCGGGCAGCGACTGGCCTTTGACAGCCACGACAACCAAGTCCTGCACGCCCAGGGCCATGGCCTCGTCGCTGGCAGTGGTGGCCGCCTGCAGCGCCCCGGCGCTGGTGTCAAGGCGCCAACCGTGTTGTTGCAGCGCAGCCAGCGTGGCGCCACGGGCCAGTGCGCAGACCTGGGCTTGTCCAGCCACGGCCAGGCGGGTGCCGATCAAGCCGCCGATGGCGCCAGCCCCGACGACGCAAACTTTGAAGTTCATGGGTGAGGTGTGGTTCAGATGACGTTGTGTTCCAGCAGCGGCAGGTCTTGGGCAACGCGGGCCGGCGACAGGGCTTGCAAATGGGGAGCCGTGCTGTGCCCGCCGGCCAGCAGCGCTGCCAGCGCGCTGCCCACGGCCGGCGCTTGTTGCATGCCATGGCCCGAGAAGCCGCAGGCGGTGAAGACGTTGCCCCAGCCCGGCAAGGCGCCGGCCAGGCCGTTGTGGTCAAACGTGTTCATCTCGTAGTACCCGGCCCAGGCCGAGCGTTGGCGCAAGGCCTCGAAGGCCGGCACGCGGTGGGCCAGGGCTGGCCAGAGTTGTTCTTCGAACTGCGCGTGGTCGATGGCGTGCAGGGGCGGCTCGTCGGGGTCGCAATCTCGCGGTGGGGCGCCGCCGATGAAGCCCCGGCCTTCGGGGCGAAACCACAGGCCGCTGGGGTCGATGAGCAGCGGGCAATCTGCCAGTGCTGCGGGAGCGTCGAACACAAAGACGTCGCGCTTTTTGGCCACCACGGGCAGCGCCACGCTGAAGGCTTCGGCCAGGGGTGCGGTCCACGCGCCGCCGGCCAGCACCACGGCGTCGGCGCTGTAGAGGCGGCCATCGGCGCAGCGCACAGCCGAACAACGGCCGCCGTGGGTGTCGAAGCGGGTGACGGCTGCCGCCACGAAGCGTGCACCGCAGGCCACGGCCTTGCGGCGAAAAGCGGCTGCCAAGGCCGGGCCGTCGAACCATCCCTCGCCACTCAAGCCCAGGCTGCCCAGGGCCAGGTCAGCCACGTTCAACCACGGGAAGCGCGTTTGCAGCTGTGCGGGCGACAGCAGCGCCACGTCAGCCCCACAGCGCTGTTGCTGCACGTGGTTGTGGCGCAGGCCCGGGGCGCCAGCCTCGGTCGCCAGGTAAAGGTAGCCGGGTTCGACCAGGCCGATGGACGGGGCCTCACCGGCCACCGCCAGTTCCTCACCGACCCGGCGCAAGAACGCCAGGCTCCACAGCGACAGTTCGATGTTGATGGCTTGCGAGAACTGCTGGCGAATCGAGCTGGCCGAGAGCGAGCTGGAGGCGCGTGCGTAGCTCAGGTCGCGCTCCAGCACGGTCACATTCACGCCATGGTCGCGTGCCAGGAAACAGGCTGTGGCCGCACCCATCACGCCGCCACCGACGATCACTACACTGCCGGTTTTTTCAGGCGCTTCATTGGCCGCTCCTGCGGTTGAGATGCTGTTCACCATGCGAGTCTATTCAGCCGTCGAAGTCCACGCAGCGCTGCCCTGGCCGGCGTTGTCGCAAGCCATCGAACACGTGTTCGTCGAAGGCGCGCACGCGCCGCTGCGGCATGCCCATGGTCTGGGCGGAGAAGACACCTTGTTGTTGATGCCGGCCTGGGACGAGCAACTCATCGTCACCAAGCTCGTCACGGTGTTGCCGGCCGCCCAGCACACCGTGATGGCCAGCGTGTTGGTGCTGGACCGGCGCAGCGGCATGCCGCTGGCGTTGCTGGACGGCGAGGCCATCACGCTGCGCCGCACGGCCGCTGCCTCAGCCCTGGCGGCCCGGCATTTGGCGCTGCCGGACGCTCAAACCTTGCTGATCGTTGGCGCTGGCCGCTTGGCCGGTTGGATGGCCCGCGCCCACGCCGCCCTGCGCCCGGGGTTGCGGCACATTGGCGTGTGGGCGCGCCGACCGCACGCTGCCCAGGCGTTGGCCGATGAGTTGCGGGCCGAAGGCCTGCCAGCGATGGCGCAGAATGACTTGCAAGCCGCAGTTGAAGCCGCGCGCATCGTCTGTTGCGCCACCACCGCTGACACACCCCTGGTGCTGGGCGACTGGCTGGCGCCGGGCACGCACCTGGACCTGGTGGGGGCCTTCAAGCCCGGCATGCGCGAGGTCGACGACGCTGCCGTGCTGCGGGCCCGTGTGGTGGTCGACACACGCGCTGGCGCGCTGGCCGAGGCTGGCGACCTGGTGCAACCCATCCGCCGCGGCCTGATCGACAGCGCCCATGTGCAGGCCGACCTGGCCGACTTGTTGGGCGGCGCGCGGGTGCGGCAAACGCCGGCTGACATCACCTTGTTCAAGTCGGTCGGCACGGCGCTGCAGGACCTGGCGGCGGCACGCTGTGTGCTGGCGTCTGTTGCAAGCGGCTGAACGACAATGAAGTCGTGAATTTACAAACCAACCCCAGCAGCCTCACCCTGTGCCAACCCGACGACTGGCATTTGCACCTGCGTGACGGTGCCGCATTGGCGGCCGTGCTGCCGTACACCGCGCGTCAGTTCGCCCGCGCCATCGTCATGCCCAATCTGCGCCCGCCCGTCACCACAGCCGCCGCCGCAGTGGCCTACCGCCAGCGCATCCTGGCGGCCTTGCCGACTGACGATGCCGTGGTGGCCAACTTCCAGCCGCTGATGACGCTGTACCTCACCGACAACACCGCGCCCGACGAAATCGCCCGTGCGCGCGACGCCGGGGTGGTCGCGCTCAAGCTCTACCCGGCCGGTGCCACCACCAACAGCGATGCGGGCGTGACCGACGTCCGCAAGACCTACGCGGTGCTCGAGGCCATGCAGCGCCACGGCCTGCTGCTGTTGGTGCACGGCGAAGTGACGGACGGCGAGATCGACATCTTCGACCGCGAAGCGGTGTTCATCGACCGCGTCATGCAACCGCTGCGCCGCGATTTCCCGGCGCTGAAAGTGGTGTTCGAACACATCACCACCTCAGAGGCCGCTTCCTACGTGGCGGCCAGCGGCCCCAACACTGCGGCCACCATCACGGCACACCATTTGCTCTTCAACCGCAATGCCCTCTTCACCGGCGGCCTGCGCCCGCACTACTACTGCCTGCCGGTGTTGAAAAAAGAACAGCACCGCCTGGCCCTGGTCCAGGCTGCAACGTCGGGCAGCCCGAAGTTTTTTCTCGGCACCGACAGTGCCCCGCATGCGGCGGTGATGAAGGAACAGAGTGTGTGTGGCGCGGGCTGCTTCACCGCACCGGTTGCGCTGGAGCTGTACGCCGAGGCCTTTGAAGCCGCGGATGCGCTGGACAAGCTGGAGGCTTTCGCCAGCTTCAACGGCGCCGACTTTTACGGCTTGCCGCGCAACACCGGCAGCGTCACCTTGAAACGCGAACCCTGGGTCGTGCCGGCCGAGCTGCCGTTCGGCCAGGCCACCGTCAAACCGCTGCGCGCCAGTGAAACCTTGAACTGGAAACTGCAATGAGCACTGAACGTGTCATGTTGTTGATCGACGCCGACAACGTGTCGATGGACGTGGTGGAACAGGCTGTGCGCTTGTTGATGAACCAGCACGGCGCCGTGCATGTGCGCCGCGCTTACTGCACCGCAGAAAGTGCCGTCAAGCACCAGGCCGACTTCAAGCGTCTGGGCATCAAGCCCATGGTGAACCTCGCGGCCGGCAAGAACAGCACCGACATCGCCCTGGCGGTGGATGCCGTGGACCTGGTGCTGGCCGAGCGGCCCGACGTGGTGGTGATCGCCTCGTCTGACAGCGACTTTGCGCCGCTGGTGCATCGCTTGCGCGAAAAGGGTTGTGTGGTGCGTGGCATCGGCCAGCAGGGCAAGACGGCAGACGAGACGCGGGACGTTTACGACGACTTCACCGTGCTGGAACATCACAAGAGCAGCGTGGCAGCCAAGACCACCCGGGCGCGCAGCGCCACAGGCCGCGCGGCCAAGGCCGGCCCGGTGACGACCGACGTGAGCTCCGCCCCACCTCCGCCCCGCGCCCCCAAGAAGGCCCCTGCGGCGAAGAAAACGACGGCCCGTGGCCGTGCCGAGCCTGCGGCATCGGCCTCCCTGGCAGGCCCGGCAGTTCCGGCATCTGCGGCAGCTGCGACAGGTGCGGCAGCTCCGGCAGTTCCGGCAGTTCCGGCAAAGAAGGCTGCAGCGCGCAAACGCGGCAAGGCGGCTGCTTCGGCCGATCTGGCCGCCACGGTTCAGACCATGGTGCAGGCGCCCGAGCCGACGATTGCGGTCGAGGTCGAGGCGCCGGGCGCCAAACCCCACCTTGAGGCCGATCGCCCCGCAACACGGACCGGCAACCGCGGCACGCTGCAAGCCGTGCTGGACTGTCTGCCTGAGCTGCCCGCTGGCAAGAGCCTGGCACTGAACGTGGCCGTGCAACGACTGCGCGAAGCGCAGCTGTTGGGCAAGAACAGTTCGTCGCTCAAATTGTTCGCCCAGCTGAGTGGGCGCTTCGAGTTGTCGCCGGCGGGCAACCCGACGCAGGTGCGCTGGCGCGACTGAGTCAAGCGATCTGCAGTGTTGCCGGGATGCCGGCGCGCAGTAAAGCCCCACAGCGCCCGGGTTTGCTTGAAACGCTACCCCCCGCCCTAACATCTGATCGGTCCAAACCACTGACTGCGGCCAAGGAGGCCGCCAAGCCATGAAACGCATTCTGCTTTTTGTCGTGACCAACCTGGCTGTGATGCTGGTGCTGGGCGTTGCCGCCAGTGTGCTGGGCGTGAACCGGTTCCTCACCGCCAACGGGCTGAACCTGCCGATGTTGCTGGCCTTCGCAGCGCTGATTGGCTTTGGCGGCGCGTTCATTTCGCTGCTGATCAGCAAGCCCATCGCCAAGTGGAGCACGGGCGCGAAAGTCATCAACAACAGCAACGACCCCACCCACCAGTGGATTGTCAGCACCGTTGCAGCGTTCGCCAAGAAGTCCAACATCGGCATGCCTGATGTGGCCATCTTCGAAGGCGCCGCGAATGCTTTCGCCACCGGCGCGTTCAAGAACTCGGCCATGGTGGCCGTGTCGACCGGTCTGTTGCAGACCATGAACCGCAAAGAGGTCGAAGCCGTCATCGCCCACGAAGTGGCGCACGTGGCCAACGGCGACATGGTGACCATGGCGCTGATCCAGGGCGTGATGAACACCTTCGTGGTGTTCCTGTCGCGCGTGATCGGCTACTTCGTCGACAAGGTGGTGCTGCGCAACGAGCGCGCCGGCCCGGGCATTGGCTATTACGTCACCACCATCGTGCTGGACATCGTGCTGGGCATCCTGGCGGCCATCGTCGTGGCCTGGTTCTCGCGCCAGCGTGAGTACCGTGCTGACGCCGGAGCGGCCGCGCTGATGGG
>Ga0105047_10006660_pt1 | contig 19578 bp, 14 predicted proteins | sample MAT04_FD_78384 | JGI IMG/M metagenome (GOLD analysis project Ga0105047, IMG submission 78384) | Freshwater microbial communities from Lake Fryxell liftoff mats and glacier meltwater in Antarctica - MAT-04 (megahit assembly) | ecosystem: Environmental > Aquatic > Freshwater > Ice > Liftoff...
ATTTCACGGTAGTCGACGCAATGGATTTAGCATTGCTCACAGGACAGCGACCCTCTGACGTACTCAAATTCAAGCGAACGGATATTCGAGACGGCGCCTTATGGATAGTCCAGAACAAAACCGGCGCACGATTGGGGATTGAGGTTACCGGTGAACTGGCGGCAGTCGTGTCCCGCATCAACAACCGAGCGCGACAGGCTGTTGGCTCATTCTTGATCCAAGATGAGCACGGGCAGCCACTAAGTCAGTCCGCACTACGGTCACGTTTCGACAAGGCTCGCGCGACGGCGAAAGTGGACTTTCAATTCCGGGACATTCGGGCCAAGGCCGCTACGGATACCGGCGATTTAGCTCATTCTCAAAAGCTGCTCGCTCACAAGAATCGTGATATGACCGAGCACTACGTCAAAGCACGTATCGGCGAACGGGTTAAGCCACTTCGTTAACTAGCCTGTTGGTCAGCCTTTTTTTGAAGCGCAAGCTCATGGACCTTGCTCACTCGCAGGCGGCGCTTCTCCCTGGCCACGTACCACTCCTGGTCAAGAAGTTGGATCAGTTGGATCAACGTGCCCGCTTCTCCCGGATCGATTTCAACGATCAAATTTATGTCGCGCTCAGGATGTGCCCCAATATTGCCCACAGCCTTCAATGCCACCATCGCCAGATATAGCTCCGTGTCGCACTTTTCTTCAATTGCTTTTAGTTCTTCCGCCAAAGTGCGCTTCGACACTCCCCAAAAGTCTCTAACCATACCTTGCAGCGCACGGCGCGCCAATGTTGCGGCAGACTTGGGACTTAACTCGGCAATGAGGTTTGCCTCGGCATAGTCTTCTACGACACCTGCTGGAACATGCACCGAAAGTGGTTTGGGGGTCGTGGGGAGAAACTGAAAAGAACCAATACCCACTGGCCTTTGAGGATCAGCTTTGACAGTTTTTCCATAACCGTTTCCGCGCGAGACGACAGGTCCGTGTGTGGCCCTTACATGCATATGCTGTGCATGGCAATCTGGATTAGGGCATTCAATCAAGGAACCACGTATTTCAATTCCTTGCCCTACCGGCGTCATCTCGCAATAAAGGTCGAACGCACTAGACGTGAAGTTGGTGTCAACAATCGTCGTCGGCTGCCCACAGACGTTACAGGTCCAGTTGAACGGCTTGAAATCTGCCATGTGAGCCTCTGCGCCTGAGATTGTAGAAAATTAGTCCCAATTGTAGAAACGCCCCAGGACCCAAAAAGGGTGCTGAGGCGCATAGATACTGGTGGCCTGGGGCGGAATCGAACCACCGACACAAGGATTTTCAATCCTCTGCTCTACCGACTGAGCTACCGGGCCAGAGCGGCAGAGTATACCAGTGCAAAAGGCCCTGTTTGACTCGACCGCTCAGGTCACGCCGCGTTTTCCGCGTGTCAGGTCCACGCCCAGTTGTTTGAGCTTGCGGTACAGATGGGTGCGCTCGAGTCCGGTCTTTTCTGCGACCCGCGTCATGGAACCGTTTTCCCGGCCCAGGTGGTATTCGAAATAGGCCTTTTCAAACTCGTCGCGCGCTTCGCGCAACGGTTTGTCAAGATCAAATAGTTGGCGTGGCAACATGCTGTTGTCAGCACTCGCGGCCGCTTCGGCAATGGGGTCCACCACCATTTCGATCGCCATTGTGGTGGCGGCCGGCGCAAACGTTGACGCGGCAGCTGGCTTGCGTGCGATGCCACGGGTCAGTCCCTGCTCCACTGCCTTGAGCAGCTTTTGCATCGTGATGGGCTTTTCAAGAAACGCCAGTGCGCCAATCTTGGTAGCCTCCACCGCTGTGTCGATGGTGGCGTGCCCGCTCATCATGATGACCGGCATGGTCAATGAGCCGCAAGACGACCATTCCTTGAGCAAGGTGACGCCATCGGTATCGGGCATCCAGATGTCGAGCAAGACCAGGTCGGGCCGATCACGCAAACGCGCTTCGCGTGCCTGTTGCGCGTTTTCAGCGACTTCGACCGTATGGCCCTCGTCATTGAGGATTTCCTGCAGCAGGTCGCGGATGCCGAGCTCATCGTCGACCACCAAGATGTTTGCCATATGCGTTCGCCGTCCCTTGCCTTTGAGGACGGCAGCCTCAGGCTGGGCCGCTGTCCGGATCCTTGTTGTCCACCGCGAATGATAACGACACTTGTGCGCCCAGCACCTTGCCGTCTTCGACGCGGTTGGCCAGGTCGATGCGTGAACCGTGTTCATCGGCAATTTTCTTGACGACGGCCAATCCCAGTCCGGTGCCCTTGGTCTTGGTTGTCACATAGGGTTCGAACGCCCGCTTGAGGATGTTGTCCGCAAAGCCGCCGCCGCGGTCTTGCACCACCAGACGCACCCGCCGGCTGGCCGGCACCCAGACAGTACGGATGACGACCTCACGGGGCACACCCGGCTCGGCCGGCGCTGACACGCTGGCGTCCTGAGCGTTTTGCAGCAGGTTGTGTACCACCTGGCGCAATTGCTGGGCATCGCCCAGGATGTGGGGGCAGCGTGGATCAAGCTCGGGGCGAACGGGTACGCTCGCACCGTCGGTCTCGTACAGATGGAGGACGTCGGTCAACAAGGCGTTGAGATCGAGCGGCTTGAGTTCGGCTGCCGGTAGTCGCGCGTAGTCGCGGAACTCGTTGACCAGTCGTTTCATCGCGTCCACCTGGTCGACGATGGTCTTGACCGATTTGGTCAACAAAACCTGTTCCGTCGCAGACACCTTGCCTGAGAGCTTCATCTCCAGCCGCTCAGCCGAGAGCTGGATCGGTGTCAGCGGGTTCTTGATTTCGTGCGCCAGTCGGCGCGCCACCTCGCCCCAGGCCTGGGCGCGCTGCGCAGACACGATTTCGGAAATGTCATCGAACACCAGCAGTCGATCGGTGCCCGGCAGTTTGGCGCCGCGCGCCACCAGCACAATGGCGTTTTCGTTGTGCAGGTTACCCGCACCCGCGCCGTTGCTGTTACCACCGAGTTCAAAAGATTGCTGCCAGTGGTCCAGTCCATCGGCGCTGCGCTCGCCCAGGAACGCATCGAAACGCGACTGGATCTGCTGCGCAAACTCCTTCAGTCCTTCGATCTCCGCCAGGCGCCGGCCTTCGAACGCGGCCATCGGCAGGCGCATGATGCGCGTGGCACCAGGATTGGATGAACGGATCACACCGTCGGCGCTGAGCACGATGACGCCGGCCGTGAGGTTGTCCAGGATGGTCTGCAGGTTGGAACGGGCCGCATCCACCTGCTCCATGCTGACACTGACCGCATGGCGTGCATCTGCCAGTTGCTGGGTCATGTCGGCAAAGTCACGGGTCAGTCCGCCAAGTTCGTCGCGGCTGCTCAGTGTGACCTTGGGCGTAAGATCGCCGGCGGCCACCTTGCTCACGCCGTCAGCGAGCAGCAGCAACGGGCGCACGATCTGGTTGCCCAGCACGACGGCCAGCAACACGGCGCCGAACACGGCCAGGAACAGGCTCAATGTCAGCGTTCCGATATACATGCGTTTGAGCCCCTCACGCGCCAGCGAGCGCTCCTGGTACTCGCGGTAGGCCTGGGTCACTGCCAACGCGTTGGTCACCAGTGCGCCCGGCAGCGCCTGCGTGACCAGCAGGAACCGGGGCTCCGCCAGCAACGCAAAACTGGGATTGGGCACCAGCACCAGCACCTTGATACGGGCATCGTTGACCGTATCAGGGGTCGCTTCGTCCAGGCCCTCGACCCAGGTCACGGAGCGTGCACCGCGCGCCGAGCGAAATTGCTGCGCCGATGGCCTTGCCGTACTGAGCTGGAACTGCGACTGGCTTGCGCCGGTGATCAGCTGACCACTGCCCGAGAACAAGCCGACATCGCGCGCACCGAGTTGGTCGCGCAGCCGCTCCAGTGGCAGCGTCACGGCCGCATCCGGAATGCTCGAGAGCTGCGAGGATGACAGCCGGGCCTTGTTGGTCAGATCGTCGGACAAGGTTTCGAGCGAAACCCGCCCCAGATTCAGTCCGGCGTCAAGCGCGCCTTCCACCTTGACGTCGAACCAGGTCTCGATCGAACGCGAGACGAACTGGTAGGACACCACATAGATCAACATGCCCGGCGCAAACCCGGCGAGCGCAAACACCGCCGCCAGCTTGACAAGCAAACGGCTGCCGAATCGCTTCTTGCGCAGGCGCACGAAGAGACGCACACCGATCCACGTGATGATCAGGAACAGCACGGCAGCCACCACCACGTTGAGCCCGAACAGCAGCGCGTAATTGCGCTCGTACAACTCGCGGTTGTTGGTCGCCTGTGTCAACAGGAACAACAGCACCAGACCGATGGCCGACATGGCCGCCAGTGCGACCACCACGGTCCAGCGCAAGCCACGCGGGTGTGTTGCCGCCGGGCGCACAGCGCCGGTGGACGACGACGGCTGCGGGCTCACTTGCTGCTCTCTGGGCCGAGTTGCCGCGTGGCCGATGCCGAAACATTCCAGTCGGACTGGCCAAATGCCCCGATCTGGAACGGTCGGGGCAATTGCGATATATCCAGGCTGAAGCGGAAGTCAACGCGGTAGGTGCCATCCGGATCGATCTGCCCCATGTCAGCGATCTTCCAGCCCGATATGCGCAGGACGGTGGCCATGGCCTCCTGCCTCGAATCGAAGTTCAGGTTCAGCGCCAGACCCAGGCTGTTGTTGCCCATCGGGCCCGAGGCCACATTCAGACGCCACCGGCGCGTCAGCGGCTGAAACGCCAACCGCATATGGCGTTGGGCGCTGGCCACCTTCTTGTCAGACCAGTACCAGCGGCTGCGCATCACATCGGCTTCAGCCAGAAACACCATCGGAATGCCTTTTTCTAGCGCATCTTCGATCGCGGACGGCAGGTCCAGTTGCACCGTGGCATACAGGTCGATGCCGCCGGCGCTGCGCGACAAGCGCAACAACGTCACGTCGGAACCGGGCTCCGGATCGGCAGCCAGTACCGGCGTCAAGCCTAAAAAGAACGCAACGAAACAGGCGCCGGCAAAGTCAATGCGCGCGCTTCTCCAGCAAAGCGTAAAAAAATCCGTCATGGTCACTGACGTCATTGTCCGGGACAGCTGTGCCATTTGCGGCCAATTGGGGTCGCAAATGGCCAGGAGAAGGCAGCATTGCGGCATCGGTGTTGTGTTCAACAAACGTTTGCATCTGGATAGCCCCTTCGGCTCGGAATACCGAACAGGTGCAATACACCATGCGACCGCCCGGTCGCAGCAGCGGCCACAGGCTGCGCAGCAACCGCGCCTGCACCTGGACCAGTTTTTCCACGTCGCTCGCGCGGCGCAACCAGGGCACGTCGGGATGGCGCCGCACGATGCCCGATGCCGTGCAAGGCGCGTCGAGCAATATGGCGTCGAACAACTCGCCATCCCACCATTCCTGCACCAGGACCGCATCCGCGGCGCGCACCTGTGCCTGCAGGCCGAGCCGGGCCAGCGTCTGGTCGATGCGGGTACAACGTGTTGGGTCGATGTCCAGCGCGATGAGCCGGCAATCTGCGCGCTCGAGCAGGTGCGCCGTCTTTCCGCCAGGCGCCGCGCAGGCATCGAGTACCCGCGGATGAAGCCCCAGCACGCCGTCGCCGAGCAGCAAGGGTGCCGCCATCTGACCGGCTGCATCCTGCACCGACACCAGGCCGGCATCAAAGCCGGGAACACGCTGGACCGGCAGTGGCTGTTGCAGACAGACGCCAGACTCGCCGACCGCAGACGCCTGGATGCCAAGCGTTGCGAGTTGGGCCAGGTAGTCGTTGCGGCTGATTTTTCGGATATTGACACGCAGAGTCATAGGCGCATGTTGCAGGTCGGCACGCAAAATGTCCTGCCAGTGCACGGGATGGTCTTCTCGCAGGCGCTCGATCCACCACGCAGGGTGGTTCCAGACCGCCACAGGGTCCCGCTCGGACCGGGCAACCAGCGCATCCCGCTCGCGCAGAAAGCGGCGCAGACAAGCGTTGATGAACCCGGCCTGCGCCTTGGTCGTACTCTGGCGCTTGGCCGCTTCCACGGCCTGGTTCACCAGCGTGAACACCTCATAAGGCGCATCCTCAGCGCGCCAGCCCAGCGCCAGCACGACACACAACAATGCGTCGGCGTGTGGCGGCGGCGCACGGGAGGCCAGTTGCCGGCGCAGGTTCTCCGCCCGCGCAAGTGCGCGCCAGACCCGGTACATCAGCGCTTGCACGCCGGGTCGCAATGGCGCACTTACCTGCTCCAGCGCGGCGGTGCCGGACTGGCCGCCGCGCACGGCATGCAGACAGGCAGCCACACCCTGCAACAAGCGCCAAAGTGGCACTGGCGACGTTTCGACGCGCGTAGCGCCCGGTTCAGCAGAAATCATCATTGCAGCCCATCGGAGAACTGGGCCCTTAAAGATTCTCTGCCGCCCGGAAACCAAAAAAATAAACCAGCACGACCGCCGGAAACTGCGCAATCGCGCGGTTGTAGATGGCGATCGCCTGATTGAACGACTCCAGCGCCTCGTTGCGCGCCTGCTGGTTGTCTTCCCATGCCCGTTGGTTCGCGGTCAGCGCATCATCTGGCGGCGTCTGCGAACGCTCCCAGGAAACCTGCATGGTGGCGCACGCCGTACGCAACGCGGCCACCGACGGCGCGTCGAGCGGCGCCTTGCGCGCCACACGCAGCGCGACTTCGAACTGGACCGCAGCGCCCCGCAATCCGTCCAGACCGGCATCGGCATGGGCATCCAGCGCCGCCAGTTGCGCGCGCTGAACCGCGACGCGCTCAGACACCAGGGTCAGCACCTGCATCAGCCGGTGATCAACCGCGGTGAACGCGCCAATGACCTGGGCGCGCAGTCGCACCAGGCGGTTGTATGCGCCCAGCGTCCAGAAAAGCAGCACGGCCAGAATAAGCCAGAACAAAAGTGTGTAGCTCATGCGATACAAACAAAACGCCCCAGGCGCCGTCTTGAGACGGTACCTGGGGCGCCTTGATGCGACATGGCTGAGTCTTATTCAGCCGCGTTACCCGCGTCTGCTGCCGGCGCGGAGGCGTCAGTATCCGCACCTTCGCCGACCGTGGCCTCCTCGGTCACCCCGGCGAGTTCGGCCTCTTCGGCTTCTGTAATGGCGCGGCGCTCGGCCTCGTCCATGTTCTCGCGCACCTTGCGTGCCTCGTGGTACGCCATGCCGGTGCCTGCGGGAATCAGGCGGCCAACGATGACGTTTTCCTTGAGACCACGCAACTCATCACGTTTGCCCATGATGGCGGCTTCGGTCAGTACGCGGGTCGTTTCCTGGAACGACGCGGCGCTGATGAAGCTGTCAGTGGACAGCGATGCCTTGGTGATACCCAGCAGCAGGTTGGTGAAGGTCGCGGGGATCTTGCCTTGCGCCCGCAGCGCGTCGTTGGTGTTGAGCATCTCCGAGCGCTCGACCTGTTCACCGCCGATATAGTTGGAATCACCCACATTGCTGACCACGACACGACGCAGCATCTGGCGCACGATCACCTCGATGTGCTTGTCGTTGATCTTCACACCCTGCAGGCGATAGACGTCCTGCACCTCGTCCACGATGTAGCGTGCCAGTTCCTCGGAGCCCAGCAAACGCAGGATGTCCTGCGGGTCGGCCGGGCCGTCGACCACGGACTCGCCCTTGTTGACCACCTGGCCCTCGTGCACCAGGATGTTCTTCTCCTTGGGCACGAGTTCTTCGTAGACCTTGCCTTCAGGGTCGGTGATCTGCAGGCGGATCTTGCCCTTGGTCTCCTTGCCGAACGACACGGTACCGGTCATCTCGGCCAGTTTGCCAGCGTCCTTTGGCGAACGGGCCTCGAACAACTCGGCCACACGCGGCAGACCGCCGGTGATATCGCGGGTCTTCTGACCTTCGATCGGGATACGGGCCAGCACTTCGCCGGGACCCACGTCCTGACCGTCGCGCACCTGGATCAGCGATCCGATCGGGAAGCCGATGGTCACCGAGTGGTCGGTGCCGGGAATCTTGACCTCGCCACCATTGGCATCGATCAGCTTGATCTGCGGACGCACGATCTTGATCGAACCACGGCGCTTCGGATCGATGACCACCAGCGTCGAAAGACCCGTGACCTCGTCGACCTGGCGTGCCACCGTAAGACCTTCTTCCACGTTCTCGAACGCAGCCTTGCCGGCGAATTCGGTAATGATGGGACGGGTCAACGGATCCCAGTTGGCCAGGATCGTGCCGGCCTTGACCGCCTGGTCAGCGGTAACCGCCAGCACGGCGCCGTATGGCACCTTGTGACGCTCGCGCTCGCGGCCATGCTCGTCATGAATGACGATCTCGCCGGAGCGCGCGATGACGACCAGTTCCTTCTTGTTGTTGGTCACATAGCGCATCGTGGCATTGAAGCCGATCGTGCCGTTGGACTTGGCTTCGACACTCGACGCAATGGCCGCGCGGGAAGCCGCACCACCGATGTGGAAGGTCCGCATCGTCAGCTGGGTACCGGGCTCGCCAATGGACTGGGCCGCAATCACACCGACCGCCTCGCCACCGTTGATCAGACCGCCACGGCCCAGATCACGGCCGTAGCACTTGGCGCAGATGCCGAAGCGGGTCTCGCAGGTCAGCGCCGTACGCACCTTGACCTCGTCCACGCCCACGGCCTCCAGCACGTCGAGCATGTCCTCGTCGAGCATGTCGCCGGCCTTGGCCAGCACCGAGCGGTCTTCCGGATGCAGCACATCTTCGGCAGGCACACGACCGAGCACGCGGTCGCGCAGCGATTCGATCACTTCCCCACCTTCGACGATGGCACGCATGACGGCGCCGTCCTGCGTACCGCAGTCCTGCTCGGTCACGACCAGATCCTGCGTCACGTCGACCAGGCGACGGGTCAGGTAACCCGAGTTGGCGGTCTTGAGCGCGGTGTCGGCCAGGCCTTTTCGAGCGCCGTGTGTCGAGATGAAGTACTGCAACACGTTCAGGCCTTCGCGGAAGTTGGCCGTGATCGGGGTCTCGATGATCGAGCCGTCCGGCTTGGCCATCAGTCCCCGCATGCCGGCCAGCTGACGAATCTGGGCCGCCGAACCGCGGGCACCGGAGTCGGCCATCATGTAGATCGAGTTGAACGACTCCTGGTCGACTTCGTTGCCGTGTCGGTCGATGGTCTTCTCTTTGGCGAGCTGGGCCATCATGACCTTGGACACTTCGTCGCCGGCCTTGCCCCAGATATCCACCACCTTGTTGTAGCGCTCGCCCGAGGTCACCAGACCGGAAGAGTACTGCTGGCCAATTTCCTTGACCTCCTTTTCGGCGCGCTCGATGATGCCGTGCTTCTCCATCGGTACCAGCATGTCGTCGATGCAGATCGAGATACCGGCCTTGGTCGCCAGGCGGAAGCCGTACTGCAGCAACTTGTCGGCGAAGATGACGGTTTCCTTGAGACCACACTTTCGGAACGACACGTTGATGAGCTTGGAGATTTCCTTCTTCTTCAAGGCCTTGTTGATGTTCGCGAACGGCAAACCCTTGGGCAGGATTTCCGACAGCAAAGCGCGGCCGGCGGTGGTTTCCCACAGCTTGGTCGACGGCACCAGTTCGCCCGTTTCCTTGTCTTTGGTGTACTCGGTCAGGCGCACATTGATGCGCGAGGTCAGCTCTACCTCGCCCGCGTCAAATGCACGTTGCACTTCGCCGGTGTCGGAGAAGATCAGGCCTTCGCCCTTGCCATTGATGCGTTCACGGGTTGTGTAGTACAGACCCAGCACCACGTCCTGCGACGGCACGATGGACGGCTCGCCGTTGGCCGGGAACAGCACGTTGTTGGAGGCCAGCATCAGCGTGCGGCATTCCATCTGTGCTTCCACAGACAGCGGCACGTGAACGGCCATCTGGTCACCGTCAAAGTCGGCGTTGAACGCAGCGCAAACCAGCGGATGGAGCTGGATCGCCTTGCCTTCGATCAGGATGGGCTCGAACGCCTGGATGCCCAGACGGTGCAGCGTAGGCGCACGGTTGAGCATCACCGGGTGTTCCTTGATGACCTCTTCCAGGATGTCCCAGACCACCGGAGTGCCGGATTCAACTTCCTTCTTGGCCGCCTTGATCGTGGTGGCAATACCCATCGCCTCCAGACGCGAGAAGATGAAGGGCTTGAACAGTTCGAGCGCCATCAGCTTGGGCAAGCCACATTGGTGCAGCTTGAGCGTGGGGCCGACCACGATGACCGAACGGCCGGAGTAGTCGACGCGCTTGCCCAGCAGGTTCTGGCGGAAACGACCGCTTTTGCCTTTGATCATGTCGGCCAGGGACTTGAGCGCGCGCTTGTTGGCGCCCGTCATGGCCTTGCCACGACGACCATTGTCGAGCAGGGAGTCCACGGCTTCCTGCAGCATGCGCTTCTCGTTGCGCGCGATGATCTCGGGCGCCTTGAGTTCGAGCAAACGGCGCAGACGGCTGTTGCGGTTGATGACGCGGCGATACAGATCGTTCAGATCGGAGGTCGCGAAGCGGCCACCGTCGAGCGGCACCAGCGGACGCAGGTCCGGCGGCAACACCGGCAGCACGTCGAGCACCATCCACTCGGGCTTGATACCCGACTTGCGGAATGCCTCGAGCACTTTCAGGCGCTTGGCGTTCTTCTTGATCTTGAGCTCGGAGCCCGTCAGGTCGTTGCGCAGCTTCTCGATTGAACCGTCGATGTCGATGCCCTGCAGCAGATCCTTGATGCCCTCGGCGCCCATCTTGGCCTGGAACTCGTCGCCGTATTCCTTGAACTTGGCGTCGAAATCGTCCTCGGTCATGATGCTGTACTTCTTCAGCGGAGTCATGCCGGGGTCAGTCACGACATATGCTTCAAAGTACAACACGCGCTCGATATCGCGCAGCGTCATGTCCAGCACGAGGCCCAGACGGCTTGGCAAGGACTTCAGGAACCAGATGTGGGCGCAAGGCGCGGCCAGATCGATATGACCCATGCGCTCGCGGCGCACCTTGGTCTGCGTGACCTCAACGCCACACTTCTCACAGATCACGCCGCGGTGCTTGAGGCGCTTGTATTTTCCGCACAGGCACTCGTAATCCTTGATGGGGCCAAAGATCTTGGCGCAGAACAAGCCGTCGCGCTCGGGCTTGAAGGTGCGGTAGTTGATGGTCTCGGGCTTCTTCACCTCGCCAAAGGACCAAGAGCGGATTTTTTCCGGCGACGCCATGCCGATGCGGATGGCATCGAAATGCTCATCCGGCGTGAACTGCTTGAACAGGTCAAGTAATGATTTCATGTTTCTCTCCAGTATCTGATCGGATCAGACCGGGTCGGTGCAACTGGCACCTTCCCGGCCCGCAAGGCTTAGGATTAGCTGCGCTCCAGCTCGATGTCGATTCCGAGTGAACGGATTTCCTTGACCAGCACGTTGAACGACTCCGGCATGCCGGCTTCGATCGCGTGTTCGCCCTTGACAATATTTTCGTAGACCTTGGTCCGACCTTGCACGTCGTCGGACTTCACCGTCAGCATTTCCTGCAAGGTGTAGGAGGCGCCGTACGCTTCCAGCGCCCAGACCTCCATCTCGCCGAAACGCTGTCCGCCGAATTGCGCCTTGCCGCCCAGTGGCTGCTGCGTGACCAGGCTGTAGGGGCCGGTCGAACGTGCGTGCATCTTGTCGTCCACCAGGTGGTGCAACTTGAGCACGTGCATGTAGCCGATCGTGGTCGGGCGCTCGAACGCCTCGCCACTGCGGCCGTCAAACAGATTGGCCTGCGTGCGCGCAGCCGTGAGGCCCTTGGCCTTGACGATGTCGTCCGGATAGGCCAGCTTGAGCATGCCGCGGATCTCTTCTTCCGACGCGCCGTCAAACACGGGCGTTGCGAAAGTGGCACCGGTGGTGAGGTTGGACGCCATCTCCAGCACATCGGTGTCGCTGAGCTTGGACAGATCTTCCTTGTGGCCCGAGCCGTTGTACAGCTGGTCCATGAACGCACGCAGTTCGGCCACTTTGGCTTCCGCCTGCATCATTTCGCCGATGCGCAGGCCCAGACCTTTGGCTGCCCAGCCCAGATGCACTTCAAGCACCTGGCCGACGTTCATCCGTGAAGGCACGCCCAACGGGTTGAGCACGATGTCGCACGGTGTGCCATCGGCCATGTAGGGCATGTCTTCGACCGGAACGATCTTGGACACCACACCCTTGTTGCCGTGGCGGCCGGCCATCTTGTCACCCGGCTGCAGGCGACGCTTGACGGCCAGGTAGACCTTGACCATCTTGAGCACGCCCGCAGGCAGCTCATCACCTTGCGTGAGCTTCTTGCGCTTTTCCTCGAAAGCCAGATCAAAGCTGTGACGGGTCTGCTCGTTCGAATTCTTGATGCTCTCCAGTTGGCTGGCGACTTCGTCGTCGGCCGGGCGAATGTCGAACCAGTGGAACCTCTCCACCGACGCCAGGTAGGCCTTGTCGATCTTGCTGCCCTTGGCCAGCTTCTGCGGTCCACCGTTGGCGGTCTTGCCGGTCAGCAACTTCTCGATCCGGTCGAATGCGTCGGCCTCCACGATACGCAGCTGGTCGTTCAAGTCCAGACGGAAACGCTTGAGTTCATCGTCGATGATCTGCTGGGCCCGGCGATCGCGGGTAATGCCTTCACGGGTAAAGACCTGCACGTCGATGACCGTGCCTTGCGAGCCCTGGTCAACACGTAGCGAGGTGTCTTTCACATCGCTGGCCTTTTCGCCGAAGATGGCGCGCAGCAACTTCTCTTCCGGCGTCAACGTGGTCTCGCCTTTTGGCGTGACCTTGCCCACCAGCGTATCGCCCGGCATGACTTCGGCACCCACATAGATGATGCCCGACTCGTCCAGACGGTTGAGCTGCTGCTCACTGAGGTTGGGGATGTCGCGGGTGATCTCTTCGGCGCCGAGCTTGGTGTCGCGCGCCATGACCACCAGTTCCTCGATATGGATCGAGGTGTAGCGGTCGTCTGCCACAACCCGCTCGCTGATCAGGATCGAGTCCTCGAAGTTGTAGCCGTTCCAGGGCATGAACGCGACCAGCATGTTCTGGCCCAGCGCCAGCTCGCCCAGGTCGGTCGATGCGCCATCGGCGATTACGTCGCCCTTGTCCAGCTTGTCGCCCTTCTTGACGATGGGTCGCTGATGGATGTTGGTGTTCTGGTTGGAACGCTGGTACTTGATCAGGTTGTAGATGTCGACACCGACCTCGCCGGCTTGCGCTTCCGCGTCGTTGACACGGATCACGACGCGGGTGGCATCGATATAGTCAACGATGCCGCCGCGCGTTGCGGTGACCACGGTGCCGGAGTCGATCGCGGAGACGCGTTCGATACCAGTGCCGACGAAGGCCTTCTCCGGACGCAGCACCGGTACCGCCTGGCGCTGCATGTTGGCGCCCATCAACGCGCGGTTCGCGTCGTCGTGCTCCAGGAACGGCACCAGCGACGCCGCCACCGACACGATCTGCGCCGGGGACACGTCCATGTACTGGATCTGGTCGGCCGCCACCAGGATCGACTCGCCCTTTTCACGCGCCGACACGAGGTCGCCGGTGAGCTTGCCTTTCTGGTCGAGCACCGCATTGGCCTGGGCAATGATGTATTTGCCCTCTTCGATCGCCGACAGGTAGTCGATCTGCGTCGTCACATGGCTGTCCACCACCCGGCGATACGGCGTCTCGATGAAGCCGTATTCGTTCAGCCGTGCATACAGGGCCAGCGAGTTGATCAGGCCGATGTTCGGGCCTTCAGGTGTCTCGATCGGGCAGACACGACCGTAATGGGTCACGTGCACGTCGCGCACCTCGAAGCCAGCGCGCTCGCGCGTCAGACCGCCCGGGCCAAGAGCCGATACACGGCGCTTGTGGGTGATCTCGGACAACGGGTTGGTCTGGTCCATGAACTGCGACAGCTGCGAGGCGCCGAAGAACTCTTTCAACGCTGCCGAAATCGGCTTGCTGTTGATCAGGTCGTGCGGCATCAGCGGCTCTTGCTCGGCCTGACCCAGACGCTCTTTGACGGCCTTCTCGATACGTGCCAGTCCAGTGCGGTACTGGTTTTCGGCCAGTTCGCCGACACACCGCACGCGACGGTTGCCCAGGTGGTCGATGTCGTCGACTTCGCCACGACCATTGCGCAGATCCACCAGGATCTTGACCACGGCCAGGATGTCTTCGTTGGTCAGCACCATCGGGCCGGTCGATTCGTCGCGGCCCATCTTGGCGTTGAACTTCATGCGGCCGACGCGCGACAGATCGTAGGTGTCGGGGTTGTAGAACAAACGCTGGAACAGCGCCTGCACCGCGTCTTCCGTCGGCGGCTCGCCGGGGCGCATCATGCGGTAGATGGCAACGCGGGCAGAGAACTCGTCGGCGGTTTCGTCGCTGCGCAGGGTCTGCGAGATGTACGCACCCTGGTCGAGTTCATTGGTGTAGACGCACTGCAGATCCTGCACGCCGGCGCTGCGCAACTTCTTGAGCAACACTTCGGTCAGCTCGTCGTTGGCCTTGGCCAGGATCTCGCCGGTGTCTTCCTCAACGATGTTGCGTGCCACCACACGGCCGACCAGAAAGTCTTCCGGCACACTGACATGTGTCGTTCCCGATTGCTCGAGTTCACGCGTGTGACGCGCGGTGACACGCTTGTCCTTGGCGACAACAACCTTGCCCTCCTTGTCGGTCAGGTCAAAACGTGCGACCTCGCCGCGCAGGCGCTCGGCCACGAATTCCATCTGCGCGCCGCTGTCCATCAGCTTGAAGTTGTCGTTGACGAAGAAGTTCGCCAGGATCGATTCCGGGTTCAGGCCGATGGCCTTGAGCAGGATGGTCACCGGCATTTTGCGACGGCGGTCTACGCGGAAGTAAAGGATGTCCTTGGGATCGAACTCGAAATCGAGCCACGAGCCGCGGTACGGGATGATGCGGGCCGAGAACAGCAATTTGCCCGAGCTGTGGGTCTTGCCCTTGTCGTGTTCGAAGAAGACACCCGGCGAGCGGTGCAGCTGTGACACGATGACACGCTCGGTGCCGTTGATGATGAATGAGCCCTTGTTGGTCATCAGGGGCACTTCGCCCATGTAGACCTCTTGTTCCTTGACTTCCTTGACGACCTTGTTCTGCGACGTCGACGACTCACGGTCATAAATGATCAGTTGGACCTTGGCGCGCACGGCCGACGAAAATGTCAATCCACGGGTCTGACATTCGCGCACGTCAAACGCCGGCTTGGCGAGGTTGTACTCGAGAAACTTCATCTCGACGAAACCGTTGTGGGAGACGATCGGGAATGCTGCGTCGAACGCAGCCTGCAAGCCCTCAACAGTGCGCTTCTTGGGCGCTACGTCAGCCTGCAGGAACGCGGTGTATGCGTCTTTCTGCATCTGCAACAGATAGGGGATTTCGAGAACGCTGTCGCGATTGCCAAAACTCTTGCGAATTCGCTTGCGTTCGGTGTATGTATAGGCCATGAGTTCTCCGGGCAAAGACTTGGGGGTCTGTGGGTCCTGCACTGTGGCGCCGAGCGGGGGGCTCGGCAGGCTTGGTGATTGGCCGCTACCAATCAATGGCGGACGGTTGCGCATTGCGCGCAACCCGAACCAAGGCGTCTTCTGCAGTCGGGGTCAGAAGACACTAGACAATCGCATTTTGAGGCGGCTCTCTGGTGTGCTCTCACAAAGACCAAAGGCTGGGACACGCTTTTCGCGCGTCCCAGCCCCGGCTCGAGCAAGAATTACTTCAATTCAGCCTTGGCGCCGGCGTCTTCCAGCTTCTTCTTGGCGGTTTCGCCGTCAGCCTTGGGCATGGCTTCCTTGACGGTTTTCGGCGCGCCGTCGACCAGGTCCTTGGCTTCTTTCAAGCCCAGGCCAGTGATTTCGCGCACGGCCTTGATGACCGACACCTTGTTGGCGCCAATTTCGGTCAGCACCAGGTCGAACTCGGTCTTCTCTTCAACGACGGCAGCAGCGGCGCCACCACCAGCGGCCGGAGCCGACATGGCGGCAGCGCTTACGCCGAATTTCTCTTCGATGGCTTTCACCAGGTCGTTGAGTTCCATGACCGTCATGCTGTCCAGAGCGGTCAAAAATGCGTCTTTATCGAATGCCATTTCAGTTTCCTTCAATCAGTTGGGGTTGCTTGCGTCTGCGACGTTTCGCTTCCCGTCAATTCTCAATACCGTTATCAGAAGCGCCGCGCCCTCAGGCCGCAACGGCTTCGCCTTTTTTCTCGGCCAACGCGGCCAGCACACGGGCTGTACGCGAAACCGGGGATTGCATCAAGCCCAGCAACTGCGCCAACAGCACTTCCTTGGTAGGAATGCTGGCCAGTTGCTTCACGCCGTTCGCATCCAGGGCTTTGCCGCCATACGCACCGCCGCGAATCACCAATTTTTCGTTGGTCTTTGCGAACTCGGCCACCACTTTCGCGGCGGCCACTGCGTCTTCGGAAAAGCCGTAGATCAGCGGACCGGTCATCTGGTCGGACAAGACTGCAAAGCCTGTATCTGCGACAGCACGGCGAGCCAGGGTGTTTTTCAACACACTCAGGCTGACACCATTGCTGCGCGCAGACGCACGCAAGCGGGTCATGTCGGCGACCGTGATGCCACGGTACTCCGCCAATACGAGCGTTTGAGCTTTAGCGGCGAGGCCTGTCACATCATTGACAACGGCTTCTTTCTCACTGCGATTAAGACTCAAGGTCTACTCCTTCTGTTTGTACGAACCGGGGCAGATACAACATCTGCCATCCGGGTCGCACGCCACACTGCAGCGACCAACTGTTTACGGAACTCAATCCATCAGCAGCGGGATCGCCATCTGCGTTGGCTTTCGATGATTAAGCACCTTTTCGAGGGGTGCACCAACGGTCTTGGATGGCCTGATCAAACCTTGCGGCCCGATCAGCCCACCACTTCCATCCACCTTTTCAGGCGAACGAAACTTTCATCATCACTGCGTCCATCAGGCACCAATGGTCTGGGTGTCCACACGGACGCCCACACCCATGGTGCTGGACACTGCGATTTTTCTCAAAAAGATGCCTTTGCTGGTTGCCGGCTTGGCCTTGATCAAAGCCTCCACCAGTGCAGTCAGATTGCCTTGCAACTTGTCGTCATCGAACGAACGGCGGCCGATCGTCGAATGCACGATGCCGGCCTTGTCGACACGGAATTGCACCTGACCCGCCTTGGCGTTCTTGACGGCAGTTGCCACATCCGGCGTCACGGTGCCAACCTTCGGGTTAGGCATCAGGCCTCGTGGGCCGAGGATCTGACCCAGGGTACCCACCACACGCATCGCGTCCGGTGCAGCAATCACGATGTCGAACGGCATGTTGCCGGCCTTGACCATGGCGGCCAGGTCTTCCATGCCGACGATGTCAGCACCAGCGGCCTTGGCTTCTTCAGCCTTGGCACCTTGCGCGAACACGGCGACGCGCTTGGTCTTGCCGGTGCCGTTTGGCAACACCACGGCGCCACGCACGACCTGGTCGGATTTCTTGGCGTCGATTCCCAGTTGCACGGCCACGTCGATCGACTCATCGAACTTCGCGGTAGCGCACTGTTTGACGATACCGATCGCGTCCATCAGCGGGTACAGCTTGGTGCTTTCGATGTTGACCGTGATGGCCTTTTGTTTTTTGGTGAGCTTGGTCATTTAGACGCCCTCCACCGTGACACCCATCGAACGGGCGGAGCCGGCGATGGTGCGAACTGCTGCGTCCAGATCGGCCGCTGTCAGGTCTTTCATTTTTGCCTTGGCGATCTCTTCGAGCTGAACCCGGGTGATCTTGCCGACTTTGTCGCTCAAAGCCTTGGCGGAACCCTTGTCCAGCTTGATGGCCTTCTTGATGAGCGTGGTCGCCGGCGGCGTTTTGATGATGAACGTGAAGCTCTTGTCGGCAAAAGCGGTGATGACCACCGGCAATGGCAGACCTGGCTCGACGCCCTGAGTCTGCGCATTGAATGCCTTGCAGAACTCCATGATGTTCAGACCGCGCTGACCCAATGCTGGGCCGATTGGCGGCGACGGATTGGCCTTACCCGCTGGCACTTGCAGCTTGATAAAACCGACGATTTTTTTCGCCATGGTTTACTCCTTGCGGGTGATAACGCCAGAATTCACGCCTGTTTGGCCTGAGCTCCGGCTCCCCGGGGTTGATGACTCTGCAAAACCTCCGCACCGAGTCTGAAAAATGCGGATTCCTTGAACAATCGGGTCGCAAAGGGCGACACGCGAGAAAACGGATGCCAGGGCTCAGGTCTTCTCTATCTGGGAAAACTCCAACTCGACCGGCGTTGCGCGCCCGAAAATCGTGACCGACACACGAACCTTGCTCTTGTCGTAGTTGACGTCCTCGACCGAACCATTGAAGTCGGTGAACGGACCGTCCTTGACGCGTACGTATTCACCCACCTCGAACTCCACCTTGTGGCGCGGCTTCTCCGTGCCTTCCTGCATCTGGTTGACGATCTTCTCGACTTCCGCCTGCGATATCGGCGAGGGGCGGTTCTTGGCGCCACCGACAAAACCCGTCACCTTGTTGGTGTGCTTGACCAAATGCCAGCTGTCGTCGTCCATGACCATCTCGACCAGCACATAACCTGGAAAAAACTTGCGCTCGGTCGTGCGCTTCTGGCCGTTCTTGACCTCGACCACCTCTTCCATCGGCACCAGAATGCGACCGAACTTGTCTTGCATCCCAGCGCGATTGATACGCTCCAGAATATTGCGCTCGACCGCCTTCTCCATGCCGGAATAAGCGTGTACCACATACCAGCGCAGATCAGGGTTGATCGGTTTCGCCAGGGCCGCCTGCTCGGGGGTGGGAGTCTCTTCTACTATGTCTGTCATCTGTTTATCTCCATCCCAGGACCAGGCCGTACAACACCCACTCCAGCGTCTTGTCCGTGAACCAAAGGAACAAAGCCATCAGGGCCACGAAGCCGAAAACGTATGCCGTCATCTGGATCGCTTCCTTGCGCGATGGCCAGACAACCTTCTTGACCTCACGCGTGGCATCACGGCCAAACGCAAACAGTTCCCGACCCGGCTCGGACACAAAAAACACGGCGACGGCAGCCGCAAGACCCACCAATAGCGCGCCCCATTGGGCAAGCGGTCCCTGCTTGGCCAGAAGATAAAACGCAGCCAACGCGCCAACGACCAACAGCACCGCGCCCGCAAGCTTGAACTTGTCGAAGGGACTGACTACTGTTTGTACTTGTGACGTGGCCATTTTTTCTCTATCTCATGCGTTGGCACCAACCATCGCTCCAGGTGTGCTTCAGAATTCGCTGATCGTTACCGCGACCAGATAGAAAACCACCTGAACCCGGAAGGATCGGTGGCAGGGGCGGAAGGAATCGAACCATCAACCTTCGGTTTTGGAGACCGACGCTCTGCCAATTGAGCTACGCCCCTGCATCTAAACCCAATCGGGTTTGCGGAGCGCACCAGGCACTCCACCACCCGAACATATTGCCTTACGCGAGGATCTTGGCAACCACACCGGCGCCGACGGTCTTGCCACCTTCGCGGATCGCGAAACGCAGGCCCTCTTCCATCGCAATCGGATTGATCAGCTTGACCGTGATCGACACGTTGTC
>Ga0105047_10006663_pt1 | contig 19570 bp, 17 predicted proteins | sample MAT04_FD_78384 | JGI IMG/M metagenome (GOLD analysis project Ga0105047, IMG submission 78384) | Freshwater microbial communities from Lake Fryxell liftoff mats and glacier meltwater in Antarctica - MAT-04 (megahit assembly) | ecosystem: Environmental > Aquatic > Freshwater > Ice > Liftoff...
AACATGATCATGTTCGATCGTGCGACCGAGACACTCTGGCAGCAGAGCACGGGCATGGCGCTCGCCGGGGAGCACTACCCTCACGAGCTCGAGCTACACCAGTTTCAGTTGTTGACCGTCGGGAAAATCAAGGAGCTGTATCCCGAGGCCGTCATCCAGAGTGACGACACCGGCTCTGCGCGCGACTACTCCCGCAACCCCTACGCGGGGTACGACGAGAGCGGCAGCTTCTACTTCAGCCCGAGCGAGATCGATGAGCGGTACCAGGCCAAGGAGATCTTCGTCGCCTTCACCGTCAACGAAACGAGGGTGGCGGCCCCGTGGCTCGCTTTCGAGAACGGGCGTCGCTACGAGACGGACGTTGACGGAGAGCAGGTTTCCCTCAGCAAGACGGACGGCGAACTGGTGGTCAGCGGGACGGACGGCACCGAGATCCCCTTCTATTTCGAAATGTGGTTCAGCTGGGCGGTTCAGCACGACGAGGGCGTGGTTTTCGATCCTGGGGGATAAGAGAGTCGGCGCGTGGCGGCAGCGCTGCGGTCCGCGGAGGAGCACCCGACACGAAGGACGAGAAGGAATCCGACACGGCCGTGAGCTGACACGAGCGCTCGCTACATCGCCGCGCCGATGTACGAGTACTTGACGAACACCTCGGAGGCGAGACCGGTCTCCTCGAGCACGCCCTGCACCGCGGTGAGCATGTACTTCGAGTCCCACCCCATATAGAGGAAGTGCGACTCGTCGAGCGCATCCCAGTGGCCGTTCCAGGCTTGCGCCTCGAAGATGGGCCCGCCGCGGCGGGCGCTGAAGGCGACGACCTGGTCGCGCTCGTCGGCCCAGAGGCGGTTGAAAATGCGGTTGAACAGGTATTTCACGTCGGGCACCTCCCAGTGCTCGCCGCGGTACTCGACGTACTCGAACTCCTTCTGCCAGCCGCGCGGCCATCCGCGTCGGCGCTGCGCGTCGAGGATCGGCGTCAGCCCGTCGTCGTCGATTCCGGCGACAGTCGGGCGCGCCCAGATGCGCAGGAACTCGGTGGAGAGCCTCGCGGTGCGCTCCGCGATCGCCGCGGTGCCCCACGCGGGGGTGTCGGCGAGCTCACGCGTCTCAGAGATCGAGCTCCTCGCGTAGATGGCCGTGCTCTTCTCCGGGTACGATGCGTCGTATGCGCGCTCGGCCAGCGAATCCTCGAGCAGGGTGAGGTTGCCGAGCGACGGGGCCAGGGCGCGATGGCTGTTCTGCTCGTCGTCGCTGTAGTCGGCCCAGTCGCGCACCCCGTCGCCGCTCCACGCGTCGCCCGGCGCCAGCGGAAAGATGTGCTCGACGTCGAGCCCGGCCACACTGTCGACGCCGGAGATGCGGCCGAGTACATAGGCGGCGTGGGGGAGGGCCCCGAACTTCAGCTCGACGCGCACGCGCGCGTCCGACGGGGTGATCCGGGCGATCGCTACCTCGAGCCCGTTCGTCCCGGCCTCGCGCGCGCGGCACAGGCGTGCCACCAGTCGGTCATTGCTGAGGCCGACCACTGTGCGGCGGAGCAGCAGCGACTGGATCTGCTCCAGCGTGGCGACCAGCGCGTCCCGGTCAACGGCCCCGCTCGAGTAGTCGCGATAGGCGCGCATCACGAGGGGGTACATGCCGCGGCCGACGGTGTTGAGGTAGCCGAGCTGGCGGGACAGCTCCGCATCCAGGGCCCGCGCCGGCTCCAGCAGGGTTCGGTACACCGCGGAGTACTCGGTCCACTCGGCGGCGAGGATGCGCAGCGTCTCGAGGTCGAGGTGGGGGAACTCGTGCCGGAACGCGTCGTACACCCCGCGCCCGCCGCCGGCGTCGATCTCGCGGCCGGTCGTCATGACGAGGTAGTGCCGCCAGAAGTTGGCGATGGATTCCCCGGTGTTCTGCTCGATCGGCAGCCAGTAGGTCTGCTCGATCTCGGTCTGCTCCGCGTGCGACAGGCCCATGAGCACGTAGTTGTGGATGAGCTCGTGGTCGCGGAGCGGTTCTCCCGTGGAGTTCAGGCTTTCGAAGATCTGCTGGGCGTTCGCGTCGGCACCGAGAGTGATGGCGACGTGCTCGAGCCTCTGCAGCCCTGCCCAGATGCGCGGGACCTCTTCGGCAGGCACCTGGCTGCGGAAGAAGGCGTAGTTGTCGTCGAACCGGGAGTCGCGCAGCTCGTCGCCCGCCTGTCGCCGACCGAGCACGACGCTCTCGAAGACCTGTGCCCAGGCTCGGTGCGGGCGGAGCTTGGTGCGGTCCGGGTCGTCGGCGTGAACCAGCACCGTCTCGAGCTGGGCGGCGAGGTCCCCGCCGCGTGCCTCGTCGGGCTGGTTCCGCACCGTGTGGTGCATCGCGGCGATCAGCAGCATGAGCGTGGTGATGCGTTGCTGGCCGTCGATGAGCACGAGCTCCTGGGAGGCGGTGCTGCCCGCAGAGAGGATCGAGCCGATGAAGTGCCGGTGGTGGTCGTCCGAGTCGGCGACGGCACGGATGTCGGCGAGCAGCTGCTCACATCCGCCGATGTCCCAGCGGTACTGCCGCTGGTAGACCGGCACGACGATGGTCGTCTCACCGGCGGAGAGCCAGCCGATCGTGTTGACGGCGGTCGCGTCGATGTTCGTGGCAGTGGCCATGGTTTCGCTTCGCCCTTCGTAACGATGTCTCTGATGGTGCGGGAGTATTCCCTAGTCGGGCCGCACTCGGACGATAAACCACCCTATCCGCACCCCGCGGTGGGGCGCTCGCCAACGCGCACCGCGCGGACGACCCGCCAGAGTCCGCAAATGGTGCGGCAGGTCGCGTGAAGGTAGGCTTACCTAAGTTGGGCCTGTTAAAACGTGCTGGCCCCTGACGAAAGGACATGATCTCGATCATGGGTTACATCAAATCCGCCGCACTCGAAGAGACCGGCTACGTCGTACTCGACCGCTACAACCAGGAGCTCGACCCTAAGGAGTGGCTCGACATCGAGTATGTCGACTGGAAGTCCTCCGGAGAGACCCGCTTCGCGCCTCTCGCCAGCGCATTCGGCGAGATCGAGGTGAACGGCTTCTGGAACCACAAGCCGCCGCGCACCGATAAGGACGGCGTGTGGATCGACTCGCAGGTCGAGAAGGCCCCGAACCTGACGCGTCGCGCCCAGGAGCCGGGCTCCAACGTCGGCCGCTGCCGCGTGATCGAGCTGCTCCCGAACTCGTACGCGGACTGCCTGTACAACCTGCACCAGGACGACAACAACCGCCTCAACCCGGACGGCACCGGGTGGGTCGTGCGCGGCTTCTTCAACCTCAGCGATGACAAGGACAGCTTCTTCGTGCTGCGCGAGAACCGCACCGACCCGAGCGTCGAGTACCGGATCGCGCTTCCGGCCGGCGCCCAGTTGATCATCGACACCCAGCGCCTCTGGCACGCCGCCACCCACCTCGGCAGCGACCCCCGCTACTGCCTGATCACCTCGTGGGAGTCGGGCCCCCAGCTCGACGCCTACATCGCGAAGCACAACGGCGTGAGCCGCGTGCCTAACGTCGAGGTCGCGCAGGACGTGCTCGACGCGGGCCAGGCCGAGCAGTCGCGTCGCATCGCCGCGCGTGCCGCGTTCTACGCGGCCAAGGGCCAGGCCGAGAAGACGGCGATGAGCGAGGCGTGATCCTCCGCTCCACGATCGTTCGCTGAACCTTTCCCCGCACGCCCGCCGATGACTCGGCGGGCGTGCGGGCGTTAAGCGGGCTCGTCGCCGTCCCGGAGAACGGTCGCGACGGTCGCTCAGCCGCTGACGTAGGCCGCAAGGTGCTCGCCGGTGAGGGTCGAACATGCGACAACGAGGTCGGCGGGGGTGCCCTCGGAGACGATCCGGCCGCCGTCGTGGCCGGCCCCAGCGCCCGAGGGCCGCCTCGTGACCGCCGAGCGTACGCAGGCACGCGCGGTGCGCGATTACCGATCGTTCGACCGCAGATTCGCGGCGCTGCTGATGCCCGTCGGGCCGGTCGCCGTGTCGGTGATCCGGTTCCTGATTCCGGGAGCCCCGGCCGGAAAGGAAGTGGCCGAGAATCCGGTCGCCCAGCACGTGATCGTGTGGTGCGGGGTGATCGCGTTGTTCACGCTGCTCCCTGGCGCATGGGCGGCACTCCAGCTCGTCGGTCGATACAGCCCCACGTTGTCGCGTGTGACCGGCGCCTTCCTCGTTCCCGGGTATCTCGCACTGGGGGTACTGCTGGGAATGGACGTTGCCCTCCTCGCCGCGACCGAGATCGGCCTGCCTCCGGCCGAGGTCACCGCGCTCGGTGAACAACTGATCCGCCTCCCCAGCCAGGATCTGATCCTCTCGATCTTCATCGTCGGACACATTGTCGGGCCGTCCTGCTCGGCGTAGTCAGCCTTCGCGCGCGAGTGATGCCCCGTTTCGCGGCCATCGCGTTGGTGGTGTCGCAGCCGCTGCACCTTGTTGCCGTCATCACGGATTCGCGCTGGCTGGACCTTCTTGCATGGAATCTGACAGCGCTCGGCATGGCCTTCCTCGCGTTGCGGTTGCTCCGGACGCCCAACGATGACTGGGAGTTGCCGCCGCGCGGCCGCATGATGTCGGCATGACGCGGGCCGAGTCCGGCCGACGAGTTGGGGGAGGAGCCGCGCGGCGGACCAGCCTGTCGGCCACGGGCGCGGGGCATCCCTCTCCTCGGGCCGGAATTGCCCGTTGCGTCCGAACGAGCCGCCCGCTAACGTACAACCAAATGGTTGTAGAACAGTTGAGCGATGACGAAGTGGACCTTGTCTTCCACGCGCTGGCGGATGCGACCCGTCGCGACATCGTCGCACGGGTGATCTCGCGCGAGCAGTCGGTCTCCGACTTGGCGAGCGCATACACGATGAGCTTCGCGGCAGTCCAGAAGCACGTGGCGGTCCTCGAGCGCGCGATGCTCATCACCAAGGAACGCCGGGGGAGGGAGCAGATCGTGCACCCTGAGGCGAGCATGCTCGGCAGAGCCGCGCGGCTGCTCGATTCCTACGAGGAGATCTGGCGGGCACGCACCGAGCGCATCGACTGGATTCTCGCCGAAGAACCGAAAAACACAGCATTAGGAAAGGCATGATGTCATGACCGTAGTCAGCATCGACAAGGATGTGGAAGCCCTGACGATGATCTTCGTCGCGGAGTTCGACGCGGGCGTCGAGCGAGTGTGGCTGCTGTGGAAGGACCCGCGACAGCTCGAACGCTGGTGGGGACCGCCGACGTGGCCCGCGACCTTCGAGCGACACGACTTCACGGCCGGCGGCCGCTCGGCGTACTACATGACCGGGCCGGACGGCGAGAAGGCCCGCGGGTGGTGGCAGATCACCGCAATTGACGAGCCGTCGCGCTTCGAGTTCGACGACGGGTTCGCCGACGACGACGGCGAGCCGGACTTGGCCATGGGGATCGTGAGCGCCGTCGTCAGCTTCGATCCGCTCGGCGGCAGGACGCGGATGACGTCGGTCTCGTCGTTCACGAGCGTTGAGCAGCTTGAGCAGCTGGTGCAGATGGGCATGGAGGAGGGCGGGCGCGAGGCGATGGGCCAGATGGACGCCATCCTCGCGGAGGTGCCGGTCTGACGCCGCCCCGGGTTCGCGCCCCGGCCCAGCGCCTAGGCTTGCGGCCATGTCGCAGCCGACCGGTAGTGCCCGCACCGAACTCGAGGCACTCTGCGCGCGAGGGCTCGACTGGGCCGTGGATTCGTCCCGGACGCTGGTCGAGCCCTCGCTCGCGCGTCGCGCCGCGGTGCTCGTGCTGTTCGGCGTGCTCGACCAGGTGAGCGCGCACGGGGCCGGGCCGGTCGCCCGCGACCTCGACGTGCTGCTGCAGCGGCGCTCCGTGACCATGGGCCACCATCCCGGCCAGGTCTCGTTCCCCGGGGGCGGTGCCGACGCCTCCGATGCCGATTCGGCCGCGACCGCGCTGCGCGAGGCGGTCGAGGAGACCGGGCTCGACCCGACCGGCGTCGAGATCCTCGGCACGCTCCCCGAACTGGCGCTGCCGGTGAGCAACAACCTGGTTACCCCGGTGCCGGCGTGGTGGTGGCGCGCATCGGAGGTCGCGGCGGTGGATCACCGCGAGACGGTCGATGTGTTCCGGATCCCGGTCTCCGACCTGCTCGATCCGGCGAACCGGTCGAGCGTGCTGCACGAGCTGCGCGGCCGCAGGCTGCGCACCCCGGCGTTCACCGTGGATGGGGTGCTCGTTTGGGGGTTCACCGCCATCGTGCTGTCGTCGATGTTCGACGAGCTCGGGTGGGCGGTGCCGTGGGACCGGGCGCGACTCGTGCAGCCCTCAGCGGGCCGCTAGTCGCGGTAGCTCTTGCGCGGGGGCCGCTCGCCGCGGTCGTCGCGCCGGGCGGGGCTGCCCTTGTCGGGACGGATCTCGATGAGCTTGCCGCTGATGCGGGTGTCCTTCAGTCGGTCGAGAACATCGCCGGGTAGGTCGGCGGGCAGGTCGACGATCGAGAAGTCGGGCAGGATTTTGATCGCGCCGAAGTCTTCGCGACTCAGGCCGCCCTCGTTGGCGATGGCTCCGACGATCTGGCGCGGTTCCACCTTCTGCCGCTTGCCGACCTCGATGCGGTACGACGACATTGCCCTGTTGCTGTCACGGGAGCGCCGTTCCGGCCGTTCGCTGCGCTGGGGGCGGTCGGCGCGGTCCCACCCGTCGTCGCGACGGTCGTCGCGGGGCGGGCGCTCGCGTTCGGGTCGCTGGAAGCGGGCGTCCTGGGGGGAGAGCAGCAACGGCGTCTCGCCCTGCGCGACGACCGCGAGCGCGGCGGCCACATCGGCCTCCGGCACATCGTGGTGCTGCACGTAGTGGGCGATGATGTCGCGGAACCCGCCGATGCGATCGGCCTGGCCGAGGGCCTCGGTGATCGCGTCGTCGAACCGTGCGAGGCGGGTGACGTTGACGTCGTCGACGCTCGGCAGCTGCATCTGGGTGAGCGGCTGGCGGGTCGCCCGCTCGATGGCCGAGAGCAAGCGTCGCTCGCGCGGCGTGACAAAGCTGATCGCGGCGCCGCTGCGGCCCGCCCGCCCGGTGCGCCCGATGCGGTGCACGTACGATTCCGTGTCGATCGGGATGTCGTAGTTGACGACGTGGCTGATCCGCTCGACGTCGAGGCCACGGGCCGCCACGTCGGTGGCGACGAGGATGTCGAGCTTGCCCGACTTGAGCTGGTTGACGGTGCGCTCGCGCTGCGCCTGCGCCACGTCGCCACTGATCGCCATGGCAGAGTAGCCGCGCGCACGCAGCTTCTCCGCGAGCGTCTCGGTCTCGTTCTTGGTGCGAACGAAGACGATCATCCCCTCGAAGTTCTCGACCTCGAGGATGCGGGTGAGGGCGTCGACCTTCTGCGGGTAGGAGACCATCAGGTAGCGCTGGGTCGTGTTCGCCGAGGTCGTGGTCTTGTTCTTGACCGTGATCTCTTCGGGGTCGTGCAGGTACTTCTGCGAGATGCGACGGATCTGCGGTGGCATGGTCGCCGAGAAGAGCGCGACCTGCTTGTCGTCGGGAGTGTCGGCGAGGATCGTCTCGACATCCTCGGCGAAGCCCATCTTGAGCATCTCGTCGGCCTCGTCGAGCACGAGGTACTTCAGCTCGGAGAGGTCGAGGGTGCCCTTGGCCAGGTGGTCCATGATGCGTCCGGGTGTACCGACGACGACGTGTACGCCGCGGCGCAGCGCGGAGAGCTGCACGCCGTAGGCCTGGCCCCCGTAGACGGGGAGCACGTGGACGCCGCGCATGTGCGAGGCGTACTTCTCGAACGCCTCGCAGACCTGCAGCGCGAGCTCGCGCGTGGGGGCGAGCACGAGGGCCTGGGGGGACTTCTGTGACACGTCGAGGCGCGAGAGGATCGGCAGCGCGAAGGCGGCAGTTTTTCCGGTGCCGGTCTGGGCGAGTCCGACGACGTCGCGTCCGGCGAGGAGTGGGGGGATGGTTGCGGCCTGGATGGCCGACGGGGTCTCGTATCCGACGTCTTTCAGCGCCTTGAGCATGGCGTCACTGAGGCCGAGATCGGAGAAGGTCTTCGCGTCGCTGGCAGTGGCTGCCTCGCTCGGCGCGGTCGTGTCAGGATGCGTCACCGTCCAACGTTAGTCGATATCGCGGCGCGATCTGTCCCGCGGAGCCAACCGAACCTCCGCTCGGGTTTTTGCCTACCGGCCTCCGTCGGCCTCCGACGCGCGCTGCGGGAAGGTGCCGGCGGTCACTCGCCGGTACGACTGCGTGACGATCTCCTCGAGCACGCCCAGATCCACCCTGTCGAGATCCTTGATGTACAGGCATCCGACGCCGGTCGTGTGCTCACCGAGGCGAGCGAGCTGCTCCGTGTACGCGCCCACCCCGTCGGGCAGGTAGATCGAGGTCGCAGCCTTCCTCGGGGAGAAGCCGGCGGCCCCGGCATCACCCTCGCGACCGGTCGCGTACCGGTAGTGGTACTGCCCGAAGCCGATTATCGTCGACCCCCACATGCGCGGATGCTCGCCGGTGATCCGCCCGAGCATCTCGAGCAGCGTCTCGGCATCCCGCCGCCGCCGGGCACCGGCGACCCCGGCGATGAATTCGGCGACCGACTCATCCGTGTACTGCATCACTGCTCCGATCTGTTGGTCGAATAACGGGCCGCGCTTCGCTCAGAGCCCCCGCAGCGCGGCGAGTGCGTCATCCGACGCATCATTGAACGGTTCGAGCACGAGGTTGACGACACCGTCGTGCACCTCGGCGGCGAACTGCTCGGCCTGTATCACCGTGTGCGCCGTCACCGCGATGGGCGCCGTCGCCCCGTGCCGCCGGAGCGACGCGGCGAGGACCTTGTTGGTGTCGACGCTGGGGATGGTGCTCACGATCCACCTGGCGGTGTCCAGCGGGAGGGTGGAAGGAAACTCGAGAGAGTTGGCGTCGCCGAAACGCACTGACACAGCGTTGGCGAGGGAGGAGCCCTCCAGGGGATTGCGGGCATTCGGGTCCCAGTCGATGACCAGAACGGTATGGCCGGATGCCGCGAGCTGGGCGATCAGATGCCGGCCGAAGCGCCCGGTGCCGAAGACGATCGCGTCGAAGGCCCGCTGCTGCGGAGGCGGCTCGGCCAGCACCCGGCGTCGCTCGAAGACGCCGAGCGCCGGCTTCAGAACCTCGAAGAGCTGTTTCGAGTAGAGGATCAGGTACGTGGACATGCCGATGGTGATCATCCCCACGAGGGTCACGAGGCCGACGATGTCATTGTCGACGTGGCCAAGGTCTCTTCCGAGGGCGATGAGAATCAATGAGAACTCGCTGATCTGGGCGACGGCGAGTCCGGCGAGGAACGACACGCGTTTCGGGTAACCCATCACCCCCATGAGTGCGAGAACGATGAGCGGGTTGCCGATCAGCACAAACGCGGAGAACGCGATCGCCATGGGAACTTGTGCGCCGATAGCCGAGAAGTCGAGCTGTGCGCCGAGCCCGATGAAGAAGAACAGCAGCATGAAGTCGCGCAGCCCCGACAGCGACGAGGCGATGGACTCGCGGAACCTTGTCGATGCCAGCGCGAATCCGGCCAGGAATGCGCCGACCTCCACCGAGAACCCAAGCCAGTCAGTGACGGCCGCCACCACCACCGCCCAGGCGATGCAGCAGACTACGAGCAGCTCCTGGGAATCGGCGACGAGCCGAAGCAGGCCGGGGAGAACCCAGCGCATGGCGACGGCGATGCCGCCGGTGAGGCCGGCCGCGCTGAGAAACACCATGCCCAGCTGGCTCCAGAGGGGGCCATCGCGGTCGCCGCCGAAGGTCGAGAGGGCGATCATCGCGAGAATGACCACGATGTCCTGCACGATGAGGAACCCCAGGGCGATGCGCCCGTGGAGTTCGTCGAGTTCTCCCTTGTCCGAGAGCAGCTTGACGATGATGATCGTCGACGAGAACGTCAGGGCGACAGCGACGTACCCGGCGACGATCACCGGCAGGCCGAACAGGATTCCGAGGCCGAACCCGACCAGTGAGGTGAACAGAACCTGTCCCAACCCGGTGATCAGGGCCACCCGGCCGATCGATTTCACGAGGCGGATGTCGAGTTTGAGGCCCACCAGGAAGAGCAGGATGGCGATGCCGATCTCCGCAAGGAGGGTGAGGGCATGCTCGTCCTGCACCCAGCCGAGCGCGGACGGGCCCACGATGACGCCGACCACGATGAAGGCGACGATAAGCGGCTGCCTGGCGCGGTGCGCGAGGAAGGCGACCGCTGCTGCGACCGCGAGAACGGCCGCGGTGATGGCGAAGGTGTCGAGCTCCTCCATCAGCGGTGCAGGTAGAGGACGAGCCGGGCCAGGGCATCCGGGCGGCCCACGACGACCAGCCGGTCCCCTGCCTCGCACCGCCGCTCGTGCGCTCCCTCGAGGAGTTGTTCGGTGTCGTCTCGAATCACGGCAATCACGCGGGCCTGCTCCGGCTCGGGAACCTCGATTTCGTGTATCAGCCTGCCCACCGCCGGGGAGGACGCCCGCACCGTCACCGTGGAGGGTCCCGCGGCACCGGCGGGTGCGGACGCGGCCTCCGCGTGCACGACATACCTCACCCCGGACATCAGCGACGACAGGGTGATCGCCTCGGCTTTGGTGAGTCGCAGGCTCACCACCGGCGTGTCGGTTTCGGGAGGGAGCACGGCGAGGTGGCTGTCGCTGGAACCGGATTCCGTGAAGATCTGAAGCACTGTTCCCCCGGAGAGGACCAGCTCGAAGAACCGGGCGGGGCCGGGCAGGGCGTACTCGCGGACGTTGATTTCGGTGACATCCTGATCGGTGTCGGTCACGGTCCACTCCAGTCCTTGCATGCTGTGTGCGGTGCTCCTCCCACTAGGTTAGCGAGCGGGCTCGGGCCGGGGGAGTGGTTGCGGGTCGGGGCGGAGGCGGCGGCGGCGTAGAGTGGCCCTCGTGCGGGGGGCGCTGTACTCCGGCGCAAGGTCCTGTGCCCGGATGCACAGCTCTGCCGCTCCGATCCGGGTGCGGGGCCATCAGTCCTCAACCGTGAGCAGGGGCACCAATGACCTCAAACACGAATTCCCACGACGACGAGTCGTCTGTGCCCCATGGCGTCGTCATGAATGACGGGGCGCCTCCCAAGTGGAAGATCGTCGGCCCGGGGCTCGTCGTCGCCGCGACCGGCGTCGGCGCTGCCGACATGGTCGCCACCCTCGTCGCCGGCTCCCGCTTCGGCTACGGGCTGCTCTGGGCCGTGATCCTCGGCGTGATCCTCAAGATCGTGCTCGTGGAGGGCGCCGGGCGGTACACCCTCGCCACCGGGAGGACGATCTTTGAGGGGTGGCGCTCGCTCGGGAAGTGGACCACCTGGTATTTCGGCCCCTACATCATGATCTGGGGCTTCGTCTACGGGGCCACCGCGATGTCGTCGGCCGCCCTCCCTCTCGCCGCGCTGTTCCCCCAGCTACCGCTGCCGATCTGGGCGGTCATCATGGGCCTCGCCGGCCTCACGATGGTGTGGTTCGGACGGTACGCCTTCTTCGAGAAGATCACCGCGGTGCTCGTCGGGCTCATGTTCGTCACCGTGGTGGGCCTGGCCGTGATCGCGGTGCCCGACTTCCCCGCCATGGTCCGCGGCCTCATCCCGTTGATCCCGGAGGACGGGGTGCTCTACACGCTGGCCCTCGCCGGCGGCGTCGGCGGAACCATCACCCTCGCCGCGTACGGCTACTGGCTTCGAGAGAAGGGCTGGTCGACGCCGCGCTGGATGAAGGTCATGCGCATCGACAACCGGATGGCGTACGTGATGACGGGGATCTTCGTGATCTCGATGCTCATCGTCGGCGCTGAGGTCGTGAGCACCGCGGGGGTAACCCTCTCGGCCGGCGACAAGGGCCTCGTCGACCTCTCCGCGGTGCTCAACGAAAAGTATGGCGTCGTCGTCGGCACGGGATTCCTGGTCGGCTTCTGGGCGGCATCCTTCTCCTCGATCATCGGCGTCTGGAACGGCGTCGGCCTGATGTTCGCCGACTTCTGGGGCAATATGCGCGGCAAGGCGTCCGGCCACCCCGACACCCGCGTGGGCGGCAAGTACTTCAAGTTCTACCTGCTCTGGTTGACCTTCCCCCCGATGATCCTGCTGCTGCTCGGCCAGCCGATCGGCCTGATCCTCGCCTACGGAATCCTCGGGTCGCTGTTCATGCCGTTCCTCGCGGTCACGCTGCTCGGACTCCTGAACAGCAAGCAGATCGACCGGGAGTGGCGGAACAGGATCTTCACCAACGTCGCGCTCGGTCTCTGCGCCCTCCTGTTCATCGTGCTCGGGGTGCACCAGCTCGTGACGGCGGTGTCGTCGGTGTTCGCCGGGTAGCCGATCCGCGACGGCGCCCTGTCGCCGGACCGGCAGAATGGAGGCGGCAGCACAACAGGGGGGAACGCCAGCGATGCAGAGGGAATCGTCGACGCGGCGCACCGCGGTGCTCCGGCTCGTCGGGATCGTCATCGCGGCGGTCGTGGGCGGTGCCGTCGTCGTGGCCCTGGTCCAGGCGCCCCGCTCCTCTCCCGACGTTTCAGGGCCGCCCGCGTCGCCGGCGCCAGCGCCCTCCGAGCCGTCCCCCGCCTCGAATCCGCCCGGCGCACACGACTACCCGGCCAACACCGCCGGCTACGACGTCACGACACTGCCGACGGTAGACGTGTTCAGCCTCGCGCGCGCCCTCTCCGTCGACGATCTCCCGGGGGGAGAGCACCTGGGACTGGTGGCGACGCCGCGCGCACCAGGAGCCCCCCTCTTCGACGATCCCGTCGGTGCACCGGTCGGCGTGCTGCCGCCGGAACTGACGTTCGACGGAACGACCGTGCCCGTGATCGAACGTCAGGAGTCGTGGGCGAAAATAATGCTCCCCGGCAGGGCCGGGCTGCCATCGGAGGGGAGGGCCGGGCAGCTGACGGCGTGGGTGCGCGCGTCGGATGTCGACATCGTGTCCACCGAACTGAGCGTGCGGGTGTCACTCGGAGCGCGGAGCATCGCCATTCTCGACGGCGGAGTCGTTCGGCACGAGACCGGCGGCTTTGCGCTCGGCGCCCCCGCGACTCCCACACCCATCGGGCGCACCTTCATCATGACCTCGCGGGTCGACGCGTCGGCCGGTTTCACCAGGGGGTACCCGGTCGTGTACCTCGGCCTGCAGTCGCCCACCCTCGACGGGTTCAACGGCGCGAGCACCGCGATCACGGCATTCCACTATCACGACGTGCGCGACGGTCCGGTCTCCAACGGCTGCCTGAGGGTCGATGCCGGAACGATCGAGCAGCTCGCCGCGCTGCCGGCGGGCACGCCGGTGACGATTTCCGAGTGAGCGGAACCGGCACCCCTGCCGACCGGGCAGGATCTGGGCCACAATGGGCCGGATGGGCGTGACGACGGGCGGGGGAGCGGCACGGGGATGGCGGAGCTGGCTTCCCGGCGTCTCCACCGCGCTCGCTTACCACCGGGCGTGGCTCCTGCCCGACCTGCGCGCGGGGGTGGTGCTCACGGCGCTGCTGATTCCCGCCGGAATCGGCTACGCCCAGGTGGCCGGTCTGCCGCCCGTGACGGGCCTGTACGCCACGATCCTTCCGCTGATCGCCTATGCCGTGTTCGGGCCATCGCGCATCCTGGTGCTCGGCCCCGACTCCGCGCTGGCCCCGATCATCGCGGCCGCGATCCTGCCGCTCGCGCTCGGCGACGACGAACGGGCGGTCGCGCTCGCCGGGATGCTCGCACTGATGGTCGGGGCGATCCTGCTATTCGGTGGCGTGCTGCGACTCGGCTTCGTGACCGACCTGATCTCCAAGCCGATCCGGATCGGATACCTCAATGCGATCGCCCTGATCGTGCTGCTGTCGCAGGTGCCGACCCTGCTGGGGTTCTCGATCGACTCGGACACCCCGGCCGGCGACGCCTCTGCCATCGCGGCCGGGATCGCCGGAGGCCAGGTTGACCCGCTCGCGGCGGCGTTCGGGGTCGGCTCCCTCGCCCTGATCGTGCTGCTCAGCCGGTGGCGGATCCCCGGCGTGCTCGTGGCGGTCGTTCTCGCCACCGCGCTGTGTGCGATCCTCGGTGTGCAGGATCGGCTGCGGGTCGTCGGCGCGCTCCCGCCTGGGCTTCCCGCCCCCGCGCTCGGTGGGCTCGAGTGGGCGGATGCCGCAGCTCTCGCCGTGCCCGCGCTCGGCATCGCGCTCATCGCCTTCGCCGACACGGCCGTGCTCTCGCGCAGCTTCGCCGCGCGCCGGGGAGACAGCGTCGATGGCAGCCGGGAGATGGCGGCGATTGGCGTCTCGAACCTCGCGAGCGGGCTGTTCGGAGGATTCCCCATCTCGGGGTCCGGCTCCCGCACGCCCGTTGCCGAGAAGGCGGGGGCCCGCACCCAGCTGACCGGCGTGGTCGGCGCGCTGCTGATCCTCGTCTTCATGCTGGCCACCCCCGGCCTGACCGCCTACCTGCCGTCGGCGACCCTCGCCGCCGTCGTCATCGTCGCCGCGACGAGCTTGATCGACGTGGCGGCGCTCATTGCCATCGCCCGGGTGAACAGGGTCGACGCGCTCCTCTCGGTCGCGGCGCTCGTCGGGGTGCTCGCCGTCGGGGCGATTGCGGGCATCGCGGTGGCCATCGCCCTCTCGTTCGTGGCGTTCGTCAACCAGGCGTGGCGGCCGTACCGGGCCGAGCTCGGCCGGGTGCGCGGCGTGCGCGGCTACCACGACCTGTCGCGTCATCCGGAGGGCGAGCGCCTGCCGGGGATCGTGATCGTGCGCTTCGACGCCCCCCTCTTCTTCGCCAACGGCGGCCTCTTCGACGACTACGTGCGCGCGACGGTCGCGGCGGCCGGGCCCTCGGTGCGCACCGTGATCCTCGCGTCGGAGCCGATCACCGACATCGACACGACGGCGGTCGACGAACTCGTCGAGCTCGACGTGTACCTTGCGTCCCACGGGATCACCCTGGTCTTCGCCGAGATGAAGGGACCGGTGAAGGACCTGCTGCGGTCCTACGGCCTCGGCGAGCGATTTCCGCCCGAGCGGTTCGCGCAGACGGTCGGCGCCGCCGTCGACGAGGCCACCGGCACGTTACGCGGCGACCTCGACGGAACCAGGTGGGACGACGAGCCCTGAGGTCGACCGCGCGCGCCACCGCGTGTCACGGATCGTGTCGCGGCTCGTGGCTGACGAGCGCGACGGCCGAGTCGAGCAGCAGGCGCGACCGGCCCACCTTGAAGAAAACCGGACCTGGTGGATCGAACCGCGCCGCTGGCGGCCCGCCGAGCAGTGCCTCGTAGACGGCCGCTGCCCTGTCGAGATTGTCGGCGTGCTGCGCAACCTGCCAGATCTCCATGATGGCCTCCACCTCCATCACCCGCGCGCGGGCCTCTGCTGTGAGTGGGCAGGACACCTCACCGGGCCGAGCCGTCAGACACCTAGCCGGCACGGCGCTCGACCGATAGAACTGATGCCATGACACTCTCTCCGCTGATTCTCGGGCCGATGATGCGGCACGTCGACGAGGTGTCGGCGGCGATCTGGTTCGAGACCAGGGAATCCGCCACCGTCGAGGTCACGGCGGGGGAACGGTCCTGGTCCGCGCGCACCTTCGGCGTTCACGGGCACCACTATGCCCTCGTGCACGCAGACCGCCTCGAACCGGGAACCGTGACCCCCTACTTCGTCGATGTCGATGGCGAGCGGTGCTGGCCGCCGGCCGACTCCCGCTTCCCCACCCCCGTCATCGCGACGCGGGGGACGGGGAGCCCGCTGCGGCTGTCATTCGGGTCCTGCCGCACGAGCGTGCCCCACGATAAGGTCGGCAATCGGACGCACGGGGTGGACGCGCTGCTGGCCTTCGCGCTGCAGCTCGCCACCGGCGGCGCCGAACGGCCCCACTTGATCCTGTTCCTCGGCGACCAGGTTTACGCCGACATGACCAGCGAGGCGATGCAGGACTTCATCCGCACGAGGCGCGACATCACGAAGTCCCCTGGCAAGGAACTCGCGGACTACGAGGAGTACTCTCATCTCTACCGCCTGGCCTGGTCGATCGAAGCGAACCGCTGGCTGATGTCCACAGTGCCCATCGCGATGATCTTCGACGACCACGACGTGCGCGACGACTGGAACGCGTCGCTGGCCTGGAAACGTCGGATGGAGCGCACCTCATGGTGGCACGGGCGCATCGTGGCCGGGCTCGCGTCCTACTGGGTCTACCAGCACCTCGGCAACCTTTCGCCTGCCGAGCGCGCCGCCGATGAGATCTGGAATTGCATCGCACTGGGCGAGGGTGCATCCGAGCCCGACCTCAGCGCGACGCTCGACGCGTTCGCCGACCGGTGCGACAGGGACCCCACCGCCTACCGGTGGAGCTTCTGCCGCGATTTCGACGACGTTCGACTAATCGTGCTCGACTCCCGCGCGGCCCGCGAGCTCGTGCCGGAGCGGCGCGCCCTGATCGACGTCGACGAGACCGCGTGGCTGGACGAGAGAATGACGGGCGGCTTCCGCCACCTGCTGGTCGGCACGTCGCTGCCGTTCCTGCTGCCCCCTGGGCTGCACCACGTGGAGTCGTGGGACGAGGCGATCGCGGAGGGCGCCTGGGGCAAACTCGCCGCACGCGTCGGAGAGGGGATGCGCCAGTCGTTCGACCTCGAGCACTGGGCCGCGTTCCAGCGGAGCTTCCGGCAGGTGGCGATAATGGCCACGGAGGTCGCCGATGGGCGCAGGGGCCCCGCCCCCCAGTCGGTCACCTTCCTCTCGGGCGACGTGCACTTCTCCTATATCTCGGAGGTCGAGCGTTCGTCGGGCAGTCGCATCGTGCAGGCGGTGTGCTCTCCGATCCGCAATCCGATGCACCGGCTGCTACGCACGTTCAACGCGATCCTCGCTTACGGGCTCGCTACGAGGCTCGGCGCCCGCCTCGCCCGCTCGGCGAGAGTCGCCGACCCGCCGTTCCACTGGGCGGGCGTCGCCGGGCCGTGGTTCGAGAACTCCCTCGCGAGCCTCGCCGATACCCCGGCCGGTCTCCAATTGCGGTGGGTGTCCGGCGTCGTGCGGAATGGCGATTACGAGAATCCGGTGGTGCACGAAGTGGTCTCGATCGATATCGGTCCCCGGAACGGATGACCTCTTCCTGTGGTTTCCTGGGCGCGCATCCCCCGGAGCAACCGCAACAACGCCGCCACACTGGCCGGCGTCTCGGAGACCACCCAGTGCCTGTCGGCCGCCAGCTACTTGCTTTGGGGGTGTCCGGCGCCCCCAGCGAATCGTCCTGGGTCACGGTGCCTACTCGGCGACCGGCATAATTCCGATTCTGGCATGGGTCCTCCCGAGCGCGGGAGGCAAGGGAAACTACCAGTTCGGCGGCATACCATTGGGGCAACATTCGTTTCGGAAAAGGTTGTAGATCGTGTCCCGTAACTTGCTCAAGTGGCTCCCCGCCATAGTCGTCCCCGCCGTCGTGGTTGCTGGCGTGATTGCCGTGCCCTTCCAAGCCGGCGCGGCCGTCGACCTGCCGGACAAGACGCCGGACGAGGTGCTGCTCATGGTCAGCGACAACACCGAGACCTCGTTTTCCGGCACCGTCGAAAAGGTTGCCGATCTCGGACTGCCGCAGATGGATCTCAGCGCCGGCCTCTCCGACTCCATGGTCGATTCGATGTCCGAGTCGATTCCCGAGGGTATGGAGGACTTCGTTCCGGGGGCGGCCGCCACTGGGGCCCTTGCCTCGGCACTCGAGCTGCTCTCCGGCTCGCACACGGCCCGCGTCTTCGTCGACGGACCGACCAACGTGCGGGTTCAGATCCAGGACCGCCTCGCCGAGCGCAACCTCGTGAGTAACGGGACGGACGCGTGGGCGTACGACTCGCAGACCGACACCGCCACGCGCGTCGCCATCCCCTCGGACCTTGAGGCGACGATCGAGGAGAAGGTCGCCGCATTCCAGGTGCTCGCCCCCTCCGACCTCTCGACCCCCGCGCAGGTCGCTGACCGCTTCCTCAGCGAGATCGACCCCAGCACGACAGTGACGGTCGGCTCCGACGGCGAGGTCGCCGGGCGCAGCGTCTACGAACTCGTGCTGACCCCCAAGTCGACCGGCACCCTCGTCGCGTCGGTGTCGATCGCGGTCGACTCCGAGACGGGCCTGCCGATGCAGGTCACCGTCATGGCGCAGGGCCAGGAGGCCCCCGCGTTCCAGACCGGGTTCACCTCCGTCGACTTCTCGACGCCCTCAGGCGACCTGTTCGACTTCAGCCCGCCGGCCGGTTCGACCGTCGTCGAGCAGGAGATTCCCGAGATGTCCGACCTTCAGCGCGACACGGAGGCGAAGATGGGCGACGAGCCCATCGTGACCGGCGAGGCCTGGGACTCGATCGTCGAGATCTCGGCCGCGTCGATTCCGGGTGGGCTGGCCGACAACCCCCTCGTCGCGCAGATCGCCACCGAGGTCGACGGCGGCCAGGTTCTGTCGACGTCGCTCGTCAACGTGTTCCTCGCCACCGATGGTCGCGTCTTCGCCGGATCGGTTCCGGTCGAGGCGCTGCAGGCCGCAGCCAACGCTCAGTGACGGCCGCGACCCCGGCTCCCGGTACTGCGAATTCACCCTTCGCGATCGAGAGCCGGGGCCTCACCAAGCGCTTCGGACACCAGACGGCCGTCGACGGGATCGACTTGGCGGTGCCCCGCGGCGCCGTGTTCGGGTTCCTCGGCCCGAACGGGTCGGGCAAGACCACGAGCATCCGCATGCTGCTCGGGCTGATCCAGGCCAGCAGCGGCCAGATCAGCGTTCTCGGCGAGAGTATGCCCGACCGCCTGCGCGAGGTGCTCCCGCGAGTCGGCGCGCTCGTCGAGGGGCCGGCGTTCTACCCGTTCCTCTCGGGCGCAGCCAACCTCCGCCGGTTCGACACGGCGGACCGGCACGCGTCGTCCCGAACCCGCGCTGCGAGAGTGGACTCCGCCCTCGAGCGAGTCGGCCTCAGCCACGCCGCAGGCAAGAAGGCCGGGGCCTACTCGCTCGGCATGAAGCAGCGCCTCGGCATCGCCAACGCGCTGCTTCAGCCGCGCGAGCTGCTCGTCCTCGACGAGCCGACTAACGGCCTTGACCCGCAGGGCACGCGGGAGGTGCGGAGCCTCGTGCGCTCATTCGCGGCCGAGGGAACCACCGTCTTCGTCTCGAGTCACCTTCTCGCCGAGGTGGAGCAGATGTGCACTCACGCCGCGGTGATGAGCGCGGGCAGAATCGTGGCGCAGGGCACGCTCACCGACCTGCGCCGGGTGGGCGAGACGCACGTACGGGTTCGCACCCCCGACCACGAGTCCGCCGCCATCGTGTTCTCCCGCCTCGGACTGACCCCCAGCCGCTCGCCCGCGGACGGCGCCGACCCGTGGATCACCGCCCCGGTCGACGCCGCCGAGGTCGTGCCGGAGGACGTCGTGACGGCGCTCGTCGCCGCCGGGGTGAGGGTGCGGGGGTTCGCGATCGAGGAACCGACCCTGGAAGAGAGATTCGTGGCGTTGACGGGAGAGGGTTTCGATGTCGTCCAGTGATACTGCCGTGACGGCGACGGGGGTGGCCGGTGCC
>Ga0105047_10006664_pt1 | contig 19564 bp, 19 predicted proteins | sample MAT04_FD_78384 | JGI IMG/M metagenome (GOLD analysis project Ga0105047, IMG submission 78384) | Freshwater microbial communities from Lake Fryxell liftoff mats and glacier meltwater in Antarctica - MAT-04 (megahit assembly) | ecosystem: Environmental > Aquatic > Freshwater > Ice > Liftoff...
GACAAAATACTCCGTTGGAGCATCCGCCATGTCAAACGGCGTGGCCGTGTCGACCGCCCGGGTCACCAGCCGATCCATCGCATCGTACTGGTAGGTGATGTTCGAAAGCTGCGTCGTCAGCGCGCTCGACGTGTAGACGGCGACCGAAGTCAGTCGGTTGCGTGGATCGTACCCATAGACGGTCGTCTCGCCGCCGACGATCTTGACGCGCTGCGTGCGGTTCCCTTCGGCGTCGTACGTATAGTTGAACGTCCCATCCGTCGCCAGCCGGTTGTTCGTCGGCGTCGAGCGGCTGCCGTCCGTGCGGTTGCCGGCCCAGACCGCCTTCTGCAACACTCGGGTCGTGACCCGGCTCCGCGCCGGAATCCCCAACCGCGCCGTCAGCGGGAAAAAAAGACCGCCGACAGCGGTCGCAAAAGTGCTTGGGTTGCCGGTACTCCAGTTCGCCCCGCAAACCGATCAGCGTCACCAGTTCAGGCTCGTGATCCGGCAGGCATGAATGCCCGCAATCGGGACAATCGGCCGCTTGCTGACGGTGCTCCTCGCCGCGTCGAACCAACTCCTTCTCAGTCAACAAGCGGGTGACTTCATCACCGATCTGGCAGGTCAACTCTTCCAGGTTGACCAGCGTGCCGGCCGCCGCCAGCTCCTGCTGATGCTCGCGCGCCAAGGACTCCACCAGCTCCTTCATCCGAGCCTGTAAACGGCAATCCATTGCCTACCTCCCCTTCGCCCCCTGGTTTAAATCCACCCCGCTTGAAATCCACGCCCCAAGTCATAAAACATTCACGCCCAATTACAAAGTGAGGAATGCACCCGTCTGGATCAGGCTCATCCCGGTTGGCCTTGTCGCAGATTGCGTAGCTTGCTACAAGTCGCCCCTTTACGTGCGCGTCAGGTTACGTCCAGCCATTTACCCGCAGCAGCACCACGGCCTAAATCCAGATACTTGCGGAGTCTCAGATCATGGTCTCGCCTTCCACCTCCCGAGATGGCGCCAGGGTTCGGATTGTAGCCACGGCTGGCCAGTCCTCCGCAAATGGTCCAAAAACGCCCATCGGACGATTGATCGGTCCCAGCACTTCATCCGGCGCCGGCCCTGCGGTTCACACGCGCGTGGATGGCGGCGAGAAGACTCCGTCGCGCAAACCGGCCGCGCCGCCGCTACGCCGGCGCGCTGCATTGCTTGTCGCCAAGCTCGCCACGCTGCTCGTGACGATAAGCGTGTTGCTGCTACTCGCCGAAGGCGCCACGCGATTGTTCACGGACATTACGCCGCCGCTCTTGTGCAATCATCCGGTTCTGGGGACCACGTATCTGCCCGGTTTCGCGGGTGATATCTATATCCCAGAGTGCGATCATCCGGTCTTTTTGCGTTTCAACTCAGACGGCATGCGCGGCGGGAACGTTTCTGTCGAAAAGCCAGCCGACGTTCGCCGGGTGGCGGTGATTGGCGATTCGTTCATCGCCGCGGTTGCAACGGAAGAAGATCAAACGCTCGTCCGCCTGGCCGAACAACAACTCAACGCCGCGGACAAAAGTACGCGCTGGGAAGTCATTAATTTCGGCGTCTCGGCGTCGAGCACTGGCCAAGAGTTGGTCCTCTATCGAGAACTCGTCCGCAAGTACAAGCCGGACGTTGTCGTGTGCGCGTTCTGCGTGATGAACGACCTTGGTGATAACTGCCGAAGGTTGACCAGCTCGCGTTCGCGGATTTATTTCGATCTGGATGAATCGGGCGAACTCGTGCAGCAGCAGATATCTGCCAAGCGTGCGACGCTCAACTCGTGGCTCAATCGCAACAGCCGATTCTACGTCTGGCAACGGCACGCCACGCAAAAGGCGATCAACTCCGTGCGTAGCGGCGCCCATTCGTCGGCCGTCAGCGCGTGGATCGATTTCGGCACGCTCGATCCCGGAGGGCACGGGGTCTACGAAACCTCGCCGGACGGAGATCTGGCGCACGCCTGGAAGATTACGGAGAAGCTGATCGAAACGATGCACGAAGAAGTCCGCGCGGATGGCGCCGAGTTCATGCTGGCCGTGCTACCGGCCGGCGTTCAACTTTGCGACGACTTGTGGGCGTCATCCAAAGACACGGCCGAAGCGCATACAGACCGGAACTATCCTGACGAGCGGCTGAGCGACATCTGCGGTCGCATCGGGGCGCCGGTGTTGCTGCTGACGGATCGCTTTCGCGAAGCATGGCCCAGCCATAGCAGCGAGCACGAAGAGGAATGGCTTCATTACGAGGCCACAGGGCATTTCAACGATCGAGGTAATGCCATTGCCGCTACGGCTCTAGTTGACGCTCTGCGCGTGCGCTATGCTCGCGCCGCCATGCGGAACGAGACGCTACTGAATCGCTGAGAGGTAACTTCGGCCTCACATTGATTTGGGCTGTTTGAATTGGGGCAAGTGCCGCCCGAACGGCGTCACGCCTGATAGCCCCCCTCGGCGTCGCGGCGTATCATAGAAGAGGACGGCGAATTCGACCGTCTGCTGAGTCGGCTCGATCCGCCGCCGAATAACGTCCCTGCCAATGGCGATTCAGTGCAAAATAGTTCCATTAATGCCGGTGATCATGCGCAAGCCACTGCGCATGATCGCGCGCCCGATACTTTCTGGGCGCGCCTCGCTCGCAGTTTCTTTGCCACAACCTGGCTAGCTGTCGCGCTGATGACCTTGGCCGTCGGCTATACGCACTCCGGCGCCGGCATGCATTGGTGGTCGTCGCTCTCGTATTCGACGTATGAGATCGAGAATTTCGGCTTTCCGTATATCGGCGTCATGCAGTGCTGGATGACGGACATCATGCCAGACGATGGGATATCTCGCTTGGAAACTTGGGACTGGTATCCCTGGGCGATGGCGATCGACTTGCCATTGAGCGTGGCGATGATTCTTTCGACCGGCGTTGTCGCTGAGCGATTGCGCCGCAGCCGGGGCCAAGCATCGATGGCCGGGATCCTGGCCATCACGACCACAATCGCCGGTCTGATCGCATTGTGGCTCAATGCGCCGGCGCTACTCGCCTGGATGCGGTCAGGGCCGCCGTATGTCCTGCAATTCAATAACCTCGTTTACATCGACATGCCTGGTTGGTTGCTGGTCACGTGGGCTGTCGGGATCGTCTGCACGATCGACACGCTGGTGCTGACCGGATGGAAAGGCGCCGCAGGAGCGGTTGCAATGCTTCAGCGTTCGTCGCAATAGTTCGCGGCCGAACGGGTGGTCCTTCGGATGCCTGGCTTTTCATTCACGGCGATTTGCATTGCTCCGGCGCACGATCTACAGTCGGGACTGCGATTCGTCAGCGTTCGCTCGATCGTCCCAGGCAGGTTGCGCATGATCGACATTCGGCATTTACGCAAACAGTACGACAGTACCGTTGCGCTCGAAAATCTAACGCTATTCATACCAGCGGGCGAAGTCTATGGGCTGATTGGCCCCAATGGCGCCGGCAAGACGTCGCTGATTCGCATCCTGGCGACACTGCTGGAGCCAACATATGGCGAGGTGCGGATCGATGGCATCGACGCACTCGAACATCCACTCGATGTCCATCCGCTGATCGGCTACATGTCCGACTTCTTCAGCCTGTACGAGGACATGCTGGTCTGGGAATACCTGGACCACTTTGCCGGCTGCTATCGCATCGACCGCAGTAAACGGCCCGCATTGATTGACGATGTCCTGGAACTGGTCAGCTTGGAAGTTCGTCGGGAAGAAAAGATCAAGACGCTGTCGCGCGGGATGCGGCAACGCCTTTGTTTCGCCAAGACGCTGCTCCATCAGCCGAAGGTGCTGCTGCTGGATGAACCGGCGTCAGGGCTTGACCCGGCGGGCCGGATCGAATTCCGCGAGATTCTCAAAAAGCTGCACGACATGGGACGCACGGTCTTGATCTCGAGCCACATCCTGACGGAGATGGCGGACTTTTGCACTTCGGTCGGTATTGTCGAGCAGGGACGATTGCTCGCCAGCGGCCGCGTTCAGGACATCTTGGAGCAATTGCAATCTCGCTTGCAGTTAGTGATCGAAGTCGCGGCGGAGCAACCGCGACTGTTGGAACTGTTGGCGAGTGAACCGGCGGCCGTCGATATTCTCGTTGAAAACGGATACGTCATCTGCGGCTGGACCGCCGGCCGGGACGACATGCCTGAATTGCACCGACGGATTGTCCGCGCGGAGATTCCGCTCGTTTCGCTCAGTCTCAAGAGCGACAACTTGGAAGACATCTATATGCGCATCTCCGGACACCGGACGAGTTGACCCGGCGCGCAGAAAAACTGAAAAACCGTAGGCTCATCAAACACATCTTCGCAGCAGATCGTTATGCGATTTGAATACTGGAATCACCCGCTGGTTGTGAGCGCGTTTCGCGTCCGGTTTCGCGGACGGACTCCCGGCGCAGCGGCGATGGTCTACTTTTTGGCGCTGCTGGGGCTGGGCGGATTACTGGAATACAACCTGGCGAACGACCCAACCACTTCTTGGGTGCTGTTGTATTTTGTGGCGCTATTAGCGATTGAGAACGCCGTGGCAGCGCTCTTTGCGACAATGTCCACGTTTCAATCGATTCACAACGAAGTCGTTAATCGAACGCTCGACTATCAGCGGACCGCGGCGATTGGTCCCCACGAGATGCTATTCGCCAAAATGCTCGGCGAGCCGGCTCAGGGATATCTGGCAACCCTGGCTGGGCTGCCGCTCTTGGTGTGGTGCGTGGCCATGGGCGCCACCACGCTGCCGATCTTTGTGCTTTTGCTCATTAACCTTGTGACGACGAGTCTGTTGTTTGCGTCGCTAGGCTTGATCCATCCGCTCGATACGTCGGTGGAACGAAGCAAAGTGGGTGGTCGCAGCGTGCGCGGATTGGCGGTGGCAGGCATTTTTGTCTCGATCCAAGTCTTTGCGATGACGCCGCAGCTGGCGCAATCGCCACTCGGCCAGGCCGCGCTCGGTTTGCTAACGCCGGCGGTCTCGATCTACGGCGTCGCCATGGGGAATCCACTGGATTACTGTTTGCATTTGTTCGGTTTTCAGATTCCATTTCTGCTTGTCACGCCCGTCGCGCAGGTGGCAGTGGCGCTGATGGTCGTCCATTCCATAGCGCGACGTTTGATCAGCCCATTGAACACGGCGCTATCGAAGCCGCTTGCCTATTGCGCTCTGTTGGCGATGGATGTTCTGGCAGCCAGCATGCTAGCGAGTCAGCCTGCGCTCAGCGTGGAACGCGTCGTAGCCGGTTTCTGCCTGGCACATCTGGTGGCCTCGGTGCTATTGACCATGGCCGTTTCGCCTGGGCGCGAGACGATCAAGACATGGATCTGGCGATTTCGCGGACGGCTGCCGCTATGGAAGGATTTTCTCTGGGGCCCGCGATCCGAGAATCTGGGACCGCTGCTAGTGTTTTGTCTGATCGGCTTGTTGACCGCCGTGGCCCTGGCGTTGTCCGTCGACGGAACGACATTCCAGGTGTCCGATCCCACCATCGTCTGGGCCGGGGTCGCAAAGATGATTTCCGTCACGTCCGTTGTCCTACTTGGCTACGGCATGCTGTATCAATGGTTGTTCAGCATCAATAACGCTGGCAGCGTGATGTTCGTCGGCATGATTGCGATGTTCTCGCTCGTCCCCCATTTGATTGGCTACAAACTCAATAATCCTTGGATTCTGTCCTTCAGCCCTAGCGCTCAGTTCGGCAACTGGTTGTACGGCGCCACGGAGATGCTGCCGGTCACGCCGATATTGGGGCTGTACGGATTGATCTTCCTGGTTATGCAGCGATTGAACGCGCGGCGCATGACGCTGGGCATCGCGGCAGTGGAAAAAAAGCTTGCCCTGATGCTGACCGACTCCGACGCAACGTCCGTTGCCGAGCGCTAGATATTCTTGACGGGATCTTTGCCCTGGCCCACTAGCCAGCGTTCAACCTCGATGGCAACGTGGGGATCGCCGAGCAGCCGAACTTAGGAACACGAATCAACGCTAATGTGCAATAATCCCTGATTATTAGCGATGCTCATTGTCGATCCGTGTTCTCAACTCTTTCCTCCTCTGCGTCTCGAAGTGTCTAGCCCGGGCGCGCGGCGCCTTGCGAAATGTTCATCGACCCTGCAACGCAAAGTGCGATTCGTCCCGGTGCGCGAGCACGCTCGGCCCTTAAAACCGTCTTGTCCCCTCGCAACCGTCGCAACCGGCCCGGGGCGGCGAACCTGGTTCCGCGTGAACGGGCGCAAGCGTTTGACGATCTACACCTTTGCGCTTAACAATGGGGTATATGAGCAACGAACCCGCCGCACTCGCCAAGCCAGCCCCATCTGACGGGCGGCCCGATTTCCTAATTCGGCTTGGGCTGATGCTCCCTTGCTCCGAGGCGGACGTAAAGCAGGCCTACCTGGCCAAGGCCAAGGTTATGCACCCGGACGCCGGCGGCGACCAGGCGCAATTCATTGAACTGCAGACCGATTTCGATAGGGCGGTCCAGTATTGCAAGTTCCACTCTGGCCGGTCGCGTTGGCTGGCCGAAAGCGTGGAACGCTACGTCGAGCAGCAGCAGGTGACCGTCGAAATCGAAGAGCGCGGTGGCCGTGTGACGTTTGAGCACCTCGATTGGCTCAAACGCGAAATCGGCGAAGACTTTGCCCAGGTGTTGGACACCATCGCCGGAATCCGGTTCTCAGGGGCCCGGGCCAAGGACGCGGATATTGATTACCTCGTCGGCCGCAAAGATCAACTGGCTACGCTCCATTGGCTGGACCTGTCTAGCTCTCAGGTCACGGACCAGGGCATTCTCAAACTAGCGGCGTTTCCGAACCTGCGGAAAATCGATCTGCGTAAGACCAAGATCGGAAACACCTCGCTCAAAGTCCTGGACAGCTTGCAAAAGCTTGAATGGCTCGGCATCTCGGAGACGGGCGTCTCCTGGTTCCGCCGCTTGTGGCTGCGTCGCGCGCAACCTGATTTGCAGATCGGTTAAATCGTTTCACGCGCGCAGCAGTAGGCGACGCCGAAAAGCCAGTTGACCTGGCTCGTCCGAGTCGCCCACCGCCTGCAGATTTCGTTGCGCGCGGCGCCTTTAGGCAGCGTCTTCCAACTTGCCGAGCATTTCGATCGCCAGGCGTGCGTTGCCAATGCCACCGATTTGTTCGATGAAATCCTGCACTGCCAATAGCTCATCGATGCCCAGGTCGACATCGGTCGACGCAATCGCGGCTTCGATCTCTTCGGCCGTCAAATCCTGAACGCGCGTAAAACGGCTCATGACTGGGTCCTTCCTTGGCTCCAGGGAATTTCGGGGGGCAAACGGACAAGATCACCGGGGCCCTGGTCGACGTCGGCGCGCCATGCGGGGGTGGCGCGTTGCAGGTGGCCCGATCTTGTCCAAATTCTCTTCCGCGTCGACCTACAGGGGTGGAATCGGCCTGCGCGCGCTGGGAATTGAGTCCTTTGCCCCAGGAGCGCGAGGCTCTGCCGATTGGGCAATTCGCTCCAGCAACTTTGACCAAAACCGCGCCAACTTGGCCGATGGCAAGGCATTGCATTGGTCGCTGGCGCCGGCGTTGAGGCGCAAGGCTCTAACCGACTATGGAGCGCCCGTTCGATCCCTGGCCCGTTCGATCTTGGACTGTTAGATCATCTGCATGATGTACGACGCCGGCGCGGCTGGAACGCGGACAATGGCGCCACGGCGCGTCGATCCAGGCGCAGGCGGCGGCGTATAGCGCGCCAGGACTTCGCCCAGCACATCCGCCAAGGCAAATGGACCAGACGGCTCGGATTGCGGCCGAGGCGACTCACTGTGGATAGGTCCCCACGACATCGAAACAGGCGCCATGGCTGTCTCCCTGTCTAAAGTCCGTTGTAAGGTTGTTTCGCGGCCCAAATTCCGGTCCGCTTGAATCGATTATACGAACTAGTGTACAAATGTCAATCAATTAACTAGGCCATATTTTTAGGAGAGCTCGCCCCTGTTTTGGCAGCGATTGCGGCCGCCGACGGAGGCATCTTGCTGGTAATACGGTCGCAGAACGCTGTCCGTTCGGCTGTCACTCTCGCCTGCGTAGCATCTGTCGGATGGGTAAGGGGCGCCGCCCGCGCCGTTTGCCCCACAGCATGCGCCGGCGGCCGCCGATGCAACTCAAGCTGAGTCTCGTAAACTGACCTCTGGAGTCGCGCACGGATGGAAGTCGCAGTTCAGGCAGATCCGATTCATTGTCTCGTCGCCCAACTGATGGGCGAGCTCGGTGGCGAAACCCCCGACCCGACAGAAATGACCAAGAGCGTACTAGTGCGCGAAGGTCATTACTGCGGACGGGCGTTCACCTTCCGCGATTTGCGCGCGGTCTGGTTTGCCGAAGCGAACGAGATCAAGGTCTACCGAGACCGAGGTCCGCTGCTGCGCGCCGTCCGCCTCGATTCCCGGAGCGAACTCTGCCGGGCGGCGTAGTCCGCGCTTGCGCCTGGGGCGCAGCGTCATCAGGCGTTGGACCGCGAGATGATTTCTTCGGCGGCGCGTTCGCCGGATTGAATCGCCCCTTCCAAATAGCCCTGCCACTGGTCCGCAGTTTCGGTTCCGGACCAGTGGATCCGGCCGCATGGCGCGCGAAGCGCCTGGCCGAAGCTCGTTAGCACCCCAGGCCCCATTACGGCCGCGTAGCAGCCACCGCTCCAGGGATCGTCGTTCCAGTTCTTTTCGGCAAAACCCGATGGGCGTAACGCCTGAGGGCCAAAGAATCTCGCGAACTCCGCCAGCACGGCAGCCTGCCGCTCTTCCGGCGAGCGATCTCCCCAGACGCGCGCCGTCTCTCCGTCGCTGAACGAGACAAGCGCCGGCTGGGCCCCGTCGTGCGAGGTGTCATCAAACGTGGTGACCGTGGGCCCCGTGTCGCTAAAGGCCTCGCCTGATAGTCCCGCTTCGCGCCAAAACGGCCGTTCGTAAGTCGCTACGTATTTAATGACCGATCCCATCGGCATCCGGGCCGTGAGTTGGTCGCGCGAGGCCGGTAGCGGCGCGGCGTAATGGATCCGCCCTGCCAGCAGCGGCGGTATCGCGACGATGATTCGTCTGGCGTGAAAGCGACGCTCGTCACAGTGCACGGTCACGCCGTCCGCGGATTGTTCGATCAGGCGGACCGGAGTATTCAGCAATACGTCTTGCGCCAATCGCTCGGCTAGTCGAATCGAAAGCTGCTGCGCGCCGCCGACAAATCGCTCCTGTTGCGCGCCGTTGCGGATGGAAATCAAACTTTCCAGCCCTTGGCCGGAGCGCATGTATTCCAGAAAAAACAAGAACGACAGATCACGCGGCTCGGACGTAAACACCGCCCGGGTGACAATATCCAAGAACAGCCTTGCGCCGGCCGTTCGCATGTTGCGCCGTTTCCAAGTCTCCAGCGTCAGGGCGTCCCATTGCTCTGCGCGCCGCGCGTCCCAAGGACGGCCAACCGGTAACTGCTTTTGAAACGACTCCAGTCGCTTGGACGCCCACAGCAATTCCAACTGCGCTAGCAGAGATAACCGCGGGAGATCGCCGTCATAACGCTGAATCTTGCCGTTCCAGGACAGCAGCTTGCCGCCGGTATCGAATTGTGGAAATCGCCGGACGCCCAATTCGTCGGCAAGCGCCGCCAACTTTGGCTGGCGCGCTCCGAGCCATTGTCCGCCGAGGTCGACCATGTCGGCGCCCAGGCGTTGGCTAAGCGTGCGCCCGCCAACGCGGTCTCGCGCTTCGAGAACAAGCGCCCGCAGGCCGCGCTCCTTCAGTCGCCACGCGGCGCACAATCCTGCCATGCCAGCTCCGACGACAATGACGTCCAGCAATTCGTTTTGATCGGGCATGCGCGGTATCCCACAAGATGGAGTTCTCTGGCCGATCGGCCGAGGACGATTCTAGCAAGCGCGCGCGAAGCGCGTCCGCGGAAAAACGCCGGTATCGAAGAAAGCGGCGTCGACGATAGCTCCACACTGAATCAGCGGCGCGTGGGACGTTCGCCATCTTCGTCGCTCGCAAAAATCTGCTGCCCCTCGCCAGGATCAATGTCCAGGTCGGGCTGCTCGCTCGCAGGAAGCGGAATCTCGCTCGGCGTCTTGGCGGCCGCAGGCCGTGGCTTGCGGCGTGCCCACTCGAACGGCTTGGGAGGATGGATAACCTTCTCCCCCTTCATCACTTCGATCGTCTCGACCTGTTGGGCTTCGTCGTAGTGGACTGCGACCTGCACTTCGGTTCCATCAATGATCGTCTCGGCCGGAATGCCGACCACCTCCCACAGCCCCATCGTCGCCACGTCGGCGGCGCCATGGACCAAAGCTCGCCCCGCCTTCACTCCCTTGCTGTAGCCCTGCCGGAACGAAAAGACATCGATCGGCGTTTCACTGTTGGGGTCGCTCCAAGTGGGGGCGCCCAACTCCGCGATCACGTGGGTCCGCGGCGTCCCCTGACTGAGGACGTTGAGATTGCGCTTAGAAGGCTGCTGCGAAGCCTTCATCGCCGCGCAGCCGCCAGTGGCGAGCAAGAACGCCAGCGCGCTGCTCAGACTTACCAGTCGGAATCTGTAGGATGCGTCGAACAGAGTGAATGCCTCTACACGGTGGATGTTCCAAGCGCGGCGCCTGAGCAGAACTCAGGGTCGCGGATCATAGAGGCGCGCGCGCCGCAAGGCAATCGCTAGACGCGCTGCTAGCACAGCGTTTGCCTTGGCCAGACCGCCGAGATTATCACTGCGGCCCAGTCCAAGCGCTAGCATCGGCGCGAATCTCACGCGATTTGCCATTTCGCCGCAACGCGGCAATCTTAGAATCCGCCGGTCGAATCCCCCGCGCCGCGCGTGCCGAGCGCTTCCCAGATGAACGAGTCGATCTCGTTGTTGATGATCTGCACAGATCCGTCACAGAACAAAAAGTTCACGCCTTGGGGGTGCTCGCTATTTGAGTCCTCGACGTGATCGAGCTTGCTGTTCGGCACGCGGCGCTCGTCTCCTTCACCCGTGTTGGTCATGACCAGCACCGGCGGCATTTCCACTTCGTACAGCGGATTGATCGGCGGGATGCCAGCCCCGGTGACTGCGCCCACCCAGGTTGTCTGCGGCGACTGACGACTCCCGCGTTCGCCCACCATCAGCGTGTGGCTCATGCCGTCGGTAATCTCAGCTAAACGCAAGAAGCGATTCCGCATCAGCACGCCCGTCCCGGTGTCGGGCTCTTCAGAAACCTCGACCGTTCCCCCCATGCCGACGTAATTGGCAAAGGCGACGCGCGTCAGGTCGGCGCCCCCTTCGTCCGTGACCATAAAGGTTGGCTCGTTGACCGGATCCGAAGGACATAAGAACGACGGCAGCGAGATCGCTCGCACGCCATCGTTTGCCACGTCCATGATGTCTTTGCCAAAATCGATCGGCAGCGCTCCCTGCTCCAGATAGGGCAAAATCCGCGCTCCCCATCCCCAGCCTGGCCCCTGCCCTGGCCCGTTGACCGTGGCGGCCTTCGAAAGGTAGGCCGGAGGCAGAGACCCATACGTCGATTCGTAGTTCAAGAGCGCCAAGCCAAGCTGGCGCAAGTTGTTTTTGCAGGCTGAGCGACGGCTGGCCTCGCGCGCAGTCTGCACCGCAGGCAGCAACAAACCAATCAATATGCCAATGATGGCAATCACCACCAGCAATTCCACAAGCGTAAATCCAGAACGTAAAGCGCGTGCGCGCGTCATCAATCTTCTCCCAATAGCATTCGTGCGCGCTTGTGCACAATTGTCCCATCCATGGGCGCGCAAAGAACGCAGAGCATTGATCGCGTGGTAGGAAGCCGAACGCCGGAAACCGTCCGTCGCCTTGCATACAATGCGAAGGACGAAGAACCATCAGCGAACGGCACGCCTGAAGCCAGATCAGGCCAGGCTGGGAGGAGCGCGCGAGCGGCAATCAATCCGTGAGCCCGAAGTCGGCTCGCGGTAGTCCAAGTCTGCGACCGGCTGAACAACGCCGGCCGGAAGAGGGGCGGCCAAAACTGTGACCGGAGCGATGGCCTGCGCCAGGTATTCGCAAACCGCGCAGGAAGAGTTTGCCGGCGCAGGAGCGCCGAATGGGGACTCACTGGATTGTTCGTCACTCGAAACGCAGGGGGCCGTCGGGTGACGAGCCGCCAAATGATCGTGGTCGCCCGCCGAATGCCCGCCCGACGTGTGCGCGACCGAACCGTGGCCCGCGTCACAAGCGTGGCGATGCCCATGATGGGCGTGACTCGCGGTCGCAGAACAGGCAGTTTCGCCGTGGCAGCCACGGGAGTCGCCGTGAGCATGCGGCTCATGGAACAGCACCGCCAGGCTGGTCGCCAGCAGATAGCTGGAGAGCCAGAGGAGGGTCGCAAATTGAGCGCAGCGCCGTTTCATCGAAAATCCCGGGGGTGAAGCTCGATATTACTCGCGATCGGGCCTGTGAGTCAATCGATCTGAAGGCGTGGCAGCCCCTCCAATCGGCGGCGTTCCGCGGGTTTGGCGGCAGATTGGCCCCTTAGCGGTCGCGCTCGCAAGCGCTGGATATTGCGTCGCGTCTGTCGTACCCTGTGCACAGTCCCCGCCTGCGACCCCCACCCACCCATTCCTGCCTCGATCCGGAGTAGTTTGCGAATGTCTTCTCGGTCCCTCATCGCGCGTCCGACTTACCCAGTTCTGCTTTTCATTTGCGGCGTCCTGGCGGCGGCAGCGAGCACGGCAAACGGCGCCGACGCGATTTCGCGGCAGGTGACGTTCGACCTGACCTACCTGAATCGCGATCTGATCTGGCAGGGAGACCCCGGATCGCCGGTTGCCGTGGCTTATATCAAACCTGGCGCGCGGCCGGTCGCCACGGACGCTTGCGTGAAGACGACGACAGTAAGCGATAGCCCCAGCTACCGGAACTTTATGCGCGAGTCGCGCATTGCGAAGGATGGAGACTCACGCGTCGTCTACGCCTTTACTCAATTCCGCGAAAAGGTCATTGGCGAGTTGGACGCCGCGGGGCATCTCACGCCGAACGAGTTCTACAAGAACAATCGTAAACTTTTGCCAACCTGGCCGGTCGACGCGTCGGCCCTGGCGTACGACGCTAAGGAGAACTCGCTTTACTATGACGTCAAATCCGCTGGCCCTCGGACGACGGAGACATCGGACTTCTTGCCGCTCGATCTGCACGACACGAAGGGGGCTCCACTGGCCGGGTGTTATGCGATCGAGGTTTCCACGGAACGGATCGGCGCCTCGACCGTGACACTCAACTTCACCCTCCGAGGCAAGACGATCACGCTGGCGACCGCGGCAGCGCCGAAAGTTTTGCGGCGTTCAGACCTGCAACTCGGCTCGTTCGACAACAAGACCGGAACCTATTTGTCCGAAGCCGCCTATCGACCCGGCGCTGCGGATACCACGGACGCCGCCCCCAGCGTAACGATCACCGTTCCTGGCCAGTTCGCTTCCGCGGCGCCAACCAATGGGGAGCGACTGACCTTTCAGGGACAGCAGCAAGCGGCGGATAAGGTTAGCCTGGAGCCGCCCAGGATCACGATTGATAGCAATTTCGACGACTGGCGCAATGTCCGCGGAGTCGACGACCCGCTGGGGGACCTGGTTCCGTATCTGGAATACATCCCCGATGTCGATATTTTGGAATTCAAGGTCGCGCACGACGACAAGCATATTTATCTCTACGCCCGCGTCGCCGGCCAGGTTGGTCGTTCGCACACCGACGATGGCCGAAACTACTTTTACGCCTACATGGACGTCGATCAAAACGCCGGCACCGGCTTTCTGCCGACGCGCGACGACGACTGCTACTTTGGCGTCGATATCGGTGACGATTGCGAAGTGCAGTTTGAGTTCGTCAACAACAGCCTGCGCAAAACGTTTTACGGATTCTGCGGCATCGGCGGCGATGATAATGTCTTGAAGCAAATCGTCACGACTGGCAAAAGCCATTATGGTCGCCTCGACGAAAACGGGGACGAACGCGCGAACTATAAAGCCGAGTACACCTATCGCGGCGGTGTCACGGAGATCACCGAGGATCTGAAGCTCGGCACGAGCGACAGCATCCGTATCGCCGTCTCGCCCGCTGGGCACGAGGTGGAGATCGTGTCCGACTTTGCTGGATTTCTCAAAGACGCGAAAGGTCGGCCGACGCTCGACGTGGGACGCACGATCGATCTGGCGATCGGCATGGAGAGCGACAGCAAGGCCTATCCAGGCAAAACCCGTTGGGGGGCCGATAACACAATCGCTATTCGCGGCTATCGACTGACACCCACCATCGTCCAAGACGCCGCCGAAGCTGCCAAATAGTGTTACGGACTGCAACGAGATCGCGGTCTCGCGCTGGCGACTACTTGGCCGGAGTGACGTCGGCCGCCGGTTCAGCGGACTTCACGCAGCGGAAGCCTAGGTGGTTGGCGCCGCTATCCGTGGCGCCTTTGCCGCGCGTGCCTGGCATGTAACGCGTGCAGTACTGATCCGTGCACAGAAACGAACCGCCGCGATGCGCCCGCTTGGGGACATCTGGCTCGTCGGGATCGAAGCTTTCGTTGGGGCCCTGTGGGTTTTTGACTTCGCTGCCGACGGCCAGCAGGCGACCGTAATAATCGTGCTGATACCAGTCCGAGCACCATTCCCATACGTTGCCGGCCATGTCGTACAGCCCATAACCGTTAGGGGCGTAGGACTTCACCGGCGCGGCGCGGACAAAGCCATCGTCCGCGGTGTTTTGATTCGGAAAGTGTCCTTGCCAGGTGTTAGCGACCCATTTGTCGTCTGGCCGCAGATCATCGCCCCAGACGTACGGCTTGCGATCTAGCTTGCCGCGGGCGGCAAATTCCCACTCGGCCTCGGTCGGCAGACGCTTGCCGGCCCACCTGGCGTAAGCCGTGGCGTCATCCCAAGCGACGTGAACGACTGGCTCTTGCTCGCGCCCCTTAATCGTGCTGCGCGGTCCTTCTGGATGTTTCCAATTTGCGCCGTGGATATAACTCCACCATTGAAGGTAGTCATTCAGCGGAACGGGCTGAGCCGTTGGCGTGAAGACGATGGAACCCGCCACCAAATCTTCGGGACTCGCGCCTGGAAACTCCTCAAGCGTGGGCGTCTTCTCCGCCACGGTCTTATAGCCAGTCGCTTTGACGAACTCAGCGAACTGAGCATTGGTGACTTCGGTTGCGTCCATCCAAAACGGATCGATTTCGACCAGATGCACGGGCTGCGCGTCGGCCATGTCGCTCGTGCCGCCGCAGATCAGTCCCCGCGGATCTTCGGACCCCATCCAGAATTTGCCGCCCGGGATCCAGACCATTCCGGTCGGCGCATCACCCGGCGCTGCCGTTTCATTAATCTGCTGCGTCGCCGGCGCAACCTCGACCTGTTTGCCGCCAAACGGATTGAGCGCCAGCACGACGCCCGCGACAAGCACCGCTGCCAGCGCGCCGGCAATCAGCGGCCCACGAGCGCCACCAGTGATGGAATTCAACGAGTGGCCGGACCGGACAGAGGCCCGAAATCCGCGATCGTTCTGAGCATAGGATTTATTCGAAGCCACGCGAACTCTCGCTCTGAGGGTTGCCGACGGGCGGCCGTCGCAAAATGCACGGCTTGCATGTGAAACTGCGCAACATGCTGCCACCTTTCATTCTTAGTCGTAACGACCGTATCGTCCATGCGGCGCCCCCTAATCCGGCATGGTTCAGCCGTCTCTCGGCCCTGCGGCGCCGTTATACTCGTCCAGCAGGGCCGTTAATTCCCCTAATATCATGCCAGTCGCGCCCCAGATCCGGTGGTCATGCCAGGAAAAATGAGGCGCCGAAAACTCCAGGTGGCCACGCCGATACTGGCTGACGCCATGATTCGCCGGATTGGTCAGATCCGTGAGCGAGGCTTCGAGGACTTCGGCCACCTCGCCAGGGTTGGGTAGAAACTGCACGTCCCCCGGCGCAATGGCTAGCCAGGGAGTGACCAGGAAATTGCTGACGAAGACGTAGAGCGGTGACATGCTGCCGAGTAGCGTGACTCCATCCCGTGGCACGCCCAACTCTTCTTCCAGCTCGCGTAGCGCCGCTACTTGCGAACTCTCGCCCGGCTCCACCTCGCCCCCCGGCAAACTGATCTGACCGGCGTGCGCCAACATCGTCTCGGGCCGAAGCGTCAGCGGCAAACGCCATTCGCCTTCGGCGCGGTAAAGCAGAATGATCACCGCGGCGTCGCGCGCGTTCGCAGGCGCAGGCCCAAAGTGCCGACCATAACTGAGCGCTGGCGCAAACCGGCTGCGCGACTCGCGCGGCGGCAAGTCGGTCGCCAACCGCATGACCAGCCACTGCGGCAGCGGATCGAGCGCAAGACTCCCGAGCGCTCTGAGGCGATCTATCGCGTTCTGTTCCATCGCGTCGTCTTTCGTAGCTCCGTTCCCCATCCACATCGCCATGGGCGATCGTTTTTCGTTCCCATCCCTGTCTGCGGCCATTGTAACGCAGGCACGGCAATTTCGCGCCGAAGGCAAACCGCCGCGCCGGCGGACTCTTGGATCCCGGCCGTTCGGGTGTTACGCTTCTCTGCGTCATGACCTAACGGGTTTACCCCCTTCGCACCCCCACTTGGCGCTTCGCATGAAAATCACAGGCATTGAAACGCACGTCTGCAACGCGCGGATGCGCAATTGGATCTTTGTCAAAGTCCTGACAGATCAGCCCGGACTCTGGGGTTGGGGCGAGGCCACGCTCGAATGGCACACGCGCAGCGTGGTGGGGGCGATCGAGGATCTGGCGCCGCTGCTGATCGGCGAAGATCCCACGCGCGTGGAATACCTGTGGCAGATGATGTTCCGGCAGCATTTCTGGCACGGTAATGGCGTCGTGCGCGGCACGGCAATCAGCGGTATCGACATCGCCCTGTGGGATATTCTCGGCAAGGTCCACAACGTCCCCTGCCACAAACTCTGGGGAGGCCCTGTCCGCGACACGATTCGGCTCTATTGCCATCTGGGCGGCGGCAAGATGGAAGACATCTACGAAACCAATCCGGCCGACGCCGCGCGGTTTGCCGAGTTGGCGCTGCGCAGCGTGGAAGAAGGCTACACGGCGATGAAGACGATGGCCGTGCCACCAACAATGCCGCTGGAAGGACTCCAGCCGATCCGCTATGCCGAAGCTTGCGTCCGCGCCATGCGCGACGCCGTGGGGGATGGGATCGATCTGATGGTCGATTGCCACGCGCGTCCTTCGCCGCGGATGGGCCTGATGTTTGCTCAGGCGCTCGATCCGTACGGCCTGTACTGGCTGGAAGAACCGTGCTGGCCCGAATCGGCCGAGGCAATGGCCGACATCCAGCGCGCCGTGCGCACGCCCATCGCCACCGGCGAGCGACTGATAGGGCAGCACGCGTTCCGAGACTTTTTTGAAAAACGGGCATTCAGCGTGGCCCAGCCAGATATCACGCACTGCGGCGGCTTGAGCGAAGCGCGGCGCATCGCGGCGATGGCCGAGGCGTATCGCGTGGCGCTCGCGCCCCACAACCCACAGGGTCCGGTCAGCACTGCGGCGTCGCTTGAGTTTGGCTTTGCCACGCCGAGCTACATCATTTGCGAGACGGTCCATCTCGACGTTCCATGGCGACAGGACGTTGTGCAAGAGAGTCTGGTGATCGAGCCCGTCGGGCAATTGGTTCGTCCCGGCAATAAGCCTGGCCTGGGTGTTGAGATCAACGAAGCCGCGGTCAAGAAGCATCCATTCGCGCAAGAATTGCCGCAACGGGTCTTCTATAGCGACGGCAGCATTGGCGACTGGTAGCGTTGTTGCGCCGCGCACGCTCACTGCGCAACGATCGACCTCATGGCGCGCGGTTTTGGGGGCGGCTCATTCGCCTCTTGATAGCGCGACCACTCGATCAATCCGGCCAGCCAGGCGAAACTGGCCAACGCTGTCAGTAGCGCCCACGGGGCCATGTCTCGCTTGAGCATCGTGTCGTACAGGCCGTGCAGAATCATCGGCCCAGCCAGGGCGATCAACACCACTACGGCCAGTTCCTTCCAATCGAGATCCTCCGCCAGTTTGTTCCGCTGATGCCAGAGCGTGATGCCGACCGCGGCGGACCACACGGCGTGGAGTGCCACGCACGATACGAACCGCACGATGTAGATATTGGACGTTTGGATGCCGTTGTAATAGTCCGATGAATACATGATTCCTTCGGCGACGCCAAAACCGACGCCGCTGGCCAGCTCCAGACGCAGGCGCCTCGCCAATCGATCCCTTGAGGGCTGCGCATCCGCAGTAGCATCGGCGCCGCCTTGACCAGCTCCTCGCACATCCCAACGCCAAACGTGTAGCCGAAAAAGCTCAGCAGAAATCCATTCTCCGGATCGCTAGCGCACTGGTAACTGAAGGCGATGAACTTCAGGACGTAGAACGCAATCAGAATCACGATATTGCCGCGGAAGAGAATTCCGTTCGTCAGCGAAGCGGCTAGTTGAATCAACAACAGCGAGATAATGCCCAGCGTGGCCGTGGAGGCTCCAACGGCTAGCAATTGCTGCGCATTAGCGGTCCCCCTTTTAAACAGAAAAATGGCAACCGCCAGAAACGCGCCCGCCGACGCGAACGCGTAGATCCAATGGACCCAGGTTTGCTTCGAAAGATGGGCGCCTGCCAGTCGTTGGTCCGGCAGCGCCGTCAGGATTGAGTCGAGATCGGCGCCCTCGCCGTCAGCGCCCTGAAAGGCCTCGGGATGTTCTTCGTACGCCTGCTCGAATCGTTCCACCACGCTACCATCTTCGGCAAAGACCGAAAACGCGAGTGGAATGATCGCCAGCGAAAGCAACAGGTATAAGAATCTCCTCGGCCCAGCCGGCGCCTCGGTCGATCGCACGACCTTTGACGCGGACCGCGGCGTGGCCGGTCGTGTCACGACGCCGGAGTTCGTTCCGACCGCCACGAGCGCGCTGTTCTCGGACGCCATGACGCCAGCCGGCTTTCCGTTAGACTGCGCTGGCGCCGTCGTCGTGGACCGTCTTACTGGCGCAGTGGGGGGTGAGGAAGGGAGGTCCGAAATCTGGTATTCGTCCACATCCGGCGGCGGAGGTCGCTTGACCGCAGTAGGCTGCACGCGCGCTGCGAGGCGCAGGCTTGGACGCGGCGCTTGCGGAAGGAGCGGCGCTTGCAGAAGGAACTGAGGGGGATGCGGCCGGCACGAGGATCTTTGTCTTACACTGCGGACAAGACGCTTGCTTGCCGGCCGCCGCGTCCGGCGCGCTCAAGTTCTTAGCGCACGCGGGACAGACCACCCGAATAGGCATCAGACCAACTCCTGCCACGTTGGGACATGAGCCCATTCAAAAGAGCTCAAATAATTCGCTGTTGAGCCCAAACCGGCGGTTAAGGTTACGCAAGCAAAAATGGCCGAATGTGCTCTTCACAACCCAATCCCTGGCCCGAAGCGCCAACTCCAAACGCCAACATGCGGCGCCGAGGCGGATTGCTCCGCTCGACGCGCGCATATTGGCACACACACTGCGAAAATTGGTTTTCGCCGTCACGCCGGGCGGGGGTGTCTTTTGGCGAC
>Ga0105047_10006666_pt1 | contig 19562 bp, 14 predicted proteins | sample MAT04_FD_78384 | JGI IMG/M metagenome (GOLD analysis project Ga0105047, IMG submission 78384) | Freshwater microbial communities from Lake Fryxell liftoff mats and glacier meltwater in Antarctica - MAT-04 (megahit assembly) | ecosystem: Environmental > Aquatic > Freshwater > Ice > Liftoff...
GCCCTCGCGCTCCTCGGCGCGCTCAACGGCATCGTCACCTGGTGGCGTCCCGAGGGCGACCGCTCGCCCGAGGCCATCGCCGCGTCGTACGCAGACACCCTGGTCGGAGGAATGCTCCCATGAGCCCCCACGGCAACGGCACGACCGGCAGGCCCGCCGCGCAGAAGCGCCCCAAGAAGGTGGCGCTGACGCTCCGGGTCAACGGGGAAGACCACGAGGTCCTCTTCGTGCCGCACAAGACGCTGCTCGAGGTCCTCCGCGAGGAGATGGGCCTCACGGGCACGAAACACGGGTGCGAACTCGGCGAGTGCGGCACGTGCACCGTCGTCGTCGACGGCGAGCCCATGCTCTCGTGCCTGCTGCTGGCGGTCGAGTGCGACGGCCGCGAGATCACGACCGTCGAGGGCCTCGCCACCGCGCAGGGCCCACACCCGCTGCAGGAGGCCTTCGCCGACCTCAACGCGGCGCAGTGCGGCTACTGCACCCCGGGCTTCCTCTGCGCCAGCAAGGCCCTGCTCGACCGCAACCCCTCGCCGTCGCGCGCGCAGATCCGCGACGACCTCGCGGGCAACCTCTGCCGCTGCACCGGCTACGCGAAGATCTTCGAGGCCGTCGAGCGCGCGGCCGCCGTGATGCGCGGCGAGCCGGTCCCGCCGCTGCCCGGCAACGAGCCGGACGTCGCGGCGCCGCCCAAGGGGCCCGCCGCCGGGGAGGTGACCCGTGGCGCCTGACCCGAAGCAGCCCCCGTTCAAGACCATCGGCAAGTCGCCCCGCAAGGTGGACGGGATGGCCAAGGTCACCGGCGCGACGAAGTTCGCCGACGACCTGTCCATGCCGCGGATGCTCCACTGCAAGCTGCACCGCAGCCACGTCGCGCACGCGAAGATCCTCGCCATCGACACCTCCGAGGCCGAGGCCCTGCCCGGCGTCGTGGCCGTGATCACCGGCAAGACGATGCCGATCCCGTTCGGCATCCTCCCCGTCTCGCAGGACGAGCACGCGCTCTGCGTCGAGCTCGTCCGCTTCGTGGGCGACCCCGTCGCCGCCGTCGCGGCGGTGGACGAGGAGACCGCCTTCGAGGCGGCCATGAAGATCAAGGTCACCTACGCGCCGCTCAAGCCGATCTTCTCGGCCGAGGCCGCCCTCGAGAACCCCGAGCCGCGCATCCACGACTACGGCGACGAGGGCAACGTCCACAAGAAGATCTCCATGGAGTTCGGCGACGTCGAGCAGGGCTTCGGCGAGGCCGACGAGGTCTTCGAGGACACGTTCTTCTTCGAGGGCAACACGCACCTGCCCATGGAGCAGCACGCGACCCTCGCGTGGCGCGACCCCGACGGCAAGCTGACCGTCTGGTCCTCGACGCAGACGCCGCACTACCTGCACCGCGCCATGAGCAAGGTGCTCGAGATGCCGCCCTCGCGGGTGCGCATCGTCGCGTGCCCGAACGGCGGCGGCTTCGGCGGCAAGAGCGACCCCTTCAACCACGAGATCGTCGTCGGCAAACTCTCCATGCTGACGAACCGGCCCGTGAAGATCGCCCTCACCCGCGAGGAGGTCTTCTACTGCCACCGCGGCCGCCACCCCGTCCTCATGCACTTCAAGACGGGCGTCAAGAAGGACGGCGCCATCACGGCCATGGCGTGCAAGACGCTTCTCGACGGCGGGGCCTACGGCTCCTACGGCGTCGCCTCCACGTACTACACGGGCGCGCTCCAGACCGTCACCTACCAGGTGCCGCACTACCGCTTCGACGGCGTCCGCTGCTTCACCAACAAGCCGCCGTGCGGCCCCAAGCGCGGCCACGGCACGCCCCAGCCGCGGTTCGGCCTCGAGGTCCAACTCGACAAGATCGCGGAGCGCCTGGGCCTCGACCCGGCGGAGATGCGCCTGCGCACCCTCCAGCCGGCGAACTCGGTCACGGCGAACTACCTGAAGATCGGCTCCATGGGCCTCGGCGCCTGCATCCGCAAGGTCGTCGACGCCTCGGGCTGGAAGGACAAGCACAAGAAGTTGCCGCGCGGCCGCGGGGTGGGCCTCGCGTGCTCGTCGTACATCAGCGGCGCGGGCCTGCCCATCTACTGGAACGCGCTGCCGCACTCGGGCGTCCAGCTGAAGATCGACCGCGGCGGCGGCGTCACGGTGTTCTGCGGCGAGACCGAGATCGGGCAGGGGTCCGACACGGTGCTGGCCCAGTGCGTCGCCGAGGTGCTCGGCCTCGACCTCCTCGACCTGCGGGTCGTCGTCGCCGACACCGACCTCACCCCGGTGGACCTCGGCTCCTACAGCAGCCGCGTGACCATGATGATGGGCAACGCCGCCATCCAGGCCGCCGAGCGCGCCCGCGAGCTCATCGCGAAGGCCGTCAGCGAGAAGACGAAGGTGCCCGTGGCCCAGCTCGAGTTCGCGGGCGGGCGCGTGTTCGACGTCTCGGACCCGACGGGCAAGACGTCGATGACGTTCGCCGAGGCGGCCGTGGTCGGCGAGGCCAAGTGGGGGACGCTCGGGACCGTCGGGTCGTACACCCCGCCGCCCTCGCCGGGCCGCTACCGCGGCGCGGGCGTGGGCCCGTCGCCGGCCTACTCCTACACCGCGGCCGTCGTGGAGGTGGAGGCCAGCGAAGACACGGGCATGGTGAAGGTCACGAAGGTCTGGGTGGCGCACGACATCGGCCGCGCGATCCACAAGGCCATGGCCATCGGCCAGGTCGAGGGCGGGGTCTACATGGGCCTCAGCGAGGCGCTCATGGAGGAGATGACGTACCGGGGCAACCGGTTCGGCGTCCACAAGTTCCCGTCCATGCTCGAGTACAAGAGCCTCACGACCCTGGAGATGCCCGAGGTCGAGACGTTCCTCGTGGAGGACCCCGACCCCAACGGCCCCTTCGGCGCGAAGGAGGTGGGCCAGGGCCCGCTCCTCCCGATGATGCCGGCCGTGGCGAACGCGGTGTACGACGCGCTCGGCGTCCGGGTGGACGAGATCCCGGTGTCGCCCGAGAAGGTGCTCCGGGCGCTCGCGAGCAAGGACCGGCGCTTCGGGCCGAAGAAATTCCCCGTCATCCCCATGCCGCCCGTCACGAAGGTGCTGACGCCGGCCCAGGGCGGCACGGGCCGCGCGACCGAGCACGAGACGCAGGCGGGAGGGGTCCGGTCATGATGCGGCTTCCGGCGTTTAAGTACCTCGCGCCCCACTCGGTGGCCGAGACGGTCCTCATGCTCTCGAGCGAGGGCCCGGGCGCGACCGTCGTCGCGGGCGGGACCGACCTCTACCCGAACATGAAACGGCGCCAACATGTGCCGAAGACGCTCGTGTCGCTCCGGCGCGTGGCGGACCTCCGCGGCGTGCATGCCGCCGGCGACGGCTCGCTCCGCATCGGCGCGAACACGACCCTCATGACCCTCGAGCGCGACGCGCGCCTGCAGGCCGAGCGGCCGGCCCTCTGGGCCGCGATCCGCTCCATCAGCACGCCCATCCTCCGGACCATGGGCACCCTCGGCGGCAACGTGCTGCTCGACACGCGTTGCAACTACTACGACCAGAACCTCGAGTGGCGCCGCGCCATCAACAACTGCCTGAAGTGCGAGGGCGACACCTGCTGGACCGCGCCGGGCAGCGACCGCTGCTGGGCCGTGAACAGCAGCGACTCCGTGCCCGTGTTGATCGCGCTGGGGGCCCGGGCCCGGCTGGCGAGCCCGCGCGGGCACCGTGAAGTGCCCGTGGAGTCGCTCTACCGCGACGACGGGATCGCCTACCTGACGAAGGACCACGACGAGGTGCTGACCGACCTCGTGTTGCCGCCGGTGAACGGCTGGCGGAGCCACTACGGCAAGCTGCGGCGCCGCGGGACCTTCGACTTCCCCGTGCTGGGCGTGGCGACCGCGCTCCGCTTCGAAGGCGACCGCGTGGCCGAGGCGCGCATCGTCTTGAACGGCGTCGGTTCCTCGCCGATCCGCTGCACGGACGCCGAAGGCGCGCTGCTGGGCAAGCGGATCGACCTCGAGACCGCGAAGGCCGCGGGCGAGATCGCGTTCCGGCCGGCGAAGCCGCTCGACAACACCGACTTCGAGAACGCCTGGCGCAAGAAGATGGTGAAGGTCTATGTTCGAGACGGATTGATGTCTCTCTCCTAGGGCGACCGCGGGGCGGGCGGGCCGGGACCTCGCGATCGCCGGGCTCGCGTACGAGAGGCGTACGCGTCGCCCCGCGGTCGCTCGTGCGGCCCGTCCGCCCCGCGGTCGCTGTCGTGGCTCGGCAGGAGGCGTTGGGTCGCCCCGCGGTCGGCGTCCGGGACGAGAGAGAGAAACGAAGAGGCGGAACGAAGGAGAGGAGGGAGGGAGAGGACGGGAGGGAGGACCGGCGAGGCGCGCGCTGGCTTTCGGCTGGACGCGGTCGGCCCCGTCCGTAGGCTCGTCGCCGTGGCGATCAAGACCTCGTTCCGCACCAAGCTTGTCCTCGCCTTGTGCGGGCTCTCCTTCCTGACCGCGGCCCTGGTGCTCCAAGGGGCCTGGCGTCGGGCCCGCGAGGCCCAGATTGAACACCTCCGGCGGCTCCTCGAGGCGGTTGCCGCCGCCGTCGCGCCCACCATCGATGGCGACGCACACGCCGCGTTCGACCCCACACAGGCGAGCGCCCCGACGCAACCGTACGAGCTCGAACTCCGCAAGCTCGGCGCGCGCGTGCGTGCGGCGCACGCACGCTTCCAGGAGGTCTACACCCTCGGTCGGCTCGGCGAGCCGGGCCCCGGCAAGGGCCGCCTCGTGCTGGCGGAGAAGGACGACCAGCTCGGCACGGTCTACGACTACGCCCGCTTCCCCGCCATGGTGCGGGCCCTCGAGGGCCCGGCGTCGGACGACGACCTCACCGAGGACGAGTACGGTGTCACGATCTCCGGCTACGCGCCGATCCGGGACGCCGCCGGTCGGACCGTCGGGCTCCTCGGCATCGACGTCGACGCGAAGACCGTCGCGGAGATGCGGATCCAACTGCTGGCGATCCTCGCGCTCGGCATCGCGGGCTCCGCCTTGGTCTCCGGCGTCCTCGGGGTCGTCCTGGCGTCCCGGATCAACCGCCCCGTGCGCGTCCTCTCCGACGCCATGGACCGCGTCGCCGCCGGCGACCTCGGCGCCCGCGCCATCTGGGCGAGTACCGACGAGTTCGGCCGGCTGTCGACGAACTTCAACCGGATGGTCGAGGGGCTCGAGGAGCGGCAGCGTCTCAAGCAGTCGCTCGCCCTGGCCATGGAGATCCAGCAGAACCTGCTGCCTGGCGGCCCGCCCTCCGTGACCGGCGTCGACGTCGCGGGCTTCTCCGACTACTGCGACGAGACCGGCGGTGACTACTTCGACTACCCGCGCACGTGGGAAGTTCCCGGAGGGCGGGTCGCGCTCACCGTCGGCGACGTGACCGGCCACGGCATCGGAGCTGCGCTCCTCATGTCCACGGGCCGCGCGGTCCTGCGCAGCCACGCCGAACGCGACGTCGCCCCGGGCCGGATGCTCGCGCCCGGCGACCTCCTCGAGGTCGTGAACCGCCACCTCGCGCACGACGCGACGTCGGGCAGGTTCATGACGCTCTTCTACGGCGTCCTCGACCCCGACGCGGGCACGATCGTCTACGCGAACGCCGGTCAGGGCGGGTGCTTCGTCCTCCACGCGGAGGACGGCCGGTGGGAGGAGATGCCCGCGTGCGGCCCGCCGGCGGGCGTGATCGACGGGATCCGGTTCCCCGAGGCGTGCGTCGAGCACGTCCGCCCGGCCGACGTCGTCGTGCTCGCCACCGACGGCGTCTGGGAGACGACGAGTACCGCCGGCGCGCCGTTCGGCTACGAGGGCCTCGAGCGCGTCGTCCGCGCAAACGCGCACGGGAGCGCGCAGGCGATCGCCGACGCCGTGCGGGCGGCGGTCGAGGCGCACCGCGGCACGGGCCCGCAGACCGACGACGTCACGCTCGTGGTTGCGAAGCTGCGGCCCTTCCGCGTGACGACGTAGGCCGGGGACGGCGGCGGCCCGCGTCGGGCCTCGCGTCCCGGGTCGTCCGTCAGCGGGTCGCGCGGGGGAGCGTGTGGACCTCGATCACCGAGCTGTCGGGTCGCCGCGAGGTCGGTGTCGAGGCCGAGGTCGCCCGCGACGACGAGGCGTAGCGTGCCGGTCGGCGACGGCCGGTCGCGGACGACGTGGTCGTCGCCGAGCGGGGCCCCGTCGGCGAGGAAGCCGTCGTGCCGGACGGCGCCGGGGGCGGCGATCGGGAGCGTCCCCTGGGGGTCCGTCGTCGCGGCGGGCTCGGTGACGACGGCGCCGTAGGCCGTCGTCGGGCCCACCTCGACGCCGCCGACGGACGCGGTCGCCGTGCGCCATGCGATCACGATCGTGCCCGGGGACGGCACCCCGACGATCGGCCCGTGGACGACGCCCGCCGGGAACGGCGACGCCGTCGCTTCGGCGTCTCCGCCGCCGCCGCACGCCGCGGACGTCGCGCCGAGCCGCGCGAGCAGGGGGAGGAGGAACCGGCGGGTACGGAGCCTCGGGTCCATCATCGGCGGTTCGGCGGGGGGCACGCGCGGAAGGCGCAGGCACCGGTTGGTCGCGGGCCCGGGCCCCGGGTGTGGTGCAATCCGCCGGTCGTGAGCGCGCCTGACCCCCGCCCGGACGCCGTCGCCCACCGCATCCTGGCGGAGGCCCGCGCGCCGCGCCGCCCGCGGCGGATCGCGTGCCTGACGGAGGAGACCGTCGAGATCCTCTACGGCCTCGGCGCCGGCGACCTCGTCGTGGGTGTCAGCAAGTACGTGGAGCGGCCGCCGGAGGCGAAGCAGAAGCCGCAGGTGTGCGCGTTCGTGAAGGCCGACTTCGAGGCGGTCGCCGCCCTCGAACCCGACCTCGTCCTCTGCTTCAGCGACCTGCAGGCCGAGATCGCCGCAGAGTGCGCGCGGCGTGGGATGAACGTCGTCGTGTTCAACCAACGCAGCGTCGCGGAGATCCTCGGCGTCGTGCTCGCGGTGGGGGGGCTCGTGGGGCTCGAGGCGCGCGCGCGTGAGCTCGTCGTGACGCTCACCGCCCACATCGAGGTCGTCGCGGCGCGGGCCTCGCGTCTCCCGCGCCGGCCGCGCGTCCACGTCGAGGAGTGGGACGAGCCGCTCATCACCGGGATCCGCTGGGTGGCCGAGGTGGTCGAGTTGGCGGGGGGCGCCTATCTCTTCCCCGAGCGGGCGTCCGGCGCGGCGGCGAAGGAACGGATCGTCGCGCCCGAGGAGGTCGTCGCCCGCGACCCGGAGGTCATCCTTGCGTCGTGGTGCGGGAAGACGGTGCGTCCCGAGGTGATCCGCGCCCGGCCCGGCTGGGACGCCACGACGGCGGTGCGCACCGGCCACGTCCACGACGTGTCGCCGACGATCCTCCTCCAGCCGGGGCCGGCAGTGCTTACGGACGGACTCGACGAGGTGCACCGGCTCATCGTGGCGGCGGCCACGAGCCGATAGGGGAGCGGCGGCCGTTCCCCACAGACGGTCTTGGGGGCGGGCGGACCCGGTCTCGGGGGCTGGCGTGCCCGGGCAGCCCCCCCCGGCCGCCGGGACCCCTTCAGTTCGCGGGGGGTACGCGTCGATAGCGACTCGGCGTCCCCGGGGTCCGGAACCCACCGGGGGCGCTCACCTCCGGGTGTTCTCGGAGGCGAACACCTCCCACGGCACGGGACGCGTCCGTTCGGACGCCGTGTGCGGGGGGCCGTGGGTTCCGCGAGGTCTCGCCGTGCTCGCCGACCCTCCCGCGCCGCTCCGTCGCGCCGTTCGATCCCGTCGAGCGGCGCCATCCTCGCGTCCGGCGGCCCGCGGCATCGCGCTGCTCTGGGCCATGCTCGCCGCCATGCTCATCGCGGGGATCATCGTCTCCGGCACGGGGACGCAGCTCGCCATCGACCGCATGGGCGATGCCGAATTCGCGGCCGAGGGGCAGGCGCGCGCGGTCGCGGAGGCCGGCGTGATCGACGGGCTGGCCTGGTTCCGCCGGCAGCAGACCCAGCCCGCCACGACGTTCGCCCCCCAGCGCAACCTGCTTGCGATCCCGTACGTCAACGACACCGACGACACGGCGGTGGGGCTCGTGCGCGAGTACGAGATCATGCCGTCGCTGTGGGGCCGCTACGAGGTCCGCAAGCCGGTGGCCGCCGAGGCGTTCACGGACAGCAACGTCAACGGCAGGTACGACTACGGCGAGGCGTTCACGGACACGGATGCCGACGGGCGGCGCGACCCCGCGCGTGAGACGCGCGACGTCTCGACGACGCGGGGCTTCGCCGGCGCGGGCACGGTCTGGCGCGTCGTCAGTCACGGCCGCGTCTACCGCCGACGCAACGCGGCGCAGCCGTTGGGCTCGGCGTCGAACCCCCGCATCGCCGGCGTGACCGTCGCGGCGGAGATCCGGCGGTTCGTGATGGTGCCGCCCGCGGTGGCGGCGCTCTGCGTCCAGACCGCGTCGACCACCGTGATCGGCGCGCGCGCCCGCATCGTCGGCGGTGCCAAGGGCGGCCTGATCAACAAGTCGAGCACGGGCACGCCGACGACCGGGTCGGCGGAGATCACGGGCACGCCCGCGAAGGGCACGATCACGCCCTACGACGACACCACCGAGGGCATGTTCGGCGTCTCCATGGCCGAACTCAAGTCGATGGCCGACGCGTCGTGGTCGAACGCAGACGCCTTCCCTCAGAAGATCGGCGACTACTCCCTCAACGTCGTGCCCGGGCCGATCACCTTCACCGACGTCCGGCCGCTCCGCGGCACCGGGATCGTCGTCGTCGACGGCGACGCGACGTTCGCCGCCGGGAGCAACTCGTTCTTCAACGGCATGCTCGTCGTCCGCGGCAAGCTGACCGTGCGTGGTCCGGTCTACGTCCGCGGGACCGTGGTCGTCACCGGCGCCGCCGACGTCACCGGCACGGGTGGCGACTACAGCGAGCTGATCTACGACGCCAACATCCTGGGCGAGGTCCTCACGCTCCTCGGGCAGTACCGCTTCTCGACGGCGACCTACGCCGAGGCCAACACGCTGCCCGACGGGACGCCGGACGAAGAGGACCTGATCTACCTGCAGAACCAGGGCAAGACGCTGCCGGGGGCGGCGATGCCGAGCACGCTCGACGACAGCCTGCCGCCCCCGGGCATGAGCTGAGCGCGAAGGAGCCCCCCGTGAACCCCGAACCCGCCCGCCTCGGCTCGCCCCTCCGGAGGATCCGCGTGAACCGCCCCGCCCGCCGCGCACGCGGCTTCTCGCTCCTCGAGATGCTCGTCGCCGGGACGATCATCGCGGTCGTCGGCATGGCCGGCGCCGCCTACGTCTCGCGCTCCACCCAGGGCGCCGACTGGTCCCGCGACCGCGTGTTCGCGCGGCAGAAGGCGCTCTCGATCCTCTCGGAGCTGAAGTCGTTCGTGGAGGGCTCCACGAACCAGGCCGCGGACGAGCTCGACGGGTTCGACGATGGCTTCGCGTACAACCCGTCGCTCACGATCACGCCCGACCCGATCCGTCCGGAGACGCTCGCGGCGCCGAACCACCCCTTGTCGGGCAACGTGGCCGAGGGGGCGGCGGAGTGGCGCTGGTACCGGCAGATCTCCGTCCGTCGCTTCACCGGCGTGATCACGCGCGACCTGCGCGTCTGCACGGTCCGCATCTACCGCCACCGCGCGGGCGCGTCGCTCCCCGGCGTCCAGATGGCCGAGGTGTCGTCGGTCGTGCGGACGGTCGCCGACTCGTACCCCACCAGCCAGGTCTACGACGTCTACCTCCTGGCGCTCGAGAACATCCCGGGATGGTGGGTCTACATGGACGCCATCCGGCCGTTCATCGACGCCACGCTCCAAGACCTCGAGGCGCGCAACCCCGGCCTCGTCTTCCGGACGCACTGGGTGACGACGAGCGGGTACGGCCGCGACGAGGAGTACGCGCCGTACACCAACGAGACCCGGATCAGCACCGACAACACCCCGTGGGGCTACGTCTACCCGGGCAAGATGCCCTCGGGGCTGGCGGCGAGCCGCTACTTCGTGCCGTCCGCGATGCGCGCCCGCATGAACCTCGACGGCGAGACCGCGCCGACGTTCCAGAACGGATACCGCGCCGCGGAGACGTTCGCCGACCTGAACGGCAACGGCACGTACGACTGGAGCGAGACGTACACCGACAGCAATGGCAACGGCCTGTGGGACGGCGCGCTCGCGGTGCCGTACGCGCTGGCCGACCAGCACAACCACGCGATGCGATGGCCCGACGAGGACCGGAAGTTCCGCGCCCGCGTCGCGGCCGGGCTCGACGTCGATGACACCCCCACGTACCGCCTCCTGCTCGACCGCATGATCGCGGACCCGGCGCGCTTCCACAACGCGATCTTCATCAACCTGCACGGCGAACTCCTCCCCATGCCGGCCGTCCGGAACTACTCGGACGCGGCGAAGGACCCCGTCGCCCGGCCGGGTTGGCGCGTCGTGACGCACCCCGAGTCGCTCCTCGTGCGGCGGGTGGCCGGCGAGGCGCAGGCCGTCGCGACGTCCGCCCGCTACCGCGTCTACGCGTACAAGACCGAGTTCCCGACGACGGAGCCCGTGATGACGCTCCGCGAGCCGATCCACGACCTGAACAAGAACGGGCAGTGGGACGCCGGCGAGCCCTTCCAGGACTGGAACGGGAACGGGGCCTACGACGGCCTGGCCGCGGTCACCGTCGAGTTGGCGGGGATCGACGCGACGGCCGCGGTCAACGCCGCGACCAGCCCGACGCTCGTCGTCAAGGCGCTCGCGGGCGGCGTCGACGCCGACGGCAGCGGGGCGATCGACGTCTACGCGCCCTGGACGAACGCGCGGACCTACCCCGAGACCTGGACGGACGCGAATGCCGACGGCCGCTTCAACCGCGCCGAGGCGTACTTCGACCTCAACGGGAACGGCGCGTTCAACGCCGGCGAGCCGTGGACCGAGGTCGACGGCAACGGCGCGTTCACGGCGGCGACCGAGACGTTCGTCGACGGGAACGCGAACCTCCTGCCGGACCTGACGGACGGGCCGGCGGACGTGTTCACCGACACCAACGCCAACGGGAAGTGGGACGCGGCGGAGCCGTACCTCGACGCGAACGGCAACGGCGTCCGCGATGTCGCGACGGCGCCGATCCTGCCCTGGCGGGCTTGGAACTCGGCCGTGGACGACCAGAACCCGCCGTCGCGGACCGCGTACGTCGTCGCGTACGGCGAGCCCTACCGGGACGTCAACGGCAACGGCGCCTGGAACGGGGCCGAGCCGCTCCTCTACGACAACAACGGCAACGGCGTGTGGGACGGCGGCTACCGCCGCGGCGAGATGTGGTTCCGCACCCGCCTCGACGTCACGACGCAGACGACGATCGTCGAGCTCTACGGCACGCCGCTGTACTGCGGCGAGACGACCGACGGTCGCGGGCTCGACGCGACGCAGCGCCTCTACGACCTCGAGTACGTGCCGTGCCCCACGCCGGGCTCCGCCTCCGCGGCGGCGCCGTCGTTCGAGCGCGACCTGTACACCACCACCGTCGACGTCCCGAAGAACACGGCCCGTTGGACCCTCGAGGTCCCGATGGCGACGCTCAAGGCGAAGCTGGCGAGCCCGGTCGGCGCGAACAACGGCGACACGATCGACCGCGTGCTCGAGGTGCGGACCCGCTTCGGGACCGACCTGACGACCGGGACGACGTACCCCGTGCGCAACGCGCCGACCAACCTGTCGCGGGCGTACTCGTACTTCAACGACCTCTCGACGAAGATCCCGTTCTCCGAGCGCTACCAGTTCCAGGGGGACCCGCGCCACAGCCCGTACGCCGACACCGCGCGCTACGGGACGACGTTCAAGCACGGCCACAACTGGTACTTTGACGACTTCAACGGCAGCGTCGATGCGCGTCCGAAGTGGCTCGGCTTCGAGGCGGCCCGGTTCGCCGACGGGTGGACGGGCGTCCAACAGCTCGACACCGCCCGGTACTTCCACTGGCTGCGGTCGGCGATCACGACGACGGAGGCCGTGTACACGACGCTGACGGGCTTCTCCTACTACTATCTCTCGGTCGGCGGCGACGTCGGGTACGACGCGGCCAACGGCTTCCCGAGCTCGGTCCCCGTCAACGGGAGCCCGTTCGGGAGCGCCACCGCCTCCGTGTACGAGGACACGATCGCTGGGGGCGGCACGGCCGGCATCGGTGGCAGCCAGAAGTACCTCCGCGCGAACAACGGCTCCACGGGCTCGATCCGGAGCGGCGGGCACTGGTGGAGCAAGCCCTGGCTCGGTGAGCTGTGGCAGGACACGGCCTACGCCGGGCAGTGGGCGCCGTGGGGCAACCTGCGCGCGGCGACCGGGGCCCTTCCGCAGACCTACCGCCTGATGGCCCGCGGCAGCGCCCCCGCGGCGCAGCAGCCGGCGGGCACCGTACTCGCCAACCGGCAGGCCCGCACCGGCGAGCCCGGGAGCACGTCGTACTTCAACATCGGAACCGCGAGCGCGACGTTCCACCACCAGTACCGGGACGGGGCGAGCGGCGACGTCGTGGGCGACGGGCCGCAACTCGCGTCGAACTACAACTTCCCGCTGCCCACGTCGGCCGCGATCAGCCGCCCGTTCGCCCTCGCGGCGAGCGGGGACGGCGGGGTCGGCAGCGAGTTCTCGTACACCACGGAGTACCCGAGGTTCACCGCGACCAAGGTGGCCGACTTCTACAACCACCAGTCCGGGACCCTCGGCAGCGCCCTCGTCCGCCACGTCGACCCCAGCGGCACCCGGGCCGCGCACATCGTCGTGAACGGCATCGACCGCACGGTGGGCTCCGGCTCGGCGTTCATCTCGCGCTACGCGCTCATCTCGCTCGTGCACTCGGTGTTCGCCGCGGGGCTCGCGGGGCCGGGGCGGGTGAAGCAGCTGCCGCGCGTGCAGATCGTGGCGCCGACGAACGTCACGGAGATCTACAGCCCGGCCGCGCTCGCCATCCAGTGGAAGACCGAGTGGAAGCGGTGGGACGGGCTGAAGTACACGACCGCCTACGCGAACACGTTCGCCGAGGCGGAGAGCGACCTCGCCTACGTGCTCACGCTGTCGCGCGACGGCGGGCACTCGTGGACGAACCTCAAGACCGGGGCGGTGGCCACGCCGGGGACGCTGCCGCGCACCGCCCTCGGGGCCGTCGACGCCGCGAGCATCTGGCTCGACGCCGGGACCGGCAACGAGTCGTGGAGCCTGAGCACGCCGGCCGCGAGTTACCCCGAGGGCTCGTACTTCATCCGCGTGGAGTGTTTCCGGCAGGCCGAGAACCTCCACTACGCCTTCCATCAGGAGAAGATCTATGTCCACCGCTGACCGACGCGCGCGGCGCGCGCGCCGCGCCGCGGGCTTCACGGTGCTCGAGATGGTCGTCACCACGGCCATCCTCGGGCTTACGACCCTGGTGATCGAGCGCACGATCACGAGCGTCACCGACGCCGAGCGCAGCCTCCGCTCCGTGCGCGCCACCGCCGACCGGTGCCAGGCCGCGGCCTACCACCTGCGCGACGAGGTCACGGGCGCGCGCCGGTTGTTCCAGGCCGACGCGATGGGCACCGGGTACCTCGCGAAGCTCGGGCTCCCCACGTCGATGCCCATCCTGGCCGGCTCCCGGCTCCCGGTGTTCGACGAGACGAAGTCGCTCGGGCCGGATGTGGCGGGGACGCCCATGACGGGCAACGTGCTGTTCTTCGTGCGCGACGCCGACCCGCTCCCGTGCATCGCCAACGCGGCCACGAAGAAGGTCCGGTTGGTGGACGCCTACCGGTTCGTCTGCTTCTACCTGACGGTGTCCCCGAAGACTCTCGTCGTCGGCGGCCCGCCGGCGCTCGACCTCGTGGAGTGGAAGAGCGAGCGGTTCCCGGCGTGGGCGCAGGTCACGGCGATCACCAGCAGCACCGAGAAGGTCGCCGTCGTCAAGGACCTCTACAACCGGTTCAACGTCGACTACCTCTGGGACTCGACCAAGTCGGCGTCCACCGGCTTCTTCGCCATCGATGGCGCGGGCAACATCAGCGCGACGGCGACGAATCCGTCGCAGATCCCCGAGGACCGGAACGTCTCGGCGCGGGGGCGGTTCGTCGTCTCGAATCTCGGCGTCGCCCGGACGGACATGACGTCTCGGCTCCGGCAGCCGATCTTCACGGTGGACGACCCGGCCACGTGGACGCCCCACGGGTTCGAGGTGAAGATCGCCTCGCCGTCCGGCGCGCGCCGCGTCTGGCTGCGTCTGACCATCGAGCAGCAGGCCGCCAAGGGGCGCGTGCCGGCTCATCAGACCGCGATCGTCGCGACGACCCGGGACGGGTAGCCCGGGGAGGGATCGTGCCCGCGCGCGGCCGGCCGGGGCGGCGCGCGCGGACCCGGCCTTGCGTCGGGGGGCCGGACGGGGTTCCATCGCCCCGTGGACGCCCCCCGCCCGCGCGTGTTCGCCGTCACGACGGACCTCGCGATGACCGGCTCGAAGCGCGTCCTCGTGGACGGCGCGGTCGGCCTGTCGCGCGCGCGCTTCCACTCCGGCGTGCTGCTCCTCTCCGACGTCGACCCCACGGACCCGCTCCGCGCGGAACTCGCGCGCGGCGGCGTTGACGTCCACCACGTGCGCGTGCGATCCCGCCTCGACCTCCGGGGCCTCGCCGCGTTGCGTCGCTGGATCCTCGACGTCGGCCGCCCGGACGTCCTCCACACGCACTGCGCGCGGAGCGCCGGCGTCGTCCGCGTCGCGTGCGCCAGCGTGCCCCGCGCGGTCCGGCCGCGGGTCGTGGTGCACTTCCACGGGACCGTCTCGCGCCGCGCCCTGCGGTGGAAGCACCGGGTGCTCGACCGCGTGCTGCGCGGGGCGACGGCCATGGTCCTCGCGCCGACCCGCCACTCGGCCGAGCGCGGGGCGCGGGTCCACGCCTTCCGGGGCCTCCCGAACCGGGTGCTGTCCAACGGGGTCGACCTCGGGCGGATCGCCCGTGCGGCGCGGCCGGTGGACGCCGTCCGCGCGTCGTGGGGGGTGCCGGCGGGGACCCGCGTCGTGCTGCTGCTCGGTCGGTGGGGGGCCGCGAAGGGCCACGACGTGCTCCTGGACGCGATCCCGCGCGTGCTGGCGCACCCCGAGCCCGTGCGCTTCGTGCTCGTCGCGCCCGAGGGCGGCGGCGAGTACCGCAGCGCGCTCGAGCGCCTGATCCAGCGGACGGCGCTGCGCCGCCACGTCGTGCTCACGGGGCGCGACACCGATCCGGGGTCCTGTTACGCGGCCGCCGACGTCGTGACGATGCCCTCGCGCGACGAGCCCTTCGGGCTGGTCGCCGTGGAGGCGATGGCGGCCGGGCGCACCCTGGTCGCGGCCCGGGCGGGCGGCCTCCCCGAGGTCTGCGGCGACGAGGCGGGGGTGCTCTGGGTCCCGCCGGGCGACCCCGGGGCGCTCGCGGACGCCCTCCTGACGGCGCTCGCGGAACCCCCCGAGGCGCGCGCCGCCCGCGCCGTCCGCGCCCGCGCCCGCGCGGCGCATTTCGCGCTGCCGTACTACCTGCGCGACCTGGAGAGCGTCTACGCCGACGTGCTGGGGCGGCCGGAACTCGGGGCCGTCGGGCCCGCAGGCGACCGGCCCGCGGCCTGACGGCAGGCCGCGCATCGCCCCGGCGGCACGGTGCGGGCCCCGGCGCCCCCGCTCGGTGCTTGCCGCGGCGCGGTCGGCGCGTCATCCTGCGCGTTCGATCATGCCCAAGCGCCCCCCGAAGACCCGTCCCGAGGACGCCAACGCCCTCCTGGCCCGCCGCAAGGGCCCCGTCTCGCGCTTCGTCGCGCACCACTACCGGCACTTCAATGCCGCCGCCCTCCTCGACGCCGCGAAGGGCTACGAGGCCCACATTGGCAAGGGGGGCAAGATGCTCGTCACGCTCGCGGGCGCCATGTCGACCGCCGAGCTGGGCCTCTCCCTGGCCGAGATGATCCGGCAGGACAAGGTGCACGCGATCGTCTGCACGGGCGCGAACCTCGAGGAGGACGTGTTCAACCTGGTCGCCCACGACCACTACGAGCGCGTCCCGCATTACCGCACGCTGACCTCGCAGGACGAGCAGGCGCTCCTCGAGCGCCACATGAACCGCGTCACCGACACCTGCATCCCCGAGATGGAGGCCATGCGCCGCATCGAGGGCGCGGTGCTCGCGGAGTGGGTGGCGGCCGACCGCGCGGGCGAACGCTACTTCCCGCACGAGTTCCTCTACCGCGTGCTGCGCAGCGGCAAGCTGCGCAAGCACTATCAGATCGACCCGAAGAACTCCTGGATCGTCGCCGCGTGCGAGCGGGACCTGCCGATCTTCGTCCCGGGCTGGGAGGACGCGACCCTCGGCAACATGTTCGCGGGCCACGTGATCGCGGGGGACGTGAAGAACGTCCACACCGTGCGCACGGGCATCGAGTACATGACCGTGCTCGCCGCCTGGTACACGAAGACCGCGAAGCGCCTGCGCGACGGCAACGGCTCGATCGGCTTCTTCCAGATCGGCGGCGGGATCGCCGGCGACTTCCCGATCTGCGTCGTCCCCATGCTTCACCAGGACCTGCGCCGCACCGGCATCCCGCTCTGGGGCTACTTCTGCCAGATCAGCGACTCGACGACGTCGTACGGTTCGTACTCGGGCGCGGTCCCGAACGAGAAGATCACGTGGGGCAAGCTGGGCATCGACACGCCCAAGTTCATCATCGAGAGCGACGCGACGATCGTCGCGCCGCTCGTCTTCGCCTGGGTGCTCGGCCAGTAGCCGGCGCGCGCGCCGCCGACGCGCGGGCCGCGGACCTCCCCGCGAAGGGTCGGCCCCTCTTGAGTCCGCGGTTCGTGTTCGCCGTGTTGGGCCCGGCGAGCAGGCCCCCCCGGCGGACCGCTCCTGCTCGCGCCCCCGATCGGGATGGGCTCGGGATCTCCGGGGGGGGACGCTCCTGGGGGGATTCTCCCGGGGGGAGACGCCGGCTCGCGGGGACGCGAGGCCCGGTTCACGGCGATCCCCCGGCCACCCCGCCGTCCGATTCCGCCCTCTTCCTCCCTCTTCCGCCCTCTTCCGCCCTCTTCCGCCCTCTTCCGCCCTCCCCGGCCCCCTCCCCGGCCCCCGGCCCCGGCCCCCTTCCTGGCCCCCGTCCTGGCCCCCGTCCCCCGGTCCGATTCCCGGCCCCTCTCCCCGGGTAGATCCCGGGCCGTGTGACCACTTTCGGGGACCACCGCTGTCCCCGGCGTAGGGCGGTCGTCCGTCCGCGTCTTGACCGGAGGCTGACGAACCGTGCCTCGGTGGCACTCCGACCGCCTCGGGGCTCCAGAATCGATGGGCGTCCGAGGCTAAAATCGACCATCGGTCGGATCGTCACGGCCGCTCGGTCCGGTCCGTCCCCTCTCCAGGATGGGCGGGCGTAGATCCTAAGTCATTATTTTGTAGGTACTTAAGTACGAAGTTCGTCGGGGCGACGCGGGCGGTCGGCGAAAATCGACCGCCGGGCGGATTTCGGCGGATCCAAAGTCTGCCCAGCGGCGTCTCAATCGGCGTGGGGGTTGCGATAGAGGTCGCAGCCGACACACGGCCGACACACGGTCGGTCGCCGGATTCGACCCCCGGTCGGGTGCGGCGGTTGGTGGGTTCAACGAAAGGCAGGATTCGATGACGCGCTCCTCGGTTGCTTCTGCGGTGGTCGCTTTTCCCCGTCCCCCGGTGGCGCCGACGCTGCCTCGGTTCGAGGCCGCGTTCCGCGCCGTAGAAGAGACCCTGAAGACCCTCGGCATCGACCGCCCGCACGAGTTGCGGTCGCCCGCAACCGTCGAGGAGGCCCTGGCCGGTGCCGCCTCGCTCGAGGGGACCCTCGTGATCATCGACCCCAACGAGCTCCGCAGCGCGGAGCTCGACCTCGAGGAGACCGTCGCGGACGAGCGTGGCGGCGGGACGTTCTTCGTCTCGCTCCCGACGTTCCATGAGCTCACCTCGCGGCGCATCCGCTTCCGTGACCTGGGGTCGTCGTCGACGGGCGTCGCGTTCCTCGACGAGGACGTTCACCCCGTGGGCTTCGGCAAATTCCGCTTCGCGCGCAAGCCGGCCGGCTACCGCCGCTGGCGCATCCTGATCGCGGACACCCCCGGCTTCCGCGTCGCGCTGGTCTCCCGACCGATCGCCGGTGGCGGCTTCGTCGGGCTCTGGACCGGCAACCCCGAGATGGTGGACGAGATCGTCAACCTGTTGCGCGGGGCCGCGCAGGCGTCGGGGCACGAGTTGCCGCCGTCCGCCTCGGCCGTGCCGGTCTCCCTCGGGATCGCCAGCGAGGACGAGGTGTGGCGCCAGGCCGCCGCCTTGCGCGGTCAGCGCGAGGTCCGCGAGGGCGAACTCCGCGAGATCGCGCGGGCCGCCGCGCTGCGCGGCGTCGAGATCCGTCGCCTGCGGGCCGCCGCGGCCGCCGCGCCGCACCCGAAGGTTCCCGCCGCGTAAGCCAGCCCCGTCCGGTGCGCGCACACGAGGCCCTCGGTCCCCCGAGGGCCTCGCGTCGTTTCCTGCCTTTCCTGCCTTTCCTGCCTCTCCTGCCTCTCCTGCCTCTCCTGCCTCTCCTGCCCTTCCGACTTTCCGCGCCGTCCGCGAGGAGAGGAGACGAGGAGGAGCGCATCGATTCCGAGGCCGCCGTGGGTATCCTCTGCGGGATGCACTCGCGGGTTCTCCTCGCCGTCGCGGTCGCGTTGCTGCTCCCGGGCTGCTCCGCCGTGCGATCCGTCCGCTGGCCCTGGGCGTCGGGTGGAGAGCACGCTGCCGCGCCGCCGCCGTCGGGCCCCGTGTCGCCCAGCGCGCCGAGCGCGCCGCCGCCGCCGTCCGACCTCGGCCCGGTGGTCCCGGCGCCGCCGCCCAACGCCTTGCCGCCGGTCATGCTCGACCCCGACGACCTCGAGCCGCCGCATGACGGGACGCCGGACGCAGGGGCGCCGGGAGCGGCCCCGCCCGCGGCTCCGCCGCGCGTGGCGCTGCCGTCGATGCCGAGCGGGCCTCGCGTCCCCTGGTCGGCGGCTGCCGACCCGGATCTCTCGTCGCTGCCCGCGAGCGTCGCGGTCGCCACGGCGCGGCCGTGGACCGTGGTCGTGCTCCATCACTCCGCGACGAAGCGGGGGAGCAGCACGCTCTTCGACAAGATGCACCGCGAAAAGGGCTGGGACGGCGTCGGCTACGACTTCGTGATCGGGAACGGCACCGACACGGGCGACGGCGAACTCGAGGTGACGTACCGGTGGCGCGACCAGAAGGACGGCTCGCACGCGAAGGGCTGGAACGACGTCGCGATCGGGATCTGCCTCGTCGGGAACTACGAGGAGGTTTCGCCGACCCCGGCGCAGCGCGAGACGCTCGTGCGGCTGCTCCGGCACCTGCGGCGGCGGTTCGGGATTCCGGCCGAGCGCGTCGTCGGGCACAAGACGCTCAACCCGACGCTCTGCCCCGGCAAGCTCTTCCCCCTGGCCGACGTCCTCACCGCCAGCGCACCGTGACAGCGCACCGTGACAGCGCACCGTGACAGCGCACCGTGA
>Ga0105047_10006667_pt1 | contig 19561 bp, 17 predicted proteins | sample MAT04_FD_78384 | JGI IMG/M metagenome (GOLD analysis project Ga0105047, IMG submission 78384) | Freshwater microbial communities from Lake Fryxell liftoff mats and glacier meltwater in Antarctica - MAT-04 (megahit assembly) | ecosystem: Environmental > Aquatic > Freshwater > Ice > Liftoff...
CCAGTTGTTCCGCCAGGAGCACGGCTGGTTGGCTACGTTCGGAAGGGATAACCGCTGAAAGCATCTAAGCGGGAAGCCTGCTTCAAGATGAGGTTTCCATGGGGTTTACCCCGAGAGGCTCCCAGCTAGACCACTGGGTGAATAGGCCGGATGTGGAAGTGTGGACTAAAGACACACGCAGCTGACCGGTACTAATAAGCCGATAACTTGACACAACTTACTTGTGCTACGCGTCCACTGTGCGGTTCCCGAGATACGGTCGGGAATCCGATTGACATCTCCATAGAGTTTCGGCGGTCATAGCGAGAGGGAAACGCCCGGCTCCATTCCGAACCCGGAAGCTAAGCCTTTCTGCGCCGATGGTACTGCATGGGAGACTGTGTGGGAGAGTAGGTCGCCGCCGAACATTTTTCAGAAAGGGCCATCCCTATGGGGTGGCCCTTTCTGCTGTCACGAGGAACGCCGGTGTTCCGGCGCAGCAGCCCGTGAGACGATCAGGGCAGTGCTAGGAGAGGACTTGACAATGGCAGAGGCGAATCGGCCGACCGGCGGCAGCCGGGCCGACGAGTTCGGCCGCGGGCGGACGCCAGGTTCGGGTTCGGCCGGCCCGACCGGTGGTTCGCGTCCGACCAAGGGCGAGTCTGGGCGATCTTCGGGCCAGGGCCAGGGCCAGAGCCGTGAAGGTTCGGGTGCCGTCCGGGCGTCGCGTGACCAGGCGGGTGCGCCGCGTGGGCCCCGTGAGGGCGCTCCACGGTCCGGCTTCGATGGGTCCGGGTCAACGCGTCCTTCCCGCGAAGTGTCGTCAACCCGTCCGTCCCGTGACGGGTCCGGGTGGAAGGCTCCTGAGACCGGTGGGGCGCCTCGGGCCTCAGGTTCCGGTGCACCTCGTCGTGCTCCCGGACGAGGAGACGCCCCTCGCGTCCAGCGCGACGGATCGACGGGCCGGTCCGCGCGGGACGGGGCCGGTGTGCGGACGGGTCGTCCTGGCGGCGGCGCCGGTGGACGCGACGGTGGCGTCCGCCCCGAACGATCGGGTGGCCCGTCGGCGAGCGGTGGGCAGCGATCCGCGAGCGACCGTGAGTCCCGCCCGGCCCGTCCCATCCCTGCAGCCGGCGCGGGCGGCAGTACGGGCTCGCGCCCTACGCGTGGCGCACCTGGGGCCGGATCCGGCAGGGAGGACCGCCGCCCGTGGTCGGCCGATCGTGGCGCCGGGTCGGGGGACAGGCGTGCCTCGTCCGAGGGTTCGGGTGCTGGTCGTCCGTCGGGTGCTGGTCGTCCGTCGGGTGCTGGTCGTCCGTCGGGTGCTGGTCGTCCGTCGGGTCCTGGAGGAGCGGTGCGCGGCGACCCGGTCGACCGCGCGAGCGATCGCGGGCCGCGCCCGCCACGGGCCGGCGACTCCCGGCCGGACACCCGCGCACCGGAGGTGCCAGATGACGTCTACGCCTCCCAGCTCGACCCGGCGGCGCGGTCGCGGCTGAAGACGTTGAGCAGCCAGAACGCCGAGGGTGTCGCCAAGCACCTGGTGATGGCCGGGCGGCTGCTCGACGACGACCCCGAGCTCGCCTATGAGCACGCTCAGGCCGCGGTGAGCCGTGCTGGACGGGTCGACGTGGTGCGCGAGGCGGCGGCCATCACCGCCTACCGGACGGGTCGTTACGCCGAGGCGCTGCGCGAGCTGCGAACGGTCCGGCGCCTCAACGGGTCGGACGAGCATCTGCCGCTGATGGCCGACTGCGAGCGAGGTCTCGGGCGACCGGACCGCGCGCTCGCTCTCGCCCAGGAGGATGCCGCTCGATCGCTGCCGGCCGACCTCCAGGTGGAGCTCGCGATGGTGGTCTCCGGGGCCCGGCTGGACCTGGGCGATCCCGAGGCTGCCCTCGCCGTGCTGGCCGCCCCGGTGGTCCGCGGTGCGCGCGGCGACCTCGCCGATCGCGTCCTCGAGGCAAGGGCGGCCGCGCTCGACGCTGCCGGCCGGCCGGACGAGGCAGCCGCGCTGCTCGGGGCGATGGTCTCCCCGCCCGGGACCGAGTGGGAGGACGAGATCGTCGTCCTCGACCTCGAGGACGACGGGAGCCAGGACGACGGAACCGTGGGCGAGGACTCCGTCGGGCTCGAGCACGTCGACGGGCTCGGCGAGGGTCGACCCGAGCGCGCCGCGGGCGCCGGCGCCGGGATGACGGGAGAACCGCGATGACGCTCCTCGCCGCCGAGCGGGCTCTGGCCGTGATGTTCGACCTGGCGCTGGTCGACCTCGACGGCGTCGCCTATCGCGGGCCAGAGCCGATCGAGCATGCCGCGCAGAGCCTCGTCGCCGCGCGGGCGGCCGGTCTCGATCTCGTCTTCGTCACCAACAACGCCTCGCGCGAGCCGGAGTCGGTGGCCGACCAGCTCACCGCCCTGGGTATCCCCGCCGCGCCGAGTGACGTCCTGACCGCGGCCCAGGCAGCGGCCGCGGTGCTCGCAGAGCGCCTGGCGCCGGGCGATGCCGTGCTCGTCGTCGGCGGCGCTGGTCTGGTCACCGCTGTCCGCGCCGCCGGTCTGCGGGTGGTGACCTCCGCCGACGAGGAACCGCTCGCCGTCGTCCAGGGGTTCGCGCCGACGGTCGGCTGGCCCCAGCTGGCGGAGGCCGCGTACGCCGTGCAGCGCGGTGCGTGGTTCGTGGCCAGCAACCTCGACCTCACCCTGCCCAACGAGCGGGGGATGGCACCGGGCAACGGCTCGCTGGTGGGCGTGGTCCGCACGGCCACGGGGGTGGCCCCGGTCAGTGCCGGCAAGCCCGAGCCGACCCTGTTCCACCTCGCCGTCGCCCGGCGCGGCGCCACCCGACCGCTCGTCGTCGGCGACCGGCTGGACACCGACCTGGCCGGGGCTCGGGCCGCCGGCTACCCCGGGCTGCACGTACTGACCGGCGTGAGCTCGGCGCGTGACGCCGTGCTGGCGGTGCCGACCGAGCGGCCGTCGTTCCTCGGCGCCGACCTGCGCTCGCTGCTGGAACCGCACCCGGCTCCTGAGCCCGACGCCGGGTGGTGGGTCTGTGGGGGTCGGGCCGCCCGGGTCAGCGAGGGACGGCTGGAGCTCGACGACCGCGGTGAGGGCCTCTCGATCGACCGCGTCCGGGCCGCCTGCAGCGCGGCGTGGCACGCCCTGGACGCAGGCGAGCCCCTGGACCCCACGAGCGTTCCCGACCTGCTCGTGGACGACGCCTGAGGCGAGCCGACTGCAGGTAGCGTGGTGCGGACGGACACCGACGGTCCGAGCAGCGGGGCGCCTGTGGCCCACCCGGCGGGCGTGAAGGTGAGGAGCAGCGTGGATCGCGAGGTCACAGAGCGGCCGGAGACCGGCGACCCTGCCGTCGACGAGGCGCTGCGCGCACTCGACCGCTTGAGTCCGACGGTCCGTGAGCACGTCGCCGTCTTCGACGCCGTGCACGGCGCCCTGGCCGACCGGCTCGCTGAGACGCGCGAGTGAGCGTCGCCCGGCTGGATGCCGAGCTGGTCCGCCGCGGGCTGGCCCGGTCTCGTCGACGCGCCGCCGAGCTCGTCGCGGAGGGCAGGGTGACCGTCCATGGTGCCCGCGCGGGCAAGCCTTCCCAGCCCGTCTCCCCGGACACCGACGTCGTCGTGCAGAGCGCACCGGACTACGTCTCGCGCGCCGGTCACAAGCTCGCTGGAGCACTGGACGCCCTGGCTGACCTCGTCGACCACCCGCCAGTGGTGGCCGGGGCCGTCTGCCTGGACGTCGGCGCCTCGACCGGCGGGTTCACCCAGGTGCTGCTCGAACGTGGCGCCAGCGCCGTCGTGGCCGTCGACGTCGGTCACGGCCAGCTGGCTCCCGCCCTCGCCGCCGACCCCCGCGTCGACTCGCGCGAGGGACTCAACATCCGCGACCTCACGGCAGCGGACCTCGACCCGTCGCCCACCCTCCTCGTCGGCGACCTGTCGTTCATCTCCCTGACGTTGGTGGTGCCCACGCTGCTCGCCGTCGTCGAGCCCGGAGCGGACCTGCTGCTGCTCGTCAAGCCGCAGTTCGAGGTGGGGCGCGGCAGGCTCGGGCCGGGCGGCGTCGTGACGTCCGTCGAGCGTCGCGAGCAGGCCGTCCGCTCGGTCATCGAGGTGCTCGAGCTGGGGGCCGTCGTGCACGCCGTGGTGCCGAGCCCGCTGCCGGGACCGGCCGGCAACCGCGAGTACTTCGTCTGGGCGGTGGCACAGCCCGGGCGGCGTCCGCTCGACCTCACCGGATCTGTGGCCACGGCTGTGCACACCGCCGTGGTCGAAGGCCGGCCTGCCCGCGTCCGTCCGCCCGTCCGCGGGCTCCCCAGGAGGTTGTCATGACGCGTGCGGTCCTCGTGGTGGCCCACTCGGGGCGCGCTGAAGCGGTCGCGGCCGCGAACACGGCCGTGCTCGCCCTACGGGCTGCGGGGATGTCGCCGGTCACCGAGGCTCACGTCGGTCCCGACGGCGTCGCGGGGATCGACGGGCTCGAGATGGTGGTGATCGTCGGCGGCGACGGCACGATCCTTCGGGCCGCCGAGCTGACCCGGGGGAGCGGCGTGCCGCTGTTCGGCGTCAACCTCGGCCACGTCGGGTTCCTCGCCGAGTCGGAGCGCGAGCAGATCGACGAGGCCATGCGCCGGATCGCCGACGGCGACTACGGGGTCGAGGAGCGCGGCACGATCGACGTGCGCATCCTGCGACCAGGACTCCCCATGGAGCACGGCTGGGCGCTCAACGACGCGACGGTGGAGAAGGCCGATCGAGCCCGGATGGTCGAGGTGGTCGTCGAGGTCGACGGCCGGCCGTTGTCGCAGTTCGGTTGCGACGGCGTCGTCATGGCCACCTCGACCGGCTCGACGGCGCATGCGTTCTCCGCCGGCGGCCCCGTCGTCTGGCCCGACGTCGACGCGATGCTCCTCGTCCCGCTGTCGGCGCACGCCCTGTTCGCACGCCCCCTGGTCGTCGGGCCGTCGTCGGTGCTGGCGGTCGAGATCCTCCAGCGGTCCAGCAGCGACGGGGTGCTCACCTGCGACGGGCGGCGCAAGGTCGACCTGCCGGTCGGCGCGCGCGTCGAGGTGCGGCGCAGTGCGACACCGGTGCGCCTCGCCCGGCTCAGCCAAGCGCCCTTCACCGACCGGCTCGTCTCCCGCTTCGCCCTCCCGGTCGCCGGCTGGCGGGGCCGCGAGGCCGTCCCCGTCGCGCCCGGGTCCGCCGTCCCGCTGCTGCCACCCGTCGACGAGGGCGTATCCGGGTGATCGAGGAGCTGCGGATCGACAACCTCGGAGTCATCGACTCGGCCCGCGTCCGGCTCGGCGCCGGGCTGACGGTGATCACCGGAGAGACCGGCGCGGGCAAGACGATGGTGCTCTCCGGGCTGGCGCTCATCCTCGGCGGCAAGGCTGACCCCACCGTCGTGCGCACCGGGAGCCGCCAGGCCTCGGCGGAGGGGACGTTCGCCCTGGCACCCGGCTCACCGGTCGCCGAGCGCGCCACCCAGGCCGGCGCGGACCTCGACGACGGCGTCCTGGTCGCGCTGCGAACGGTCGCGGCCGAGGGGCGCTCCCGCGCCTTCCTCGGCGGGCGGACCGTCCCGGCCGCCGTGCTGGCCGAGATCGCCGACGAGCTGGTCACCGTGCACGGCCAGCAGGACCAGGCCCGGCTGCGCTCGCCTCGCCACCAGCGTGAGGCCCTCGACGCGTTCGCCGGTGCCGCGCACCAGGCCGAGCTGGCGGGCTACCGCGCGCTGTGGGCCGAGCGTCAGCACGTCGCCGCCGAGCTGGCCGACCTCCTCGCGCACGCCAGGGACCGGCACCTCGAGGCCGACCTGCTGCGCCTGGGTCTGACCGAGGTCGAGCGCGTCGACCCCCAGCCGGTCGAGGACGTCGAGCTCGCCGCCGAGGCGGAGCGGCTGGGCCACGCCCAGGATCTGCGCGCGGCCGCCGCCGAGGCCCACCACGCCGTCGTCGGGACCGACGAGGTCGACGGCGCCGGCGCCGCCGCGCTGGTCGACCAGGCCCGCCGAGCACTCGAGCAGGTCGCGCGGTTTGACGCCGCGCTCGGCTCGCTGGCGGAGCGGCTGGCCGAGGTCGGCTACCTGCTCGGCGACCTCGCCGGAGACCTTGCCGGCTACGCCGACCAGGTCGCGGCCGACCCGGGCCGCCTGGAGGAGGTCAACCGGCGCCGGGCCGAGCTGACCGCGTTGGCCCGCAGCCACGGTGGAACGGTGGCGTCTGTCCTGCGGTGGGCGGACGACGCCGGCCGCCGGCTGATCAGCCTCGACGGCGGCCAGGATCGCACCGCCGGTCTCACCGCACGGGTCGAGGCCCTGGACGTCGAGCTGGCGGCTGCGGCCGACCGGCTGAGCGACGGCCGCGGGCAGGCTGCGACCGTCCTCGGCGACGACGTCACTGCGGAGCTGGCCGGTCTCGCCATGGCAGGTGCCCAGCTGCGGGTCGAGCTCCTCGAGCTGCCCGAGCTCGGACCGTTCGGCGCACAGGACGTCGCGATGCTGCTCACGGCCCATGCCGGCGCTCCGGCGCGACCGCTCGGTCAGGGTGCCTCCGGTGGTGAGCTGTCCCGCGTCATGCTCGCCCTCGAGGTCGCCCTGGCCGCGGCGACGCCCCGGGACGACCGACCAGACACCTTCGTCTTCGACGAGGTCGACGCCGGCGTTGGCGGCCGCGCGGCCGTCGAGGTCGGCCGACGCCTCGCCGAGCTCGGCCGGCAGTCCCAGGTGGTCGTCGTCACCCACCTGGCCCAGGTGGCGGCCTTCGCCGAGCACCACCTGGTTGTCACCAAGTCCCACAGCGGCGGGGTCGACGTCGTCACCGCCTCCGACGTACGCACCGTCGTGGGCGACGAGCGGGTGGCCGAGCTGGCGCGGATGCTCTCCGGCAGCGAGGACTCGGTGACCGCACGCCAGCACGCCGCTGAGCTTCTCGAGCGCTCCGTCGTGGGACGATGACGGACGATGAGACTCTGGCTGCGCCCCCGACCCTCCGTGCCCGTCGAACCCGGCGTGCACGGGCCGGTACGGGTCGACCCCCGGACGAAGAACCTCACCAAGCGGCTGCGCCCGGGCGAGATCGCCGTCATCGACCACCTCGACATCGACCGGGTGTCCGCCGAGGCGCTGGCCTCCTGCAAGCCGCTCGCCGTGCTCAACGCGGCGCGCTCGACATCGGGCCGCTACCCGAACCTCGGTCCGGACATCCTGCTCGCCGCCGGGATCGCGCTGGTCGACGACCTGGGGCCGGACGTTCTGACGATCACCGAGGGCCACCAGGTCCGGGTGCTCGACGGGATGGTCTACGACGGCGAACGGCTGGTTGCCGAGGGGACCGTCCAGGACGAGACCACCGTCGCCGCGGCGATGGAGGAGGCGCGAGCCGGCCTGTCGGTCCAGCTCGAGCTCTTCGCCGCCAACACGATGGACTACCTGCGCCGCGAGCGTGAGCTGCTGCTGGACGGCGTCGGGGTCCCGGACATCGAGACCCGCATCGACGGTCGGCAGGTGCTGATCGTCGTGCGGGGGTACAGCTACAAGGAGGACCTCGTCGCGCTGCGGCACTACGTCAAGGAGTACCGCCCGGTGCTCATCGGCGTGGACGGCGGCGCGGACGCGATCCTGGAGATGGGCTGGCAGCCGGACATGATCGTCGGAGACATGGACTCGGTCTCCGACCGCTCGCTGACCTGTGGTGCCGAGATCGTCGTGCACGCCTACCGGGACGGCCGAGCCCCCGGCGTCGAGCGGGTCGAGAAGCTGGGCGTCGCCCACGTCGTCTTCCCCGCGACGGGCACCAGCGAGGACGTGGCCATGCTGCTCGCCGACGACAAGGGCGCCGAGCTCATCGTCGCCGTCGGCACGCACGCCACCCTCGTCGAGTTCCTCGACAAGGGACGCTCCGGGATGGCCAGCACCTTCCTCACCCGGCTGCGGGTGGGGTCCAAGCTCATCGACGCCAAGGGCGTCTCCCGGCTGTACCGCCAGCGGATCTCCAACTGGCAGCTGGGGTGGCTCGTCATCGCCGGCCTGCTCGCCCTCGGTGTCGCCCTGGCATCGACCGCCGCGGGCCAGACGGTGTTCGGCCTGTTCGCCGCCGGCTTCGACGACCTCTGGTCGTCGCTGCGGTCCTTCTTCGGCGGTGGGGCATGAGCCCGACCGTCACCGACCGAGAGATCTCATCGTGATCGACTTCCGCTACCACCTCGTCTCGCTCATCTCGGTCTTCCTCGCGCTCGCCGTGGGCATCGCGCTCGGGGCGGGGCCGCTCAAGGAGGCGATCGGGGACACCCTCACCGGCCAGGTCGACCAGCTCCGTGAGGAGAAGGACGCCCTGCGCTCCGAGCTCGACGCCTCGACGATCGACCTGCAGCAGGCCCAGGCCGCGCTCGGCTCGGTCGCGCCGGGTCTGCTCGACGGTGTGCTCGCCGAGCGCCGGGTCGCCCTCGTGCTCGTCGACGAGGTGCCCGCCGACCTGCTCGAGCAGGTCGTCACGCGGCTCGGCCAGGCGGGCGCCACCGTCACCGCGACCGTGCGGGTCACCGAGGCGTGGACCGACCCGGAGCGGCTCTCGTTCCGCCAGTCGCTCGCCGGGACGCTCGTCAGCTACCTCGACCCGACCCCCGACGCCGACGCCGGCACGGGCACCGAGCTCGCCGAGGCCCTTGCCCAGGGGCTGACCAGCGCCGTCCCGAGCGACCCGGACACGCTGTCGGAGAACGCCTCGATCCTGCTCGACCTGCTCGGCGGCGATGCGGGCCTCATCGGCCTGGACGGGGACGTCACTGTGCCGGCCGATGCCGTCGTCCTGCTGTCCGGCTCGCCCGAGACGCTGACACCGACGACGTCGGAGCACGACGCCGCGACCCTCGCCTCCGTCGAGGAGGAGGAGCCGACCGAGGACGCGCTCGCCCTCCGGTCGGCGCGGATCGACGCCGCCGTCCAGATCGCGACCGCCCTTCAGGCACGGTCCACCGGTGCCGTGGTCGCCGGGGGCGTGCTCACCGACCCGAGCGTCGTCGCCGCGCTGCGCGCCGACGAGTCCACCTCCCTCGAGGTCACGACCGTCGAGGACCTGGGCACCCTGGCCGGTCAGGTCGCGGTGCCGCTGGCCCTGGCCGCACGGATCGGCGGGACGGTCGGCCACTACGGCGCCAGCGCCGAGGCGACGTCCCCGATGCCGCCGCGGGTCGTGCTGCCACCGATCGAGCGGCTGCCCCTCGAGGCTGACGTCACGACGGATCCGCCGCCCGCCGAGACCCAGGGGTGAGGATGGGCGTCGTGACGGCCGGCCTCCTCGCGTTCGTCGCGACGCGTGCGGCACGGGCAGCCCTCGCCGCGAGGACGGGTCCGGACCAGCCACGCTGGACCCGGACCAACCACCGCGGGTCCTCGATCAGCCTGCTCGAGGGCCCTGCGGTCGCCGCGGGCCTCGCCCTGGGCGCCGCTGCGGGCGGCGCCCCGAGGGCCGCCGTCGCCGGTGTCGTCGCCACGGCCGGCGGCGCCGCGTTCGGTCTGGTGGACGACCTGTCCGAGGACACCTCGCGGCAGCGCAAGGGCCTGCGTGGTCACCTCGGAGCACTGGCCCACGGGGAGCTGACCACCGGCGGGCTCAAGGTGCTGGGGATCGGGATGACCTCGCTGGTCGCCGCGGCACTCGCCCTGCCGCCCCCGGCCCGCCGGGGGGCGTCGGTCGGCCGCCTCGCCTGGGTGGCCGACGTGCTGACCTCCGGGGCGCTCATCGCGGCGTCGGCCAACCTCGTCAACCTGCTCGACCTTCGGCCTGGTCGAGCGCTCAAGGCCGGCGCGCTCCTCGCCGTGCCCGCCCTGCTGTCCGGCGGGGCGCAGGCCGCCGCCGCGAGCCTCGGCGCGATCGGGGCGGCCCTGCCGGGCGACCTCGCCGAGCGCGACATGCTGGGCGACGGTGGGGCCAATGCGCTCGGCGCCCTGCTCGGTACGGCCGCCGTGCTCGGCTACCCCCGATCGGTGCGCTACGGGCTGCTGGCCGGGGCCGTGGCCCTCACCGTCGCCTCCGAGAAGGTCAGCTTCAGCGCGGTCATCGCCCGGACGCCCGGGCTGCACGACCTCGACGCCTGGGGTCGGCGGGGGTGAGCACCCGGGGCCGACCGCTGGCTGCCGGCCTGGCGGGGGCAGCGGTGATGATCGCACTGGTCAACGTCGCGAGCCGGGTGGTCGGCTTCCTGCGCTGGTTCGTCATGGCCAGCGAGGTCGGCCCCAACGCGCTCGGTGACGCCTACACCTCGGCCAACACACTGCCCAACGTCATCTTCGAGGTCGCCGCAGGCGGTGCGCTGGCGGGCGCGGTCGTGCCGCTCGTGGCGGCGCCCCTGGCCAGGGCGATGCGCGCCGAGGTCGACCGGACGGCCTCGGCGCTGCTGGGCTGGGCGATGGCCGTGCTCGTCCCGCTCTCGGTGGCGGTGGCGGTCCTGGCTCGCCCGCTGGTCGGGCTGTTCCTGCCCAGCGGGACCGCCAGCCAGCTCCAGGTCGCAGGGGTGCTGCTCGCCACCTTCGCCCTCCAGCTGCCGCTGTACGGGTTGGGGGTGGTGCTCACCGGGGTGCTGCAGGCCCAGCGGCGCTTCCTCGCCGCCGCCCTGGCGCCGCTGCTCAACAGCGTCGTCGTCATCGGGGTGTTCCTCGCCTTCGGCCGGATGGTCAGCACGGGCAAGGACGACCCGGCATCGATCGCCGAGGGTGCGATCCTCCTGCTCGGCTGGGGGACCACCGCCGGCGTCGCGGTGATGAGCCTGTCCCTGCTCGGCCCGGTGCTGCGTACCGGGGTGCGGCTGCGGCCGACCCTGCGGTTCCCGCCGGGTGTCGCCGTCCAGGCCAGGGCCCTGGCCCTGGCGGGCCTGGGTGCGCTGGTCGCCCAGCAGGTGAGCGTCTCGGTAGCGCTCGTCCTGGCCAACCGGTACGGCCAGGACGGCACGTTCTCCGTGCTGCTCTACACCCAGGCCGTCTACTTCCTTCCGTACGCCGTGCTCGCATACCCGCTGGCCACTGCGAGCCTGCCGCGGCTTGCCGAGCACGCGGCCCGTGGTCAGGACGACGCGTTCGCCGGGCTGACGGCGGGGACGACCCGAACTGTCCTGCTGGTCTCGGCCGCCGGGGCGGGCGCCCTGCTCGCCGTAGCCCCCGCGGTCGAGCAGGTCTTCACCCCTATCGCCGACGGCAGCGTCCGGGGGATGTCGACCGCGCTGACCGCGATGGCCCCCGGCCTGCTGGGGTTCGCGCTCATCCTGCACCTGTCCCGGGCCTTGTACGCCCTGCACCGGGGGCGCACGGCGGTCACCGCGACGGCCGCCGGTTGGATCGTCGTGGCGGTGACCGCCGTCGTTCTGGTCCCCGTGCTCACCGCGGGCGGGGGCGACCAGGTCGCCACCCTCCTGGGTCTCGGCCTGGCGAGCTCGGTGGGGATGACGGTGGCCGGCGCCGGCCTGCTGCTCGGCATCGTTCGTGCGGCGGGCAGGCCCGCCGCGGTCGGGGTCCCGCGCACGCTGCTCGTGCTCCTCGTCGCCCTGTGCGCGAGCGCGCCGGCCGGACGATGGGTCACCGACCTCCTGCTCGGTCCCGTCGGCACGGCCGGCCTGGGCCGTGCGGTGGCGGCCGCCGTGGTCGGGGCGGCCGTGGCCGTCGGCCTCGTCCTGGGGATCGCGCTGCTGGGCGACCGGACGGTGCTGGTGTCGTTGCGGACACGCGACACACCTGCCGCAGAGGGACCCGGGCCGGACGTCCGGTAGAGTGAAAGCCCGTGGCAGAACGCACGCATCGACTGGCCGGGCGGTCGAACAACACGACCCGGCACATCTTCGTCACGGGGGGAGTCGCCTCCTCGCTCGGCAAGGGTCTGACGGCCTCGAGCCTCGGACGACTGCTGCGCTCGCGCGGCCTACGGGTCACCATGCAAAAGCTTGACCCCTACCTCAATGTCGATCCCGGCACGATGAACCCGTTCCAGCACGGCGAGGTCTTCGTCACCGCCGACGGCGCCGAGACGGACCTGGACATCGGGCACTACGAGCGGTTCCTCGACGTCCCGCTGTCCGCTGAGGCCAATGTCACGACCGGCCAGATCTACTCGACGGTCATCGCCAAGGAGCGACGGGGGGAGTACCTCGGTGACACGGTCCAGGTCATCCCGCACATCACCGACGAGATCAAGCGTCGGATGCGGGCCCAGGCCGGCCCGGAGGTCGACGTCATCATCACCGAGATCGGCGGCACCGTCGGCGACATCGAGTCGCAGCCGTTCCTCGAGTCGGCCCGCCAGGTGCGGCACGACCTCGGCCGGGACAACGTCTTCTTCCTGCACGTCTCGCTCGTCCCGTACATCGGGCCGAGCGGGGAGCTGAAGACCAAGCCGACCCAGCACTCCGTGGCGGCGCTGCGGTCCATCGGCATCCAGCCCGACGCGCTGGTGCTGCGCTGCGACCGGGAGGTGCCCGAGTCGGTCAAGCGCAAGATCGCGCTGTTCACCGACGTCGACCAGGAGGCCGTGGTCACGGCGGCCGACGCCCCGAGCATCTACGACATCCCGCGCGTGCTGCACTCCGAGGGCCTGGACGCCTACGTCGTGCGTCGCCTCGACCTGCCGTTCCGGGACGTGGACTGGTCCGCGTGGGAGAAGGTGACCCACGCGGTGCACGAGCCCAAGACCCGGGTGGAGATCGCCCTGGTCGGCAAGTACGTCGACCTGCCGGACGCCTACCTCTCGGTCACGGAGGCGCTGCGGGCCGGTGGCTTCGCCAACGACGCCGCCGTCGACATCCGCTGGGTCGCCTCGGACACCTGCGCCACCCCCGAGGGCGCCGAGCGCCAGCTGGCCGGGGTGGACGCCGTCCTGGTGCCCGGCGGGTTCGGGGTGCGCGGGATCGAGGGCAAGGTCGGTGCCCTGACCTGGGCCAGGACCCACCAGGTGCCGACCCTCGGCATCTGCCTCGGTCTGCAGATGATGGTCATCGAGTACGCGCGGTCGCTGCTCGGCCTGGCCGACGCCTCTTCCTCGGAGTTCGACCCGGCCACCGAGCACCCGGTCATCGCGACGATGGCCGAGCAGCTGGCGATCGTCGGCGGCGACGGTGACATGGGCGGCACGATGCGCCTGGGTTCCTACGACGCCGTCCTGGTCCCGGGCTCGGTCGTCGCAGCGGCCTACGGCGCCGAGCGGGTCTCCGAACGGCACCGTCACCGCTACGAGGTCAACAACACCTACCGTGCCCAGCTCGAGGAGGCCGGACTGGTGGTCAGCGGGGTCTCCCCGGACCGCTCGCTCGTCGAGTTCGTCGAGCTGCCGCGCGAGACCCACCCGTACTACGTCGCGACCCAGGCGCACCCGGAGTTCCAGTCCCGGCCCACCCGCGCCCACCCGCTGTTCGCCGGTCTGGTCCAGGCCGCACTGGAACGGCGCACGGCGCCGTGACCCTGCGCGACGTCCCCGGTCCGCGGCGGGTGCTGACCACCGAGGTGCTGCACACCGGGATGGTCTGGGACCTGGTCCGGGACACGGTCGACCTCGGCGAGGCCGGGGTGGTGCGGCGCGAGTACGTGCGCCACCCCGGTGCCGTCGCCGTCCTGGCCCTCGACGAGGCCGACCGGGTGCTGCTGGTGCGCCAGTACCGCCACCCGGTCGGGGCCGAGCTGTGGGAGCTGCCGGCGGGTCTGCTCGACGTGCCTGGTGAGGATCACGTGCACGCCGCCGCGCGCGAGCTGGCCGAGGAGGCCGATCTCGTGGCCGGCCGGTGGTGGCACCTGGTGGACTACCTGGCCAGTCCCGGCGGCAGCGACGAGGTGGTGCGGGTGTTCCTTGCCCGTGACCTCACCGACGTGCCGCTCGCCGACCGCCACGTGCGGCAGGCGGAGGAGCACGGCATGCTCGCGGAGCGGGTGCCCCTGGACGAGGCCGTCACCGCGGTCCTCGAGGGCAGGGTGCACAACCCGTCGGCAGTGGTCGGCGTGCTTGCGGCGGCGGCGGCGCGGGCGCGGGGCTGGACGGGTCTGCGCGAGGCCGAGCCGGCAGCCTAGGACCGACCGCAGTGTCCACACCCCGGGCGCTGCGAAGTTCACTCGGACGGAGTCGATCCAACCTCCCGTGCGCGGCGCGCCCAGCCTAGGATCGACCCGTGATCCCCCGATCCTCGGCGCGTGGTGCTGCCCTGCGCTCGGAGACCCGAGGGTGGGCTCTGGCGCTGGTCCTGGTGCTCGGCGGAATGGTCTACCTGCTCATGGCCCAGGCCCCGGCCACCGACCTCGGGCCGCTGGTCCCGACGGGAGCGGTTATCGACGGGGCCCGCACCCTTGCCCTGCACGGCGGAGCCCTCGCGCTGGCTCTCCTCGCCCTGCCGGCGGTGTCCCTCCGTCGGCACACCACCGCGCTGTGGTGGGTCGTCGTCGCCTCGATCGGTGTGACGAGCCTGCTCCTCGCCGGCGCGGGCTCGCTCGCCGCGGTGGTCCTGACGTCCGTCGGCTACACCTATGCGGTGCTCTACGCCGCCTACGCCTTCGAGCGGGACGGCCTGGTCGGGATCCTCGCCGTGGTGGTCGTCGGCTCGCTCGTCGGCTCGGCTCTGGCCGCGCCCGGCCTGCAGATCGTGCTGTGGGCCGCGACGGTCGGTGGGGTTGTCGTCGTCGGTGGGGTCCTGGGTCATGTGATGCGCCTGCTGCGGTGGCACGCCACCGTCGACGCGCTCACCGGGGTGCTCACCCGTGCGGCCTTCGACGCGACCGCGCACTCCGCGCTGAGCAGCGCGCGACGCCGAGGAACCCTCGCGGTGCTCGTCCTCATCGACCTGGACGGGTTCAAGGCGGTGAACGACACGCACGGGCACGCGGCGGGGGACGACCTGCTCGTCGCCACCGTTGAGGCATGGCGGCTGCGGATGCGCGGGCAGGACGTGCTGGGTCGCTCGGGCGGGGACGAGTTCGTCCTGCTCCTGCCGGACACCGACCTGCAGGGCGCCCGGCTGCTCGTCGAGGCGCTCGGCCACGTGAGCCCGATCGCGTTCTCCGCCGGACTCGCCCTCGCCGGTCCCGAGGACACCCTCGACCACCTGCTGAACCGCGCCGACGCGGGGATGTACGAGGTCAAGCGGACCCGGCTGGAGCCGTCCGAGCACCCCTGAGGGTCAGGCGGTGCGCCGGCTCTGGGTCGCCAGCTGGGCCGTCTGGGCGACGACGAGCAGGCTGGCGCCGAGCATGTGCGCCCCGACGAGCAGCACGGGTAGGTCGGTCAGGTACTGGACGTACCCGATGAGGCCCTGGGCCAGGGCGACGCCGAGCAGCACCTGGCTGGCCCGTCGCGCCGGGTCGGTGTCCGCGGCCCCTGCCCCGTCGGCCGCGGCCCGGCGGAGCAGCACGACGACGGCCACGAGCACGGCAAGGTAGGCCCACACGGACGCGGCGTGCAGCCGGGAGATCGCCGCCGGGTCGAGCGCGAACCGGTAGGCGGCGTCGTCGTCGCCGGAGTGCGGGCCCGAGCCGGTGACGACGACCCCGAGGGCGAGCACGAGCACCGCCAGCGGGACGAGCACGAGCGACAGCTGTCGAGCCCGGGCGCCGACGACCAGGGTGGCCGGACCGTCGGGCTGCGCCTCGCGCAGCACGAGCGCCGCGGAGACCGCGACGAGCACCATCGAGAGCAGGAAGTGGCTGCCGACGACGGCCGGGTGCAGGTCGACCAGCACGGCCATCCCGCCGACGACGGCCTGGACCAGGACGCCGAGGATCGGCGCGAGCGCGAGCACCCGCACGCCGAGCGGTCGGCGAGGCCCGCGGAGCACGACGAGCGCCGCCCCGACGGCGAGCAGGACGAGCACGCCGGTGAGGGTGCGGTTGGCGAACTCGATGAGCGGGTGCCAGGTGGTCGCCTCGTGCAGCACCGGGGTGAACTCGCCGGGCTCGCACTGCGGCCACGTCGAGCAGCCCAGCCCGGAACCGGTCAGGCGCACGGCGCCACCGGTGACGACGATGACGACCTGGCCGACGAGGTTGGCCCACAGCACCCGGCGGGTCACCGCCCGCGACGGCCGCAGGCGGCCGGCGGTGGAGGCGGTGGCGGTCGGGGGCTGCGTCAGGCTGCTCACCGCTACACCGTAGCCGCGGGACCGGCCAGCGTGGACCGGCTCAGTCCCAGCGGAACCAGTGCGCCGCCGCCGCGCCGAGCAGCGCGGCCCAGCCGGCCAGGACGAGCAGGGCGCCGACCGGCACCGTACCGGTCGTCAACGCGGTGCGCAGGGCCTCGCCGAGGGCACCGGCCGGCTGCCACGGCGCCAGCGCCGCCAGGGGGCCGGGCAGCAGGTCGGGTGGTAGGACGAGACCGCCACCGGCGAGCAGCAGCACCCACAGCAGGTTCGCCACCGCGAGCACTGCCTCGGCCCGCAGCACCCCGGCGAGCAGCATGCCCAGGCTCGCGAAGGCTGCCGTACCGAGCACCAGGGCGAGCGCGGCGGCGGGGATCCCGCTGGGATCCGGTCGCCAGCCGAGGCCCACGGCGACGGCGCCGAGCACGGCGACCTGCCCGACCTCGAGCAGGAGCACCGCGCCGACCTTGCCCGCGACGAGCCCTCCGCGGCCGAGCGGCGTGGTCGCCAGCAGGCGCAGCACCCCGTTGCGGCGGTCGAACGCCGTGGTGATCGCCTGGGACGTGAACGCCGTCGAGACCACCGCCAGCGCGAGGACCCCCGGGGCGACGAGCATCCGGTCGCCCGCCGTGAGGTCCAGCAGGTCGGTACGGGTGAGCACGACGAGCAGCAGCACCGGCAGCACCAGGGTGAGCAGCAGCTGCTCCCCGTTGCGCAGCACGGTCCGGGTCTCCAGGAGCACCTGTGCGCCGACCCGGCGCCTCAGCGGGGCCGCGGTCCGGGGCGCGGTCGACACGCCCGTCATCGCAGCTCCCGTCCGGTGAGATCGAGCACGACGTCCTCCAGGGTGCGCCGGCCGGTGCTCAGGGCGGTGAGCAGCAGGTCGGCGTCACGCGCCCAGCCGGTGACGGCGTGCAGCAGGCCCGGGTCGGCCGGTGCCAGCACCTCGAGGTCCCCGTCGCTGGTCACCGTCACGGACGGCGCGGCCCCGGGGCGGTGCTCGCGCAGGGCCCGGGCGAGCAGCACGGCAGCGGTGGCCGGGTCGGTACCCCGGACGGTCAACCGGACGCGCCCGGCGTCCCCGACCAGCTCGGCGGGCGTCCCGGCGACCAGCGCGCGCCCGTGGTCGACGACGACGACGTGGTCGGCGAGCGCCTGGGCCTCGGCGATCTGGTGCGTCGTGAGCAGCACCGTGGTGCCCTCGCCGCGCATCTCGGTCACCAGGTCCCAGACGGCAAGTCGTGCCTGCGGGTCCAGACCGGCGGTCGGCTCGTCGAGCAGCAGCACCTCGGGGCGGCCGACCACCGATGTCGCCAGCGCGAGACGGCGCCGCTGACCCCCCGACAGCCGCCGGACGGGGGTCCGGGCGAACGCCGCGAGGCCCAGCCGGTCGGACAGCTCGATGATGCTGCGCGGGTGGCCGTACATCCGCGCGACGTGGGTGAGCACCTCACCCGCCGGGACGGTGCCCGGCAGGCCGCCGTCCTGGAGCATGACCCCGACCCGGGGCCGCAACGCCCTGCCCTGGGTGGCCGGGTCCAGGCCCAGGACCCGGACCTGCCCGGCGTCGGGTCTGCGCAGACCTTCGCAGCACTCGACGGTCGTCGTCTTGCCTGCGCCGTTCGGCCCGAGCAGCGCGGTGAGCGCCCCGGGCGGTGCCGCGAGGTCCAGGCCTGCGACAGCCTGGGTCGCCCGGTAGTGCTTGACCAGCCCTGTCACGTGGATGGCTGGTTCTTCACGGGTCGGCACGATCGGCAAGTCTAGGCCGTCCCGAGCCCCAGGTGAGGGTGCCCTTCGTTGCCAGGAAGCATTTCAGCAACGACGATGTTGCTAATATCGTCGAGAGCGAGGGGACCGGAGGTGAGCATGGCGGACGAGACGAACGAGGGCCCGACCCGGCAGCGGATCCTGCGCCTCGTCACCGAGGCCGGCCCGGTCTCCGTCGTGGCGCTCGCCCGGGACCTCGCGCTGACCACGGCCGGTGTGCGTCGCCATGTCGCCGTGCTGGAGGAGTCCGGCCAGATCGTCGTGCACGCGACAGGTCAGCCCGGCCCGGTCGGTCGCGGTCGGCCGGCCCGGCGGTACGTCGCCACCGAGCGCGGCCAGCACGCGCTCGTCAGCTCCTATGCCGACCTCGCCAGTGACGTGCTGCGGTTCGTCGCCGAGTCCGGCGGCGACCGGGCGGTCCAGGCGTTCGCCGAGCGCCGGGTCGCGGAGCTCGAGGTGCATCTCGCGCCCGCGATGGCCGCGGCCGGCGAGGACGTCACCGACCGGGTGGCGGCGCTGGCCGCCGCGCTCGCCGTGGACGGCTACGCGGCGTCCGCCCGTCCCGTCCCGGTCGGCCGCGCCGTCCAGCTGTGCCAGGGACACTGCCCCGTCCAGGACGTCGCGGCGCAGTTCCCCGAGCTGTGCGAGGCCGAGACCCAGATGTTCGCTCGGCTGCTGGGCGTCCACGTCCAGCGACTGTCGACGCTCGCCGCGGGCGGGCACGTCTGCACCACGCACGTCCCGGTCGGCCAGCTCGCCGCCGGTTTCCCCGCCCGAACCGACAGCCGCCCCGATGCGGCGATGGAGGCACGACGATGAGCGCTCCCGCGCAGTCCACGACGACCCCCGCCCCGACGTCCGATGCGGAGATCATCGACTCGATCGGCTCCTACGGATACGGCTGGCACGACTCCGACGCCGCAGGGCAGTCCGCCCGACGCGGCCTGGACGAGAGCGTCGTGCGCAACATCTCCGGGCTCAAGAACGAGCCGCAGTGGATGCTCGACCTGCGCCTGAAGTCGCTGCGTCTGTTCGAGAAGAAGCCGATGCCCGGCTGGGGGGCTGACCTGTCCGGGATCGACTTCGACAACATCAAGTACTTCGTCCGGTCCACCGAGAAGCAGGCGACGAGCTGGGACGACCTGCCGGACGACATCAAGCGCACCTACGACCGCCTGGGCATCCCCGAGGCCGAGAAGCAGCGCCTGGTCTCCGGGGTTGCCGCCCAGTACGAGTCCGAGGTCGTCTACCACCAGATCCGCGAGGACCTCGAGCAGCAGGGGGTGCTCTTCCTCGACACCGACACCGCCCTGCGCGAGCACCCCGAGATCTTCCTCGAGTACTTCGGCACCGTCATCCCGCCGGGCGACAACAAGTTCTCCGCGCTCAACACTGCCGTGTGGTCCGGTGGCTCATTCGTCTACGTCCCGCCGGGCGTCCACGTCGACATCCCGCTCCAGGCCTACTTCCGGATCAACACTGAGAACATGGGCCAGTTCGAGCGGACGCTCATCATCGCCGACGAGGGCTCCTACGTGCACTACGTCGAGGGCTGCACGGCGCCGATCTACTCGAGCGACTCCCTGCACTCCGCCGTGGTGGAGATCATCGTCAAGAAGAACGCCCGGGTGCGCTACACGACCATCCAGAACTGGTCGAACAACGTCTACAACCTCGTCACCAAGCGGGCGACCGCCGCCGCC
>Ga0105047_10006668_pt1 | contig 19559 bp, 19 predicted proteins | sample MAT04_FD_78384 | JGI IMG/M metagenome (GOLD analysis project Ga0105047, IMG submission 78384) | Freshwater microbial communities from Lake Fryxell liftoff mats and glacier meltwater in Antarctica - MAT-04 (megahit assembly) | ecosystem: Environmental > Aquatic > Freshwater > Ice > Liftoff...
GAGGTGGCAGTATACCTGCACAACGGCAACAAACAAATCGGATCATACACGACCCTGGTCAATCCGGAAGTTCCAATTCCTCCGTTTATTACCCATCTCACCGGTATTTCAAACGAAATGGTGGCTGAAGCGCCCACATTTGCCGAAATCGCCCGGGAGCTGCGTCAGGTTACCGAAAATGCAATTTTCGTCGCGCACAATGTCAATTTTGATTATGGATATATTCGCGAAGAATTCCGGAAACTAGGATTGGATTTTAAGCGAAAAAAACTGTGTACCGTTCAATTGAGCCGTCAATGTTTTCCCGGCCTGGCATCTTACAGCCTCGACAAAATTACCAGAGAACTTCAAATTGAATTGCCCGGACACCACCGGGCGGCAGTAGATGCTTTTGCCACCATGGCCCTTTTTGAAAAAATCATCACATCCAAAAGTGAAGAAGGATTGTTCAATGCCCACTGTGGCATGCCGGATTTAAGTGTATTTCAAAGTCCCTTTATTGATGCCGATTTTCTCAATAGCATTCCGGATGAGTGCGGGGTTTACAGGTTTTACGATAGAGCCGACAATTTACTCTACATCAAACGGGCCGACAATATGCTCACCTCGATCTGCGAAAAAATCAAGCCCAATGAAACGCAGATGTCCAAGGATTTACAACGCGATTTGCACCGGATCGACTATGAAAATACGGGAAGCGGATTGATTGCACAGCTCATTGAAGCGCACGAAGTTGTGGCTTTCAAACCGATATATAATTTCGGACGATTTTCGATGAAAGCCCATTATGGCTTATTCGCAAAGCAGGTGGGCGAAGATATTCACTATACCCTGCTCAAGCGCCGCGAAGGCCGGAAAGCTTCAGCTGTTTTTGCCAATTTCTACGAAGGATTGGATTTTCTTAAAAATGTGGCTGCACGGGCTGGTATAGAAGTGACACAGCTTCCAAATGGACGACACAGCGTGCCAGGGCTTATTCTCCCGGCTGATCAGGAACTTCAGACTGAAAATCAAAAACATTACGCCATCGTAGACGAAGGTCGCAAAGCGAGTGAGCGGTCAATGATTTTGGTAGAGGGCAGCGTTGTGCGCGGATATGGTTTCTACGATGTTGATTCACCACTGAGTGGACTCAAAACGGAGGAACTTAGTTACACCTTTCAAGACCTCCCCGAATTGGAAATGGTAACGCGAAAGTTTATCGAAAAGAAACGCTACGACACCATTTTGAATCTGCGCAATTAAATCATTGCTTCACCATTTTCTGAACCATCCTGCTGCCATCTTTTTGATTGGTAACGATATGGTATATCCCAGCGTCAAGGTGTCCAGTTGAAATACGGTTTTCAATCCCTTTAATCTGTATCACAAGCCGACCTGTCAAATCGTATATCTCAATGGATGAGATATACTGTACCGCAGTATGATCAACGAATTCCAGGCTTTCACCAAATGGATTTGGAACGAGCATCACACCAGAAAAATCTGCATTTTGCAAGCCGAGAATCGCTGATGCAGATACAGGTATATTCACTTCTTCCTGACCAAAAGCTGTGCTTGTAAACTGAAGTTCGGCTGTGAAACCTCCACTGCTTAGTTCCGAATTAAACAGAATTGGAATATTCACGCTCTCACCCTTATTTACAGTGATTGATGTCATTTGTTCTTCTGCAAATAAAAATGCACCAGAGGTATTGTTGACCAGTTCCAGGTTTGATATATTAAAAAACCGCTCACCGGAATTGGTGATCACCAAATTGAATGGTACTATTTCTTCAGAAGAAGCAACCATCCCAAATTCGATTTCCTCATGAGAAATATTAAACAGTCCCACATTGGGCCTGTCTTGCGGACCAACACTGCGGAAATTCAGGATTCTATCCGCAAACTGGGGATAGTCAGAAAAAGGATTTCTGTTGTTCTGAAAATCAAAAACATCGTCATTACGCTTGCGATCCACTGCATCTGAAGGGAATTCATCATTCCAACCGCGAAGGGCTGTTTCCTGATTTTGGGTTAAAAAGCCGCCATAATTCTGATAACGAAGCACAAAATACAGTACGGCTCTGGCAGCTTTACCTTTGTGACCATCCCGCGGTTCGAAAACGACCGTTCCCGAGGCATCATTGCCTTTTTTACTGCCGCCCTGTTCATATGTAGTACTGCTCAACACATTTCCAAAAGCAAAATTTCCCCGCTGAGAATTGGCATTAACATCGGTACCGAAAAGGTGATGCACATCTGAAACCATCGGCAGAGCACTGTTGAAAAATCCTTGTGGAAATGTATGCTCCGTATTGACACTATAATTGTTGAACAAGTCTGTGCGACTGGTATAACCCACCGCATCGGTCCCGATATAGGCACGTGTGAGCCGGCTTTGCGCAGACCCCTGACCATTCACCTGTTGGTTGTCGATCACCATAAACATTTCATCTCTGGCCACATCATAATTGTATTGCTGATAGCCCTCCGCGAGAATGTCATTAAAAACATCTTTCAGCGGTGAATCGAGCAAGTCGTATGTACCATCATAATACGTATTGCTGTATTGACAATCTCCAAGCAGGTCGATAGAGATGGCTCCCCGGTTGCCCGAAGTTTTGATCACGAGCTCCGAATTGTGGCTCATGTTGTGAATCGGTTTAAAAACCACATAAAATGATGCGGAAGCCAGGGGTGCAATCTCTTGCGGATAATTCGTTACATAAAATGGTGAACTCACGTAAAAATCAAAAAACCGCAGTTCCTCAATTTCGATGGTTTCATCAAGCACATTGGTCAGCACTATTTCCACACTATCGGCATCTTCAAAGTCGAGTGTACCGAAAAGAATGTTTTCCGAGTTTACAGTTACAGCCTGGCTTTGAACCATAATAGTACAAGCCGAAGCACAAATAACGAGTAATGATTTAATCATATTATTTTTTTGCAAAAGTAAGTCATTGTCTGTATTCCTTTCGCGAAACAGCGTTATGTATATGTAAAGTTTGAGGGATGACAGCGGTCAAATCATCGTTGGTTATTACGAAATTGGCAAGCGCTAATTTTTGTTCGTCAGTCCATTGTGCAGCCATTCTTTGCATCACATCCTTTCGGGAAATGTTGTTTCGTTCCATGACCCGCTGTATTCGGATTCCTTCTGGAGCAGTGACCAGAATCACGCAGTCTGCGGAGAGATGAGAACCAGTTTCCATGGCAATGGCGGCTTCTTTCACGATATAAGGAGCTGCCTGATTTTGCATTTTCCATTCCTGGAAAAATCGACCGACTGCTGGGTGTACCAAAGAATTGAGCTTCGATCTCAGATCGGCATTTTCAAAAATCCTTTTTGCCAGAAATGGCCTGTTGGGCATTGATCCATCGTAGGCTTCATCTCCGAAATGAGAAATAATATCCAGTCGCAGATTTGAATCATGCGCTAAAATATGCTTTGCTTCTGTATCTGCGTCAAATACCGGAATGCCCAGTACCCTGAAAAATTTCGCCACCACAGATTTACCCGCACCAATGCCGCCAGTAAGAACCACTTCAGGAATGTTATTTTTTGACAAGTGCCTGCTCATCAACGGTGGCATCAGGTGAAATGGCCGATTTTTCTACACGCAATTTGGCACCGCCCGCATCTAGCAAAACTGTGGTTTCGTGAACTTCAAGAATGCGACCGTGGATACCTCCGATCGTTACCACTTTGGTGCCTTTGTCGAGTGCTTCACGAAATTTCTTGGCATCCTTTGCTTTTTTCGCCTGCGGACGAATCATGAAAAAGTAAAAAATGGCGATAATAGCCACCCAAAACAAAGGGCCTATAAAATCGCTGCCTTCGGCACCTTGTAACAAAATGGTAAAAATTTTCATAAGATTTATTTAGTTTTCATTGATTCAGGCACGATAATCTCTGTTTTTATAAGCAATTGCGTTACGGACGGAACGGTATTGGTTACGACGTTGATCGGGACGTTTTGCTTACCCCATTTATTGTCGCTGTCAAATTCCACTACAATTTCGCCCTCTTCGCCGGGCAAAATTTTGCCTTTAGGATAATTGCGCAAAACGGTACAACCACAGGAACCTTCCACTGAGCTGATAATCAGGGGACCATTTCCAGTATTCTTAAACTTGTATCTAAAAGTAAAAATCTCACCCTGTGTGATTTTACCCGTGTAGTATTCTGTTTCTTCAAATTCGATCTGTGCTTCCAGTCCTTTGTCTCCCTGGCCATTGGCGGAAGCCGGAATATCTATCATATCCGTGCCTATCGTTCTGTCTTCATTTTCTTGCGCACATGCTGCAAGGAAAGATAAACCCACCAGGATGATAATCAATTTGTTTTTCATAGGATTATGTAATGAGCCCACGACCCACTTTTTTGATTTTTCCTGACGTTTTCAGTTCTTCAAAGAGCTTATCAAGCACGCCATTTATGAACGTATTGCTCTTCGGTGTGCTGTAGTATTTCGAGATTTCAATGTACTCGTTCAGTGTCACTTTCACAGGAATTTCAGAAAATTCCCGACCTTCTGACAAGGCCATGCGCATCAGGATAATATCGATGAGCGCGATTCGGTCGACTTCCCAATTGTCGGTGTGTTTATGAATGAGTTCCATATGCTCATCATTCTGCGCCACCGTCTTTCGGAACAACACCTTTACAAATGACATCTCATCTTCGGGATCTTTCCACAAAGGCAACATGGGTTGAAATTCATCGCTGTTTTCTTCGAATGATTTAAAGGTTTTGATGACCATTGAAGCCACAAGATCCAAATCATCCACCCAAAAAATGCTCTTTTCTTCAAAGAAATCGTGCAAGGTTGGGGCATTGATAAGGTGGCGCTTAAATACCCGGATTATTACCTCTTTGTCTGCAGCATAATCCGTGGCGGGCGCAGCCATATAGGCCTGGTATTCGGTGGTGTCAAGTAAAATTCTATAAAGTCGTCGGAGTAGCTCTCCTTCGCCCATCCAGTTGACTTTCCCCTTCTCAGACAAACTTTTCAACTCACGGTTTGATTGCAATTGCGCGAGAAGCTTGTTGTTGACGAACCTTTCATTCGGGTTGAGATCTTCAGGCGAGGGCAGTTTCTTTTTCTTGCCATCCTCAATTTTGCGCACAGCGACTTCCTGAATGTCCGTCATCAAAAGCATGAGGAAGAGGTACATCTCATACATTTTCTGAATGCTGTGTAGCAATTCTTTTTCAGCGCGTGCTACATTGTTGTCTTTCGATTGCTCAAATGCGTAGAGCGCCTGAAGGATTTTGATTCGTAAGTGTCTTCTGTTGAGCATATCCTTTAGGTGATTGGCTAAAATCTCTGTTTTATATTAGCGATTGAGTCTATTCTTGCCTGCGCTATATCAATGGCTACTGACTGCGCTGGTCTTTTCAACGATGCAGACAGCCGGAGTACGTCGAGTGTCACGTCGTAAATTCTTTCCGTTTTGCGATAAGCATCATCACGGTTGTATCCGATTACTTCAGAATAACAATTGATGATTCCACCGGCATTGATGACAAAATCAGGTGCATAAACAATCCCCTTGTCCATCGCCAACTGACCGTGCCGTTTTTCGTCGTCGAGCTGGTTGTTGGCTCCACCAGCAATAATCTGACATCGCAACCTGTCTAACGTATCGTCGTTTACCGTGCCACCGAGTGCGCAAGGTGCGTAAATATCCATTGGAACATCGTAAATTTCTTCCGGATCAACCACAGTTACTTTAAAATCCCGGGCCACCTGATCCAATCTGTCGGCGTGAATGTCCGAAACGAAAATTTCCGCCCCTTCTTTACTTAAACGCTCGATCAGATGGTACCCCACATTGCCTGCACCCTGCACTACAATTTTTTTATTGGACAAATCATCATTGCCATATACCAATTTGGCGGCAGCCTTCATACCCATATACACGCCATACGCTGTAACGGGTGAAGGGTCTCCTCCCCCATTCCGGCTTTCCGGCAAACCCGCTACATATTTGGTTTCATCACGCATGTATTCGATGTCGCGGGTAGAAATTCCAATGTCTTCGGCGGTGATATATTTCCCACCGAGGCTATTCACAAATTTTCCAAAACGGCGGATGAGGGCTTCGCTTTTGTCTTTTCTCGCATCACCAATGATTACGGCTTTACCGCCACCCAGATTGAGACCGGAAATGGCCGATTTGTAGGTCATTCCACGCGACAAGCGAAGTACATCACGCAGGGCTTCTGCTTCCGATTTGTAAGGCCACATGCGCGTGCCGCCCAAGCTCGGGCCGAGTATCGTGTTGTGCACAGCAATAATGGCTTTGAGACCTGTGGCAGGATCGTTGCAAAATACGACCTGTTCGTGCCCCATTTCTTCCATGCGCGACAATGGGCCGGATGTAGTAGAGATGTCAAGTGATTGAACGCTTTCAAACATTGGTGCGAAGATGGTGTTTTAATCGGAACAAATAAGTGTAGCTTTGCATCGCTTTTCAACAAAAGCGCGACAAAAGTACACTTTTTTAAATGCCTGCTCACGCATTTTTGCAAACCGAAAAAGTCCGATGAAGGCGCTCGCCCATCTCAATAAATATTTACTTCATTATAAGTGGCTTGTCATATTGGGCACCGTGTTCATACTGGTTTCCAATCTTTTCGCCATTTACGCACCCAGATTGGTCCGTGAAGCCTTTGATCTGATCACATCTTCGATCAACGCTTATTCATCAGGCGAAGTTTCCAACTATGCGCTTGAATTGCCTCCGACTATTGAATGGATTTTCAATACCGTGGGTTTTGATTTAGAAAAATATCAGAACATCAATTCGGCGGGCGACCTGGCGGAATTAATTGGCACCTTGTCGCTTTTCCTTGCTGCCTTGTATCTTCTTGTATCCGTTTTGAAAGGTGTTTTCCTGTTTTATCAAAGACAAACGATCATCATCATGTCGAGGCTGATTGAATTTGACCTGAAAAATGAGATATATGCACATTATCAGGAACTGAGTCTGGCTTTTTACAGAAGGAACAAAACGGGTGATCTGATGAACCGAATCAGTGAAGATGTGACCAAAGTACGCATGTATCTGGGCCCTGCGATCATGTACTCTATCAACCTGGTCATTTTAAGTGTACTTGCAATTTGGGCCATGGTCAATGTCAATCTTGAATTGACTTTGTACGTGCTCCTGCCATTGCCGGTCCTTTCTGTCTCCATCTATTATGTGAGCGCCATGATCAATCAGCGCAGCGAAAAAGTGCAACGACAACAATCGCATCTTTCCGCTATGGTGCAGGAAACTTTTTCAGGTATCCGGGTTATTAAAGCATTTAACCGTGAAAAATCCGTGCAGGATAATTTCGAAAAGGAATGCAACAACTACAAGGTGAAATCGCTTGACCTGGTAAAAGTCGATGCCCTTTTTATGCCTGCCATCCTCCTTTTAATCGGTTTAAGCACCATCATCACCATTTACGTGGGAGGAATCAAGGCCATCAATGGTGAAATCAGCCTGGGCAATATTGCGGAGTTTGTAATTTATGTCAACATGCTCACCTGGCCTTTTGCTTCCGTCGGGTGGGTGACTTCGATTGTGCAACAGGCCGCCGCCTCGCAGGAGCGAATCAACGAATTTCTACACACCGCACCTGAGATCAAAAACAAGAAAGAAACACCTGACGAGATCAAAGGGAAAGTGGTTTTTGACAATGTCTTTTTCACCTATCCCGACAGCGGAATAGAGGCTTTGCGGGGCATTAGTTTTGAAATTCCGTCGGGCAGTACTTTGGCCATCGTGGGTCGCACCGGTTCCGGCAAAAGCACCATTGCCAACTTGATTTGCCGGAATTTTGACACCACATCCGGGGTGATCAAAATAGACGACAAGCCAGTTACGGAAATCAATCTCAACAGTCTGCGCAGCAATATCGGATATGTTCCGCAAGATGTTTTCCTCTTTAGCGACACCATTGCCAATAACATTGCCTTCGGCATTAACAATGGCGAAGTGTCGCAGGAATTGATTGAAAAGGCTGCAAACGATGCATACGTGGCCCACAACATTGAAGAGTTTCCTAAAAAGTATGACACCATACTCGGTGAACGGGGCATCAACCTTTCGGGAGGACAGAAACAACGCGTGAGCATTGCGAGAGCCCTCGTCCGAAAACCGGCGATCCTTATTTTTGATGATTGCCTGTCGGCGGTAGATACTGAAACTGAGGAGATCATTTTGGGCAACTTGAAACCCGTAATGAAGGACAAAACCACCGTTCTGATAAGCCACCGTGTCTCGACTGTTAAATTTGCGGACCACATTCTCGTATTGCAGGATGGCAAAATAGCGGAGAGCGGCACACACGAAAGGCTTTTAGCCGCAAACGGTATATATGCTGAGCTCAATCAACTTCAACTTCTCGAAGACAAAAAGGTGACTATAGCCTAGCTATCTGCTGTGATTACCTATATTTGTCCTACTACACCTATCCACTAAAATTGCATTCGTATGAACCATGAACACGGAGACGCGGCGAGAGATGATATTTATTCAAAAGTCATCCGCGCCGGGAAGAGGACCTATTTTTTTGATGTAAAGGCTACACGGAACAACGATTTGTATCTTACAATTACCGAAAGCAAAAAGCGGAATATGGAAGACGGTCGACAATCTTTTGAAAAGCACAAACTCTTTCTTTACAAGGAAGACTTTGAAAAATTTGCTGAAGGTTTGCTTGACAGCATTGATGCCATCAAGGAATTGCGCGAAGGCGATAATGACTACATCGATCCGGCCAATATTTCTCAGGATGAAGTTTTGGAAAACAAGGAATTTACCAATGTTCGGTTTGAAGACCTGGACGAAAGGTAAATTTTGATTCAGATTTGAGATCCTCTTGAGACAAATAAGTCTGCAAGCTCAAAAGCCTCTTCGGGGGCTTTTTTGTTTTGAGAAATACGGGTCATTAGAAGTCAAACAGCGCATCTTTCCATCGCCCAATATTGGTTCAATTCACCAGTGGTCATGTGCAGAACTTGTGAAAACTGAATTTGGAATATCAGATATAAAGTCAGGTGATCGCATACCCATAGGATAAACATTCGGTTGATATAAAACTTCTTATCATTCTTATAAATAACATATTAAGATATACTAAAACTGAATTGATCGCATATATCCTTTCCAATAAAGCATGCTCTTTCATTGGTTATTTACACTATCGCAATTAACAAAAATCTGTGCAAAATTATGCGGATTACTCTGTCGATCAACTTTCAAATAAGCGGTACTTTTAATGGGCCTGAAACGATCTCTCACCGATTCTATGAAAGTTACTTATTACGGACATTCCTGTTTTGGCCTGGCGGTAAACGAACACAATATTTTGTTTGACCCATTTATTACACCCAATGAGCTGGCCAGAAACAAAGTGGATGTGTCTGAAATTGAGGTGGATTTCATGTTGATCACGCACGGTCATTTTGATCATATCACTGATGCCGTATCCATTGCTAAACGAACAAATTGCAGGGTGATTGCCAATTTTGAAATAGCGGAGTGGCTCAAGGCCAAAGGTTTAAAAAAAGTACACCCGATGAACTTAGGTGGATTTGCGCATCTGCCATTTGGTAAAATAAAATATGTATCTGCCGTTCATAGTAGTATGCTGCCCGATGGAACTTATGGCGGAAGTCCTGGTGGTTTCGTCATTGATTTTGGCGACCTTTGCATTTACTATGCCGGGGATACCGCGTTGACGCTCGATATGCAATTGATCCCGAGGCAATTTGACGTGAATCACACCTTTTTGCCCATCGGAGACAATTTCACCATGGGCGTGGAAGATGCCATCATTGCAGCGGAGTTTGTGAAATGCAAAAGCGTAATTGGAATGCATTATAATACGTTTCCTTACATCGTAATTGATGAGGCTGAAGCAAAACTGAAATTTGAAAGTGCCGGGGCAAACCTGACGCTTATGGAAATAGGAGAAACAATAGAATTGTAATTATGGGAAAAGTAATCTGTGTAGCCAACCAAAAAGGCGGCGTTGGAAAAACCACGTCAGCCATCAATATCGCTGCCTGCCTCGGTGTGTTGGAATACAAAACTCTGCTCGTGGACGCTGATCCACAGGCCAATGCCACAAGCGGTGTGGGTATAGATCCGAAAACGATCAAAACCAGCATCTACGAGTGTCTCATTAACGATGTGGATGTGAGGGACATTATTATCCAAACGAGCAATCCCAACCTCGATCTGATACCTGCCCACATCGACCTCGTAGGTGCAGAAATAGAAATGATCAGCTTGCCAAACCGCGAACAAATGATGAGACATGCCCTGAAGCAGGTGCGTGAAACGTATGATTTTATCATCATCGACTGTTCGCCATCACTTGGCTTGATTACGGTAAATGCCCTCTCGGCGGCCGATTCTGTGATTGTGCCTGTGCAGTGTGAATACTTCGCGCTCGAAGGTCTGGGCAAATTGCTGAATACAATCAAGATTGTTCAGTCGCGTTTGAATACGGACCTGGCCATTGAAGGAATTCTTCTCACCATGTTCGACAGCCGGTTGAGATTGGCCAATCAGGTGGTGGAAGAGGTGAAAATGCATTTCCAGCAATTGGTTTTCAACACGGTGATACACCGCAACACGCGTTTGGGAGAAGCCCCGAGTCATGGAGAAACCATCATCATGCACGACGCTTCCTGCAAAGGTTCAATTAATTACCTCAACCTGACGCGCGAATTGTTACAGAGGAATGATCTGACCCGCATCCGGACAGAAGACAAGATGATCGAGCTCGAGAATGATTAAGAAAAAAGCTTTGGGACGCGGATTGAGCGCATTGCTCGAAAACGTGGAAACTGATATTACGTCAGGCGTACAAACAGAAAAGGCTTCTCGCGTACTCGGTTCCGTGGCGATGCTCCCGGTATCGGTCATTGAAGCCAACCCGTTTCAGCCCAGAACGGTATTTGACGAGGAGTCATTGCTCGAATTGGTACAGTCCATTAAAGAACTCGGAATCATACAGCCGGTTACCGTTCGGAAAATGGGGTATGACCAATTTCAGCTCATCAGCGGGGAACGCCGTTTTCGCGCTTCTCAGATTGCCGGACTCACCGAAATACCGGCCTACATTCGCGTGGCCAATGATCAGGCCATGCTCGAAATGGCCCTTGTGGAAAATATCCAGCGCCGAAATCTCGATGCCATTGAAATTGCGATTTCGTATCAGCGTCTCATCGATGAATGCAGCCTCACGCAGGAGGCATTGAGCGAACGCGTAGGTAAAAAACGGGCCACGATCACCAATTACATCAGGTTGCTGCGTCTGCCTCCGGAAATTCAGATGGCATTGCGGAAGAATGAAATCACCATGGGCCATGCGAGGGCCCTGTTGAGTTTTACGGATGAGGCTGAGATGCGCGCGGCTTTCGCCAAAATCACCAAAGAAGGATGGTCTGTCAGACAATTGGAGCAGGCCACACAGGAGGCCCGCACAACCGCCAGGAAGCCGAATGACACCTCGATTCCACTTTCGTTTGAACATCAGAAAATCAAGTCAGATTTAATAGATAAATTTGGTACCAAAGTTGCGTTAAAGCGCGACCAAAAGGGCGCCGGCAAAATTGAAATTGCCTTCCATTCTGACGATGATTTACGACGGATTATTGAGAAACTCGAACTTTAAAATTCCAGCCTTTGCGGCTTTGTTGCTCATCCTTGTTTTTACACCTGCTTTTATACAGGCCCAAACAGACAGCACCTCCACGCCTCCTCCACCTCCGGTGATTGAAACGGAAACGCCAGTGGGCATTGTATCAGGAGAAGCGGTGAGTCCGCCACTTCCACTCACATCAAAGTTTCACAGCCCCCGCAAAGCATCTATTATGTCAGCAGCCCTGCCAGGACTTGGTCAGGTATACAATCGCAAGTACTGGAAAGTGCCTATTATATATGCTGGTTTCGGTGTGGCAGGCTGGTATCTCAGAGACAACCTGCAAAAGATAGATCTCTATAAAAGTGGGATCGTTGCGCTAATTGATGATGATCCGAACACAACAAATACCACAGGTTTTAACCGCCAACAACTGGATATATTGTTGGAACAACATACCCAATGGCGCGATCTCTCTTACATCGCCCTTGCCGCTATATATATTCTCAATATCGTCGATGCCAGTGTGGATGCCCACTTGTTTTATTTCGATGTATCGCCCGATATCTCTTTGAATGTGAGTCCTTACCTCGGGCCCATGGCCTGGAGAGCTACAGGATTGACATTAACCCTTAAATTGTAACTTCACCGCCCGGGAAGAATAGTACTTATGCGCATTGCTTTGGTAGGTTACGGTAAAATGGGAAAGCGAATTGAAACGCTTGCCAGCGAGAATGGTGATGAAATATCCCACCGCATCACCACCTCCAACATGGCTGAAATTTCTACCATCCGAAACACAGATGTGATCATTGAATTTACACGCCCCGATGCTGCCATTGCAAATTATAAGATGCTCGCTCCGCTTGGGATTCCCATCGTGACAGGCACCACTGGTTGGAACAAGGATTTGACGGAAGTCGAAAAACTCGTAGAAAAATATAAAATTCCATTTTTTTACGCCAGCAATTTTTCTGTAGGAATTCATATCACGCTCGCTGTCAATAATTATCTGGCCGCAATGATGAAAAAATTTCCTGACTATGATGCGCGCATCGAAGAGTGGCATCACACCGAAAAGAAAGACGCGCCGAGCGGCACCGCCATTACACTTGCTGAAGGTTTGATAAAAAACCATACGGATTATGCAGAATACGGCATGACTGCCCGCAATGCCGGCGAAAAAACATTGCCCGTCATTTCCCACCGGGAAGATGAAATACCCGGCACCCACGAAATAATCTATCAAAGTGATGTGGATGAAATATCCATCAAACATACGGCCCTGAACAGAGACGGATTTGCCCTCGGAGCGATGAAAGCCGCTGATTTTGTCAGAAATCAAAAACCGGGGATTTACACCATGAACCATTTATTGAACACCTCATTATGATCATAGCACAGTTGATTTTTTACGCCACGATACTGTCCTGGTTTGCCTGTCTCTGGAAGATTTTTGAAAAAGCCGGTCAACCCAAATGGGCGGGATTCGTTCCGGTTTACAACCTGTTTATCATGCTCCGCGTGATTCAAAAACCATGGTGGTGGATTTTACTGCTCATTATACCCGGGATTAATTTTCTCCTCCTCATTGTAATGCATATCGAATTGGTGAGGTCATTCGGCCTGCGCACCACACCGCATTATCTGGCAGCGACTTTCATTCCACCTTTCTCCTTGGGTTACATCGCTTTCAAACCCGAAATAGTGTATACCGGCCTTCCGGACTATAAAAAGGAGAAAAAAAGCTTTTCGCGCGAATGGGGTGAAGCCATTGTTTTTGCTGTGATTGCGGCCACCATCATCCGCACTTTTTTCATCGAGGCTTTCACCATTCCGACGCCGTCGATGGAAAAATCGCTGCTCGTAGGCGATTACCTTTTTGTGAGCAAGGCTAGTTACGGCGCCCGATTGCCGATGACGCCCATCGCATTTCCATTGACCCACCACACCATTCCCATCCTGAATATTCAATCGTTTGTGGAATGGCAAAAGCTCCCTTACCTGAGATTGCCCGGTTGGGGTGAAGTGGAAAGATTTGACGCCACGGTGTTCAATTTTCCGGAAGGTGACACCGTGATTACCAACTTTCAAAACCAAAGTTACTACCAACTCTCCCGTGACCGCGGCAGGTCAAACATTCAAAATCCAGACTTCCGGCTTCCGCAAATGATGGACGGTCGCGTGGTGAATGCACCCATGGGCGACATGCTCGTAAGGCCTGTCGACAAACGCGAAAATTATATCAAGCGCACCATCGGCCTGCCTGGCGAGACAATCGAAGTGGTAAACCGCGACATTCTGATCGATGGCGAACCCATTGAAAATCCGGAAGGAATTCAGTATACGTATCAGGTCTACACCAAAGGGGCCTTGTCATCTGAAGTGTTAAAGGCCAAATACGGCATATCGGTCAGCGAACAGCAAAAGACGGAGTACCGCATGCGAGGGTGGTATGAGCTTCCCCTGACGGATAAAGAAGCGGAAATCATGAAAACCATGTCGACTGTCGATTCCGTGTACCTCGAAATGAAACGACCACAGGGAGATATGCACATTTATCCCAACCACCCCAACTACAGCTGGTCGGAAGATAATTTTGGTCCACTCTGGATTCCGGAAGAAGGTGCCACCATTCCGCTGAGCCTCGAGAATCTACCGCTCTATCAACGTGTTATTACCGCCTATGAACACAATGAATTGGAAATACAAGGTGATCAAATCCTGATCAATGGCACGCCGGTCGATTCCTACACATTCCAACAGGATTATTATTTCATGATGGGCGACAACCGGCACAATTCGGCCGACAGCCGTTTCTGGGGGTTCGTGCCGTATGACCATGTGGTGGGCAAAGCGGTGTTTGTGTGGTTCAGCAAAGAGGCTGGTGGAGACATTCGCTGGAGTCGCTTGTTCACCCGCGCCAAATAATTTCTTACTTTCCCCAACACATGGGAAAGCAAAAGTCGAAAGGATATCACTTGCGGGAATGGCTGTTGGCGCTTGCTATTTCTGCGTTTGTTTGGTTGATTGTTTCGCATCTTTTCGTCGGATTTTATGAGGTGCGCACGACTGAATTGAACGGAGATTTTCAGCAGGGAGAAATTTTGTGGGTCAATAAATGGGAGGCTGGACCACGCCTGCCCTTCTCCCCGCTTCACATTCCATTCACAGATCTTCGAAGCGACCTCCTCACTTTTCCTTATGTGCGATGGGGCGATATCACCATCAAGCGGTCTGATCTGATCGCTTTCAACAGTACTTTCCCCAATGAACAATTGCCCGACCGTCGTATGGTTTCCATCGGTCGTGTGGTCGGTCTGCCCGGCGACACCATTAAAATTCACTTCGGAAAAGTATATATCAACGGTGAGCTTTACCAGCCGCCCGACGATCCCATTCTTACGTATGAAGTTGCGCTTACTGACACACTCCATCTGAATGCGCTGATCAAAAAATACAATTTAAAATACGTCGAAAACCGCGGCGGAAACGTTTACCGATTTTCGGCTCACCGAAAAAATGCCCTCGCGCTGGCTGGAGATTCCCTCTCTGCTCAATTTTCGCGCACACTGGAGACGGAACCCAATCCCATGGTTTTTCCCAACGGTTTTGCTGACCAGAGCGGCGACCTTTACGGCCCCGTTTTTATTCCTTCCCGGGGCGATATAATTTCAGATTTTTATGCTTCCGAATTGGCATTGGCCTTCGAAAAGGTACCTTTTTTAGGCGAAAGCCAGGAAGCAAAGGATAGTACCGTACAGGTTTTCCGCTGCAACTATTATTTTTTGCTCAGCGATCACCGCGCCATTGGCAATGATTCGCGCTATTTTGGGGCCATTCCCGAATATCTCATCATTGGCAAAGTCGGCGGACAGTTATGGAAAAACGAGAAGGACGATGCATTCTGAACTGATCCTACCGATCTCGCCAATTCCCCCGATTCCTTTTTTTTCGCAGGCTGCTTTCGCAGAAAAAACAATTGTGGACGGAGAAGAAAATTACGTGAAACAAACTGTTAGAAACCGATACTTCATTCTCGGAAGCAATGGCGTTTTGGGCCTCACCATACCGGTAGTGGGACAACAGGGTAAAAAAGTCCGGACAAAAGATATCGAAATAGACTACAGCAAGCCCTGGCTGCGGCTCCACCTGCGCTCGCTGGAGGCAGCCTACCGAAGCGCGCCATTTTACGACCATTATATAGATCCTATCACCAAAATACTTTCCACACCACACAACAATCTCTCGGACTTTTTCACCGCTTCGTTTCCAGCCTGGCTCGCTTTGTTGCGTCTGGATCTCCCTTGGGAAATGAGCAAAGAATATCTGGAACCGCGGAATTCATTTGATTTGCGCGAAACGATTAAATCGCCGGATCGTTTTCCCGCATGGATTCACGCACATCGGTACGAACAGGTTTTCAGTGACCGGTTCCCATTTAAACCCCACCTGTCCGTACCCGATCTGTTATTTAATGAAGGTCCGGCGGCGGCCCGTATTCTGCTCGCTTAGCAGGAATCGTTATATTTGGCGCCAATAAAATATGACCAACCATCCATGGCCAACGATCAGGAACTCGAACACAATAAAAATGATGACAGCATGCGCCTTCATGTTTCCAAACTGAAAAGGCAGCTGGAAAAAATATACGAAGGAGGCGGCGCCGCCAAAATTGCCAAAGAACACGAAAGAGGCAAGCTCACTGCCCGGGAGCGTGTGGATAAACTACTCGACCCGAATACCCCGCAGATAGAAATCGGTGCTTATGCCGGTTTTGGCATGTATAGCGAATATGGGGGATGTCCTGGCGGCGGTGTCGTGGTGGTGATGGGTTATGTAAGCGGCCATCAATGTGTGGTCGTGGCCAATGATGCCACGGTAAAAGCTGGTGCCTGGTTTCCCATTACTGGAAAAAAGAATTTAAGGGCCCAGGAAATCGCGATGGAAAACCGCATTCCCATCATCTATTTGGTGGATAGTGCAGGTGTGTTTCTACCGATGCAGGATGAGATATTTCCCGACAAGGAACACTTCGGACGCATTTTTAGAAACAATGCCGTGATGTCGGCCCGCGGTATTCCGCAAATTTCTGCCATCATGGGCAGTTGCGTGGCCGGAGGAGCCTATCTCCCCATCATGAGCGACGAAGCACTGATTGTGAACAAGACAGGAACCATCTTTCTGGCGGGATCGTATCTCGTGAAAGCAGCCGTCGGTGAAGATATTGACAACGAAACCCTGGGAGGAGCCACCACCCACAGCGAAATTAGCGGTGTGACGGACTACAAGGTAGAAAATGACGAAGAGGCCTTACAAACCATTCGCGACCTTGTGGATAAAATTGGAACGACTGGTCCGAAAGCCGGTTTCAGCAAAACGGAAGCGAAACCGCCGGAAGTCGATGTAAAAGACATTTATAAACATTTCCCGAAAGAGAAATCAAAACCATACGACGTTCGTGATATCCTGAAATGTGTGCTCGACGAGAGCAAGTTTACCGAATACAAAGCGGGATATGGCAAAACAATCTGCTGTGGTTACGGCCGCATTGAAGGCTGGGCAGTGGGTATCGTGGCCAATCAGCGCATCATCGTCAAAAACGCCAAAGGCGAAATGCAATTTGGTGGTGTGATTTACAGCGATTCGGCCGACAAGGCAGCGCGCTTCATCATGAATTGCAACCAAAAAAATATTCCGCTGGTTTTTCTTCAGGATGTTACCGGATTTATGGTCGGCAGCCGGAGCGAACAAGGCGGAATCATCAAGGATGGCGCGAAGATGGTGAATGCCATGAGCAATTCGGTGGTTCCAAAATTTACCATCATCACAGGCAACAGTTTTGGAGCCGGTAATTATGCCATGTGTGGCAAAGCTTATGATCCGAGACTGATTTTCGGATGGCCGACAGCCGAAATCGCCGTGATGGGTGGATCGCAGGCGGCCAAGGTACTGCTGCAAATTGAGGTGGCATCGCTCAAGGCAAAAGGAAAAACCATTACAGCTGAAAACGAAAAGGCGCTTTTGGATAAAATTAAGGACCGCTATGAGGAACAGACCAAACCGCAATACGCCGCAGCGCGTCTTTGGATCGACGGAATCATTGATCCCGCCGACACCCGAAATCACATCGCGATGGGCATCGAGGCAGCCAACAATGCACCCGCTGAAAAACCGTACAATGTTGGCGTACTCCAAACCTAAGTCAATTCAGAAAATGATCCATGGTTTTATTTTCGTCGCGTCACTGACTATTTTTTCTGGATGCGGTGAAGATGAAATATTGGTTATTCCCCCACCTACGGCTCAAAATCCGGATACCACAGGCACGGATAGTTTCACCATTCCAGACAGAACCCTCACCTACCTGGCGTTGGGTGATTCGTACACCATCGGAACAGGTGTACCGGCAGAGGAGCGTTTTCCTGTGCAACTCTTCAACCGGCTGACAGACGCTGATTTTGACATGCTGACTCCACACATCATCGCCACCAATGGCTGGACCACAGGGAATCTCATCAATGCCACCAACAATTTTGAACCCGATTCTATTTTCGACCTTGTATCCCTGCTCATTGGTGTGAATAACCAATTTCAAGGTCGGTCGATTGAGGAATATACCGATGAATTTGACCAACTTTTGCGAAAAGCCCTCACGTATACAGGTGATGATACATCGCAGGTAATCGTGATCTCCATTCCCGATTACGGGGTAACACCTTTTGGGCAGAGCATGAATCCAGCTGAGATTGCGCAGGAGATTGACGCTTTCAACGGGGTGAACCAATCGATCACGGAGGCTTATGGAATTTCTTATTTTTACATCACCGATATTTCCCGGCAGGCTGCCACGAATCCTGCCCTGATAGCCGGCGATAATTTGCATCCCTCCGGAGCTCAATATTCACTCTGGCTTGATGTAATGGAAGAAACCATAAAACTGAAACTGTATGAATAAGCGGATATATATCTTTTTTGCACTTTTCGTCATTGCTTCCACTACAATCCACGCCCAGGTGTACAATTGGGCCGACGGTGAAGATCCATACCATGCAGACAGCATTGGCGGACTATACGTCGGGTTGAATCTCGGATTTTACAAGGCCCATAACAGCACGGCGAGTATGTATGGAGGATATGGGTTTGATCGGGAGGGTGCGCGGCTGCCATTTAGCAGTTCGTGGTTGAATCAGGCTATTAAGGGAAGTTTTCCAGCTGTTCAGCGGACCAATGAAGCTCTTGGCGGTGTTACTGAAAGCGAATGGAGTTTTGACGAAAGTGACATGCCCGGTGTTATGAGATATAACGCGACCTTTATGTGGGGAGGTCATTTGCGTTATATGTTTAATGCGGACTTCGGAGTGTTTGCAGAAATCAATGGTAGCAATCCGGTGACCGTAGGGGAATTTACGATTCGCACCCTCGGTTCTTCCAATGTACCAGGTCAACAAAATCCCCTTCGACGTTTTCAGATTCGTGGTGAAGAGCAACGTATGATTATCAACCTCGGCGTGCACCGTGTAATAGGACGTGGAGCCCGCGAACGTAGCGGAAAAAGCACAACCCTACTACCTTATATCGATTTTGGCGTGAACACCACTTTCGTGAAATTTGAGGAAAATCTGATCAGCCTTGGAGAGCTGGTTCAACCAGTGGACCTTACGGAATTTTTCAATCAACAGGGATTTTTTATTGATGAAGCCCGCATCCTCACCGGCGTAGGTTTGGGAGCTTTCGGTGGAGCGGGTGGACAAATTCAGCTCGGAAGTAAATTTACCATCGACATTGGTTATGTGGCCAGCTTTGAGCAGATCAAACTGGGCGAAATGAACGAGCGGAATTTTCAGCATATTTTTGTGCTGAAGGCGATATACCTGACCTTCTAATTCATTAAAATTTGACTGATGCATTGTAGAAA
>Ga0105047_10006669_pt1 | contig 19556 bp, 17 predicted proteins | sample MAT04_FD_78384 | JGI IMG/M metagenome (GOLD analysis project Ga0105047, IMG submission 78384) | Freshwater microbial communities from Lake Fryxell liftoff mats and glacier meltwater in Antarctica - MAT-04 (megahit assembly) | ecosystem: Environmental > Aquatic > Freshwater > Ice > Liftoff...
AGAGTTGCGAACACCAGTTCGGTTCGATATGTTGCCGATATGGACGCAACCGCTGCGCATTTGCTGGTCGACTCGATCAGGTTGCTGCCTGGCGAACGTTCGGGTTTGTTGCGGGTGGTGAAGGACTGTCACCGACTGGCGAGCTGGGTCGAAGCGCAACGGCTGGTGGCCGTGGCGGCTCTTGCTTCGGATGGTGGGAATTCGCCGGCAAGTGATGTGGCTGATGCGGCCAAAACGTCGCGGTTCGAGGGTGACCGTGTGGTGCAGCGGGCGAAGGCGGCAGGGTTGATGCCGCAGTTGGCCGACGCCCTGTCCGATGGGAAGGTCAACACCCGCCATCTCGACGCCGCCGCGGATGTGTTGCGGAGGGCCAAGCCCGAGCATCGCGAAAAGCTGGCCGTGCGGGCCAAGCAGTGGGGGCGGGCTGCGGAGTCGATGAGCGTTGGTGAGTTCCGGCGGTTCGCCGAGAAGGAGCTGCGTGATGTTCAGACAGACGATGGTGTTGAGCGGTTCGAGCAGCAGCGGCGTGATGTCAGGTTGAAGATCTGGAAGGACGAGGCGACGGGCATGGTGATGGGCCGGTTCGCGCTCGATCCGGAGAACGGTGCGGTGTTGCTGGGTGCGGTGCGGAACACGGTCGAAGCGATGTTCCACGACCGTCAGCCCGAGACGTGCCCGTCCGACCCGCTCGATCGTCAAGAGCATCTGCAGGCGCTTTCGTTGATGGCGCTGATCCGAGGCGAGGGCGCGGCCGCGGGGCGGCCGGAGGTGATCGTGGTCATTGACTACGAGACGCTGCTCAACGGCATGCACAGCTCGTCCACCGTGCGGGTGTCTGACGATGTCGACCTGCCGGTGGAGACGGTGCGCCGGATGGGCTGCGATGGCGAGATCGTTCCGGTCGTGCTGGGCAGCGAGGGCGAGGTGCTCGACGTTGGGCGTGCCGCTCGGCTGGCCACTCGGGCCCAGCGGCGGGCGCTGCGGGCGATGTTCAGCGGTTGTTGGATACCCGGGTGCGATGTGCCGTTCGACAACTGCACGATGCATCACCTGTGGTGGTGGGAGCACCTGGGGCCAACCGATCTGACCAATCTGCGGCCCACGTGCAGCCGTCATCACCACGATCTCCATGAGGGTGGCTGGAAAGTGCAGGTGGATGGTTGGTGGGCGGTGATCACCCGCCCCGACGGCACACAAATGCACACCGGCCCGCCCTCGGCTCAGGCGGCCTGATGCTCCGTGACCTCACTGTTTCAAGAGACACGGGATTCGTCGTCGGGCATGCGGCAGACTTCTTCCTCATGTCGGTCGATGCACCTCGTCTCGAGCTGGACCAGCGGCAAGGGTGGGCACGTGTGTGCGCCGCCGTTGCGTGCCTCACCGGAATCGGGGTGATCGCACTGTCGGCATCGATGCTGGCGTTGATCGTGCTCGCCGGCTTGGCCCGGTTCTGGACCTGGCTCCGCGACCGCGACATCGACTCCGCGGGCATCTGGGGTATCGCCACCGAGTCGGCGTTGGCGGCGGGCGCGATTGCTGTCGTGTCGTGCTGTGTCATCGCCTTCTGGTGGTTCTGGACCGGATCGGTCGACGCGGTGATCACTGAGGTGAACGCCACACGGGTCGGCCCCACCGGTGCGACCGAAGCAAGCAAGGGTCGCCCTAGCAGCACGCGTGCGGAGGTCGAGCAGCAGCGTCGCACGCTGAACCTGCTCGAAGAGTTGTCGCTCGGTCTCGGACGCCCGGTGCCCGAACTGTGGGTGACAAGCGACGAGACGCCGAACGCGCTCTCGATGCGGTCGACGAAGCGGCGGGTCGTATGCATCACCGCCGGGGTCGGGTCGCTCTCCCGTGGCGAACTCGAGGCGATGCTCGCCCATGAGATGGGCCACCTCTGGGCACACGATTCCCACTGGGTGACCTCCGGCATGGTCGCAATCGCACGCGCCCGTCGCGCAGGGATGATCCTGCTCACCACCGGCGCCGTCATGCTGTTTCTGCTGCTCGGCGCTGCTTGGGAGGGTGCAGGCATCCTTTGGAGCACGATGCTGTTCGCGCTGGCGTTGATGGTGCTCGGTTCCGTCTGCACGCCCTTGCTGCGCCGGCTCGAGATGGGAATGCGGCGCCATGCGGACGAACTCGCCGACGTGGCTGCGGTGAAGCTCGCCCGCAACCCCGGCTCGCTGGCCGCGCTCTGCGCGGGGCTGGCCGAGGACGAGCGCTCCGTGCGGGCCGCCTCGTGGCGGTCGGAGCTGCTGTGGTTCGAGATGGTGGAGGCCGCCGATCTCACCGGTGAGACCGATCCCGAAGCGCCGTTGCGTACCCGGCGTGAGCTTGTCGAGCGGGCCCGAGCCGCGTATGCCGAGGCAGGTGAGCCGGTGCCCGAGAAGTACCAGCTGCAGTTCGACGCCTGGCTCGCGAAGCACGCCGAGAAAGGTGGATAAGGCGCCTCCGAGAGCGCGAACGCAAGGCATTCCAGTGGACGGCAATGCCGCAGTGGCGGCGGTGTCGGTGCCTACGCTGTCGCAATGGCCGTCAGCCGCACTCGTACGGCGAAGGCCGCCCGTAAACGCAAGCGGCGAATGGATCGTGTCGACCACGATCTGAGCGAGGAGCAGTGGACTGCACTCAAAGCGGCATGGGGCGCGTGCGCGTACTGCGGCGTCACCGACAAGGCGCTGCAGCGCGATTGCGTGCTGGCAATCTCGCGAGGCGGTCGCTACACGCTCGACAACATCGCACCGGCCTGCGGCTCGTGCAACGCCAGCAAGTGCAACGACGAGGTCACCGGCTGGCTGCGCCGCAAGCGGCTCGACGAGCGCTCGTTCCTGCTGCGCCACCTGGAGATCCGTGCAGCGCTCGCGCTGCAGTTCCCAACCGTTGTCGACGCCGAGCCACAGCCGCCGACAACCACAGCGCCCTGACCGGCAACCTGGGGGGTTCGGCGCTGGTCTGCGTCGAGTGCTGCGGCGTATGGTTCCCGGATGAGTGATTCCGCCCCCGACGCGACCGTGACCATCGAGCACCTCGACAACGTGCTGGTGGTGCACCTCGATGACGGCAAGGCGAATGCGTTGTCATCAGCGATGATCGTGGCGATCACCGACGCCATCGATCAAGCCGAGGCTGACGACACCATCGGTGCGGTCGTGCTGCATGGCCGACCCGGCCGGTTCAGTGCCGGCTTCGATCTCTCGGTGATGCGCAGCGGCGACTGGGGCGCGGTGGCGGCGTTGGTCAGCGATGGCGGCGATCTCGTGCGCCGGATCTACGGCTCGTCGGTCCCGGTGGTCGCCGCCTGCACCGGCCACGCCCTCGCTGCCGGTGCCCTGATGCTGCTGGCCTGCGACCTGCGAGTCGGCGCCGATGTCGACTGCAAGATCGGCCTCAACGAGGTGGCCATCGGTATGGTCCTGCCGGACTGGGCGCTCACCATTGCGCAGGACCGGTTGAGTCGTCGCCACATCCAGCTCGCCGTCGCGACGGCACAGCTGACCGCCGGGGCTGGCGCTGTCGACGCCGGCTTCCTCGACGTCGTGCTCCCTGACGCCGAGGTGCTGCCCGCCGCCATCGCTCGCGCCACCGAGTTCGCCGCACTGAACGGCCGCGCCTACGCGGGTACTGTGCTGGCCCTGCGCGGGACTGTGCTCGACCGCATGGCCGCCCAGATCACCGCCGACCGCGAAGCCGGCGCCGCACCGATGGCCTGAGGCGGTCGCGGGCGGTTCAACGCAGCAGTGCGGCCAGCCGCTCGAGCGATGTGATGTTGCGGGTGGTGTTCGGCCCGACCATCTTTGCCAACTTCGCCAGCGTCACGCCTGACGTGCTGACGGTGCCATGGATCAACCAGTGCGCCTCGCGTCCGTGCACAGCGAGGCGGTTCTTGTCGGTGGACTGCTGCTCCACACCCTGCCCGGGAGCGCTACGACAGAATGCCACCATGTGGGTGTAACCCTCGGGCGTGGTGCCGAACGGCAGGCAATCGGTAGCCGCCAGGATCTCGGCGGCGGTGCGCACATAGGTGGGCACCGGCCACCCAAGATGTTCAGCGAGGTGCGCCTGGATGCGTGACTCGTGATCGCCTGTGGTTGGCGCGGTGAACAGCACGTTGCCACTGGCGATGAACGTGGCGACTTCGGTGTACCCGAGCGAGGCGACATCCGTGCGCAACGTGTCCATCGATACCCGATGACCGCCGACGTTGATACCGCCGAGCAGAGCGACAAAGCGAGGCACCTTGCCATCCTTGCCGTGTGCGCCCACCGGGGCCACCATCCTCCGAGCCGAGGCGGTGCAGAGCGACCTGGCAGCCTGTGTCGATGGAACAATTCGAGGGCAGGATCGCAGTCGTCACCGGTGGGGGTACTGGCATGGGCAGGGAACTTGCTCGTCAGCTCACGGCCGAAGGTTGTCATGTCGCGATGTGCGACGTGTCGGCGGAGAACATGGCCGAGACGATCGCACTGTGCGAGACAGATGCACCCGCCGGCATACGAACCACCTCGTTCGTGGCCGACGTGTCGCAGGAATCGCAATTGATGGCGTTTGCGGCCGACGTACGCGACCGGCACAGCACCGAGCACATCAACCTGCTGTTCAACAACGCCGGCATCGGCGGTGGCGGCAGCTTCCTCACCGACACCCGCGAGGAATGGGAGACCACCTTCAACGTCTGCTGGGGTGGTGTCTACTTGGGCTGCCGCGTGTTCATGCCGATGCTGGTGGCCAGTGATGAAGGCCACGTCATCAACACCAGCAGCGTCAACGGGTTCTGGGCGTCGCTCGGCCCGAACATCCCGCACACCGCGTACAGCGCCGCAAAGTTCGCGGTGAAGGGTTTCACCGAAGCGCTGATCACCGACTTGCGCCACCATGCGCCGCACGTGAAGGCATCGGTGGTGATGCCTGGTCACATCGGCACGTCCATCGTCATCAACTCCGGGAAGTTCTTCGGCCGCGAGCCCAAGGAGATGACCACCGAGCAGTTGGCCGGCGTGCGCGATCGCCTCGCTCAACGCGGCATGGATGTCTCCGCTGCCAGCGACGACGACTTGCGGGTGGGCATGCAGATGCAGGCCGAGATGTTCCGCGACGCGGCGCCGATGACCGCCGCACAGGCCGCAACGGTGATCCTCGACGGGGTTCGCGCCGAGAGCTGGCGCATCCTTGTCGGTGAAGACGCCCTCGGCCTGGACGAATTGGTCCGCGAGATGCCCACCCTTGCCTACGACCCTGAGTTCTTGCAGCACCTGCGGGCCCGCGGGCTGTTCGCGTTCGCCACCGAGTGAGTCGCCATTGGGCGCAATCTTGGGACCTCCGTCCTTAGACGAGGCACCGTGGCAGGGGTACCGTTCGTCTCAGGACAGACGGGTTTCCAGCCCCGGGAACCCGAACAAGGGGGTTGCTCATGTCGCACCAGCACGCAGTGGTCTGGATTGATCATCTGCACGCGAAGGTCATCGACTTCAATGTCACTGACCAGCACGTGACCGCCGTCGAACGCGAAGGTGGCCAACGTCAGGTGCATCGCAAGTCCGGCATTCCCGGTTCCGGGAAAGAGCCCATCGACCATCGCTTCTTCGACGAGGTGGCTGACGGGTTGGGCGAGGCGAAGGAGATCCTGTTGGTCGGGCCGGGTGCGGCGAAGACCGAGTTGCACAAGGACCTGCGGGTCCGGCACCCCGCGGTCGCGCGGTGCATCGTCGCTGTCGAAACTGCAGATCATCCGAGTGACGGTGAGCTGTTGGCGTTTGCCCGCAAGTACTTCAAGCGGTACGACGCGCTCAGCGGCAACTGACCGCTCAGGCCGGCGACGCTGTGGCGACCGTGCGCCCGCCCACGATGGTGCGCAGCACACGAGCAGGTAGCAGCGACGCCGGCCCCAACGCGAACGGGTTACGGTCGAGGACGACAACGTCGGCGGCAAGGCCAGCGCGCAGCATGCCGCGCTCGCCCTCCAGGAAACTGGCCCATGCCGCCTCGCGAGTGGCGTGGCCAACTGCTTCCGGCAACGGCAGCGCGAAGTCGGGCCGGTGGGGTGGCACCGTCGGGTCGTCGGGTGAGCAGCGGGTGGCGGCGATGAACATGTTGGGCAGCGGCTCGTAGGGCGCGGTGGGCGTGTCGGTGCCGAACGCAAGGGTGGTGCCGTGGCCGAGGAACACCGGCCAGGCAAAGCCCTGTTCGGCGCGTTCTGGTCCGAGCATGGCTGCCCAGTTGGGCATGATCGCCGGATCGCAATGCACCGGTTGCATCGAGGCGGTCACACCTAACGGTGCAAGGCGGGCGATGTCGGCGGCATCCGCGTATTCGAGATGCTCGATGCGGTGGCGACGTTCGGTGATGTCGCCACGGTCTGCGCGGCGCTGTGCGGCAACTTCCAGGGCGTCGAGTGCGGTGCGCACGGCAAGGTCGCCGATGGCGTGCATGGCAATCTGCAGCCCGGCAGCGTCTGCGGCGAGTACGACGGGTAGGAGAGCATCGAGGGGCCAGATCATCTCGCCCGGTTCGCCGTTCGTGTACGGGTGCAGCATGCCCGCCGTGCAGCCGTCAATGGTGCCGTCGAGGATCAGCTTGATGCCGCGTACCCGCACCGCACCGCCGTCGGTGGCGGCGGCGTACCCGGCCGCCCGCGCAACCTGGGCAACCTCGTCATCGGTGTTGCCGGTACGGTCGATCAACCAATGCCCGATCACCGTGAACGGCAGGTCTGCCGCACGCTGCATGGCCCGCCAAGCGTTGGCATTCAGTCCCATGTCGACGGCGCTGGTGGTGCCGGCGGCGAGGTAGGCATGCACTGCGGAGCGCAGTTGGCGGTCGTGTTCCTCGTCGGTAGCGGCGTTCATGACCGGCCAGGCGAGGTGATACCCGGCGTTCTCCAAAAGCAACCCGGTGGCCGCGCCTGCGTCGTCGCGCACGATACGGCCGCCGATGGGATCGGGTGTGGTGTCGTCGATGCCCAGTTCGCGCAGCGCCGCCGTGTTCACCCACACGGAGTGCAGGTCGTTGGCGTCGAGGTATACCGGGCGGTCGGCTTCGACGGCGTCGAGCATCTGGCGGGTGGGGGAGCCGTTGGGCACCGAGTCGAACAGCCAACCGATGCCGAGCACGCGCTGTGCCTGCGGGTTGGCGGCAATCCACTCGCGCAGGGCACCGGCGATCTGCTGCAACGAGCGCGCGCTGCGCAACTGCGCACGCAGCAGGCTGGCGCCAGTGCTGAGGATGTGGGCATGGGCATCGACGAAGCCGGGAAGGGCGACGCCGTCGGCCAGTTCGACGCGTTCGCAATCGTTTGCTGCCATCGCCTTGGCCGTTGTGAGGTCGCCGACGTAGGCGATTTGCCCCTCGCTCAGCAGGATGGCCTGCGCCCAAGGCAGCTGAGGATCGGCCGTGAACACTGTGCCGTGCAATAAGACATCGCCCATCCGGCCGACAGTACCGGTTGCGTGCCGCCATTGGCTGTGAAATGGTGCGTCCATGTGCGGCGGGCGATTTCGATCATGTTGGCAGTCGCATGTCTCGGCACGCTGGCCGCGGCCATCGTCGCCGAGGCCTTGAAGTGCCTCACCTTTGCTCATCGCTCGTACACCTTCTACGCGTGGACTCGACCACGCAACGAACCGTGGAGGGTGAACCCGATCGACGCGACAGCGAGCATCGCTACCGCCCGGCAGGTGCGTGCGAACGGTGCTCAAGCGGTGGTCGTCAGCCTGGAATGGGGCGTCGATGGCAAGTCGGTCGTCACCTCAGCGCAGCGAGCGTTGGCCCAGACGCTGACCGCGAGTGGTCAGATCGACTTGATCGGCGACCTGGATCGACAAGCCGAACGGCATGGTTGTGCGGCTCACGACTGAGGCCAGTGACCCATCGCTCTCGTTGTCCACTCGCGCGTCGCTCCGCGCTTCTCGTGAGCGAACTCGGCTGCTGTTGGGAGGCTTCTTCGCGCCTGGGGTCTGAACGAGAGACGGTGCAAGCATTCCTGTAGTCCACCCCCACGCGCGGGTAGGGTCGCTTCGTCATGGCAACGCTGCGGTTCAGCTTCGGTACGATGGGCTCGGGCAAGAGCACGATGGCCCTCCAAATTCACCACAACCTCGCCAGCCGCGAGTTGTACGGCCTGTTGCTGACCACGCTCGATCGAGAGGGTGCACAGGTCACCAGTCGTTTGGGCGTTGCTGCGCAGGCAATCGAGGTGGTATCCGAGCTGGACATCTACAAGTTGGCGGTCGACAACTGGCCCATCCACTACATGGTGTGCGACGAGGCGCAGTTCTACTCGGCGGCGCAATGCGACCAGCTCGGCCGTGCGGTCGACGATCTCGGTGTCGACGTGTTCGCCTTCGGGCTCATCACCGACTTCCGGGGCGAGCTGTTCGAGGGCACCAAGCGGCTGCTGGAAATCGCCGACGAGCGTGTGCCGATGCAGGTCGAGGCCCGCTGCTGGTGTGGCGCCCGCGCCACCCACAACGCCCGCCTGGTCAACGGCGAGATCGTGTACACCGGCGAGACGGTCGTGGTCGGTGACACCGGTGATCACGCCGAGCAGCCGCTGTTCGGTGACACGGTGCGTTACGAACTACTGTGTCGCGCGCACTATCGCGCCGGCGAGCTGGGCGACTGACCGATGGCGGCGAGCGCGTCGGGGCCACCGGCCTCGCCGAAGCAGGTTGCGTATCTCAAGGTCCTGATGGAGAAGGCTGGTTACCCGTCGTTCCGCGAGGCGCGTCAGCCGCTGGGGCTGACCCAACTCCAGGCCACCGGGAAGTTTGCGAGCCACGAGGCCTCGGCGCTGATCGACCGGTTACTCACCGGCGAGGTCCCCGAGCTCGATCGCGCCGTGCAGGACGACAAGATCCTGATGGCGCAGGCGACCGTGTTGCGCGACATTCAGGCCCAGCTGATGGCCGACGAGTTGCAGCGCAGAGGCTGGTCGGTGGCGCCGCCGGAGTGACCTGTCAGTCGCCGATAGGGCCGAACAGGCCGCGCTCGAAATCGCTGAACGCCTGACGTACCTCCGCGTCGGTGTTCATCACGAATGGACCGTAACGAGCCACCGGCTCACCGATCGGCTGGCCAGTGAGCAGGATGATCTCGCTGCGGGCGGCCACCCCGGTGATGGTGAGCTGCGCACCCTCGATCATCGCAAGGATGCCTTCGTCGACCTGGCTGGCGCCGATGCTGAACGCACCGGTCATCGGGTAGGCGAGCACCACGTGCCGCGCGGGCAATGCGGTGGTGACCTGAGCCCCGGCGGCGAGCGTGATGTGGGCGTAGGAGATGGGTGTGTGCGTGCTGCCCGGGCCGTGCAGCCCGAACAGGTCGCCGGCGATCACTCGCACGGTTGCCCCCTCCAGCTCGGTGCGGGCGTTCGCCTCGGCGCGCAGGTCCTGGTACGCGGGCGCGGTCATCTTCTCCGCGGCGGGCAGGTTGACCCACAGCTGCAGGCCGTGCACGCGCCCACCTTCCTGCTGCGACGCAGGTGACGGGCCTTCCTTGTGCAGCACACCGGCTCCGGCGGTCATCCATTGGGTGTCGCCGGGGTGCAGTTCGCCATGGTTGCCCATCGAGTCCTGGTGTTCGAGGTCGCCCTCGAGCAGGTAGGTGACGGTCTCGAACCCGCGGTGGGGGTGCCAGGCGGTGCCTACGCCGCGGCTGGGTTCGAAGTCGACCGGGCCCATGTGGTCGAACAGGAGGAAGGGGTCGATGGCGGACAGTGCGTGCGTGGGGAACGGTCGTCGGACGACGAACCCGTCACCCTCGACGGCGTGCTGCGCTCGGATGAGGCGAACGACGCGGGCCTCGTGCTGATCGGTGGTGAGCAATGCGTTCATGTCTCGGCTAACTCCTTGCGCGCGCAACTTATTCCGTGTCGACTGCCGGCTGTACCGGCGTACCGCGCCGCGCCTTGCCGTAGTTGTCGTGATGGTGCTGTTGCGTCGCGATCACCAAGTCGGCCGGGGCAGTGCGCTCCCACAGCACGGCACCGACGCAAGCCGTGATGACCCACAGCGCGGCCATCACCGTGCACCAGGTCATCAGCGCCATCGCCGCGCCGATGGGCCCGAAGCCCTCCCAGCCACTGAGCAACATGGGCAGCAAGATGCGTGTGATGAGACGGACGAGGACCGCGTCGAGCAGCAAGCCCGCGAGCCCGCACCACGCGAGGTGCCGCCACCCGTTAGAGCCGTCGCGCACCAGCAGAGCGGGCGTCGCGGACCACAGGATGAACGAGGGGAGCAACCCGATCACGTTGAAGAAGATGTGCGGCACGCCATCGATACGGATCGTGCCGAGCCCCACGGTTGCCAGCTGCGCAAACAGGAAGAGCACGAACCACAGTGCACCGCGCCACACCTCTTCGAGGAAAGCGAAGCGCTCGCGCCGCCAGGCGCGGGCGAAGGTCTTGGCGACCTGGGACGACATCGGGATGCCCCAGAACAGGAAGCTGGCCAGACCGATGACGGTCCAGGTGCTCTTGATGCTGGCACCGGTACCGAACAGGCCGCGTACCTGTTCAGCGGTGGTGCCGGTGAGTTCCAGTTGGCGGATGAGCAGGTCGCCGAAGCTGAGCGTGCTGCTGAAGTGGCTGAACCAACCGAAGCCGATGAGGATCAGCGGGATCACGGTGGTGAACAGTTCCAGCGCCAGCAGTCCCCCAAGGTCGAGACCCTCGATCTCGAAGAAGCGGCGGGTTGTCGACAGCGGCAGGCCGAGGCGGCGTGACGCTTCGAGTTGCTCGTATCGGGCCGTCAGCGAACCCTTGATGGAACCGAGCCCATCGTCCATCTGTCAGCGGGAGGCGAGGCTGGCGAACAGCCCCACCCAGAGGATCACCCACGCAACGGACAGCACCAAGATGCAGGAGCCGATGATGCCGCAGATGCGGCCGGCGTTGACGTTGCTGCGGTTGGTCCAGTTGGCCCCCGGCTGGGAATCCATCTCCCGCAGCGCACGGTTGCCCATGCTCCACGCGAACGGACCGAGCACACCGCACACGACCAGCGACAAGATGCCGAGCACCAGAATGGTGGTGCCGTTGGGGTGCTCGCGTGGCGGTGCACCCCAGCCGTACCCACTGGGCGCGATGTAGCCCGGCGGGTTGCCAGCCGGTGGTGGCGGCGGGGGTGCGCCCCAGGCCTGGTGGGGCGGGGTGCTGCCGTCGTCGAAGCTCATGCTGCACCGGTGGTCATGTGGGCAGTGTAGAACGCTGTCGCCAACACACGGGAAGATCCTCGGCCGCATGGTTTCCGGCGCGGCGAGCCGGCCAGCCAGGCAGCGCTGCCACCAGCCACCGGTCTGGCGGAACCGGCGCGCCAGGTCGTAGCATGCTGGCAACCGTTCGGGCCAACGTCGTCCCGTGCGCCACCAGCCGTTCAACCGACTTCGGTCGACTCGTGGAGCAGAACTCGATGCATCTTGAATTCCCTGCGGGTTACCCCGCGCCCTCCGGCCTGTACGACCCCAGGTTCGAACACGACGCGTGTGGTGTGTCGTTCGTCGCCAACATCACCGGTGCCGTCAGCCGCGACATCGTCTCCATGGGCGTCGGCGCGCTGTGCAACATGGAACACCGTGGGGCCACGGGCGCCGAAGCCGACAGCGGCGACGGTGCCGGCATCTTGATCCAGGTACCTGACCGCTTCCTGCGCGCCGTTGCCGGGTTCGAGCTCCCGGCCACGGGCGCCTACGCAGTCGGCCTCGCCTTCCTGCCGGCGGATGCCACCGACGCTGAGAAAGCGCGGAGCGCAATCGAGGGCATCGTCGCCGAGGAGGGCCTCCGCGTCGTGGGCTGGCGTGCCGTGCCGATCAATCCTGACTGCCTGGGAAAGACCTCCCGGGCGGCGATGCCGTCGTTCCAGCAGTTGTTCCTTAGCGATGCCGCCGGCGGTGCGACGGGAATCGACCTCGACCGCAAGCTGTTCGTGGTGCGCAAGCGCATCGAACATCAACTCGTTGCCGAGCAGAGCACGTACTTCCCGTCGCTGAGCAGTCGCACCCTGATCTACAAGGGCATGTTCACCACACCCCAGCTGGCCGAGTTCTTCCCCGACCTCGCCGACGAGCGGATGGAATCAGCGCTCGCGCTGGTACATAGCCGGTTCAGTACCAACACGTTCCCCAGCTGGCCGCTGGCTCACCCGTATCGCTACATCGCCCACAACGGCGAGATCAACACGGTGCAGGGCAACCGCAACTGGATGCGCACCCGCGAGAGCCTGCTGGCCAGCGATGTCATCCCCGGCCTCGAGCGAGCGTTCCCGATCTGCACCCCCGGCGGCAGCGACTCGGCCAGCTTCGACGAGGTGCTCGAACTGCTGCACCTCGGTGGGCGAAGCCTGCCCCACGCGATGCTGATGATGATCCCCGAGGCGTGGGAGAACCACGACACGATGGACGCCGAGAAGCGCGCGTTCTACCGCTTCCACTCGTCGCTGATGGAGCCGTGGGATGGCCCCGCAAGCGTGTGTTTCACCGACGGCACGCTCATCGGCGCAGTCCTCGACCGCAATGGCCTGCGCCCCAGCCGCTACTGGGTCACCGACGACGACATCGTCATCCTCGCCAGCGAGGTCGGCGTGATCGACCTCGACCAGGCGAAGGTGGTTCGCAAGGGCCGTCTGCAGCCGGGCCGTATGTTCCTGATCGACACCGCGCAGGGCCGCATCGTGGAAGACGAGGAGATCAAGCGCGGCCTCGCACAGGCGCAGCCGTACCAGGAGTGGCTCGACGAAGGGCTGGTCGAGCTCGACGACCTGCCCGGTCGCGAGCACATCGTGTTCAGCCACCAGAGCGTGCTGCGGCGTCAACAAGTTTTCGGGTACACCCACGAGGAGCTCAAGATCCTGGTCGCCCCGATGGCCCGCAGCGGCCTGGAGGCGATCGGGTCGATGGGCACCGACACGCCCATCGCAGTGCTCAGTGAGCGTCCGCGGCTGTTGTTCGACTACTTCTCCCAGCTCTTCGCGCAGGTCACCAACCCACCGCTCGATGCCATCCGTGAAGAGGTGGTCACCTCGGTGGGGTCGACGGTTGGTCCCGAGGCCAACCTGCTTGACCCCGGCCCCGAGAGCTGCCGTCAGCTGGTGCTGCCGTTCCCCGTCATCGACAATGACGAGCTGGCCAAGATCATCCACATCAACGACGACGAGCAGTTCCCCGAGCTGGCGGCCGTCGTGATCAGCGGCCTGTATCGGGTCAGCGGCGGTGGCCTGGCGCTGAAGCGTGCGCTCGACGCGATTCGCAGCGAGGTCAGCACCTCCATTGCTGGCGGTGCCCGCATCATCGTGCTTAGCGATCGCAACAGCGACGAGGTCTACGCACCCATCCCCAGCCTGCTGCTGACGGCGGCGGTGCATCACCACCTGATCCGCGAGAAGCAACGCACCAAGGTTGGCCTGGTGGTCGAATGCGGCGATGCCCGCGAGGTGCATCACATGGCGCTGCTCGTCGGCTACGGCGCTGGTGCGATCAACCCCTATCTCGCCTTCGAGAGCATCGAGGACATGATCGCCTACGACCTGCATGGCTTGGGTGGCATCGATGCGCACAAGGCGCAGAAGCTGTACATCAAGGCCGCCGGAAAAGGCGTGCTGAAGGTGATGAGCAAGATGGGTGTCAGTACCGTCGCCAGCTACACCGGTGCGCAGATCTTCGAGGCCATCGGCCTTGGCCACGATCTGGTCGACGAGTACTTCACCGGGACGGTCAGCCGCCTCGGTGGCATCGGCCTTGACGAAGTGGCTGCGGAAGTCGCCGCCCGCCACCTTGCGGCGCACCCGCGGCGGCCCGCCGAGCGCGCCCATCGCCGGCTCGAACTGGGCGGTGAGTACCAGTGGCGTCGCGAGGGCGACATCCACCTGTTCAACCCCGAGACGGTGTTCAAGCTGCAGCACGCCACGCGGGCCAAACGTTACGACATCTTCCAGCAATACACCTCGATGGTCGATGGCCTGTCGCGTCAGGCCGCAACGCTGCGCGGCCTGTTCGACCTGCACCCTGACGGTCGCGAGCCGATCTCGATCGACGAGGTCGAGCCGGTCGCCGAGATCGTCAAGCGGTTCAGCACCGGCGCGATGTCGTACGGCTCGATCAGCATGGAAGCTCACGAGACGCTGGCGATCGCGATGAATTCGATCGGTGCGAAGAGCAACACCGGTGAAGGTGGCGAGGACGCCGACCGTCTGCACGACCCGCAGCGCCGCAGCTCGATCAAGCAGGTGGCCAGCGGCCGGTTCGGTGTCACCAGCGAATACCTGGTCAACGCCGACGACCTGCAAATCAAGATGGCCCAGGGCGCCAAGCCCGGCGAAGGCGGCCAACTGCCTGGCCACAAGGTCTACCCGTGGGTGGCCAAGACCCGCCACAGCACCCCGGGCGTGGGCTTGATCAGCCCGCCGCCGCACCACGACATCTACTCCATCGAAGACCTCAAACAGCTGATCCACGACCTGAAGAACTCGAACCCGGCGGCGCGTGTGCACGTCAAGCTGGTGTCCGAGGTGGGTGTCGGCACGGTGGCAGCGGGTGTCAGCAAGGCGAAGGCGGATGTCGTGCTGATCAGCGGCCACGACGGTGGCACCGGTGCCTCGCCGCTCACCTCGCTGAAGCATGCGGGTGCACCGTGGGAGCTGGGCCTCGCCGAGACCCAGCAGACACTGCTGCTCAACGGCCTGCGCGACCGCATCGTGGTGCAGGCCGACGGCCAGCTCAAGACCGGTCGCGATGTGGTCATCGCCGCGCTGTTGGGTGCCGAAGAGTTCGGCTTTGCGACCGCACCGCTGGTTGTCAGCGGCTGCGTGATGATGCGGGTCTGCCACCTCGACACCTGCCCTGTGGGTGTCGCCACGCAGAACCCGGAGCTGCGCAAGAAGTTCAGCGGCAAGCCCGAGTTCGTGGTCACGTTCATGGAGTACATCGCCGAAGAGGTGCGCGAGCACATGGCGGCGCTCGGCTTCCGCACGATGAACGAGATGATCGGTCACGTGGAATCGCTCGACACGCGATCAGCCATCCATCACTGGAAGGCGAAGGGCCTCGACATCAGTCCGATCCTGGCCGTCCCGCAGAACCCGTACAACCAGACGCTGCACCACTCGGTGACGCAGGACCATGGCCTCGACGAGGCACTGGACCAGCAGTTGTTGATCGGTTGCGCCCGCGCAATCTCGCACGGCGAGGCGGTCACGCTCGAGCTCCCTATTCGCAACGTCAACCGCACGGTCGGCACGATGCTCGGCTCGGCCATCACCAAGGCCCACGGCGGTGCCGGCCTTCCCGACGGCACCATCTCGTTGAACTTCCGCGGCTCGGCGGGCCAGAGCTTCGGGGCTTTCGTGCCGTCCGGAGTGACGATGACCTTGGAGGGCGATGCCAACGACTACGTCGGCAAGGGGCTCTCCGGTGGGCGAGTGGTGGTGCGCCCCGATCGCTTGGCGACATTCGCCGCGCAGGACAACGTCATCGCCGGCAACGTGATCGGCTATGGCGCCACCGGCGGCGAGCTCTTCCTGCGTGGTCACGTCGGCGAGCGCTTCTGCGTGCGCAACTCTGGCGCCATTGCGGTGGTCGAGGGTGTGGGCGATCACGGTTGCGAGTACATGACCGGTGGCCGGGTGGTGGTGCTTGGCCCGACTGGCCGCAACTTCGGTGCCGGCATGAGCGGAGGCATCGCATACGTGTACGACCCGCAGGACGTGTTTGCCGCCAAGCTCAACCGCGAGATGGTGCAGTTGCAACAACTCGACGATGACGACCTGGCCTTCTTGCTCGCCACCGTTGGCCTCCACGCGCAGCTCACGGGTTCGCCGGTTGCGGAGGGAATCGTCGCCCAGTGGGCGACCGAGGCGGCCAACTTCAAGCGGGTGATGCCCACTGACTACCAGCGTGTGCTGGGTGTCATGGCACAGGCCGAGGCCGATGGCCTCGACGAGGCAGCAACGTTGGATCGAGTGATGGAGGCGAGCCGTGGGTGAGGCCACAGGTTTCATGCAATGGACGCGGGTCACGCCCAAGCGGCGGCCCGTCGAAACGCGGTTGCACGACTGGAAGGAGGTCTACGAGCCCTTTGCGGAAGACGTCCTGAAGCTGCAGGCAGGCCGTTGCATGGACTGCGGTATCCCGTTCTGCAACAACGGCTGCCCACTGGGCAACCTGATCCCTGATTGGAACGATCTCGTCTACCGCGAGCACTGGCGCGACGCTATCGACCGGCTGCATGCCACGAACAACTTCCCCGAGTTCACCGGCCGGCTGTGCCCGGCCCCGTGCGAGTCGGCGTGTGTCGTCGGCATCAGCGGCGACCCGGTGGCCATCAAGCAGGTCGAGGTCGAGATCATCGACCGCGCGTGGGCCGAGGGCTGGGTCCAGCCGCAATCGCCAACGGTGAAGACTGGCAAGCGCGTCGTGGTGATCGGTAGCGGTCCCGCCGGTCTCGCTGCCGCGCAGCAACTCACGCGCGCTGGCCACGACGTGGTGGTGCTCGAGCGCGCCAACCGCATCGGTGGCCTGCTGCGGTACGGCATCCCCGAGTTCAAGATGGAGAAGCGCCACCTCGACCGACGCATCGCGCAGATGGAGGCCGAGGGCACCGAGTTCCGCACCAACGCAGCCGTCGGTGGCGGTGTCGACATCGAAGTGCTGCTCGCCTCATACGACGCCGTGGTACTGGCCTGTGGCGCGACAGCGGCGCGCGATCTGCCCGTGCCCGGCCGCGAACTGACGGGCGTCCACCAGGCGATGGAGTACCTGCCCTGGGCCAACAAGGTGCAGGAGGGCGACCTTGCCACCTCACCGATCACTGTCACTGGCAAGCATGTGGTCATTATCGGCGGTGGCGACACTGGCGCCGACTGCCTGGGCACCGCGCATCGCCAGGGCGCGGCCTCGATCACCCAACTGGAGATCATGCCCCAGCCGCCCACCACCCGTGGGGGCAACAACCCGTGGCCGCAGTTCGCGATGGTCTACAAGGTCACATCCGCGCACGAGGAGGGCGGTGACCGCCTGTACAGCGTGAACACCGAACGGTTTGTGGACGACGGCAATGGCCAGGTTCGCGCGTTGCTACTACACGAGGTGCAGATGGTCGACGGTCGGTTCCAGAAGGTGGAGGGCAGCGACCGCGAAATCCCCGCCGACTTCGTGTTCCTGGCCATGGGCTTCGTCGGCCCGGAGAAGGGCTCGTGGCTCGAGCAGCTCGGTGTGTCGTTCGACGAGCGCGGCAACGTGGTTCGCAACGATCACTACATGTCGAACGTGCCGGGCGTTTTCGTGGCGGGCGATATGGGTCGCGGCCAGAGCCTCATCGTGTGGGCGATCGCCGAAGGTCGTTCGGCCGCAGCGGGTGCCGACAGGTGGCTGATGGGCGAGACGCAGCTCCCGATGCCCATCGCACCGACGGCGCGCCCACTTCAGTAATCACGTAACCTAGGCTGATGGCCATGAAATCGAAGTTGTTGGCCCCCTTCGTCATTGCTGCCGCGGCGCTGTTCAGTGCCTGCAGCGATTCGTCCTCTGCAAGCACGTCAAGCGTCTTCAACCTCGATGGCACCGCCTTCGCTACCTTGCCGCCAACCCAGAGCACTACGCCGGTGGTCTCCAGCACCCCGGGGGAGGGCCAGGTCTCAGCCACCGAGCAGGACTACAAGATCCTTCCCGAGGACACCAGCCGCATCAAGGTGGCCGAGATGTTCGGCATCACGGTCGAGGCGCTCGATCAGGCCAACGTCGCCACGCCCGGTTACGGCGCGTTCTACGCAGGCCTCATGATCAAGATCCCCGCTGGCGCAAAGGTGCCCGGCGCAGCCGCAACGCCGACGGCCAACACCACGCTGCCCACCGGTGACACGGTTGGTTCCACCGGCACCACCACCACGGTCGCATCCAACAGTGGTGGTTGCACCACTGGTAGCTACACGATCCTCGCCGACGACACGACTCGCACGAAGGTGGCCTCCAAGTTCGACCTCACGGTCGACCAGCTCGACGCCGCTAATGCCAACACCAGTGGCTACTCGGCGTTCTACCCCACCCTGAAGATCATCATTCCCTGCCCGTAAGGGCACCCGGTCGAAACAATCGGTCTGTTCAGACCAGCCTGATCGTCACGCCGCAGCAGTGCATCGTCTCACCGACGCGTGTGCGGTCGGCCGCCACCAGTTGCAGGTCGTCAATGCCCTCGCCGCGGGCACCGGCTGGCTGGAAACGAACCCCGTGGGCGAGGCCGCAGTCGTGCCAGCGGGCCTGCATCGCTGCCGGGTCGGTGGCACCGACGACCACACCAGCGATGGCGGTTACCACGCCGGTGTCCTGGTGCGCGACCCAGCCAGGGCCACCCCACAGCCATGCGCCGTTGGGGTTTGGCTGGTCGATGCTGACGATCGCGCCGCCTACATCGGCCGGGTGCAGGTGGCGGCCACGGATGGTCGGGAAGTCGCCGCGCCACACGATGCGCACGCCCTGCTCGGTCAGCCGTGCCTCGCGTGCGTCGAGATCGTCGACTTCGTAGATCACCATGTACCCGCCGTCGCCGGAGCGCTTCTCCAGCAACCGGCCGGCGGCGGTGCCCGGTTGGGTGGGGGAGACGACCTCCAAGAACTGGTCGCCGATCATCATCAGGGCATTGCGCAAACCGAACGCCGCAACTCCAGGGTCGTGGAAGCAGACGGTGAGGCCGAGGGTGGCGCACAGCTCGTGCACCACCGAGTCGAGATCATGGGCGACGAGCGCCACCTGGCGTAGACGGATCATGCCCAAGCCTCGCACGCCCGACCCCCGCGATCGAGCAGCGCACTAGCGTGAGCCGCATGCTCACGATCATCGAAGGCCGCGTGCTCGGCTGCCTGTTCGAGAAGGAACGCACCACCCCCGACCAGTACCCGCTGACGCAGAACGCATTGGTGCTGGCATGCAACCAGTCCACGTCGCGCGATCCCGCGATGCATCTCGAGGATCATGATGTTGGCGTCACGCTCACCGCCTTGAAGACCGAAGGCTTGCTTCGTTTCGTGCATCCCTCGCACGGTCGCAGCGTCACCCGCTACCGGCAGGTGGCCGACGAATCGTGGGGCCTCGACGTGGCGGCGGCAGCGCTCATCGGCGTAATGCTGCTGCGCGGCCCGCAGACCGTTGCCGAGCTCAAAGCGCGCAGTGAACGGCTGCACCCGTTCGACTCGGTGGAGAGCGTCGAGCAAGCGTTGCGCGAGTTGACCGCGCGAGGAATGGCGCAGTTGCTGGAGCGCCAGCCCGGCCAGAAGGAGGCGCGCTGGCAGCAACTGCTGGCGGAGGAAGCCGAGCCCACGGTTGTCGCGCAGCCGGGTGTGCCGGTCAGCGGCAGCACTGCCGACAGACTGGCGCAGCTCGAGGCTCGGGTGGCTCGTCTTGAGCTCGCCCTCGAAGACTTGCTGCCCCCAGCCATTCCGTCGTTCAACCTCGAACAGTGAATTCGAAGGTCGCTACGGAGCGACCATTGAATTCAACGTTCGGCCCCGAAGACTCACGCATCCCGCGGCGGGAGCTGTTCATCGAGCGTTTCGAGCATCACCGCGGCACGCGTGACGACG
>Ga0105047_10006670_pt1 | contig 19556 bp, 11 predicted proteins | sample MAT04_FD_78384 | JGI IMG/M metagenome (GOLD analysis project Ga0105047, IMG submission 78384) | Freshwater microbial communities from Lake Fryxell liftoff mats and glacier meltwater in Antarctica - MAT-04 (megahit assembly) | ecosystem: Environmental > Aquatic > Freshwater > Ice > Liftoff...
GTGGTTCGCGTACGTCTGTAGTGAGATCGGGCTGGCGAGCATCGTCGTCGTCGCGCTCGGCCGCAGCGACGGGGTGGTCGCCGAGCTGGAGGCGGTGCAGAAGAGCCGGGCCCGCAACCGCTCGCTGCTGCTGTTCCCCCCCGTCGGCGACGACGAACTGCGACAACGGTGGCGGGCGGCTCGCGAGCGGATCCGTGAAGGAGCGGTGATGGACCTCGGGCTGGACCCAGCGGCGGTGCTCGTCGCCGTCGCGGACGGCGACCGCATGGTCGCCTACACGGCAGACCTGCGCGACGAAGCGGGCTACCGGGCGGCTGTGCGGGCTGCCTTAGAGCGCCTGCAGTCCGGGCAGGGCGCCCGTCCCCGAGCTGACCCGGACAGGAGCACCCCCGTCGGCGGGACCACCGACGTGCCGTCCGCCCGCACGCCCCAGGCGGACGCACAGGACGGCGCCGCCGGTCCTGCGCCGGACGGACGGGGCGGCCGATCGCGCCAAGCGCTGGGCGCTGACGACACGCGGTGACGACGGGCACCTGGTCCGCTCCTCGAGGCGGTCGCACGTGGGGCCGGGCCACGTCGACCAACCGCGACGCACGGTGTGCCTCCGGAGGCGGTGCGTGGTTGGTACGGTCCGTCGGTGACCGCGCGGACGGTGTTCGTGAGCCGCACCTCCGAGTTCGCGAAGCACCCGCCTGACCGGTCCTACGTCGAGGCCGCAGCACGGGCGTGCACGGACGTGGACTGCTTGCCGCGGGACATGTCGAGGTGGACCGCTGCCCCACGACCACCGGCGGAGGAGTGCCGGCGGCGCGTGCAGGAGTGCGACGTCTACGTCGGAATCATCGGCTTCAGCTACGGCAGCCCCGTCGTCGACGACCCCGGGCGCTCGTACACCGAGCTCGAGTACGACACGGCGAGGGCGGCGGGTAAGGACGTCCGCGTCTTCCTGCTCGACGAGGACGGCGACATGCCACCGGGGCTGGTGCTCGGGGACCCGAAGTGGGCGGAGCGGCAGATCGCCTTCCGGCGACGGCTGCAGACGGAGAACACCGTCGCCCGCTTCCGCAACGCCGACGACCTGCAGCGGCTGGTGGCAGACGCCCTGCGGTCCGAGCGCGCCGGGACACCCCGCATACGACCTTTCATGCTGCCCGCTGAGTCAGCCGCCCTCGTCGAGCGCCGGGACGAGCTCGCCGCTGTCGTCCGGCAGGTCCGCGGTGCTCGCTCAGCGGACCGGGGCGACGCCCCGTCCCGTCCGCCGGTCGTCGCGCTGCACGGGACCGGGGGCTTCGGCAAGACCACCCTGGCGGGCCAGGCGTGCCGACAGCTGGACGACGACTTCCCGGACGGCGTGCTTTGGGTCGAGCTCGGTGAGCAGCCGTCCGAGCAGCGGCTGGTCGAGGCCTGCCGCGACCTCGTCCTCCTGCTCGGGGAGCCGTGCCCCGCCTTCACCGACGCGCGGGCGGCAGGGGCCCACCTCGGCAGCGTGCTCGGAGACCGCCGCCTCCTGCTGGTCGTCGACGACGTCTGGCGCGCTCGCGACCTCGAGCCGTTCCTGCACGGCGCACCCTCGACCGTCCGGCTCGTCACCACGCGCGTCCGCAGCGTGCTGCCGTACGGGACGCCGGCTGTCGCCGTGGACCAGCTCACCGACGAGGAGGCGGAGGAGCTGCTCGCCCGCGGCCTGCCAGCAGCGCACGAGGTGGACTGGTCGCCGCTGCTGCACAGGACGGGCGGCTGGCCGCTGCTCGTGCAGCTCGTGCACAGCACACTGCTCCACGACGTGGAGGACGGCCGGACGGTGGAGGCCGCCGTGGCGACGCTGGCCGACGCGCTGGGAGCGAAGGGACCCGCCTGGTTGGACCCCAGGCACGACGTCGCTCGCGACCAGGCGGTGGCCGCCACCGTCGAGGCGAGCCTGAGCCGGCTCGACGGGCGCACGGTCGAGCGCTTCCGCGATCTCGGAGTCTTCGCCGAGGACGAGGACATCCCGCTGGCGGTGCTCGGGGCGTGGCGCGGGCTCGACGAGCACGACCTCCGGCGGCTGGCCGCGGAACTGCGCGGCCTCTCGCTGGTCCAGGTGTACGACGCAGCCGCGGGCACGGTCCGGCTCCACGACGTGCTGCGCCAGTACGTGCTGTCGACGGAGCACGACCGGGGGCGGACCCGGCACGCCTCCTTGATCACCGCCCACCGGCCCGTCAGCGGCCGCTGGGCCGAGCTGCCGCACGGCTGCGACTACCTCTGGCGCCGCCTCGGCGCGCACCTGCGGTCCGCCGGGCTCGACGACGAGCTGGCGACGACGGTCCGCGACCTCGCCTGGCTCGCACGCGTGCTCCACCAGTTCCCGCCGTCCGTGGTCGTCGAGCAGCTCGAGCGTGCGCAGGGCACGCCGGCTGCTGGTCTGCTCGAGTGGGTGCGGCGCTGGCACCACCTGCTCACCGGGCTGCCGACCCCAGCGGACGTGGCGGCGACGCTGCTCGCACGTCCAGGGGCGCAGGACTTCGTGACGTGCGACGACGACGGACCGCTCGTCCCCGGCCTCGAGAGCACGGCTGGATGGCCCTGCCCGGAGCCGACGGGCACTGCGCTCGACCGGGTCGTCGGGACGCACCACGACCGGGTGCACACCATCGCCTGGGACTCCGTCGGACGCCGGCTCGCCAGCGTCGGCGGCGACGGGGTCGTGCGCGTGTGGGACGTCGACGGCGGAGGCCGGCCGGACGAGCTCGGCGGCTCGTCGTGGGTGACGGCGGTGGCCTGGTCGCCGGACGGCGACCGGCTGGTGTGCGGCGACCTCGACGGCGCGGTGCGGGTGCATGCCCTCCAGGCGCCTGGAGAGAGCCTCGACGTCGGCCACCACGACGGGCCGGGTGTCCGCGCCGTCTCGTGGTCGCCGGACGGGACGCGGTTGGCCAGCGGCGCGGACGACGGTGTGCGCGTCTGGACCCACGTGAGCTCCTCCCCCACGGCACGCGCCGGAGCCCTGCACCTCGGCTGCGAGAGCTGGGTGCGGTGCCTGGCATGGTCGCCGGACGGCCGGCGGCTGGCCTTCGGTGACGACGACGGCGCCGTCTGGGTGTGGAGCGGCGAGGGCCCCCCTCGGGTGCACGGTCGCCATGACGGGGAGGTCTTCAGCCTCGCCTGGTCCGGGGACGGGTGGCCGGTGAGCTGCGGCGCGGACGGCGTCCTTCGGCTCTGGACGGCTGACGGCGCGCAGCCGCAGCCGCTCGAGATCCCCGGCGGGTCGCTGCGAGCCGTGTCGCCGTCCCCCGCGCGCGACCACATGGCCACAGGCAGCGCCGACGGACGGGTGCGGGTCGTGGCGACCGACCGTGCCACCGAGCCGGTCGACCTCGGCCGCCACGAGGGAGGCGCGCTGACCGTCGCCTGGCGCCCCGGCTCGGACCGCGCCCTCGCGAGCGGCGGGTGCGACGGCGAGATCCGCCTGTGGCGGGTCGACGGGAGCGACGGGCGGCTCGACCTGCCCGGGCCGCAGGACCGGATCGCCGCCCTCACTTGGTCACCGGACGGACGGCACCTCGCCGCTGCCTGCGGCGACGGGAGCGTCCGCACGTGGCCGGCGCAGGACGGCGGCTCCCCGGTCGAGGTGGGCCGGCACCGCCGTTCGGCGGACGCGCTCGCCTGGCTCGGCACGACCGGCGGGCTGGTGAGCGGGGGTGACGACGGGGAGGTCGTGCTGTGGCCCCAGTCGGCTGAGAGCCGCAGTCCGACGGCGGTGCTCGAGGCCCGTGGCGGGCGCGTCCGAGCACTCGCGGCACCCGCGGCCGGGATGGCGCTGGCGTGCGTGGACGGTGACGGCGGGCTGCAGGTCTGGCGGCCGGGGCCGGACGGCCGGTGGCGGACGGCGGACCGCCGGGGCGACGCCGCCGGCACCGTGGCCTGGTCGCCAGACGGACAGCACCTGCTCACCGGTGACGACGACGGCGGGCTGCGGCTGTGGGACGACGGCGGTGGAGGACCGCGCCTGCTCGGGCGAGGTGAGCACCGGGTGCGCGCCGTCGCGTGCGGCCCGGACGGTCGGTCCGCCGCAGCGGGGGACGAGGGCGGGAGCCTGTTGCTGTGGGACCTCGACAGCGGCGAGGCACGGGAGGTGGGCCACCACCCGGGCGGGGTGCACGCGGTCTCCTTCTCGCCGGAGGGACAACGGCTGCTCACCGTCGGCTGCGACGGCCGGGTGCGGGTCTGGCCGACGGCGAGCGGCCCCGACGGGCAGGGCGCCGGCACGGCGCTGGCGCTGGCGGGCGTCCTGAGCGCTGCGGCGTGGCAGCCGCACGGGGAGCTGGTGGCTGTGGGCAGCTCGTACGGCGTGCACGTCTTCACCGTCCGGCGCCCCGCGGCCGGGGGTCCGCGATGAGCGGCGCGAGCGGGAGCGGGACGCCGCCCTCCGGTGCCGAGGGCGACGGGCACCGGCAGCAGGAGGCGGCGTTTCTCGACCGCGTGGAGGAGTACGCGCACCTCGAGCGCCACCTCGCAGCGCTCGGATACGATCCTCGGCACCTCGTCGTCGTCGGCATGACCGGCCTGGGCGGGATCGGCAAGACCCGCTTCCTCGCAGAGGTGGCACGCCGGTTCCGCGAGCTCCAGGACCCTCCGACGGTGACCTCCGTCGCCCTGGGCGGCTCGGCCTTCCCGACCCTGCTGTCGATCCGGGAGCAGGTGGGCGTCCCCTGCCACCTGTTCGACGTGGCAGCCGTCGTCCACGCAGCGGTCAGCGGTCAGCCCGGGCCGCTGATCGCCGCGCTCCGGACGACGACCGGTGAGCCGCACGCGGAGCCGGTGGCCGGAGACCCCGAGGCCGGCACCGTGCCGGTGACGTACGCGGTCGACCGCTTCTCCGCCCTCGACCCTGACCTGGTCCTGCGACGCGGGTACGATCGGTCCGCGTTCGCGGCGGTGGACGCCCTCCGCGCGGATCCCGACGAGCTGCACCGCCGCCTCCCCTCGATGCTCGGGGCTGACCTCGCCCGGCAGCTCGCGGACCCCGAGCACCGCCGGCTGGTCTTCCTGTACGATGCGCACGAGCTGCCCGACCCCGAGCGGGCCAGCAACGTCGACTGGCTCCCGGGCTTCGTCCGCAGCCTGGGCGCAGGCATCCACGTCATCGCCTCCCGCCGCACGCTGAAGGGGGAGGCCGACGTCTGGGGCACGCAGGTCCGGCACCGGACGCTCGACGAGCTGCCCGAGGACGAGTGCCGCAGGATGATCCGCCGGGAGATCGGCGACCACCTGCGCCGTGGGGTCGAGGACCGGATCGTCGCAGCGTCGGAGCGGCTGCCGTTCCACCTGCACGCCTCCATCGCCGTCTGCCGAGCCCACCTGCGCGAGCGCGGCAGTGTCGACGTGGAGGAACTGCCGTCCTCGTCGCCGGCGATGGTCGAGCGGCTCCTGCACCACCTCAGCGCCACCGAGCGCAGGTTGACCGTCTCGCTCGCCGCGGTGCAGTCCTTCGACCAGGGCCTCTACGCGAGCCTCGTGCGGTCGCTCGGCCTGGACGACACCGCCGTACGCATCGGCACCTTCGTCGAGTGGTTCTTCGTGGTCGAGCTGGAGCAGGGCCTGTTCCGCACGCACCGCCTCCTCACCGAGCCCGTCCGCCGGAGCGTGGACCTCATGGACGACGCGCTGCCCGCGCTGGAGGGCGCGGTCGAGCACCTCGCCGTGCGGACGGCGGACTGGCGCGCGCACGACCACGACCGGCTCGCGCGGCTGTTCGCCGCCGTGCTGGAGGGGTGCCAGGCGGTGGACGACCTCCCGACGAGGGTCGCCGAGCGACTGGTCGACGTCGGCTACGACCTATACGACGCCGGCTGCTGGCGTGAGCTGGCCGCACTGCCGGTGGTCGACCGGGCCGCCTCCGACGCGGCGCGCCTCGTCGCGCAGTTCTTCGCAGCGCTCAGCGTGCGGCGCACCTCCGGCCCGGACGAGGCGCTGTCCGGGCTCGAGCCCCTGTCGGCACGCCGCGAGCTGCTGGGACGGCACGCCACCTCCTTCGACGTCGAGGACGCCTACCTGCGTGAGATCCGCGGGGACTACGCCTCCGCCCGGCGACGCTTCCGAGAGCTGGACGAGGCGGTGACGCAGTTCGACGGGGGGCGGCGGGACCACGTCCGGACGCGGCTCTACCACGCGGACATGCTCACGATGGACGGTCAGATGCGGCAGGCCAGCCGCCTGCTGCTCGAGGCCTACGAGCTGCTGCCGCCGGACCGCGCGCTCGACTGGACGGAGCTGGTCCGACACCGGGGGCACGCTCTGCGGTTCGGCCTCGACCACGCGGGTGCCCAGCAGGAGTACCTCCGCGCGCTCGACCGGGTCCGGGAGATCCCGAGCATGCGGGGGAAGCTCCGCACCAACCTGGCGGAGTCACGGTGCTGGGTGGAGCCGGCCTTGGCGGTCGACGACGCGAGGGAGGCCATCGAGCTCAACGACCGTCTGGGCAGCCGCATCGAGGTGGCGAAGGCGTACGCCGCCCTCGGCGTGGCACTGTCCGGCACCGGGCGTTCCGCCGAGGCGCGTGAGGCCTGCGGCTGGGCGCTGACCGAGGCCGAGGCGGTGGGGTACCCCGCTGGCGCGTGCTTCGCACGGCAGGCCAGGGTGGTCACGGAGGTCCGGGCGGGTGAGCTCGAGGCCGCCCGCGAGGCCTACGCGGAGCTCGTCGACGGCGTCACCTGGCTGGGGACGTACGGGCACCTGTGCGTGATCCCGGCGTGGTTCCTCGGCGCCGAGGACGAGGTCCGCCGCTGGTCGCAGGACGTCGACCTGGCCGGCTCAGACGGCCTGCGCGAGCGTCTGCAGTCGCTGCGCCGCTGACCGAGCTCCGGCTGCGTCCACGTCGATCACCACCTTGTTCGCGGACGAGGTCGACCGTCCTTCGAACACCGCGGGCAGGTCGTCCAGCGGTCGCACGTCCAACAAGGTGTCCCACGCCGACGACCAGGACTGCTCGAGCAGCCGGACGGCGCGCGTGAAGGTGGTCGAGGGCCCGTTGAGGTAGCTGATCGTCACTGTGGCGTCCTTGTGGATCAGCCGGTCGAGCAGGTCGACGCGGGCGTCGTCGGGCAGGTGGGACATCGTGCCGAGCCGGCCACCGGGCGCCAGCCGGTCGCACGCCTCCTGGAGCCCGGCCACGGTGCCGGACATGTCCAGGACGACCTCGTACGCGTCCGCCGGCGCCGTGACCGCGCGACCCGACGGCGCGACGACCCGCGCCAGCCGGGTCAGCCTCGCCGCATCGCGGTCGACCACGTCGAAGCCGGTGACCTGAGCGGTGTGGCTGAGCACGAAGGCCGTGCAGAAGCCCAGCCCGCCGGCGCCGACGACCAGAGGTCGGTCGGCTGCGGTCAGCCGGCAGTGGTCGACGGCGTGCAGCACGCAGGACACCGGCTCTGCAAGGGCCAGGTGCGGTGCCAGCACCGTCCGGCAGCGCTGCAGATAGCCGGCGTCGAGGTCGACGAGCGTCGCGAAGCCCCGGTTGCTTAACCGGCCCTCCTGGCCGCGTCGACACAGGTGGGACCGCTCGCTCGTGCACATGGCGCAGGCGCCGCAGCGGTGGTTGAGGTCCGTGGTGACGACGTCCCCGGGCGCGAGCGCCTGAACGTCGGAGCCGATGGCCTCCACCACCCCGACCCACTCGTGACCGAGCGAGACGGGGTACGCGGCCGCCCGCTGACCCGCCCAGCGCGACACGTCGGACCCGCACACCCCGCAGTAGGCGATCCGCACGCGGGCCCATCCCGCGGGCAGCGCCGAAAGGGTCCGCGGCAGCTTGCCGACCCGTCCTGGGCCGAGCAGCGCGTAGTGGCAGGCGTCGCGGCCGTCCGCGCTCACGCCGCCTGGTCCCTGTCCCACACCTCGCGACTGAGTGCCGCGGCAGCCGCCCGCAGCACGGGCGTCGGACCGCTCCGGCGGACGTCCGCGATCAGCGCGGCCAGGCGGGGCACGTCGCTCTCCAGCAGCCCGACGCGCACAGCGGCGCTTAGCCCCAGCCGGATCCCGTGGCCGAGGCCGTACGGCAGCTTGCGGAAGTTGGTGTGCAGGCCGCACTGCTCCAGGGCCTCGAAGGTGTCGAACGCCCGGTCCCGGCTGCCCTCACGGATCCACACGTGGTGCGTCGGCACGGCACCGGCCGGACGGCGGACGACGGGCACGCCGAGGTCGGCCAGCTCCATCTCCAGCAGCGGGGCGCAGGCAAGCATGCGCTTGGAGTAGGTGGCCAGCCAGTCCGACCGCCCGAGCGTCAGCGTGGCGGCGTACGTGCTGGCGACGTGCATGTTCGACACGTAGGTCGACAGCCCCCGCAGCAGCAGACGCCAGACGTCGTCCGCGACGCGCGTGGCGAGCAGCGCCTTCTGCGGTCCTGGGAAGTTCTTGTGCACGCTGGAGACGACGAGGTCGAAGCCGTGGTCGAAGGGGTTGGGATGGTCACCTGTGATCACGTTGGCGAGGTGCTGAGAGGCGTCGTAGACGGAGGTCGACCCGAGCTGGGTCAGCGCCGAGAAGTCCTCGACGACCAGCCCCTCGCTCCGGTCGACGAAGACGAAGTCGACCGGCGAGCCGTCGCAGCGCTCGAGGGTCCGCTCGACGTCGACGCGCTGGCCCTCCTCGTCGACGACCATGTCGACCACCTCGAGCCCGAGGCGTTCGAGGACCTGCCGGCCGGACAGGTGGCCCCCGGCCTCGACCGGCAGGAGCAGCACCCGCTGCCCCGGTCGTGAGACGGACATGAACAGCACCGTGTGGGCGTGCAGCCCCGACAGCAGGCGGAGCGACGCGTCTGCGGCGCCCAGTGCCCGCGCCCACGCCGCATAGGCCCGCACGCAGTCCCGCTCCAGGTCGCGACGCCCGGCGAACTGGTGGTCGCTGGCCATCCGTGCTTCGCGGGACCGCACCTTGTCGCTGTTGTACAGCCCGTGCAGAGGTCCGGCCGCCATTGCCAGGTCGTCGGGCAGGGGGAAGTTCTCCACCGGATTGAGGACCAGGCTGGACCGCAGCTGCAGCGCCTGCCGCGCGGCCGACTCGCGCAGGAGCGGGGCGAGGTCGGCAGCCTCGCTGAGACCACCTGTGGAGCCGTCCACTGCGACCTCCTCCCGCGTCCGCTCCGGCACACGGCGGACGTGGCCACGACCGACGCACACCGGTCGACCGACACGGAGAGTGAGCCGTCGGCGACGCTCATAGTGGGTGACGTCGTGCGCAAGATGGGTGCGCATCTCGCGCGACAACACGCCGTTCGCGCATGGTTGTTGCGTCTCCGGCGTGCGGTCGGCGACGATGACCGCCGCATGGACGAGGTCGACCTGGCCATCCTGAGAGAGCTCCAGGTGGACGGACGGCTGAGCCTGGCCGACCTCGGGCACCGGGTCGGGCTGACTGCAGCTCCGGTGCAGCGTCGCCTGCGCGCCCTCGAGCGCGAAGGCTGGATCACCGCCTACGTCGCCCTCGTCGATCCGGGGCTCGCCCGACGGACCTTCGAGGTCTTCCTCGAGGTGTTCCTCGACGTGGAGTCGCGACAGGCCTTCGAGCAGTTCGAGGACGGCGTGAGGGGCCTTCCCGAGATCACCGAGTGCCACCGGGTGACGGGCGCGAGCCACTACCTGGTGAAGGTGGTGAGCCGAGACGCGCAGGCCTTCGACCGCTTCTTCACCCAGCGCCTGCTCACCCTGCCCGGTGTCCTGCGCACGACGCGCCAGGTCTCGCTGGCCAAGGTCAAGGACACGACTGCCCTGCCGCTCCCGCGGGTCGTCCGCGACCTGTGAAGGCGGGGTCGGCCTGCGCCGGACCGAGGACCGGCGAGGCGAGGCATTGCGGCCGGCCGTGCCGCCCAGGGGACGAGCAGTGACCGCACGGCGCGACGCGGGTCGCACCTCCGAGCCACTGCGCGGTCCACCCCTGTGGGTGTAGGCATGACGACGACCTGTCACGTTCGCAGAAGGTGGCGCGATGGACGCCCAGGAGCAGGTGCAGAGGATCGTGGGCGGCACCGACGTGTCCGCTGCGGACCTGCAGGCCCTCGCAGGCCGGCTGCGCGCCGACCACCGGTCCAGCCTCGCCGACCAGCTGCTGACCGCAGTGGCGGAGCGGGCGCTGAAGGGCGACTGGCTGCCGGACGAGCGCATGCAGCTCGCCGCCGTGCTCCGGGACCACCAGCAGTTCGGGTACGCCCGGCGTCTGCTCGGCCGGATGCGTGCCGAAGGCGCAGACGACGAGCGGCTGCGCCAGCAGCACGCGCTGTGCACCGACAAGGACCAGGGGCTGCCGGGTGGACGCCGGCTCGGCTGGGCGCTGCGCATCCTGGAGAGCGGCGGCCCGCTGGACACCAGCACGAACGCCGAGACGCTGGCCATCGCCGGCGCGATCTGCAAGCGGCGGTTCGAGGTGCACGCCCAGCAGCGTGACCTCGAGCGAGCGCTGTGGTGGTACCGCCGCGGCTCGGAGCAACTCGACCAGCACGAGCGCTGGTACGCCGGCCTGAACGCTGCCTTCGTCGCCGACCGGCTCGCCGCCCTGCACGACTCGGCCCGCAGCGACAGCACGACGGCGCGGGAACTGCGCGAGGAGGCGGACCGGCTGCGGACCGCCATCGTGGAGGGGCTCGCCGGCGGGGACGGGGGGTGGGACGACGCGACGCTCGGTGAGGCGCTGTTCGGCCTCGGCCGCTACGACCAGGCGCGGGAGCGCTTCGCAGCGGTCGCCGCCCGCACGGCTGAGCCCTGGAAGCAGGAGACGACGCTCACCCAGCTCGCGACGATCGCGCGCCTGCGCGGCGTCAGCGATCCGGCTGCGCACAGGGCGCTCTCGGCCCTGGTCGGCGGCAGCCCAGGTGCGGTGCAGCACGCGTCGACGGGCAAGGTCGGCGTCGCGCTCTCCGGCGGCGGCTTCCGCGCGTCCCTGTTCCACATCGGGGTCCTGGCACGGCTGGCCGAGTGCAACCTGCTCCGCCGGGTCGAGGTGCTGTCCTGCGTCTCGGGAGGCTCAATCGTCGGCGCCTACTACTACCTCAAGCTGCGTCAGCTGCTGCAGACGGTCCCCGACGAGCAGATCACCGACCGGCACTACGTCGAGCTCGTGCGGGACCTGGCGGCGGAGTTCCTCGACGGCGTCCGGGCGGACCTGCGGGGCCGACTGCCGAAGGACGTCGGCGACGACGTCCGGATGCTGTTGACCAGGTACTCCCGCTCGGACCGCGTCGGCGAGCTGCTCGAGGAGCTGTTCTACGGCCGACTCCGGCCGCAGGGTGAGCCGGGACCGTGGCGGATGCCGGACCTGCTCGTGCTGCCGGCGGGTCGGACGGGCGGCTTCTCCCTGCGCTACGAGAACTGGATGCGCGAGGCGAAGGTGCCGGTTCTGGTGCTCAACGCGACGACGCTCAACACGGGCCACTCGTGGCAGTTCACCCCGACGTGGATGGGGGAGCCGCCGAGCCAGCTCGACGCCCGGGTGGACGCGAGCAAGCGCCTCCGGCGCGTCACCTACGACGACGCGCCTACCCATGGCGACCTGCAACGCCCCCCGCTGGGCAAGGCCGTCGCCGCGTCCGCCTGCGTGCCCGGGCTGTTCCCGCCCATCACCCTGCCTCGGCTCTACGACGGCATCGACGTCGAGCTGGTCGACGGCGGGGTCCACGACAATCAGGGCATCGCGAGCCTGCTCGAGCAGGAGTGCACGGTCCTGCTGGTCAGCGACGCCAGCGGCCAGCTCCGCGACGACGAGCACCCGGCCCGCGGGCTGCTCGGCGTGGCCACCCGGGCCAACAGCGTCCTGATGAAGCGGGTGCGCGCAGCGCAGTACGACGACCTGGCGAACCGGAAGCAGGTCGGGACGCTGCGAGGAGTCGTGGGGGTGCACATGACCCAGGGCCTGTCAGCTCCGCCACGGAACTGGAGCGGGTGCACCCGACCCTGGGTCGCGGAGGAGGACGAGCCCCCGGCCAGCGCGTCGGCCACCTCCGGCATCGACCCTGCCGTCCAGCTCGCCCTGGCGCGCCTGCGCACCGACCTCGACGCCTTTTCGGACGACGAGGCGTACGCCCTCATGGCCGCGGGCTACCACCTCACCAGCCGTCAGCTGGCGGCCGAGCTCCCGCAGCTGGCCGCGGCGGACCCGGCGCTCCAGCTCGAGGGTGGCTGGGTGTTCCGTCCTTGGCTCGACGAGATGACGGGGCCTGACCCCTCCCGGCTGCTCGCCGCGCTCGAGGGCGGTGACGTCCTGTTCTTCCGCGGAGCACGCAGGTGGGCTCGGCGCCTGCGCCGACGCTCTCCGTTTCGACGGGCCCGGGACTGAAGCCGCCACACCAGTCCGACAGCCGCACGAGCCGGGCGGGCATTCGTCGCAGCGCCCGCCGGGGCTCCCCTGAGCGGGAGCGGTCCGACGATCCAGGGCTGCCTGGTGAACGCCAGCGGTGCGTCAGTCGGACAGCCACCTCACCAGCTCCCCCAAGGAGGCGGCCGCGACCAGCCCTTCGGCGACCTCCTCAGCAGCTCCGGCCCGACTCCTGCCGACGAAGGCCGCCTCGACGTAGATCGGGACCGGCGTCACGACGACGCACAACGCTTCGCCGTAGTCAGTGAGGTCGAAGTTCCTGCCACGCTGGCCGACGACGCGCGCGCACTTGCCCTGCCAGCCTCGTTCCGGTTGGTGCGATGGACCACTCACCTTGAGCTCCACCCGACGGCCGTCCGTGAGCAGGGCCGCACGGTCCCCCATCAGGTGTCGGCCTGGGCTCTTCACCTTGCTCAGGCAGTCGATGAGGAGCAGTCGACCGTCTCGGAACCCGATGACGTCGAGATCGGTGACGTACTGGCCGGTGGCGTCCTGCAGCTGCTGTCCCCTCAATGCGCGTACGTCCTCCGGGACCTCGCCCCACGGCGAGCGGTCGACGAGCGCCTGCACCGACGACTCGAACATGCCACCCCGCTGCGTGACGAGGCCGTCGTCGCTCGTCAGGGCACCGAGGCGATCGTTCAGCAGCGATGTGCACGCGACGAGGTCGAGGATCAAGGAGCGCTCGTCCAGGCGAATCGGAGGACCAGGCGTCACCGGCCATGCGCTGCCGACGAGGCTCGTGTCGACGATCGCGTGCAACCAGCCCTCGGCGGACAAGGGTGCACTGTCCGGGAAGAGCTTGCTCTGGAAGTCGAAGGTCCGGTCGATGTACGACCCGAGCCCGGCGGGGCTGTCGCTCTCGAACATGCCGTGCGCCAGCAATGCATACATAGCCTCGACCATCTGCTCGTCGAAGATGAGCCGGACCACTCGGAGCAGGACTGCCACAGCACGTACAGGCGCCGGCACGACCGCACTGCTGCCAGCCTTCACCCCTTGCATAGCGTCCGCCAATTGCTGCAGGTCGTACGAGCCGATGTTGTGGGCGACCTGCACGTCAGGGCGCCCCCACGGTTCCATGGTCTGGAGGTCGCCCTGGCCGAGCGGCCTGGGCACCGCCAGGAGGACGTCCAGTTCCCGGACGACGTCCAGGTCGGCAACGACCTCTCCGAGCGGCAGCCCGGCGACGGCCGCGAACGGCGTGTCGCCGGACTCCGTCCTGCTGTCGTACAGGGCGACAGCCGCCTGCTGGCTGGCCGTCCAACCTGCCTCGAGACGTAGGTCGTCCGTGCACCAGAGGGCGACGTCCTTGCCAGCCAGGCGGAGTCCGACGTGGACCCTGTACAGGAGGACGGCCATGGCGACGAGGTCGACCAGTGCGAGGAGGTCGGGCTCTGGTCCTGCGCCAGGGGCAGCCGATGAGGGGAACCCCGTCTGGCGAGGAGCCAGGTCGGAGAGGGCCTCGGCCGTTCTGCTGTGCATGACGCCGACTGCCGGAGGCTCGCCCGGCGCCACGAACGCCGCACGCGGGAGCTGCCGAAGCCCACGCAACCAGTCCGCCGAAGAGTGCGACGCCAGCAGCGCCCCCGCTTCGCGCTCGATGGCTTCGCGGACGCGGTCGAGCGCCCGGTAGGCGGAGCGCGGCTCGACGGCGGCACCGTCAGTCGTCGGTGGCCAGCAGCCCAGTTGCACGAGCTGCGCTCCGAACGCCGCCGCCTGTCTCCGCGTCGCGTCCCGGAACGACGCCGCGAAGTCACCGTGTCCGGTCACCGTTGACCTCCAGCCCTCGTCCGGACGCTGCCTCGTCCGTGCCAGGCCGGACACGCTCGCACACTCGCGGTGACCACGACCACAAGTTGGGTGAAGGTGTGCGCATAGCATCGCTGCGTGCTCACGGACAGGTGCAGCCGTGGCTGACGCCGAACAACTCGCCGGACTCCGTGACGGCGTGCCGGCGTGGAACCGCTGGCGCGCAGGCCGTGGCAGGGCACCCGTCGACCTGTCGGGCGCCGACCTGTCGGGTGCGGACCTGTCCGGTGCCCGGCTCGACCACGCGAACCTCCTGCGCGCCGACCTGTCCGGTGCACACCTGGTGCGCACGCAGCTCGAGCACGCCCAGCTCAAGGACGCCGACCTGACGGGAGCCGTGCTGGAGTCGGCGAACCTGGAGCACGTCACCGCACGCGGAGCTCGCTTCATCGACGTGCGGGCCAGCGGCGCGAACTTCGAGGTGGCGACCCTGCGTGGGGCGCACTTCCGCGGCGCAGACCTGACCGCGACGCGGTTCCACCGGGCCTACCTGCGTGACGCCGATCTCTCCGGTGCACGACTGCAGGACGCCTGGCTGCGTCTTGCCGTCCTCGAGGGGACGCGCTGCCGTGCTACCGACTTCTCGCGCGCGGACCTGCGCTACGCCTCGCTCGTCGGCAGCGACCTGCGTGGGGCCAAGCTCGTGGACACGCAGGTCTACGGCATCTCCGCCTGGGACGTGCAGACCGATGTGGACACTCAGCAGGACCTCCTGATCACCCGGGCTGCCGACGAGCCAGCCACGCTGCGGGCGGACGACCTGCTCACGGCGCAACTCCTCGCGCTGATGCTGGGCGGCGCCGGCGTCCGGAGCGTCCTCGACTCGGTCACGGCCTCCCTCGTGCTCGTCCTCGGGAGCTTTGCCCCTGAGGACAAGCCCGTGCTGGACGCCGTGCGGACGGCGCTGCAGCGCCGAGGCTACGTCGCGGTCGTCTTCGACTTCGAGAGGCCGGCGGCCCGCGACTACGCCGAGACGGTGGTCGTGCTGGCTGGGCTCTCGCGCTTCGTCGTGGCGGACTTCACCTCCGCCAGGGAGGTCCGGTCGGAGGTGCTGCAGACGCGCCAGCTGTATCCGCGTGTGCCTGTCGTGCCGATCGCGCGCACCGGCGCCGTCCTGCCGGTCACCATGCTCAACGTCTTCGGGAAGGAGGAGCTCCTCCGCCTCGTGCGCTATGCCGACGTGGACGACTTGGTCGGCCGGCTGGACGACGAGGTCATCACACCGGCAGAAGCGCGGGCGCAGCGCGTGGTCGAGGACATCTCGAGCGCAGAGGCGGTACTGCGCGGTACCTGAGCCTCGGTCCGGACGTCGGTCACCGCAGCTGCAGACCGCCGACGGCGCGCTCACCGGAAGGTCGCCTCGGTCCGGTCCACCCTCGTCACCGGATCTGCACGGACGGGTCGCGAGCCACTGGCTGCCTCCAGCTCCTCGAGGACCGCGCAGAGACGACGTCGGACCGGTCCGCAGCACGGGGCCGGCACAGGCTGGGCGTCGGTCTCGTGGCGACCGTGAGGACCGGCGTCCTGACTGGTCGACATGAGCAGCTGCAGGCAGGTGGTCACGTCGGCTCCGCTCTCGGCAGCCGCACTGATCATCCCCTGCAGATGCGGCAGGCCGGCCGGCCGACTACGAGGACCTAGCCGACCTCATCTGGCAGCGTGCCCGGCTGACGCTCGTCCGCCGTCCGCCGGTGCTCCGAGTCCTCCTCATCGTCGCCATCAAGAAAGGCTCGACGTGGTCACGCACGAGCGGTCCGTCCTGGCGTCCGGTTTACTCCGCGGCGGTCCCTGCCGTCCTCGACCGCCTGCAGGCCGAGGACCTCGGCGACGAGGTCGTACAGGTCCTGTCGATCCGTCGCGACGCCGTACGCCCCCAGACGTCGCAGTTCGGTCCTGCGGTCAGCGGCCTGCCGCCCGGCGTAGACGAGGACCGGAGGACCTCCTTGGCTGAGCACGGGGTCGGCGATGAGGTCCGCGCCGGCGACGTGCGACCGGTCGGACGACCACCCACGGCCGAGGTCTGTGATCACGAGGTCGTAGGTGGTCAGGCGCAGCTGCTCGATCGCCTCTCGCGTCGAGACGACGTTGTCGAAGGCGATCCCCGACGCGCGGAGCTCCGCCCGCTCCCGCTCGTTGTTGGCTGGCTTGTCGTCGACCCACAGGACCCGGCGCACGCCCCGCGGCGGTGCGGCGAGCGCTGGGACGGCCCGCAGCAGCGCGGCGACGTCCGCGGTCAGCGCCTGCCGGCTCAGGCGGGACGCGTTCTGACCGGGGAACCACCGCAGGTCGGGGGGCAGCTGCCTCTCGAGGAGCATCTGCGCGTCGTCGACGAGGACGGGATGGACACGGCACCCGAGGAAGCGAGCCTGGCGCCACTCGAACGCCACCGCGTCTGAGGGCTCGTGGAGGCGCTGCGGCTCGAACGCAGCTCCCACGAGTGCGAGGACCAGCTCCGACGACGCGACCGCCCCGCGGATGACGTCGCGGAAGGCGTCCCCCACCGCGATGTCACCCGTGTCGATGAAGACACGATGCTCGTGCTGCATTGCGTAGCGCAGCAAGTGGGCGGCGTACGCCGTGTCGGCACGCTGGTAGGAGATGAAGACCTGCACGGCGACCCCCTGTCGGCATCGATCCGGTTGGTCAGCCACTCCCGTGCGCTGCCGCGGCGGTGAGCAGCCGTGCCGTGTCGAGGTGCACGACCTTCACGCCTCGGGCACGCGCCAGGCGCACCATGTCCTCCGTGCCGCCCGGCCCGTCGCCGCCGCGACCGTCCCAGAGGACGATAAGGGTCACGTCGGCGTCCATCCGCGACAGGGCCATGTGGAGCAGCCAGCGGTTGTTGCGGTCCCAGACCGTGTAGTCGGGTCGGCGAGCCAGCCAGTTGGGCAGGACGGCCCGGTCGGTCAGGACGAAGGTCTTCACGCGGCTGCGCAGCTTGTGGAAGCGCTCGACCCAGTCCGGGCCTGCGTCGGCGACGGAGGCGGCGACGAACGGGCCCGGTGGCAGGGCGAGCCCGAGGGTCGTAGGGACTTCGAGTGTGGCGCACACCTCGTGGAACACGAGGTCGCCGCCGCTCGCCCCCCCGGCGATGCCCTCGACAGGACCGTCGCCCGCCTCCGACCGCTCGGCCGCCACGGCGGCGCGGAGCAGCTCGGTGGCCGCAGGCTCCGACGACGCGGGGAACCGGGGCTCGGCCCGGCCCGCCTCGTCGATGCGGTGTCCCGAGAAGACGATGACGCGCGGTCGGGCGGCTGAGGGCAGCGGCATCGGCTCCTCCCCGGCGTCGAGCCCCTGCAGCGCCGACTCCGCGTTCGCGGTCAGGACGTCCAGGTCGCGGTACAACCGGCACTGCGCGGCCGCGGAGCCAACTGAGAAGCCAGTCTTCGCGCCGTGCTCGGCCACCCGTGCCTGCGCGCGCTGATAGGCAATGCGCACCAGCTTCGGTCGGCTCGAAGTGAGCAGCTGCAGTTCGGCCTTAGTGAACTCCCACCAGATCGTCGTGTCCTTGCCGGACCGCTGACAGCGGAACTCATCGGCCTGCAACGAGCGGTCCACGGCTGCAGCGAGGACCGTGCACGTCTTCTGCAGCCGCTCCAGGCCGGAACGCGCCTCCTCGGAGTCCTCGAAGCGCTCCTCCCACACGTCGGGCAGGTCCCGAGCCAGGTGCAGCGCCACCGAGTGCAGGGCGAGGGCATTGATGCCGGGGTACCAGCCGTTCTGGTCCGCGAGGAACCCCTGGTCGTAGGACTGGCGGGCCTCCGCGAGGAAGGCGGACCTGAGCGCCGTCGCGCGGCGGTCCTGCTCGGCCGTCCCTCGCCACTCCCTGATCCACAGCGCCTTCGCGTTGCGGGCGCGCAGGGCCAGGGCCTCGGCGCGGTCAGTCGGCGTCACGTCCTGTCGATCCAGAACACGACGCAGGGCGTCGGACGACTTGCCGAGCTGGCCGAGCCGCTGGTGGACCGTTCCCAGCACCAGATGTGCCTCGACGTCCTCGGGACAGTCGTCCAGGACGGTGGACCACGTCTCGAGGGCATCCGGCCACGCGCTCGCGTCGAACTGCGCCCGGCCGACGACGCGCCGCCCGGCGATGCCCCAGTCGAACATCACCGTCTCCTCCGCCAGGACCGCCAGCAGCGCCCGGTCCTCGTTACGGCGTGCCTCGCGCACCTCCTCCGTGAAGTCCGTCGGCACCGGATGGATCGCCTCGGGGTCGGCGGGCTCCAACCCCGGAAGCAGCAGGAAGACCGGGCTGTCCTGACGCCGCGCCATCACCGACTGCTGCACTGCGTCCGTGAGCGCGCTCCGCTGCTGCTTCGGGTCCTCCGCATCGTACTCGAGGTACCTGTCGGTCTTCAGGTCGAACGGCACCTCGTTCTGCGCCGAGCGGATCAGTATGGTGATGCGGTCCCGCATGGCATGGCGGATACCAAGCTCGTAGTAGACGTTCGCGTTGTGGATCGAGATGTCGGCGATGACCAGGTCCGCGGACACGAGCCGCTCGAACATGTCGGTCCGGATGTTGCCGGCCTCCGCGATCTCGCCGGTCGTGCGGCCCTCGATCTGCAACGACTGGAGGACCGGCGAAATCAGCTCCCGCTCGACCCGGTCAAAGTCGACACCGCTTTTCACCCCGAAGGGACGGATGATGAAAGCGCGCACCGGCCTCGTCCTGTCCCGGAAGGAGCGCCATCGCGGTGACGCCTCGTGAGGGTGTGGCGGCCGATCGTCCTCGTGCCGCTCCCCGTGGTCAACAGCCACTGACCGGTTTGGCGCCGGAGCAGCTGTCCGTTGCTCACGACAACGCGGCTCGTGCGAGCTGCTGTCTGCTGGCTGCTGGCTGCTGGCTGCTGGCTGCTGGCTTGCGCATGTTGGCTCGGCTGTTCGAACGGGATGCTCAGGTCGACCCGGCGGCCGGTGTCCTTGAGCACCTTCTCGACCGGGTCCCGCTCCTGACCGTCGTCGAAGATCATCTTGGTCAGCGTTGAGCGACCGAGACCGGCATCCAAGACCCTGCCCGGCTCGTTGTTGCAGTTCATGGCGTCGATGCCAGTCACCCCGTTCGACTGTCGTAATCCCCGCCAAGCGGCTGCGCCTGGCCGGAGCCGAGCTCGTCGAAGCACACGACAATTAGCAGGTGTCCGACGTTCGCATAAAGCATTTAAGCGCTGCTCCAGCTCAGCGCGGCAACAACGAGGAGGTGCAAATCAATCCTGATCGCGTCATGGTCCAACCTGCAGGATCCGGGCCAAGCCACACCACACGCAGGGACGCCACCTGAGGCTCAGACCTCCGGAAGTAGCCACAGGTTCACTGTTGGCTTCATGCGGCGGTGAGCTGGTAGGTCAGGGGTCGACGGTCGCCGGGTAGGTGTGCGGGTTGGGTGTTCAGCTCCTGGGTGA
>Ga0105047_10006675_pt1 | contig 19542 bp, 11 predicted proteins | sample MAT04_FD_78384 | JGI IMG/M metagenome (GOLD analysis project Ga0105047, IMG submission 78384) | Freshwater microbial communities from Lake Fryxell liftoff mats and glacier meltwater in Antarctica - MAT-04 (megahit assembly) | ecosystem: Environmental > Aquatic > Freshwater > Ice > Liftoff...
ACCGGCCAAATGCTGAAGACCTTTCGCGGTCACGGCGGCCATGTGCAGGCGGCCTTATTCCTCTCGGGAGGCCAGCGAATCCTGTCGGCGTCTCACGATCACACCGTCCGCGAATGGAGCATTGCGGGCTATGAAGAGATCCGCACGCTCCAGGGGCTCGTTCTCGACGGCCACTCCGACGCCGTCCTGGACGCCGCTTATTCGCAAGATCAGCAGCAGATTGTCACAGCCAGCCGCGATCGAACGGCTCGCCTTTGGAACACGAGTACGGGCGAACCCGGTCTGACGCTGGCCGAAGGGCATGCTTACCTCGCTTCGACGGCGGTCTTCTTTCCGGGTGGCAAGCGGTTGCTGACTGCTGCCGTCGACAATACCACACGCATCTGGGATGTCGGGACCGGGGGCCAGTTGTTGCGGCTTGACCGCAGCGGTCGCAGCGCCGCAGCGACCGTGTCGCACCACGCCCGGTGGGTGGCCACGGGCAGTGACGATCAATCGGCTCAGCTGTGGGATGCCGCAACCGGAAAGCTGTTGAAGAAACTGGAGGCCCATCAAGCCGAGGTCACCGCTGTCGCGTTTTCGCCCGATGACCGCTGGCTCGCGACGGGCGATACCAAGGGGCACGTCAAGCTGTGGAATGTTGAGGACGGGCTTGTGGTGGCCCAGCTGGAAGGACATTCGCGGCGGATCTCGGCGATCAGCTTTTCCCGCGATGGATCGCGAGTCCTGACAGCCAGTGGTGACAACACAGTCGGTCAATGGGATGTCGCGACCGGCCAGGAACTGGTCAGCCTGATTCTCAAGCATCCCGATGGAGTGCTGGCGATGCAGTCGATCCCGAGCAGCGACTCGGTCGTAACCAGCTGTGCGGATCACCTCGTGCGAGTCTGGAATGCCGCGACGGCCCAAGTGACGCGGACGCTCGGCCCATTTCCGGGAGTGAGCTTCTCATTGAGCGTCTCAGAGGATGGCCAACGGTTGCTCGTCGCCAACTCGGACGAGCGAACGGTCCGGCTATGGGATCTCACCTCGGGAAAAGAGATCGAGTCCCCGCAACCGAATGGAACATTGGGAGCGCTCATCGATCTGCAGATCCACGGGGGGCTGTTGTGGTCGACCTCTTTCGTGCCTGGCTCGGACGATGTCCTCACAGTGGGTGGCAGTGATGCCCGACTGTGGGACGTGAAGACTGGCCAGGAGAGGATGAGCTTCAGCCCGCATGGAGCGGTCGCCTGCGCCAGATTCTCTCCGCAGGGGGACATGGTCGTGACCGGCAGTTGGGACAACTCCGCGAAGATCTGGAATGCCAAAACTGGACAAGTCATCCGGAAGCTGGAAGGGGAACACACCAGCTTCGTCAATACAGCCACGTTCTCACCGGATGGCCAGTTCGTTCTCACCGCTAGTGATGACGGAACCGCGAAAGTGTGGGGCGTCGAGTCCGGAAAAGTGGTGCTGACGCTTCGGGGGCATACAGATCGGGTGAGATCGGCAGTCTATTCGCCCTCCGGGGAATCGATCATGACCACATCGAGCGATGCCACCGCTCGCTTGTGGAATGCGAAGACTGGCGAGTTTATTCGCGAGTTCAAGGGGCATCGATTTGCGGTCCTCTGTGCCGAGTTCTCGAAAGATGGCCAGTGGCTGATCACGGCCGGCGAGGACAACACTGCGCGGCTGTGGAAAGTCGACTCAGCCGAGTTGTTGCAAACACTCGCCGGGCACACTGCGAGTGTCACGTCCGTCGCGTTCTCCCCGGACAGATCCCGTGTGATTACGGGGAGCCAGGACCACACGGCCAAGCTGTGGGACCCACGAACGGGGAAGGAAATCCTCACGCTGAGTCGGCACACGGAAGATGTGACCAGCGTGACATTCTCCCCGAATGGGAAGCAGGTTCTGACGGGGAGCCGAGACGGCACCGCAGTGATTTGGCTGACTCAGCATTAGCGCATTGCCACGAGTCCAGAATCGGGTGGGCTCGCCGCCGTGAGCGGCGAGCGCCTTGCCGTTCCGCAAGCGGGGATCATCTCGCGGTTTCGGCGATGGCTCCCAGCGTCAGCCAGCCTGGGGCATCGGCGTCTTGGGCCGCGTTCGCGAAGCGGAGCGGCTTACCGTTGGTGAGAGGGTTGATGACTCGCAGCCCCAGCGTATGCGTGCCGGCTGGGAACTCGCTCGCAGGGAGTTGTGTGAACCAAGCGTGCGGCGGCATGGACGGGAGAATCGCCCTCAGCGTCCAATCGACGGGAAAGGTTTTCAGCACAGAGCCCTCGGCTCCCAGGGCAGCCAGTTCCAGTGACCAGTCGCGGTAGAACGGAGCGACGCCCAGGTTCACGACCGCGAGCGTGATCTCGACATCTCCCTGTGATCCACGCTCAATCAGCGCGGTCTGGACATGGAAGTCGTAGCCCATCTTGCGGACTTGAGATGTGGCTCGCCGGATGCGATCCACTGACTGTTTTTTCTCGAACATGCCCGAGTCCATGACCCATGTGGCGTGAGTCTGGGTGACGCAGTCGGCGAAGTCCTGGGCCTGTTTGTGTCGAGGCTTCCCATCAAAGATCTGGCCCCAGATTTCTGGTCGGATTTCGCCGCCGATCGGCTGGGTCTTCCATTTCTGGAGAGCCTCCTCGCCCGCCTGTTTCAGCAGGCTCATATAAAACCAAGAGTCATCAGACTTCCCGGTATCGAGCGTACCCCAGGCGAATGAATCGTCATGGTAGCCGAAGGGAAGCTGGGCATTCGGTACGTAGGTTTCGTGGTCCTCGCCCGCTGGGTATCGCAGCAGAATGGGAGTCTTTTGGAACCCCTGGTCATACGCTTTCAAGACTCTCTGCTGAGTCTGCTTCGACGCGAAAAGGTCTTCGCGGGGCCAGTTGTGCCACTCCCCCCATTCGCCGAGCAGGCCAGCGGTCAGATAACCGAGTCGAGGGTCTCCGTCGTATTTTCGCCCGAACTCCACAATAAAGGCTTCGATGGCCTGCACCAGTCGTTCGTCCTCATAATCCGGGGAGAAGTTCCTCGTCGGAGGGGACTCCTGCTGATTGGTCCACGCGGTGACCATGACCCCTTCGTCGATCAGGAACTGAGGCAGCCCCGACTTCTGATTCGGATACTCGATCCAAATTCGAAAGACGGCCTGGCAGCCACGAGAAGAGATCGTATTCAGACGCGACTCCAGTGGCTGCCAGTCGAAAGTGTTCTTCCCGATCATGAGATCGCCGAAACGAAGGTAGTCGAATTCCAGGCTATGCGGAAATCGATCCACTTCGGCGTCAGCGTATGGGACCAGCCCCTTGAGCGGGTTATCCGCCGGCGTTTCTGCCATGGCCAGCGTCCGCGGTTCCCCGCAGCGTGCGAGGGAGTGGCACAGACAGATGATGAATGCCACAAGAGCCAGACTGAGGCGGAAGCGGTTCATCATGGACTCAATGGGGGTGCGTTTCGGGGGAGGCGGGCCTTCGATACACGATCCGGGAGCGCTCGCCCTGGCTGTCGCGGCGGGTGAGCCGCGAGTCGCTGCCTCAGTTGCGAAACTGGCTCAGGGAGGGCTTCGCGATCCCTGATACCGGGGACGCGGTCTCCGGAGCAGAGGTGGTTCGAATCCTTGCCTTACTCGTCCTTCTTCATCGGCTCATGCGTTCTCGGAGCGGCGGGTCCGATCAATTTCACGAGGTCGTCGTACTCCACAAGTTCCTGCTCCAGCAACGCGTTCGCGATGATATCGAGCTGATCTCGATGATCGGTCAGCATCTGCTTCGCCTGGTTCTGGGATTCGCTCAGGAACCGCTGCACTTCGGCATCGATAATCGCAGCTGTCTGCTCGCTGTACTGGCGTTGCTCGTGCAGCTCTTTGCCGAGGAAGGGGTTCTCGTCGCTGTCGCGGAAGGCGACCGGGCCGATTTTGTCGCTCATCCCCCACTGGCCGATCATGCGGCGAGCGAGTGAGGTGGATTGCTTGAGGTCGCCCTGGGCTCCAGCTGTGTACTCATTGAACACCAGCTTCTCGGCGACACGGCCGCCCATCGACATGACGAGTTGAGAGTGCATCTGCTTCTCGCCCATGCTCATGCGTTCTTCGTTGGGCTGGAAGTACGTCACTCCGAGAGACCGCCCGCGCGGGACGATCGTCACCTTGTAAACGGGGTCGACATCCGGCAGCAGCCAACCGAGCAGAGCGTGCCCGGCCTCGTGATAGGCCGTCATGCGTTTTTCGGCATCGTTCAGGATCTCGTCTCGTTGAGCCCCCATCACGATCTTGTCTTTGGCCGACTCAAAGTCGACTCGCTCCACGACCGATTTGTTTCCGCGAGCCGCGTGCAGAGCGGCCTCGTTCACGAGGTTCTTCAGATCGGCTCCGGAGAACCCAATGGTGCCTCCGGCGATCTCTTCGAGGTTGACGTCATCGGCCAACGGCACTTTACGGCTGTGAACTTTGAGGACTCCGACGCGGCCCTTGCGGGTGGGGCGTTCGACGGTCACATGTCGATCGAACCGACCGGGCCGCAGCAGCGCGGGATCGAGCACATCGGGTCGGTTCGTGGCGGCGATCACGATCACCGACTCGGTCGGTGCAAATCCGTCCATCTCGCTGAGGATCTGGTTCAGCGTCTGCTCGCGCTCATCGTGTCCTCCGCCGAACCCAGCGCCGCGAACTCGACCGACCGCGTCGATTTCGTCGATGAACATGATCGCGGGCGAATTCTCCTTCGCGGTCCGGAACAGGTCGCGGACGCGGCTGGCCCCGACGCCCACGAACATCTGGATGAACTCAGACCCGTTGATCGCAAAGAACGGAACCCCGGCTTCGCCCGCCACTGCGCGGGCCATCAACGTCTTTCCGGTGCCTGGCGATCCCATCATCAGGACGCCCTTCGGAATCTGGGCTCCGAGCTTCTGGAACTTGGCGGGATCCTTGAGGAACTCCACGATTTCTTGGAGCTCGCGCTTGGCGTTTTCCATCCCGGCCACATCGTCGAAGGTCGTGCGAATTTCGCTGGGTGCGAACCGCTTGGCCTGGCTGCGGGTGAAGTTGCCGAACATCCCTCCGCCGCCAAAGGGGTCTTGCGATCGCCGCATGATGAAGAACAGAATGAAGACCGACACCCCGATCATGATCAGCGTGCTGACCAGATCGATCCAGCCCGAGGGACTGCTGTGGGAAGTGGCGACTTCGATCTTGCCCCGGAGCAGGGTCTCCAGCAGATTGCGGTCCTCGACCACGGGAATGGACGTGGAGAACTCCTTGCGGAACTCCTGGGTCGTTTTTCCGTCGGCCAGCTTGCGATTTGGGGGGATTTTGACCCATTCGCCCTGAATGCCGAGCCCGTCAATCCGAACGCGACGCACGTTTCCGGCTTCGACTTCTTGATAGAACGTCGAGTAGTCGACCCGACTCGCCGACCAGGCGGTTGCGAGGGATTGCCAGACGATGGCCGCTACCAGCATGACGCCGATCATCGTCAGCAGCATCGCTAAACCGCCTCGAGGCGTGTCCCCTTTACGGTTGTCACCGCGGTTGTCACGGCGGTTGTCGTCGTCCATCGGCTCCGGCGTCTTCGTCATTCAATCCATCCGACCTGTTTCAGCCTGTTCGGGCTGCGGGAATCCAAGGGGAGAAGGCTACACGACGGTGCACGTTGCCGCAATCCGCAGGCTGTTCGAACCCGCGTGCGGTTGACAAAAACGCCAGGAATGCACATGCACGTTCCGCGTGCTACACTCGAGAATCATAGGGCTGTCCATTAGCGGCGAGTGAGAGAAATTCGTGATGTCTCGAAACATGGACTGGGGATTCAGTGTTTTCGTGCTGCTAGGCTGCGTGGCCACCTTATCAGCGGAAGACCGTCCTCCCACAGAGAGTGATTTCTACCCGATTACGCGGTTCGAGATCCCGCAGGATGTCGTCCTGGAGGCGGGAGCGATTTGCCTGATGCCGGACGGGAAGCTCGCAGTTTCCTCTCGGCGCGGCGAGGTCTGGATGGTTTCCGATCCGTCCGCCAAAGAGGTAACAGCCAGCCAGTTTAAGCGATTCGCCCATGGACTCCACGAGGTTCTGGGGCTGGCCGAGCGGGACGGCTGGCTCTACGTCGTACAGCGGTGCGATGTTTCTCGCCTGAAGGATCGGGATGGCGATGGTGAAGCGGATTTGTTCGAGGTCGTGAACGACGACTACGAAATCAATGGCGACTACCACGAGTACGCCTTCGGGTCGAAATTCGACCCGCACGGCGATTTGTGGCTCGTGCTATGTCTGACCGGGTCGTTTGACAGCAGCGATAAGTTTCGCGGCTGGTGTCTGCGGGTGAACGCCGACGGAACCATGGTCCCGACCACGAGTGGTATTCGTTCCCCCGGCGGGATCGGCTTCGGTCCCGAGGGCGATGTCTTTTACACAGACAACCAGGGGCCCTGGAACGGAACCTGCGAACTCAAGCAGCTCGTCCCTGGTAAGTTCGTCGGCCACCCCGGCGGGTTTCGCTGGTACGACGAGCCGGGTGTTCCAGAGGTCATGGGACCGAAACCAAGAGAACCCGAATCGGGCAGCCGCTTCCATGTCGAGGCGGCCAAGATCCCCGAGTACTTGCCGCCGGTTGTGATGTTCCCCTATGCCAAGATGGGGAACTCCTCCAGCGGAGTGACCTCTGACACCACAGGGGGAAAGTTCGGCCCGTTTGCGGGGCAGATGTTCGTCGCAGACCAGTCTTTCAGCACGGTGATGCGTGTGACGCTGGAAAAGATCAACGGGCGATACCAAGGAGCGTGTTACAACTTCCGCGCGGGGTTCGGGTCCGGGAATGTGCCGATCGAGATGACGCCCAGCGGGTCGATGTTCGTCGGCGGGACGAATCGCGGCTGGGGTTCGCGCGGGACGTTGCCGTTTGCTGTCGAGCGAATGGACTGGAGCGGGAAAGTTCCGTTTGAGATCCACGAGATGCGAGCCAAGCCCGATGGCTTCGAGCTGACGTTTACCGAACCGGTTGACCCCGCGACCGCTGGGGACGTGAAGTCCTACTCGCTCGGCACATACACCTATCTCTTCCAGGCGAGCTATGGCAGCCCCGAAGTTGACCACACCACTCCGACCATTGAGAGTGCCACCGTCGCAGCCAATGGGAAGTCGGTCCGGCTCAAGGTGACCGGCCTGCAAACCGGCCATGTCCATGAACTGCACGCCGAGGGAGTCCGCTCGATCGCTGGGTTGCCTCTCCTTCATCGAGAGGCGTACTACACGCTCATGCAGATTCCGACGGAGTGATTCCCACTGGCGGCGAATGCTCCGCCCAGGCAAAATTGTCGAGTTCGGTTCTGCCGGGAAGAATGAGTGAATACCGAAGCGGGTTGCCGTTGGATCGTAGCTACGTTCGCCAGAACGTGGGCGGGCATCGAGCGGCATCGAACTGCCAGTTCACCTTCCGCTGGAGAGCTGTCGAACGGAGGAGATGAACGGAAATCCACGCGGTGTGGCACTTGCCCACCTTCTGGCGCAGGTCGCTCCGGAGAGGGACGATCATGTTCACAGCACGGGCTTCGCCTTCCCATTCAGCGACATCTTTGACTGATCAACCGGGTCCCTGAGCCCCGGTGGAGCACTAAATCATAAAGTCCGAATGCATCATCTCGATACAGACTCCATCGTGGGTATTGATCGCCCCAATCGAATTCGATTGGTGGAATCTATTCGCCGATATATGGCCGGGCAGGCGACCGCACTCGCATCGGATGATGAGATTTTTCACATCCGGGAGGCTTCCGAAGACTCGACGGTTCAGTGGACCGTCATGTCACTCTGGTTCCACTACGATGATTTGAGCGACCACTTGGCTAACCTCTCCCCAGAGGAATGGGATTACTTCCATCGACTGATTCTGATTTTGGAGTCGAGTGCATTCATCGAAGTGGTGCGTCATCGAGAATGGTCCATGAAATAGGTCGTGCCCTTGATCGGAATGATTCTGTTGGGTATGAGTGACTATCGATTCGGTATCAGTGGGGCCCTGCTGGCTTCATCGGTCTTATTGGGCGTCATGGCCGCCGTCTGGACTCGTTGGTCGTCAGTCGTCGCGCCGGTGCTCACCAGTCGGGAAATTGCTCTGGCTCCGTTCTCGTCGATCGCGGATGCGGCAGCTGTTCGACGCTCTGTCCCGGGATTCCGAAGAACACCTTATCCTCGTGGGATCGTGGAGGCTCATCGAGCGCGGTCCAGTGCCCTTGAGGCGGGTATGAAACTTTCCGCGTGGGTTTTCTGACTTGTGTTCACTCCCATCGTGTTGCTCTACCGGATGTTTCCCCAAACTTATAAGACACACCGAATTCGGCACTCTCTGTAGTCCAGACACTGGACTATCGGGGAGGAATTTTGGCGTTAGGCTGTCGGGCGATAATCGTCTACCCGCCTCCGGGTTCACCCCGATGGTTACCGCGCTGGTGCCCTCCGGTGCCGCACCGGCACTGGAGCCACCCCAACGAGCGAGGTGGCGCTGCCTTGAGTTCAGCCCGGTGGCCTTACGCGTCGAGAGACATCGTGCCCGACCGCGCGGCGATCACTTCCCGTTCGGCTTCCACCCAAAAGTCGAATCCCTCACCCGATGGACAGCCAGCCTCTTCCCACTTGAGGTAGGCCAGTTCACGGATTTCCTCTTCACAGGCATCCATGATCTGCTGGGGCGACTGGCATTCCGATACGCACAGTCGCACACCGTGGACCGCCAGCCTCTCTGCACGCGAAATCTGGTCGGCATTCACATTTGTAGCGGGCCGGGTCGCCTCACTCTTCGCCATTGTCTTTGGCTGCGTCATCGTCACACCCCAAGTTTGGGACTCAAACGGTCGAACACTAGATCGCATGCTCCATCGATCGGTGAGTGTACCCAACATTCGCCACTCTACGAGCTTTTTCTCTTTCACACTCTTCGCATTTTGAGTGCTGGAGAGTTTGAATCGACTCACGTCGCCTCGGGGATTCAGCTGTCTGCATTTTGCAATTCACCCCAATCGCCTAGCCTCTGGAAATCGCCAGACAATTCGCTCATACCGATTGCTCTGGGAGACCGGGAAGACCTACAGTGACGGTTCTCCGTTCTTTTGGGAAATGGGTCGCGATGAAACTGACTAAGCGTTCGATTCTGGCAGGCGCCTCCCTGTGTCTCACACTGTGTAGTGTGCGGTGTGCAGCCGAGGACTACGCCCCACCGATTTCGGCAGCTTCCGACGAGGGGCAACTTGCGATTGGCGGCTTCAAGGTACCGGAGGGCGTGACCGTCAAGTTGTTCGCAGCTGAGCCGATGCTGGCGAACCCTGTCGCGTTTGGAATCGACAACGCGGGCAAGGTGTATGTCTGCGAGACATTTCGACAGGGGAAAGGTGTCGAGGACAACCGAGGCCACATGGACTGGTTGCTCGATGATCTCGCGTTACAGACCGTTGACGAACGTGTCGCAATGTTCCGCAAACACCTGGGCGAGGGCGTCAACGACTATGGCAAGGAGCAGGATCGTTTGCGGCTGATCGAGGACCAGAACGGGGATGGCGTCGCCGACAAGGCGACCATTTACTCCGAGGGCTACAACGCGATTGAGGACGGCACCGGGGCGGGGGTGCTCGCCCAAAACGGCGACGTGTTTTACACCTGCATCCCGAAACTCTGGAAGCTGCGCGACTCGGACGGTGATGGAAAGGCCGATGTGAAGGAGACACTTGCCGATGGATTCGGCGTGCGCGTCGCCTTTCGTGGCCACGACATGCACGGCTTGCAAATGGGCCCGGATGGGAGACTCTACTTCAGTCTCGGAGACCGGGGTTATCATGTCACGAACAAGGAGGGCGAACTGCTCGCGCGGCCCGACACGGGAGCGGTGTTCCGCTGTGAACTCGATGGGAGCCACCTCGAAGTCTTTGCCTTCGGCCTTCGCAATCCGCAGGAGCTGGCGTTCGATGACTTCGGGAATCTCTTCACGGGTGACAACAACTCCGACAGCGGAGACAAGGCCCGCTGGGTGTATGTTGTCGAGGGCGGCGATTCCGGCTGGCGAATGTACTACCAATACCTGAGCGATCGCGGCCCCTGGAACCGCGAACACATTTGGCACCCCTACCGCGAGGACAACGACACAGCTGCGGTGCAGCCCGCATACATAATCCCGCCGGTTTTGAATCTGGCGGATGGCCCCTCGGGGCTGGCGTACTACCCTGGCACCGGAATGTCCGACCGCTACAAGGGGCACTTCTTCCTGGCCGACTTTCAAGGCTCGGCGGCCAATAGCGGGATTCGATCGTTCGCCGTCGAACCACTGGGAGCGAGCTTCAAGGTGGTTGACTCGCACTGGTACATCGAGCACCTTCTCGCCACCGATGTCGACTTCACTCCAGACAGCAAACTGATGGTGTCAGACTGGGTCGACGGCTGGGACGGTCCTGGCAAGGGGCGGCTCTATACCTTTACCGATCCGGCTTCTGCCGAGGAAGTCACTCAGCAGGTGGTCAAGTTGCTGAAGGACGGGCTCACCGAGTCGATGCCAGCCGAGTTGATCGCATTGCTCAGCCACGCCGACCGTCGGGTGCGTCAGTTGGCTCAGTTCGAACTGGCGAAGCGCGAGGACATCGCGTCTCTCACCGAAACGCTGACGACCGATCGACCGCAACTCGCCCAGATTCATGCCATCTGGGCGTTGTGGCAGATGGGCCGAGCCGGCGGCGATGTTCAATTGGTACTCCTCAATTCCCTGGCTGCCAAGGATCCCGAGGTTCGCGCTCAAGCGGCCAAGGTCGCTGGGGAACTCAGGTTGCGAGACGCTGAAGAGGTCTTGATTCACTTGCTCAGAGCGGGCGCTGCGCGCGAGCAGTTCTTTGCGGCGATCGCGCTCGGGCACCTGCAGTCAAACACCGCGGTCAGCGCCTTGGCCGATCTTCTGGCGCTGAATCAAGACAGCGACCCACTGCTGCGGCACGCCGCGGTGATGGGTTTGTCGGGTGCAGCGGATCACGCCGCCGTGAATGAGCTGGCCACACATGGCTCGCGGTCTGTCCGCCTGGGCGTGGTCCTGGCCATGCGACGCTGGAAGGACCCGGAGATCGCCCGCTTCCTCAACGATGGGGACCTCGACATCGTCGTCGAGGCGGCGCGAGCGATCCACGACCTGCCGATCGCAGAGGCGTTGCCCGCTCTGGCTGCTCTCGCGGATCAACCGCTCGATGCAGACGCTCTGTTGCGACGTGTCCTCAACGCGAACTTTCGGCGGGGAGAAGTGGGCGGTGCGGACAGAATTGCGAAGTTGGCCGCCTCGGACCGGCTCCCCGAGTCTCTCCGTCTGGAGGCGATCACCGAATTGCTGGACTGGGACGACCCGCCGGTACTCGACCGCGTCACCAACGAGTATCGCCCGCTGGCTCCCCGTGACGCGGCCCCGGTGCGAGGAGCTGTTCAGTCCGCATTGGGTTCGCTGCTCGCCGGAAGCGACCCGATTCGAACCGCAGGGGTGCAGCTGGCAGCCAAGTACGGGATCACCGAGGTCGGGCCAGAGCTCGCCAAGTTGCTGGCGGATCAAAATCAGAACTCGAAAGTTCGCGTCGAAAGTCTGAAGGCCCTCGGGGTTCTGCAGAGCGAAGAACTTCCGTCGGCTGTCGATGCCGGGCTGAAAGACAACGAGCCGGCGATCCGCTCGGAAGCGAGGAGATTACTCGCCGCGATCGATCCTGAACGTGCTGTTCAGGAATTGGTCAGCGTCCTCGATCAGTCGACTCCGAGTGAGCAGCAATCGGCTGTCAGAACTCTCGGGAGTATTTCGAATGAGGCAGCCGAGGCCGTCCTCGCCCGGCAATTGAGGTTACTGGCCACTGGAAAACTGGCTCCAGAAGTGGAGCTGGATTTGATGGAGGCCATTGAGTCCGGGGAATCGGACTCGCTGAGGTTCGTGCTGGCCGACTATCTCCAAAAACGACCGAAGAACGATGTCCTCGCAGCTCACAACGAGTGCCTCAGCGGCGGCGATGCCGAACGGGGCCGCGAGGTCTTCTTTGGCAACGCAGCTGCCAGTTGCCGTCGGTGCCACAAAGTGGGAGACCAAGGCGGCGAGGCGGGGCCGAACTTGTCTGCCGTCGGAAAGGACAGGCCCCGAACGGAATTGTTGGAGTCGATCCTGCTGCCGAATGCCAAGATCGCCAAGGGGTTCGACACGGTCGTTCTCGTGACCGAGGATGGACTGGTTTATACGGGAGTCTGGCGCGAGGAGACGGAGGAAACGGTGAAGCTCATGACCGCCAGCGGCGAGGTGATCTCCGTTCCGACGGGGAAGATCGAAGAGCGCGCCCGAGGAAAATCGGGCATGCCTGAAGATGTCGCCAAGGGATTGACCAAGCGTGAACTGCGCGACCTGGTGGAGTATCTCTCCCAGCAGGTCACTCCGGTCGATCCTTCCAAGCACTCGAGTAAATTCAGAATTGGTCTTGAGGCCGGACAGACAGGAATGTCTGTTCTCCCTCAGTAGAGCAGACATTCCTGTCTACTTTTTTTTCTGAAGACAATTTCCGAAACCGCACGAGAGTCCGTTGGGATGCGATCAGTAGGCGGGGCGTAGAACGGAAGCTGACGTCCGTTCCGTCCCGACATAGGGGTCCAGACTACGGGTTCAAACTACGGGCCGCGAACGGCGCTAGTTCCCAGCTTCTTCCATGACGGGGAGTTCAGCGAGCAGGGCTTGCCAGTCGACCCGCTTTGAGTCGCCCCACAGGTGCTCCAAGTCGTAGATGCCGCGGGCTTCCTCGGAGAAGACGTGCAAGACGATGTTGCCGTAGTCCTGAAGAACCCAGGTACCGGTTTTTTCGCCTTCCAGGCCATAGCGGCGGGAGCCGACCTCTTTCATCGAACGGTGGACTTCCTCGGCGATGGCAGACATCTGTCGACCGCTGGTGGCGGTGGCGATGATGAAGTAGTCGAAGATGGCCGTGATCGGAGTGAGGTCCAGCACCACGATGTCCTTGCCACGGAAATCGTCGCAGGCCTTCGCAGCCATCACCGCGTGCATCAAGGATGTTTTCATCGTCATTTCAACCCATCTGGACGATCTGAACGCCCGCTTGTCTCAACATGCGACCGATCGCCACACTTCGCGAGCCGTCGTCGCATCACTTCATCCATCTCAGTCTACGAAACTCGGGCACCTGATGCGCCGCTCAAAAACGGCGGAGAGCCGGAAACTGGAGAAACTCCCTATCTCCGTTCGGAAATGGAATCGCCTCCGGTCAGCGACCGGAGGCGACATTCCATTGTCCGTCTCGTTCGTTCTTAAAACTTCGCGTGTGGCGAAGAGTCAATTCAGAAAGAGTCTTCTCCAAGAACAGCAGACCGGAATGTCTGCTCTACTGAAGTCGGACAGACATTCCTGTCTGTCCCGCTGGAAAACAGATTCCGAATCTACTCTTACTGTCCGAGCACCCAGAGGTGGAAGGCCTTGGACTTCAGACCCGCTTCGGCCAGCACTTGTCGAACGGTCTTCGAGTCATCCTTGGCGAACCCTTGTTCAGTCAGCACGCCGCACTCGTCGCGAAAGAAGACGCCCATCTTGCCATCGACGATCTTCTCGATGATGTTGGCAGGCTTCCCGCTGGTCTTCGCTTCTTCTGCGAGCTTGGCGCGGGCTTCCTCCACGCGAGCAGGATCGACCGAGTCGGTGTTGGCAAACGCCGGCTTCAGGGCTGCGATATGCATCGCCACGTCTCGGAGAACCGGAGTCACCATGTCCGTCCCCTCGGCCTCGAACAGACAAGCGGTCTTGCCATCGTGGTGGACATAAGCTCCGACTGGACCGTGGATGCGGGCGACCCGGGCGATGACAAACTTCTCGCGAATCTGGTTCACGACATCTTCAAACATCACCTTGAGCGACGTGCCATCGGCTGACGACTGAGCCAATAGCTCGTCGACCGTCTTGGCACCGGGGCCATTCAGCAGCTGGGTGACCAGTGCTTCGCCCAGAGCGAGGAACACGTCCGCCTTGGCGACGGGAGCGGATTCGCACTGGATTTCCACAGCTGCGGCTTCCGTGTTACCTTCGGAGAGCTTGACGAAAATGCGGCCTTCCTCGGTGGCATTTTCGGCTCGGCTCACGAGGAGCTTGCCGACCTGCGACCGGAGAATTTCGATCGCCTTTTCATCGTCTCCGCCCGCTTCGATCAAGGCTTGCTTGACCTTCATGAGCGGCAGGCTGGTCCGCTGACGGAGAGAATTGATAGAGGCTGCAGTGATTTCAGCCATGGGGGAGACTCCTCCAGAATTGCGATGGGACAGTGAGTGATGAGACAGCGGAAGTGTTTTAGCGAAAGTCGGTCGCTGGCACATCTGCCCAAGTGGTTCGGTCGAGTGCCAGACTTCCGAAGCCTGGACTCGGTTCGATCTTCAATGTGCGTGAGCGGAAACTTTAGAAGTGTGCCAACGCATAGGACACCGTTGACCGAATTAAGTTCACCGCCAGCGAGGCATCTTGCCAATGAAGAAGCCCGTGGCGGACGCCACGGGCTTAAATCATTCAGCTCAGCGTGGCTAGCGGATGCTGGGCACAGCTTTGAACTCTTCGGCCTTGGCGGCTTCTTCCTGCTTGCGAGGAATCGAGGCCTTGCCCGCGTTGATGGCGTCGGCGATGTAGCCGAGGATCAAGCGAATCGAGCGGATGCTGTCATCGTTGCCCGGAATCGCGAGGTCGACCATGTCTGGGTTCGAGTCGGTATCGATGAGCGATACGATCTTGACTCCCAGGCAACGGCACTCGGCCACGGCGTTCTTTTCCTTGCTCGGATCGACGATAAACACGGCTTCGGGAAGCCGGTTCATTTCGCGGATGCCGCCGAGATTCTTGCGAATCTTCTTGAGTTCGCGGAGCAAGCGAGACTGTTGCTTCTTGGAAAACTTGGTGAGCAGGTCACCCGTCTTCTCAAGCGTTTCCAGCTCTTCCAGCCGACGCAAACGAGCACGAACGGTTCGGAAGTTGGTCAGAGTTCCACCGAGCCAACGCTCGGTGCAATACGGCATGCCGCAGGCCGCTGCGGCCTCCACGACTGCTTCCTGAGCCTGACGCTTTGTACCCACGAACAGCACCAGGCTGCCCTGAGCTGAGACCTTCTGGAGGTACTTTTGGGCCCGGACAAGGCCCCGTACTGTCTCCTTCAGATCGATAATGTGGATCTTGTTGCGACGCCCGTAGATGTACGGACGCATCTTGGGGTTCCAGCGGCTCGCTTTGTGTCCAAAGTGAACGCCTGCTTCCAGAATGTCCTTAACGACGATTTCTGCCACGCCCCGTCACTCCTGTCGAGAATCAGTTCCGATCGATGTTGAGAAGGATACTGTTCCGCAGGCAGAGCGTCAAACGTGTGGAGGGAAAGCTGTCAGCCGTCAGCTTTCAGCTGTCAGCCAGAGGGGCTGGAGAAGGCGACTACGAAGATGCTCGCGTGTTGGTTCCCGCAGCTCATCGCCAACGCAAACAGGCACCGCAGAACGCCTTACGCCCCTTCAAGCCTCTCTCATTGGTCTGACTGACGGCTGACAGCTACGCCTAACACCAGAGTTTTACTCGCTCGCGTAAGTGCTCCGGCAGCCGCTTCTCGACGGCGGACTGCACCTGGCGATCGTGGTAGCGGGTACTGAAATGGCCGAGGATAATGAGTTCGTTCTGGAACTTGTCGGCCCGCTCGATCAAGTCGTCCAAGTGGGTGTGCCCGAATTTGTGAATCTTGTCGCGGCGATGTTCGGGGCGGAAGAAGGTCATCTCGGTAATCAAGATTTTCGACTGGTAGATCGCAGGGTCGGCATCGAGCCCTTCTGGGGCGGTATCTCCGCAATAACAGACAATCGGCGTCCGGACTTCGGCGCTGACATCGATTCCGGTGTACCGGAGGTCCCGAATCTGGTCGCCGCTGAGGCCGACGTACTCGGGCTTCAGCTTGCGGCGGCGCTCCCAAATGATGTACCCGCGTGAGGGCACCGTGTGCTTGGTCTCGAAGCCCGTGACCAGATGTTCGCGGGAAAGTTCGAACTCATCGCCGGGTTTGACGCCAATCAGTTGGCACAGCATCCGCCCGCGATCGAGCCGCTGCCACGACTTCAGCATGCGGTCGACGAATTCGAGGATTTCGTCCGGCACATAGATGATGGGCGGCTCCATCTTCATCATCTTCCGCCGCGCGACAAACGCTGGCAGCGCCGCCAGATGATCGAGATGGGCATGAGTAATGAAGAATGTCTGCGTCCCCATGAACGACCACGGGCTGCCCCCCATGTCGAACCCAATCTTGAGTTCCGGGATTCGCCAATACGTCTGCACAGCTGCCCGTGACCAGCCCTCAATGGTGAGGCCGCCGTGAGTCATCGTGTGTAGGGGGAGGTTGTCGACCATGGGGGGAGAGGTTGAGGGTTGAGGAATTCGGAGGGGACGGAGTTGTCAGTTTTTCGTCAGCAGTTGTCAGGGGGGAGCCGGCGGGCCGATTTTTGCCGGACACGGCTGGCATCCGGGTGACATCAGAGCCCCCGCCACCACGCTTGACGGGGTAGTTCCCGCGCGTGTGCGTGACTGTTGAGCACGAGCGCGGGAACCACCTCTGACTGACAACTGAAAACTCACCACTTCCGTCCTAGAACAAAACCCAGGGGCGCATCTCGCGATCCACCCCTGGGCTCTAAAACTCTGACTGAAAGCTGACAGCTGATGACTGAAAACTGACAGCGACCAGCTGGCTCAGCCGTTCTTTTCCTTCTCGATCTTTTCCTTGCGGCGGCGTTCGACGACTTCTTCCTGGATGCTCTTAGGCACCTTTTGATACATGGCAAATTCCATGCTGAAGCCGCCTTTGCCCTGGGTCATCGACCGCAGTTCGTTGGCGTAATCGAACATATTCGCCAACGGAACTTCGGCGGTGATCACTGCGACTCCCATGTTGGTCGAGGTGTGGCCAATCACGCCGCGTTTACTGGAGAGATGCCCGGTCACTGGACCCTGGTACTCTTCCGGCACTTCGATTTCGAGCTTCATGATCGGCTCGAGCAACGCCATGCCCGCGATCTGCAAGCTGTCACGCATGACGTGCCACCCGCAGGTTTCGAACGAGCGTTCCGAGGAGTCGACATCGTGGTAGCTGCCGTCGTGAACTTCGGCACCGACCCGCACCACTTCGCACTCACAGAGTGGTCCCTTGACCAGGGCACGTTGGAATCCGTCATCGATCGGCGGAACGAATTGGCCAGGGATCTTCCCCTGGGTAATCTTGTTGAAGAACTCATAGTTCTTCGTGTTGTCCTCCGGCAGCGGGAAAATCTTGCCCACGATGTGAGCGTACTGTCCCGAGCCGCCGGTCTGCTTCTTGTGCTTGTAGTTGAACTCGACTTCCTTCGTCGGGGTCTCCTTGTAAGCCACCTTGGGGTCACCGACCTTGGTCTCGCACTTGTATTCGCGGCGAATACGCTCGATGTAAATTTCGAGATGCAGCTGGCCCATTCCGGCGATGAGGGTCTCGCCCGTTTCCGGGTCGCTCATCACGTGGAAGGTCGGGTCTTCGCGGCGGAAACGCTCCAGCGCCTTGCTCAGGTTGCTGGCGTTGTCGCGGTTGGCGGGCTCAATCGACAGACGAATCACGGGCTCCGCGGCGAAGATCTTTTCCAGGGACATGGCTTCCAGGCCCGGTCCTACGAAAGTGTCCCCTGTGGCGCAGTCGACTCCGACGATCGCCATGATGTCGCCCGCGACAGCCATGTCGATGTCTTGCCGCTCATCAGCATGCAGGCGCACGAGACGGCCGAACCGCACTGCCTTACCCGTACGGGTATTGGTGTAGGTTTCGCCCTTCTTAAAGGTGCCCTGATAGAGCCGGGTGTACGTCAGCTGGCCAAATTGTTCGACCACCGTTTTGAAGGCCATGCCGATGGCGGGCTTGTGAGGTTCCGGAGTCAGGTTAATCCGAACGAACTCGTCGTTGGGGATGTCCCCCTTCTTGCGAGCGGATTCAGTCGCATCGTTGTCGATCGCGGTCACCACACGATCGAGCGGGCTAGGCAAGTACGCCGCCACAGCGTCGAGCAGCGGTTGGACGCCCTTGTCCTTGTAGGCCGATCCGCACATGACCGGCGTGATCTCGTGGGAGAGCGTCGCTCGGCGGATGATCGGAATCAGCTTTTCGGGCGGGAATTCCGTCTCTTCGAGGATCGCAGCCATCAGCTCGTCATCGTACATCGACAGGGCTTCCAGCATCATCGCGCGATACTTTTGGGCCTCTTCGAGGTAGTCCTCGGGAATCGGCTTGATGACGACATCGATGCCCTTCTTGCCCTCGAAGTACATCGCCCGCATGAGAATGAGGTCGATCACGCCTTCGAAGCTGGGGCCGGAGCCGATCGGAATCTGTAGCGCCACCGTTGTGACGTGCAGCTTGTCATGCACTTGCTTCATGACGCTGTAGAAGTTGGCCCCCGTACGGTCCATCTTGTTGACGAACGCAATGCGGGGCACCTTATACCGCTTCATCTGGCGGTCGACGGTCAGGGATTGGCTCTGCACGCCGCCCACCGAACACAACACGAGAATTGCCCCGTCGAGGACGCGGAGCGAACGCTCCACTTCCACGGTGAAGTCGACGTGTCCGGGGGTGTCAATCAGGTTGACGGTGTAATCTTCGACGGTGCCGTCGACCTTGGTCGCGCCCCACGTCACCTGCGTCGCGGCGCTGGTGATGGTGATGCCGCGTTCCTTTTCGAGGTCCATGAAGTCCATCGTCGCGCCGTCGCCGTCGCCTTTGACTTCCTCGATCTTATGAATACGACCGCTGTAAAACAGAATCCGCTCGCTGAGCGTGGTCTTGCCGGAGTCGATGTGGGCCGAGATGCCCAAATTGCGAATGTGCTGGAGGTCCATTGGATCTGCTACTGAACTCAGGAAGGGATCAAAGTGAGGCCCACTCGGGTCACACTCTGTCCGTGAACGGAAACGGGACACTCCTCACCAACAGAGAGTCCTGTGGGAGAGGAACAGCGACTTGCCATCCGTAACTATCGGAGACAAATCACGTTCGGGCATTTGCCACGAAGCTAAACGGCCAGCGGGAGGGGTCTTTCACGCAGCGTACGACGGGCCGCCGTTAGCCCATTCGCCGCTGCGATGGCTCGGTCGGCTCAGTCATGGTGTGACCCTCACTCAAAACACAGGAATGCCTCTGAATCAAGGCCGCCCACCTCGTCCAGAACCGATTCTCGTTCGCTGATATGGGCGGTGTCTGTCAACACAATCAGCGCAGCCCCTCGCAAGAGGACGACATATCGTACCGGCGGGTTCGGTCTCATGAAAGAGTGAAGCCCGAAGTTTCCAGCGACCAAACGGCAGACGTGGGTCTGCCGTGATCGTACGCGACCGTCTGGCAAATATTCCGCTGCAACACAGCTCACTGATCGATGAATTTCCCGTGAGGCGAGCGTCAATTCGCCACAGACTGACATCTGCGGCTCGCTTGTCGATTTCGGCTCGCTCTCCTGCTGTCCATTGGTGCGGGCGGTCCACAGGCCGTACGATGCGT